>JAESFV010000032.1_pt1 | contig 349584 bp, 319 predicted proteins | sample 9269471 | NCBI WGS metagenome assembly JAESFV01 (sample SAMN14502647, study PRJNA617108) | algae metagenome | isolation source: Symplocastrum torsivum CPER-KK1 and co-occurring heterotrophs from... | place: USA: Central Plains Experimental Range, Colorado | collected 2001-01-01
CATTGTTATAGGTACAGGCTATCTGTTCTAAAGCTGCTCCGTTCACTTTGTATAGTGTCAGGGTAATTTTTGGTGCCACCACATCTGGTGTATAGCCTTGCTGATACCTCCCTTTTGCAGAGAAGTTACCCAATTCCAGTACGTGTACTTTTGAAGCGGCAACAAATTCAAACCAGATATCTCCATTGTTAACTCCTGTACAGGCCATAGCTTCGGTTGAAGCCGTACTTCCTATAAAGCTGGCTTTTGTAGCCGACTGTTCGCAAGTAGCTCCTGCATTTACAGGTACTACCACTGCTTTGGAAGCATCATCGTTTCTAACAAATTTGTGAGGTCCCGACCAGTAGCTGTTGTCATTAGTACCGCAAACCGCTCTTACAAAGAACTCATAAGTACCTGCCTCCAAATTAGCAAAATCAGAAGCCTGAGGTGTGTAAGAAGTTGTTGTTACAAGTGTTCCGGATTGCGGCAGTGTATTGTTATCCATTGGCTGTACGGCTACTTCCCATTGGGTTTCGCTGCCACCTGCTGTCCAGGAAAGTACTCCCGTAGAGCTTACCGTTAAATTTGTTGGTTGCGGACAGGTAACGGTACCGCATGTTGCAACTCCCGTATAAATTCTTGAGTCAGAAAGTCCAATACCTCCTATCCATACCTCATTTCCTGAATCATCCTTGATCTGTACACGAGCAGTAGTAAACTGCCATTCGTTACCCGCATTATTTACTAATGAAAATTCTACTCCCGTACATAAGAATACCGTAAAATCAACCGGAGGAGGAACCTGACCGGCAGGTCCGGATGGAAAGACCATACTTTGGACTATAACTCCGTTCTGTACCAGATTTATTCCTCCACCAACTCCTGATGAAGTACCGCCACTTAGAGTAATGGTATATTCACAAAGGTTTTCAAAGCTGCATCTTGTAGTAAATTCAAATGGTCCTACCCATTCGCCGTCCTGTGAGGCACTACAAACCGCCCTTACGTAGTATTCGTATCGTATGGCAGGCGTAAGACCTGTTACTGTATAAGGATTCGTTGTCGTATTGTGCAGGTATTGTGCATCGCCATCTCCAACAGGAGCAGGCAGTTCTGCCGGCTGTACATAAACGTCCCATGAAGTTTCTGTTCCGTTTGCGTCCCATGAAATTTTGGCTGATGTATCAATAATATCACTTACAGCAAGATTATTAGGAACAGGGCATGTTGGTATGTCTTCTATGACTACCTTATCTATCACTAATAATTGTCCTCTATAACCCCATGCATTAGGAGTTTTTTGTGGGATATGCCAAGCAATATTGATATTTCCTGTAACACCTGCCGGAAGGTTGATTACTTTTTCCTTCCATTCCGAATTGTTCAAAGGCGGTACACTTTCATAACTGACATCATATAATATAGTTGTGAACTGACTAAGTTCATTTCCGTTTGTAGACAACTTTACCGTAAGATCTTCCTTGAAATCTTCGCCCCAAAGCACCCTGTAATAGTAACGCAGGCGCTGGCCAGGTCTTACGGTTATGGTTGGTGAAATCAACCAGTCATCATTATTTCCGTTAGAACCTGTAAATATCATTGCCGCATGCTCCCCTTCGTATGGGTTTAGCGTGTTGTGCAGGTTCCATGCAAAAGTATCTGCATTGCCGTTCACTACCCGCCAGCATTCTTCTGATACTGATCCCGGGTTAAATGTTTCCACAAACGGTGTCGTAAAGGCATTACATAGTGTGGTAAATGTGAAAGGTCCAACCCACTCACTCTGTTCCGAAGCACTGCAATAGGCCCTTACATAATATTCGTATTGTGTGTTTGGTTGTAACGTCGTCCCTGTGGCATAAGCCGTATTGGTGCTTGTCAGCTGTCCGTTTCCGGTAGGGATTCCCGAGCCGGGATTCTGTACTACGACCTGCCACTGGGTTTCCAGATAGCCTTTAGTCCAGGACAGGACTGCCGAGGTCTGCGTGATATTAGCCGCTTTGAGTTCGGATGGCGCCGGACAGGCCGGTGCATCTTCAACCTTTACGTCATCAATATGCAAAACGGACGTGCCTCCGGCTGTCGAAAAGGATGGCGGTACCCTAAAGGCAATATAAACCGGTCCGTTGGCATTGATATAAAGTGATTTCTCAATAAAATCGGTATTCGTAAAATTCATCAGCGGCATGATGACACTGAAGCTTGCCGGATTCCTATCTGTAGTAGACATCAGGACTTCTACACCAAACCTAGGATTTGGGAACATAGGTCCCAAAGCTGCCCTGTATTTGAATTTTAAAGTTTTTGTTCCTACTACATTGATAGCAGGCGAAATAAGCCAGTCATTGTATGATGCTGTAGGAAAAGGAAAAGTCCTGCCCTGAATTGCAGCAACTGTTGGGTCCAAACGCCATGTAGTCCCATCAGTATTCGCATCGGTAATGGTCCAGCACGATCTGTGATTGTTCACATCTGCAGTATCGAAATTTTCAAGGAAAGGTATGTCAAAAACACCACAAACCGTTGTAAAATAGAATGGTCCTACCCAATTGCTCTGCTGTGTGGACGAGCAGTAGGCTCTTACATAATATTCGTATTGGGTAGCATGGGTTAGCTGGTCTGCTGTATATTGAGGTGTATTGACAAGCACTCCGCTTCCTGTTGGGATACCTGTATCCTTGCGCTGTACTACAACCTGCCATTGCGATTCCGTATCTCCTGCAGTCCATGACAATTGGGCTTGCGAGGTAGTAACATTGTTCGCCGCAAGTCCTAGCGGGTCAGGACATGCCGGTTTGTCTTCAATAAACACATCGTCAATTGAGATTCTGGTTGCAGTATGCCCTGAGCCGGGAACGACAACCCATGCAATATTTACATTGCCTGTTATGTTCGCCGGAATATTGATTATTTTCTCTTGCCAGGCCGTATTCGTAATTGGCGTGTCCGGAAGCAGTACTGTCGTAAAGTTATCTGCTCCTACACCTGTAGTCGAAATTTTAATTCCATAACTGGCAACTCCACTGGTCACCTGATGCTTGTATCGTAGTCGTTTCTGAGTTCCGTTGAAATTAATCTGGGGAGAAACAAACATATCATTATTATTATTTTGGAAGGTATTTGTCTGCATAGTAGCATAACCTGACAAATAAGACCATCTTTGTCCATCTCTGTTCACATCAATAGCTGTCCAGCATGGTTCTGAAACTGTTGCCGATGTTCCATTAAATGCTGTAGAGTAAGGCGTATTGAAAACGGCACATTGTGTCGTAAATCGATACGGTATTCCCCATTCTCCTGTTGTAGCTCCACATACGGATCGAACATACAGGTCATACGATTGACCGGCTGCCAATCCTGTATTGATTAAATTATCAATATTGGTATTGGTAATTGTTCCGGGACCTGTTGGAACACCCGCTCCCGCAGGCTGTACCACATATTCCCATGAGCTTGCCAGATTGGCCACATTATCCCAGGAAAATGTAACACTATTCTGAAGTAGGTTTTTATAGGTGAATACACCCGGTGCCCCACAGCTTGAAAAACTCAATTCAAAATTAAAGCAGATACTTGTTGATGCTGCTAATGTTGACGAAATGACAATTATATAGGTATGACCTGCCTGAACATATAAATTAGTTATGTATTTCGGCACACTTGTAGCTGTTGTATTTAATCCTGCAAGGCAACTCACCCCTACAGTACTACAATTGTCATAAACAAATACGCCAGTAATTGCATTACCAAAACATCCGGAACCCGGTGAAGACGGGAGCGTCATCTGTTTGATATTCAGCAATCCGTTTTGTGTAGGCGTATAAGAGAAAAAGGCTTTGGCTCCATTAAGAAAATTACCCGTAACCCCGGCTGGGAGACACCCCGAACCCTGAGTCGTATAGCTCGTCGGGTTGTCTGCAAAAAGGTTAAGGTTGCTCGACAGAACATAAGGTGTCGTAGTCACCGGAATTACGATTGGAGAAGCGCATGACAATCCCGTTTTTTTTGTCCTGAATGGAAAGGGTCCTGCCCATTCGCTCGCCGTATCGGCGTCACATACCGTTTTGATATATACGTCATAAGCGGTATCCGCATCAAGCGAACCCGCTGCATAAGAATTCTGTACGCTGATGCCGGTAGCTGCCGGTGCCGTTCCCTGCGTTACAACCTGAATCTGAAAATCAAATGCCGTTGGGTGCGTCCATGATAGGTTGGCTCCACTTGACGTGATATTGTTTGCTGAAAAATTAGTCTGACTTACTTTCTGGCAGGATTCCATAACCCTGATGTTGTCCAGAAACCAGGCATCTCCACTTGGCGACGCACCGGCTTGGGTGTTGATGACCACAAACGCGATATGGACATTCAGTCCAACCGGAATGTTTGAAGGGATAGGGACTATCTTTTCTTCATAGGCCGTCTGCGAACCCACATTAAGGTCTGCTTCTGTCCAGGACTTTAATATTACGGTATATCCTGCCGGGTCTGTCTGTCCTGCTGTAGACATCCTGATTTGGTAGATGGCCCCGTTATTGGCACTGGTTGCCTGTTTTGAATAAAAGCGGATTTCCCCATTCTGAGGAATCGGGACAATAGGCGTTGCCAGAAAATACTGTGCGGTATTTCCGGCACCAATGTTTTCTGCACCTGGATTCAGAAAGGCCGCACCGGTTCCTCTGTAACTGTCAGGAGAAATTCCCCAGTTCAGGGTTCCAACATTATTTCTAAAGGATGCCCATGTAGCGGGAATACCGCTTTCAAATGTTTCCAAAGCCATTTGCGCATGGGCGCTGATGGAAATGAAAAGCAAAAACAAGGGGATGACAATTCTTTTCCTGACACATTTATGTATCAGTCTGTCATGAATTGTTGAGAATCGATAAAAACAGGTCTGTAAGAGCCTGCCCATTATCGAAGCAAATGGTAATTCTTTTCTCATAAAGTCATACATTTTTCAGTTAGTGTTTCGTCATAAAAATAGAAACTACTACTAACCTTTTTTAAAGTATGCCTTTACTATTTACTGAAATTTGAAAATCTAAATATTATGTTAAAATATTAAAAATCAAACCATTACCCCTTAAATAAAACAAAAAAAATCAATTGGATTTTTCTCTGTTATTTTGGAGATTTTCAATAATATCATTTAATTTTAATATATTTTTTTCACTTTTCTTAATTAATACATAGAAAAATATAACAACCACAATTATTAAGATTAAAGTTGTTAGGATGTAATAATTGTATTTAGAAATTTCCGTTTTAAGATTTTTATTTTGAGTTTTATAGCCCTCATTAATCAGGTTATTGATTGATTTCCTTTCGGACTCTTTTACCTTCAATTGGGTTTCCAAAAAACGGGCATGAAATTTTTCATAATTGCTCCAATCATTCACCGCCAGGTAATTTTCCAAAAGACCATTATAAATACCTCGGTTTAAAACAAGATCGCCCACACTATTTGAAACAGCCAATGCTTCTTCAAGTTCTTTTATGGCGTCACGATATCTTCCTTCTAACGTATAAACTTCTGCCAAACCTTTTTGGGCAAATGCCTGAAGACTGCTGGCATGGATTCCTTTCGTAATTTCGATGGCTTCAAAAAAACTTTTCTTTGCTGATTCATAATCCGATAAAAGAATATAGCAATTGCCTTTATTATAAAGTGCAATACTTATATTGGTCTTTACCATGGTATTATCTACTCTGGCGAGTTCTGCTATTCCTTTGTTAAAAAAATTGATTGCTATATCGCAGTTTAATTTTTCCTTATAGATGAATCCCCTCACTATATGATTCCTTCCCAAATGATACATCACAGAGTCTTTTACAGGATAGGCCATACAGAGTTTTTCTGCCTCATTAAGGTATTGTATGGCTTCATCATATATTTTCATCTGCTGGTATTGGATTCCCATTTTATTGGCAATCTTAATCTTCAGAATCGGGTCATCTATATGGTTCGAGAGCTTATTGGCCATGATGACATATTCCAGCGATTTTTGGTAGTCCCTTTTTACTGAATAAGCATCAGCAACAAGCATAAGTCCCCTAATTTTAATCTGGGCATCATCCTTAGCGTTGGCAATAATATACTTACCCGCCTCTATTGCTTTTTCAGGCTTTTCATAAATTTCCATACCGCTGGCCCTGATAATGCTATCCGCCTTCTTCATGGATTGCGCAAAAGAGGCATTGCCGAAGAGCATGACAAAACCTAAAAAAGCTGAGAAAAAATAGCGATTATACTGCATGGCTGTTCACTTTTTCTTGTTTAAGGGCTTCCGTTTCTTCTTTCAGCAGGTCAATAAATGTACCCGGCGCAATTCCGGTTATCGATTTGAAAACCGTCGCAAAGCTGCTATGGGATGAAAAACCGCTCTTTTCAGCCAGATAGCTGATTTTATAGTGCATATAATTTGGGTCTTCTTTCAATTTCCCTATAATAAAGGTAATACGCAGTTTGTTGATATAGGTATTAAAATTATCCTGATAATGCTTGTTTATTATTTCGGACAGGTATTTCGTATTGGTATCAAATTGCCCTGCCAAGACTGCCAGCGACATTTCTTTATTGGTAAATCGGGTCGAGTTTTCAAAACGTTTCAATTTGGCAAGTATCACCTGTTCTGTTTCTGCCGGAATTGCTATTTTTTTATGGGTTTCCCGTTTTTCAGGTTGTAACCTTACAGGATTATTGGTTCTTATTTCAAGATAGCTGATGATTTCTTTCAAACGTTTTTTCTTCAGATAATTTTTCAGCCAAAGCAAAAAACCCGCAATCAACACGAAAAACAATACCCCAACAGCCACATAAAAATAATCGGCATAACGCGTTTTTGCTTTCTGGAAATCGGCCTCCTGTTCCTGGCTGATTAAATTATACGCTGAATTTACCGCATCCTGCTCTGATTCTTCAACCGTGTCATAGGTCTTAAGAAACTTATTATCAAACAATTGATAGTTTTTCTTGTCGTTCAAGGCAAGATAATTGATTCCCAACTGCTTGTTGATTACTTTTAAAAGTGCTTCATTTTTAAGTCGGGTAGCCATTTTCATAGATACCAGTAAAGTATCAATGGCCCTGGTATGTTGCTTTTCATGAAAATAGACGGCACTTAACTCATTTAAAAGTGCTATTTCATTGAGGAAATCAAAATTTTTCTGGTTTTTGGTGAGTTTTTGCGCCTTTGCCAAATAATAATTTGCAGAGTCAATTTTTGCAAGACCAACTAATGCTCTGGCTTTGGTAATATAAAATTCTTGACGGAGCAAGGCATTTTTGCTAAAAGCAGGTTCATATTTTTTATCCGCTTTTTGTAATAGCTCAAAAGCCTTTTGGTAATTCTGCCTGTCGAGATACATGCCCGAATTACCCATTAAAATTTTGGCTTCAAAGAAGTTCTGGTCTTCTTTCGATTTGAGTTCCGAAATTTTGGCGGCCGCATCTTCAAGGCATCTTTTTGACTGATTGTCCAAATATATAGCCCTGAAAAGCTGTGATTTGAGAAGCAGAATTTTTATTTTTTCTTCCTCTTTGGCACCATCGGCAAACTTTCCAGCCTCAAAAACATTAATAACAGAATTATTGTAATCGCCTTTTGCCCAATAACTTTCTGCCAGCAACAGGTAAAATTTTGTTTTCTGAGTATCTGACGGATTATTCTTTAGCAAATATTGGCCGATTTTTACCGCTTCATCAGGATTTGAACGTACAAGTTCATAGGCCTTGACCAGCAGTGACTCGTTGGGAGTTGCAGATTGCCCATAAGCAGGGCTTTTCAATAAGCAAACTGCCATGAGAATTAACCAACATATATAATGGCGACAGGGTTTCATTTTTTTGGTAATTCTAAATTATGGTTTTCCGTAAAAAACTGTTTTTACAAATATATCCCCTTTTCTTGTATTTTAAGAAATATCCCTACAGAATAATACATTTCCCGTGAAATTAATATAAAAAAACCGCCAGAGTGTCTGGCGGTTTTCTTTAATCTTTTCTCCATTTTTTAGTTTCCTCAAAAACATGTTCCAATATGCGGGCCTCCTTTTCGTCAAATTCGACATTTCTTCTGGACATGACTATCCTGGCAGTTTCAAAAGCCTTTTTGGTGACATAGGTTGTAAATCCTGCGGCACCGCCCCATGAAAAACTTGGTACAAAATTACGAGGGAATCCGCTTCCGAAAATATTCGTACTAACTCCTACTACTGTTCCGGTATTAAACATAGTGTTGATACCACATTTGCTATGGTCTCCCATCATCAAACCGCAAAATTGCAGGCCTGTTTTAGCAAAACTTTCGGTTTCATAGCTCCACAATTTCACTTCTTCATAATTATTTTTCAGGTTTGAATTATTACTGTCAGCTCCAATATTACACCATTCACCCAAAACGGAATTTCCTAAAAACCCGTCGTGTCCTTTATTGGAATAGGCAAAAAGTACAGAATTACTAACCTCTCCTCCTACTCTTGAAAAAGGACCAACTGTTGTAGCACCATATATTTTAGCCGCCAGTTTTACCTGTGCTCCTTCACAAAGTGCAAAAGGTCCCCTGATTACGGAACCTTCCATAATTTCAGAATTTTTCCCGATATAAATAGGACCTGTTGAAGCATTCAGGGTTACGAATTCCAGCTTAGCGCCTTCTTCAATAAAAATATTTTCGGGAGCAATGACATTGACACTTTTAGGAATTGGTTGTGAAACCCTGTCTTCTGTCAAAAGCTCAAAATCTTCACGGAGGGCTGCATCATTTTTTTGAAAAATATCCCATGTATGTTCAATTGTAATACAATCGTCGTTGTATTCCAGAATTTCATAGTTTTCGAAATCGACTTCTTCCTGGCTTTCTTCAGAGAAAAAAGCAATTACTTCTTCTCCTTTGAAAATAGCCTGATTTTGCTCCAGTGACTTCACCATTTCAGCCAATACTTCATTAGGTAAAAAAGAAGCATTAATCATAATATTTTCAGGCATTTCTACCATGGGAAATTTTTCCATAAGGTATTCTTCCGTCAGGCTCGTGGTTGTATAACCCAGATATTTTTCCCACTTTTCGCGGATAGTAAGAATCCCCACACGAATATCTGCCACTGGTCTGGTAAATGTAAAAGGTAATAAGGCATTCCGGACGGTTCCGTCAAAAAGTATATAGTTCATCTTGTTTAGTTTATAATTGATAGTTGATAGTTGATAGTTTTGGATTGTGGATTTATAATTTTAGATTTATGATTTATGATTTTAGATTTAGGCTTTGGACTTTAGACTTTAGACTTTGGACTTTAGATTTATGATTTTAGATTTATGATTTTGACCTAGAAATTCAAAAACCTTAGAACCTTAGAACCTTAGAACCTTAGAACCTTAGAACCTTAGAACCTTAAACATCCCAAAGTTACAAAGTAAAAGTATAAAAAGAATACCTTCCAAATAAAAAAGCCCTCCAAAATCTGGAAGGCTTTTCTGTTATCTTGAACCTGCAAAAATTATTTTGCGTGTTTAGCGTATTTCGTTTTGAATTTGTCGATACGTCCTGCAGTATCAATCAATTTAGACTTACCTGTGTAGAAAGGGTGAGATGTTCTTGAAATCTCCATTTTTACAACCGGATATTCAACTCCTTCGTGAATGATTGTTTCTTTTGTTTCTGCTGTAGATTTAGTAATGAAAACATCGTCATTTGACATGTCTTTGAAAGCAACTAATCTGTAATTCTCTGGGTGAATTCCTTTTTTCATCTTATTTGATTTTTTATTCAATTGGCTATAAGCTGTTCTGAAGCTTTTCGTATTGAAAAGGTATAAACCTCTTATAACTTTTTAATTTTTAAACTTTTATTGTTTTGAGTCTGCAAATTTACAATTATTTTTTAATCTGCAAATCTTTATTGCTCTTTTTTTTCCGGCATTCCACATTGATTTTTATCCCACTGTAATTACGGATTTCTTATATTTGTAGATTAATTCTTAAAAACAGATAAAATGAGCGAAATTACATCTCCTGCCAAGTCAGCAGTTCAATACGGAGTATTTTTTGGAGTAATTATGGTTTTAGAATTTGTCATCCTGTACATAATCGGGATAGATACTATAACAAATCCAGCGGTCGGGATTGTAATCAACCTGCTTAATTTTTTCGTATTGCCTATTCTGTTCATTACTCTTGCCTGCAATAATTTCAAGAAAAACATAAACAACGGAGTTATTTCTTTTAGCCAATGTCTAAAAGCCGGAGTAACAACTGCTTTCATTGCAGCATTAATTTATGCCATTTTTACGGTTATCTTTAATCTTATTTTTCCGGAATTCACACAGGAAATGCTGGAAAAGACAAGAACAATGATGACAGAAACAAATCCAAACATGTCACAAGAACAGCTGGATATGGCTTTGTCATGGTCAGAAAAATTCTCAAGCCCATTTATAGTGGTTCCTTTTACATTGGCCTTTTATTCTTTTGTAGGGTTTATATATTCACTAATTATTGGTGCCATTTTAAAAAACGATAGACCACAAGGTTATTAATAAATGAATCTATCCATTATTATACCTCTTCTCAACGAAGAAGAGTCCTTAAAAGAATTACAGCAGTGGATTGAAAAAGTCATGACTGCCAATAATTTTTCCTATGAAGTCATATTCATAGATGATGGCAGTACCGATAATTCCTGGTCAATTATTGAAGGACTGTCACAACAAAATTCAAACATAAAGGGAATCCGTTTTTTGAGAAACTACGGAAAATCTCAGGCATTGCATGCCGGCTTTGCCAAAGCTCAGGGCGATGTTATCATAACTATGGATGCCGATTTGCAAGACAGTCCGGATGAAATTCCGGAATTGTACTCCATGATTGTTAACCAGAAATACGACCTGGTTTCAGGCTGGAAGAAAAAACGCTTTGACTCAGTCGTATCTAAAAACCTACCGTCAAAATTATTCAATTGGGCCGCACGGAAAACTTCCGGAGTTCAGCTAAACGATTTTAATTGCGGGTTAAAGGCCTACAAAAATGTAGTTGTCAAAAACATAGAGGTCTCCGGCGAAATGCACCGCTATATCCCGGTATTGGCGAAAAACGCCGGGTTTGCGAAAATTGGAGAGAAAATCGTAGTACACCAAGCCCGAAAATATGGCTCTACAAAATTTGGAATGGAGCGGTTCATTAACGGTTTCCTGGATTTGATTACCATCTGGTTTCTTTCCCGCTTTGGAAAAAGACCAATGCACCTGTTTGGCGCCTGGGGCGTCCTGATGTTTATCATCGGGTTCTTATCTGCCGGCTACATCGGATTCATGAAGCTTTACAGATTATATGACAAACAGACCACCATATTAGTCACAGACAATCCGTGGTTTTATATCGCACTTACTACCATGATTATAGGAACCCAGCTATTCCTTGCCGGTTTTTTGGGAGAAATCATCCTCAGAACTAAAAATAACGAAGAACGATATAAAGTTTCTAAAGAAATAAATCTTTAAATTTAAAGTTCAATTTAAATTTTAAATCCGAAATGCACATCGAACAAAATATATTAGACAAAGTAAATGTTTGGCTATCGCCAATTTTTGACGAAAAGACACATAAGGAAATTACCGAAATGATGACTTCTTCCCCAAAAGAACTGGAAGAAAGTTTCTATAAGAATCTCGAATTCGGAACCGGAGGTATGAGAGGAATTATGGGAGTGGGAACCAATCGTATCAACAAATACACACTTGGAAAAAACACTCAGGGAATTTCGGATTACATGAAAAAAGTATTCCCTAATGAACAGCTGAAAGTAGCCATTGCTTACGATTGCCGCCACAACAGCGACACGCTTGCAAAAGTTGTAGCCGATGTTTTTTCTGCTAACGGAATCAAAGTATACCTGTTTTCAGAATTACGCCCTACGCCTGAATTGTCTTTCGCCGTAAAACACCTGAAATGCCATGCCGGTATTGTCCTTACGGCTTCTCATAACCCGCCTGAATACAACGGCTACAAAGTATACTGGCAGGACGGCGGCCAATTGGTTCCGCCTCAGGATGCTGAAATCATACAGGTTATTGAAGATCTGGGTTATGACCAGATTAATTTCCAGGCTAACGAAAAGCTGATTGAATATGTCGATAAAAAAATTGACGAGGCTTTTATCCATTCAACCATTGAAAATGCCAGTTTCAATACGCCTGCCGAAGCTAAAAAGAACCTGAATGTTGTCTATACTTCATTACACGGGACTTCCATAAAATTGATTCCTGAAGTTTTATCAAAAGCAGGCTATACCAATGTCAATATTGTTCCGGAACAGGCCGTTCCAGACGGAAACTTCCCTACCGTAAAGTCTCCAAACCCGGAAGAACCGGAAGCATTGACCATGGCTTTGGCTTTGGCTGACAAGCTGAATGCTGATATTGTTGTGGGAACCGACCCTGATTCTGACCGCCTTGGCGTTGCTGTTCGTGACAATGATGGCAAAATGGTTCTTTTGAACGGAAACCAGACTATGGTACTGATGACTGCCTATCTGTTACAACAATGGGAAAAGGCAGGTAAGATTACCGGAAAAGAATTTATTGGCTCTACTATTGTTTCTACTCCAATGATGCTGGAACTGGCATCTGCCTATAATGTAGAATGCAAAGTAGGATTAACCGGATTCAAATGGATAGCCAAAATGATTAAGGACTTCCCGAACCAGAAATTTATTGGTGGCGGTGAAGAAAGCTTCGGATTTATGGTGGGCGATGCCGTTCGTGATAAAGATGCTGTTGCAGCCACATTATTGGTTTGCGAAATTGCAGCACAGGCAAAAGCCAATGGAAGTTCACTTTATAAAGAATTACTAAACCTTTATGTAGACTTCGGGTTTTATAAAGAATACCTGATTTCCATCACCAAAAAAGGAATTGAAGGTGCGGCAGAAATCCAGACCATGATGTTTGAATTACGACAAAATCCTTTAAAAGAAATCAACGGACAAAGAGTGCTGATGGTTGAAGATTACCAGAATTCAACCGCTTTAAATTTATTTACGGGCGAAACCGAAGAATTAAAAGTCCCGAAATCAAACGTTTTGATTTACTATCTGGAAGACGGAACAAAAATATGTGCCAGACCAAGCGGTACGGAGCCTAAAATAAAATTCTATTTCAGCGTAAACGAGCCTTTGGATGCTGTTGAACACGCCAAAGAAGTCGAAAAAAATCTTGACCAAAAAATAAAAAATATTGTTGCTGAAATGCAATTGCAATAATTTCAAGCAAATCCAATTCGATGAGCAATTTTAAAAAAATAATTCCCTTTGTCCTGCCCTATAAAAAATATGCCTATCTGAACATATTTTTTAATATTCTATACGCCCTTTTCAGCACACTGTCATTTATCTCACTGATTCCGATGATGCAGGTGCTTTTTGACCAGACAAAGAGAAATACAACCAAGCCGGAATTTGAAAGCATTTTCAAAATAACCGACTACCTTGAAAGCTACATGAGCTATAAAATCACGACATTGACAGACAATCATGGCGTGCAGACTACGCTTGCTTTTATGGTAGCAATTATCATCTCCATATTCCTGCTGAAAAACCTGTTTGATTATCTGGCCATGTTTTTCATCACTTTCCTAAGAAACGGGATTTTAAAGGACATCAGGAATGCCATGTATAAAAAAACACTTGAACTGCCACTTTCTTTTTTCTCCGAAAAACGTAAAGGTGACGTAATTTCAAGAATTTCGGGCGATGTTTATGAAGTACAGACTTCTTTCCTATCCATATTGGAACTCATCGTTAAAGAACCTCTTACGATAGTTTTTACGATTGTGGCCATGTTCACAATAAGCACCAAGCTTACAATATTCGTATTTGTTTTCATCCCTATTTCAGGCTATATTATTTCAATTATTGGTAAACAGCTAAAGAAAAAATCTACCCGTGCACAGGAAGAACAAGGCGTGTTTCTTTCTACGGTAGAAGAAACATTAGGAGGATTAAAAGTCGTGAAAGGCTATAATGCAGAGAAATACTTTAATAATGTTTTTCAGAAATCAACTTCCCGGTTTTTTAATCTGTCCAACAATATAGGTAACAGGCAAAACCTGGCATCTCCTGTAAGTGAATTTATGGGGATTACAGTAATTGCCGTTTTGTTATGGTATGGCGGAAACATGGTACTTATTGATAAAACATTAGAAGGCGCAGCTTTTATTGCTTATATGGGATTGGCATACAACATCCTTACACCTGCAAAAGCCATTTCTAAAGCTTCCTACAGCATCAAACGAGGAAACGCGGCAGCCGAACGTGTTATGGAAATCCTGGAACAGGAAAATACAATTACGGACATCCCGAATGCTGTAGAAAAAGAATCCTTTGAAGAACATATCGATATAAAAAATATCAACTTCAGGTATGAAGAAGAAAACGTTCTGAAAAACTTTTCTTTAGAGGTACAAAAAGGGCAAACCGTAGCTTTGGTAGGGCAATCCGGCAGCGGAAAAAGTACGATTGCCAATCTTCTGACACGTTTCTATGATGTTCAGGAAGGTGAAATAAAAATTGACGACACCAACATCAAAGATTTAAAATTAAATTCTTTAAGAGGCCTGATGGGCTTAGTGACTCAGGACAGCATCTTATTTAACGATACTATAAAAAACAACATCCTGTTAGGCAAACAGGACGCTACTGATGAGGAAATCATTACCGCCCTGAAAATTGCCAATGCCTACGAATTCGTAAAAGACCTGCCAAACGGCATCAATACAAACGTGGGAGACAGCGGTAACAAATTGTCTGGCGGACAAAAACAACGATTGAGCATAGCACGTGCTGTCCTGAAAAATCCGCCAATCATGATTCTGGACGAAGCAACTTCTGCTTTGGATACGGAAAGCGAAAGACTGGTTCAGGTAGCCCTGGAAAATATGATGCAGAACAGGACATCGATTGTTATTGCCCATAGATTGTCAACCATCCAAAAAGCAGACAAAATTGTGGTAATGCAAAAAGGTGAAATCGTAGAACAGGGAAACCACGACGAACTGCTTGCCAGAAACGGAGTGTATAAAAAACTCGTAATGATGCAATCATTCGAATAAAAAGCCAAACATGTATCAGAACAATCCAAATATCAGTCTTCCGGAAAATCTCGACACCGTAGTCTGGAAATATTTGGATTTGTCAAAATTCCTCGACCTTCTTTTATCGAGAAAGCTCTTCATGTCGCGGTCGGATAAATTTGAAGACCAGTATGAAGGTACATTCAGCGAACCAACTTTTGAAGAAATCCGGAAGATTTCAGAAAACAATCCGGAGTTTTTGGATGCCTACAAAACACAGCGAAAGAATGTGGTCATTAGCAGCTGGCATATCAATGAATACGAGTCTTTCGCCATGTGGCAGATTTTCACCCAAAACAGTGAAGGACTTGCAATACAATCTACTATTCGAAGAATACAGGAATCTTTGCATTTAGAGAAACAATATGTTCAGCATATCGGGGAAGTCAATTACATTGATTACAAAAAAGAATACATTCCTTTTAACGATGACTTCTTCCCTTTTCTCTTCAAGCGAAAAAGTTTCCAATACGAAAGAGAAGTTCGGATTATTTCCAATCTTTCTTCCCACAACCTGACTATAAATGAAGGTGTAAAGATTGATGTAGACATCAATAAAATGATTGAAAAGATATACATTCACCCGAAGTCCGAAAACTGGTACAAAAATCTCGTCATCCAATTGGTAGGCCAGCTTGGCTTTGATTTTACTATCGAAAAATCCGATTTGGAAAGCGACATATTAATCTAAAAAAAATCCCCAGACAATGCCGGGGATTTTTTTAGGCTCCGTTTCCGTTTCCTATCGGGTCGTATTTTTCCGTTTTCCAGTCCGGAGAAAGCAGCTCTACATAATAGTAATGCACTGCATCATTCTTATCAAAGGCTCCGTTCTTATTAATATCTTCTATGGTTCTGTAATAAAGCCTGTTCTGGGCTTCAACTATATTCCAATCAATCAGTTCCTGGTAATCTTCAGAAAGTTTCTGGAAATGCTTGCCGTTAATTTCGCTGATGTAAAGACATTTGATATCGTTTGCATCTAATTTCCCGTCCTTATTAGTGTCCATATCTACCAATGAATACACCAGAATCTGCTTTTTGGTTTTATCAGAAATCGTGTTCAGGAAAGTCACGGTCTGCATCTGTATTTTTTTATCCGTTAGCGGTTTCAGCGCTGTAGAATCGATATGCTGGAATTTCAGGTTTTCAAAATATCCCGTAAGCTCAAACCTATTGTAATTGGAAATGGCATAGCTCACTGAATTGGTCTTGCTTGAACCATACGTCCTTGAGTTCCCGTCATACACTCGCACATCGCCAATAGCATGAATAAGGTATTTTGTGCCCTCCATGTGAATTGGAAGGTCGGCAATTTTTATTTGCGAAGAATCCGGCTTGGTCACCACTTTTTCCGGCTTTGAGTCATAAATTACCTTTGGAGTTTCCTCCTTTTCTTTACAACTGGCCAAACAGGCCACTGCCGCTACGAGTATATAGGTTTGAAATTTTCTCATTTCATCAGCTTAAAAGTCATTCAAATATAAAGATAAAACTTCAGAATTTCAATTTATAATCTTGCAGTAAGCTTAACATTGAAAACCCTCGTTGTCATATAGTTCGGAATTCCGTACTGAACCTTAGTATAAACATCTCTCACCCAGGTATTTGTTATCGCGTTTTGGTTATTAAACATGTTGAATATTTCAAAACCAAGCGACAAATCCTTAAAGCGTTTCAGCCAGTGCCCGTCAGGTCTTAACTCATTTTTTTCTGTGAAAACATAAGAAAATCCTACATCTGCCCTGCGGTAATCACGAAGGCGGCTCTGGTATACATACGGGTCAGCATACGAAGGTGAACCACCCGGCAGACCTGTGTTGTACACCAAATTCAGATATAACTTCAGGTTAGGAATATTTTTTACATAATCCTGGAACAGTATCCCAAATTTCAATCTCTGGTCTGTTGGCCTGGCAATATAACCCCGGTTGTTGATGTTTTCTTCCGTTTTCATATATCCGAAGCTGAACCAGGATTCTGTGCCCGGAACAAACTCTCCATTCAATCGGGCATCAAAACCGGCTGCATAGGCTTTGGCATCATTATTTGCACTGTAACGAATCCTTACATTATCAAGCGTATAGGTATTTACATCCGACATAGATTTATAATAGGCCTCCGTAACCAATTTAAACGGTCTTTGCCACATCTGAAAGCTATAGTCGTTACTCAATACAACATGGATGGACTGCTGTGCCTTAACGTCCGGATTTACTTTTCCGTCAGCACCGCGAAGCTCTCTGTAAAATGGCGGCTGGTGATACAACCCTCCGGAAAGACGGAACACCATATCGCTATCCCAATCCGGCTTGATGGCAAACTGACCTCTCGGACTGAAAGTTGTTTGGTTTTTTCCATCCAGATTATCGCCAGACACTTGCCAGTTATGGGCTCTTACCCCAAAATTATACCATACATCATGGCTTCCGATAAGGCTCTTTTTGCTCCATTGTACATATCCGGAAAGCCTGTCTATTTTTGTAAAGTTCAATGCCCTTACGTTTTGATATGGAACCAATGGACCTGTATACGGAGTATAAGGCTGGTCACGGATTGGCAGGTCAATAACCGGCGGATTTAATGAAAATCCTGCCGAGTCAATCACTTCCCATTCTACTATTCTGTCACGAATGTCTTCACGGGTATATTTGAAACCCCATTCTATTTTATTTTCTTTGATATTGTGGAATCCTTTTACTTCGGCATTCACAATCAGGGCATCCAGGTCATTTCTGGCATGGTTTAACTGCGAACCTATTTCCTGCGTATATACGATATTTCCAAGACTTCCGGAACCAATGTTAGTATCCAGTTCACCAAAGCTGTAATCAGCCTTAATATCAAAATATTCCTGCTCCTGTGTCAGATAGGCCGATGCGATAAATTTCAACGTAAAATCTTCGCTTGCCTTGTAGGTCGTTTTTAAAGCCCCGAAATAGGTTTCATATCTGTCCTTTTCCTGTCCTTCATAAAAAACCAGCAATGCTTTCGGGTCATCAATCGTTCCGAAATTGGTCTGTCTGGTCAGAGGTTCATAGTTATAACGGTTCTGCGAGATATTTCCAAGAAAACTCCATTCCCATTTGTTATTTGGGTTGAATGTCACATTGGTTTGTATATCGGCAAAAGTAGGCCTGAAATTCGTTTCCGTTTCCTGGCTGTTTACCAAAAGGCTGTTGTCTCTGTATCGCACTCCGGTAATGGCAGCCCATTTTTGGTTTTTAGATGCCGTTTCCACCATTAAACTTCCACCCAATAAACTTGCTTCAAGAGAAGCTCCAAAACTTTTTGGTCTTCTGTAGGTAATATCCAATACAGAAGATAATTTATCTCCATACTTGGCCTGAAATCCTCCGGCAGAAAAGTCAACATTCTGAATCATGTCGGTATTCGTAAAACTCAAACCTTCCTGCTGACCTGACCGTATCAAAAACGGACGGTACACTTCCACTTCATTTACATACACCAGGTTTTCATCATAGTTACCTCCTCTTACGTTGTAGCCACTACTCAAATCGCTGTTGTTGTTTACTCCGGGAAGTGTTTTCAAAAGGTTTTCCACACCTGCGTTGGCACCGGGAATTAATTTGATGTCTCTTGGAGAAATATTGGTAATTCCTTCAATTCTTTTTCGGTTATCATAGATTTCAACAACACCAATCATTTCGATTTTTTTGCTCAATACCGGATTGAATTCAAAATCTTCATTAGGCTTCAGCTCAATATCCAAAGAGGCACTTTTGTTTGAAAGGTGGGAGAAAATAATTGTAATTTTTTGATTGGCCGGGACGGTCAGAATATAAAATCCATTTTTATTAGAAGTAGCAGATGTATTCTTATAGCTGATATCCGCATCCTCAACCGGTTGGTTGTTTTCATCTAAAATAACACCCTTAATTCTGGCAGTTTGTGCAAATGCGGCGACGCTTATAAAGAAAAAAAGAACTGCAGCTAAATTTTTTGTTTTCAAATTATACTTTTTTATTGTTGTTGACTTCTAAAAAAATGCGACTCAAAGGTAGCAGAATTTCCCATATTATCAGACACAACTATTTTTAAATCATTTCTTCCTTCGTCAGAAATATTGTCTTCAAAATTATAGGAAAGTTTTCTGGTTTTGTAATCGTATTCCAACAGAATCCATTTTCCGTTCAGATATCCGTTATATTCTGCTATACCGGACATATTATCCGAAATATAGATTTCCAAAAATGGCTGCTTACTAATCCATTTTCCTTCAACAAAATTAGGATTGCTGATTTTGGGAGCAATCGTGTCCTTTGCTAAAACGAATTGCCCTAAATCTTTAGTATATGTTGTAAAAACATTTCCTTTTCTTGTGGTTTTATTAAACCCGAGGCGTTTGCCCTGTTTTGACGCTATGAACATCTTTGACTTATCAGCTTCGGATGAAACCTTATCCTCAAACGTAATGGTCATATTGTTATGTACCGGAACGGTTTCGTTGTGAAGGTACAATATGGAATCTTTTACATCAAAATCAATATAAAAATCTTCATAGAAAGTACCGGCAGGAATAAAAACCGTTACATTATCCTTAGTATAGCTGTTGTCTTTTCTTGACTTTAAAAGAAACCCCGAACGTTTTTCTTCTTTAGTTACTTTTACAGGCAATGCAGAATATTCAATCGGGATATTGATGACGCTTTTGTTTTTATTAAAATCTGAAACTTCCACCTGAAAATTCTGATACAGGTTTGGAACAACATCAATCATCCCATAGGTATTGTTAGAAGTAATAATACTTAAAAGATAAGGTTCTACCATAAAGAGTTTCTGTACGCGCTGTCCGGTTCTCTTGTATCTTGGATAATCAATCAGCGCGTTAATGTAACGACCTTCGTCAAAAGCAAAAGTGTCAAACTGATAGCCGAAAAAAGGTTTTCCATTGCACAAACCTTCCACTTTAAATACGCCATTTTTGTTATAGCTGTTATCAAAAAGGTCATAAGTATTGACACCAAATCCTATTTTTCCTTTAGCCATCAGCTTCTCGGCAATATAACTTCCATCTTTTTGTTGCGAAAGGTTGAGTTCGATAGGTTTTTGTATCTGGTTAACACTGGAACTGTCGCCAATAGGATAAACGACCAGACTGTTGATAACCGGTGGTTTTGTATCTTTTATCTGTATATCAAATCCAAAAAGCATCGGATTGATTATTTTTTCGGTTTTGGAATCCCGAAATTCAAAATGCAGGTGCGGCCCACCAGAGCCACCGGAATTTCCGGACAATGCAATAATATCTCCTTTTTTCACCACGAGTTCATTCTCTGTAGGAAACATTTCTACTTCAAACGATTTTTGTTCATACTGCTTCTTTTTGATATAGGCTTCAATTACGGGAGACGCTTTTTGAAGATGCCCGTAAACCGTGGTGTAGCCATTAGGATGTGTGATATATATTGCTTTACCGTAACCCCAGGTAGAGATTTTTATACGAGACACATATCCATCTGCTGCGGCATACACATTCAAACCTTCTTTTTGCTGTGTTTTAAAATCAAGACCCGTATGAAAGTGATTCCCTCTTAATTCTCCAAAAGTCCCGGATAAATAAAGCGGTATGTCCAAAGGCGAACGGAAATAATCTTTTGGATAGTCATTCTGGCCAAAAACCGAAATTGTAAACAGTAAAAATAACAGGCTAAATCGCATAGTAAAGGTTTTTGCTAATATAAAAAAAAGACTAATTAAACCGGGAAGAAAAACCGAAAATTATAACTCCCTACTTCACAAATTATTACATGAAAAGCTACAGTAAAAAAGAGAATTTAAGGAAAAATATTGCAATATTTAATTAGGAATAGTAACTTTGTAAATTATGTAATGAATATTGACCCCGATGAGTGAAATTGCGCAAATCATTGATACTCTTGAAAGCAGGCTTGAAAAACTTATCGCAAAAATTGAGGGTTTGGAAAAAACATCGCGTGAATTGCAGCAGGAATTGGATAGAGCCGCAGTCGTGATGCAGAAGCAATCGAAAGAGATTGAAACATTAAAAACGCAGCAGGAGACGCTCAGAATGGCGAATTCATTACTAGGCAGTGAAGAAAATAAAAGAGATACAAAGCTTAAGATAAATTCATTAATCCGTGAAATTGATTACTGTATAGCACAGCTTTCTGATTAATAATTATGGACGAAAAGCTTAAAATTAAAATATCAATCGCAGACAGGGTCTACCCTTTAACAGTAGACATGTCACAGGAAGAAGGACTGCGAAGCGCTTCTAAAAAGATTGATATGATGATAAAGCAATTCGAAGAAAATTATGCTGTTCGTGACAAACAGGATGTTTTGGCCATGTGTGCCCTGCAATTCGCATCGCAATTGGAGCAAAAACAAATTGATTCTTCAGCAGACAATGTTGAGGCCAATGAAAGACTGAAAAAGATTAATGACCTGCTAGCAAGTTATCTCGACAAATAATAAAAAGACGTTCTTTAACATAGACTAAAAATACTGCCTACATTAGTTCATATTTGATAAACTCAACACTAACAAATTAGAATGAGCAAATCGTCGCTACTAAAGCAAGCTGCCCCGAGCAGATCCTTGAACAGCGAGTTAGCTCAAAACTTGTCTTAACGAGTTTATACAAGCAACCTAATGTAGGCTTTTTTTATATATAAACATTCAACAAACATGGACAGTACATTAGTTATAATTATTTCAGGAATCGTAGGCATCGCGGTAGGTTTTGCAGTTGCAAAAATCATGGAGAGGAGCAACGTTTCCAACTTAATAAAAAATGCCAAAAAAGAAGCCGCATCTATTTTAAAGGATGCCAAAGCAGAAGCAGAAACCAACAAACAGCACAAAATACTGCAAGCAAAAGAAAAATTTATTGAACTTAAGGCAGAGCACGAACAGGTGATTCTGGCAAGAGACAAGAAAATAGCAGAAGCAGAAAAAAGAACAAGAGACAAGGAATCTCAGGTTTCTAACGAGTTGGCAAAAACTAAAAAAGCGACAGAAGACCTTGAGGCAAAAATCAACGATTATTCTAACAGAATCGAGACTCTTGAGAAGAGACAGGCTGAAGTAGACCGTTTACACAAAAGCCAGGTAGAGCAATTGGAAGTTATTTCAGGATTATCTGCCGAAGAAGCCAAAAATCAATTGGTTGAAAGCCTTAGAGCCGAAGCCAAAAGCGGCGCTATGTCTTATATTCAGGAAACCCTTGAAGAAGCTAAGCTTACAGCACAGCAGGAAGCTAAAAAAATCATTATTAATACTATCCAAAGAGTGGGTACAGAAGAAGCGGTGGAAAACTGCGTTTCTGTTTTCAACATTGAGTCTGATGACGTAAAAGGTAGAATTATTGGCCGTGAAGGTAGAAACATCAGGGCTTTGGAAGCTGCTACCGGAGTTGAAATTATTGTTGACGATACTCCAGAAGCCATCATCCTTTCCTGCTTCGATCCTGTTCGTAGAGAAATTGCCCGTTTGGCATTACATAAATTAGTAACCGACGGCCGTATTCACCCGGCAAGAATCGAAGAAGTTGTTGCTAAAACAGCCAAGCAGATTGATGATGAAATTATTGAAGTTGGTAAACGTACCGTAATTGACTTAGGAATCCACGGATTGCACCCTGAATTGATTAAAGTTGTAGGTAGAATGAAATACCGTTCTTCTTACGGTCAGAACCTGTTGCAACACTCCCGCGAAGTTTCCAAACTTTGTGGAATCATGGCAGCAGAATTGGGCTTGAACGTAAAACTGGCAAAAAGAGCCGGATTATTACACGATATAGGCAAAGTGCCGGATACGGAAAGCGACCTTCCACACGCTTTATTGGGTATGCAGTGGGCTGAAAAATATGGCGAGAAAGAAGAAGTATGCAATGCTATTGGAGCCCACCACGATGAAATCGAGATGAAATCGCTTCTATCTCCTATCGTTCAGGTTTGTGACGCTATTTCAGGAGCCAGACCTGGAGCAAGAAGACAGGTTCTTGATTCCTACATCCAGAGATTGAAAGACCTTGAAGATATTGCTTACGGTTTCCAGGGAGTAAAAAGTGCTTATGCCATTCAGGCTGGTAGAGAACTTCGTGTTATTGTAGAAAGCGAAAAAGTTTCTGACGATAATGCAGCCAACCTGTCTTTCGACATCTCGCAAAAGATTCAGACAGAAATGACCTATCCGGGACAAGTAAAAATTACGGTTATCAGAGAAACCAGAGCCGTAAATATTGCAAAATAAATAACAATCAGACATAAAAAAAGCTCCTCAAATGAGGAGCTTCTTTTTTAGTATTTAGTTTAAAAATATTCTGCAGATGTCTTCCAGACAGACAGGCTTCAGGAAATAGTCTTGTATTTCATTAGGAAAATCTTTTGCCTTATTCAGATCAAAAGGACTGTTGGAGGAACTCACCATATAGATTACGGTTTCTTTATTGAGCGTGCCTTTTATTTTGCGAAACTCTTCCAGAAACTGCCATCCGTCCATAACCGGCATATTGATATCCAAAAGAATCAAATCCGGAAGTGTAGTACCGTTTTTAGAATTTTCCTTCAGGCCTTCTATCGCGTCGTGACCGTTTTCGAAAAATCTTGAGTTGACTTCAATATTATTTCTCTTCAGTAAATTTTTTAATATAAAATGATAAACTTTATCATCATCAACTACAAAAACATCATTAAACTTTTTCATTAAAATATATTTTAAATGCGGTACCTTCTCCCACTTTACTCTTAACTTCTATTTTACCTCCCATAGCCTCGACCTGATTTTTTGTAATGAAAAGGCCAATTCCTCTGGAATCCGGATGCTGGTGAAATGTTTTATACATTCCAAAAAGCGAATCTTTATATTTTTCCAAATCTATACCAAGCCCGTTGTCAGAAATAGTCAATACCTTTTTACCTTTTTCATAAGTAAGCTGATAGGTAATTTCCAATCTCCTGTCCGGATGGGAATATTTTATTGCATTGGTTGTAAAATTCAAAAGTATGCTTTCCAGATAAGCCGGATTGTAATTGATTTGAACATCATCCGGAATCAGACTGATAATTTTTACGTCATGTTTGTTTATCTTCTCGCTCAAAACATTTAAAGTTCGTTGAAAAAACTCATGAAGATTTAAGTTTTCGCGAGCAATTTTTATTTCGGTGTGTATGTTGACCAATTCATTCAAATGTTCGATTGTTTGGGTCAAATCATTAGAAATAGTCCTTAAATGCTGCAAGGTTTCTTCCCTTTCACCGGAATCCTGAATATCATCTACCAAATCCAAAAGCATGGTAAAGTTTCCGGCATGCGAGCGCAGGTTGTGCGAAACGATATGGGCAAAATTCAAGAGCCTGCTGTTTTGTTCACTCACAATATCCAGTGTCTTTTTCAGCTCGTCTTCCCTCTCCTTCTGTGAAGAAATATCCGTATGCGTCCCTATAATTCTTAACGGCTTGCCTGATTTGTCGCGTTCAATCACTTTACCACGGTCAAGAATCCATTTATAGGTTCCTTTTCTGCCTTTAACCCTATGCAGGTTTTCGTATACATCTGTTATTCCTTTCAGGTGCATGTCGATATCGGTCAGATATTCTTTCTGGTCGTCAGGGTGTACTTTAGAAATGCAATTTTCAAAAGAATTAATTCCTTCGGCTTCATCCAAATCCAAAATCTTCATGGATTGTTCGGAATAGAAAACGGTATTGTTTACCAAATTCCAATCCCAGACACCTCCCATAGAAGCTTCCAGTGCAAATTCAAAGCGTTTTTCTGATAATACTAACCTCAACTCCTGTTCCTTATTTGCCGTTATATCGGTAATGCGGCCATAAAACACAACGCTTCCATCTTTCATAGCTTCCGGTTTGGCTGAACCTTTCAGCCAACGGACTCCTTTTTTTGGAAGCTGAACCCTGTATTCATGGTTCCATCTTGTTAATGTATCCCTTGATTTAAGTACTGATTTTAAAAATCCTTTCACATCCTCTTTAAGAATGCGTTCCGTGATGATCGGACCGGCATCGTGCTCCAGAAAGTCTTTGTCAAAACCATAAATTTCCATGGCGGAATGACTTACAAACGGCATGCTGTAAGTGTTGTCTTTCTCAATTTTAAACTGAAAAATCAAATCCGGGATTTCTCTCAGAAGTTTTTCATAAAATTGATTCGAAGTGTACGATTCATTTGAATTAACGTAATTCTCGAACGCCATTAAGGGTTAACATATTGGTTAGGTGCAACAAAAGTATACACCAAAATGTCAAATCTTCCTTAGAAAAACACAAAATCGTTTAACGGTTATTTTCTTGGATGAAATGCATTCATAACATCGGTAAGATGCCTTCTGTCGAGGTGGACATAGATTTCTGTTGTGGTAATTGATTCATGTCCGAGCATGAGTTGAATGAAACGCAGGTCGGCACCATTTTCAAGAAGATGTGTGGCAAAAGAATGCCTGAAGGTATGCGGACTGATTGTCTTTTTAAGATTTATTTTTACCGCCAGGTCTTTGATTATCGTAAAAACCATCGCCCGGGTAAGCTGTTTACCTCTCCTGTTAAGAAACAGCGTGTCTTCATGTCCTTTTTGAATATCGAGATGTGACCGTACAGTCGTTTTGTATATGTCGATATATTTTTGTGTAAGATTTCCAATAGGCACGAAACGCTGCTTATCGCCTTTTCCTTTTACTTTTATAAATCCTTCCTCAAAGAACAAATCGGAAATGCGCAGCGATATCAATTCTGAAACCCGAAGCCCACAACCATAAAGGGTTTCCAGCATGGCGCGGTTTCTTTCGCCCTGGTCTGTATTGAGTTCAATAGCACCAATAATTTTATCTATTTCATCTGTAGACAAAGTATCGGGGAGTTTTCGTCCTATTTTGGGGATTTCCACAAGTTCCATCGGATTATCATTTCTGTAATCTTCAAAAATCATATAATTGAAAAAACTCCTTAATCCGGAAATTATCCTGGCTTGCGAACGGGGATTTATGGTTTTAGAAACTTCATAAATAAATTGCTGTATCGTTTCATCAGAAACCGAAACAGGGCTTTCATTTATCTGATTTTCAGATAAATAAAAAACCATCTTTTCAATATCAAAAGTATAATTGTCAATCGTATTTTGTGACAATCCTCTTTCTATCTTCAGGAAAGACTGAAAATTTTTAATGTAAGTTGCCCAATTTGCCATCTGTCAAAGTTATGTTAATAGTACTATGCTGGCATAATAAATGTCGTAATTTAACATAAGAACTAACAAAAATAATTTAATTATGAAGCTATTAAAAATTATTTCGACTAATGTGTTATTACTTGCCGGGATGGCAACTTATGCGCAAACTACACAATCTTCAGGTTCATTTAATGAGGCAGGATTTGGAGTAAAAGCCGGTTTAAATTATTCTACAGTTACAAAAGGTGATTTTGACGAAGGCCCTGACGCAAGAACAAGTTTTTATGTGGGTGCCATAGCCGAAATTCCGCTTATTGATGATTCCTTCTCTATCCAGCCGGAGGTGATTTATTCGCGACAAGGTTTTGAAAGGGATTATTCCTTTTTAGGAAACAATTATACTGCTGAGTACCAATTGGACTATATTAATGTTCCTATATTGGCAAAGCTTTATATTGTGAAAGGATTTAGTATCGAAGCCGGTCCGCAGTTCGGATTTAAGATTAACGAAAAAATCGACCTGGACAATAATGATGGAAACGCCGGAGAAGAGCTAGACGAGGTCAATGATTTTGACATGAGTTTGGCAGCCGGACTTACCTTCCAGTTTGACGGAGGTTTATTCATCAACGGTAGATACAACCATAGTTTTAATGAGGTTATTAAGGATACCGACGCAAAAAATTCCGTATTCCAGGTTGGTTTAGGATTTAAATTTTAATCTGACTCAAATTACAAACAAAACAGCCTTTGGGAAAATTTCTCAAAGGCTGTTTCTATTGAATGCGGGTACAGTTCTAATAAAGTATTTTTCGGGAAATTCGTATTCCCTCTGTTGTAACAACCTGAACAATCAATACCTGGTCTGTTGGAGGCAGGCTCTTGATTACTTTTTCAGAAGCATTGATTTTTTGTGCGTCAAACAACAATCTCCCCTGAATGTCAAAAACTTTTACTCCTTCTATTGTTGCCGTTCCGGAGGTAACAACAACATCTTTATCTTTTTTGTAGATTACGATACTTTCCGGATTAAATTCCGGTATTCCCAAAGCCTCATTTCTGTAAACTATCTGGAATCGGTTTTCAAATGTTCCTATCCCTGTCGTAAAGCTGTAAGGCCCTGATTTGAGATTATGGATAGCGTTCTGAAGATTATCTTTCAAGTAAATATCCTGATTTACAAACAGTCCGTCCAGCATATCCAGGCTGATGGTAAAGGCTCCGGCAATGGTAGTTTTGATTCCCAAATTAACCACATCTGAATTATCAAAAGGAAGTGCACGTCCCTGTATTGCCAGTTTTTGTGAATCGTTTATAGAATAAATAGTAACATGATTACCTCCAAAAAGACTACCGTCAAAACCTCTGTCCAAACCATTGGTAGCACCTTCTATATATCCAACCAGTGTCTGGTTAAAAGCACCCTGATTATTTCTAAGATTGAGCCAGAACCTGTTTTTTTCAATTCCTGAATTGGCAGCATTCCGTTTAACAGGATTCATATTTCTGAAGAATCGGTTGTTTTCATCCTGAATTCGCATATCATTGGTAAATCTTGCGGGAAGATTTCCAAGACCTCTCACAAAAAATGCCTGTCCTGAAGCCAAATGTTTCGTTGGTATAGCTCCGTTGAAGTTATCGCTGATTTCAGGATTTAAAGGGTCAGGAGTTGCCGGTGATGTGGCCACACCTCCGGACAAATTGTAAGTTGCATAGTCATTTGCTGTATAATTATAGGTTTGGTCACCCGGAACGGCATTACTTGGCGCTGAATTGTGCGTCCACAAATAGATTGTTCCATCCAATGCAGCAACATTGTTGGCATAAGAAAGAAATTCGTCCAAATCTACTGCTGACGGATACGGATTACCTATCAGGTTCCACTTATAATCTGCCGGCAAAGTGCTGGTGTTTCCATAAACCGGAATACTGATATCGCCATTATTCGGCACTCCTTGAAAAATGGCCTCGTATTGTACTGCCGATGTAGTAGAAAAGCTCTGTGGCGCTCTCACAATATAACCTTTTGCATCTGTCATAGTTACATTTCCATTCATGTGCGTCACCCATGCCTGGCTGACCGGATTCCAGCTATAATATTTATCTGCCATTGTTGCTGGCGACAAATTATACAATGTTTGTCCGGCAACAGGAGAAGACCAATATGTAAAATCGAGCCTTTTTACCGGTTGCGTTCTGCGTTTTGACCTGATGATGCCAATATTGGTATTGGTTGTTCCCGCAGTTTGCAGAAGGCTGGCTGTATCTTCCAATGTGAATGTAGCCGCAGGATTTATTCTCACCTGATTTGCAACAGTAACCGTATTGTCTGCATTAATTACCACATTACCGCTGTTTACCTGAAGCAGGCATCCTGAAATATCGCCTGTAGAGCTATAATTTCCGTTAAAGATTATCTTTTCGGTTCCGGCTACCGGTGCTGTTCCCGAACTCCAGGATGTTCCGTTCCAAATGTTAGAACTTCCGGAAATAACTGCCGTATCGGTTGCCTGACATCCTGAGCCGTTTGTTACAGTGGCTGTATAGGTTTGGGCTGCATCCGGATAGGCATACACCGTTGCAATATTTCCACCTGTGTAAGGAATTGTTAAAGCGGAATCAGTATATAGTCCGGCAATTGGAGTCCATGCTACAGGGGAAGGAACTGAAGTTCCTGTAATTCTGATATCGTCAACATTCCAGCCATAATTCCAGCCTGAATAATATCTGAAGCGGACTCTCAGGTTAGGCTGATTGATATAGGCCGAAAGGTTAATCGTTACTGTGGCAAAATTTGTCGGGCTTCCCTGGTCGCTGGTATAGGTTTGTATTGCTGTCCAGACTCCATCTAAATCACCATCCGTATTGACTTCAATAATAGCCTGGTCCGGAGCCTGATAATTATCATAGTCATAATAATGCCTGAAAGTGAGGGCCAATGAGGTATAATTATAAGTACTGATTGCCGCACTCATAGTCAGTGCATTATTTGAAAAACCATTTAAATCATATGCAGAGTCAATTGCTCCGAAATTGCTTCCAGAACTTATCGTTTCGTAACTGATGTATTGACTTGGACTTTCCTCAATATACCAGTATCCGTTAGCAGAGGAACCATAATCCTGCAACATCATTAACGTGGATGTAGACACTTCAAAGTCTTCGTAGAAAAGCGTATCTGTAGTTCCGGAATTGCTTCCTGTAGCTACCAGTTCAATTACCCCATCGCACAAACTCGCAGCAGCCGGGGTTACAGATGATGAAGGAGCAGGATATACAAAAGCGTTGACAGGAAATCTCGGACTTTCACAAACGCCGTTATAGGCCGTTACATAATAGGTTTTTGTAACACTCAATGATGGAGTTACAAACGAGCCTGTTGGTGTAACCGCAACCGGACTTCCGCTGCTAATGTATTCATACCATCTGTATTCTGTAGTTCCGGCTCCACCTGTAGCTGTTAAGGTTACTGTTCCCGGCCCGCAGCTTCTTCCCGGAGTAGCCGTAACCGTATGCGAACATGACGGGATTACAGTAATAAAGTAATCTTCTACTTCTCCATTATTGAATGAGACCTGACAAGGATTATTACCGGTATTTCGTATTAATTTTATTCTGATTCTTGTAGTTCCAATAGTTGCTCCGGCTGGCACTGTAACTGTCAGCGTATAAGTCCCGCTTCCCGATGCACTTACCGGACCTGTTACTGTCTCTCCTGCATCAGCAAAATCCCCATCCTGATTCCAATCTGCAAAAAGATATAGGTTGTCATTTGCATGTCCATTGGAAGTGGTTACTCTTATTGTTGATGTAGCAGTTCCCTGCATTACAGATGCTATAGAGCCCAGGTTTGTATAATCTCTATAGCCTGTCTGGGCACTCGTATTGCTAAATCCGCCTGAAACCACTCTTGAAATGTATTCGTTGTTATTGGTTGATGTGGAAGCGCAATAACACATTGTTGCATTCGTAGTAAAACTCCATGTTGTTGGCGTTCCTGTTGTAATACCACAACTATTTCTTGGCACTATTCTCCAATAATACGTTGTAGATGCTGCCAATGTTCCTGTACCATAACTGGCCGTAGTTACATTAGCCGTAATGGTTCCCGGCAAACTTCCTGCACCAAAATAAACATCATAAGAGGTTGCTCCGGATACCGCTGTCCATGTCAGCGTATTGACAGCTCCCGTTCCTGAATAGCAGACACTTGTTGCGGCATTGGCAGGTGAAGGTCCTGTTGCTGTGCCTGGTGTAGTATTTATTGTGGCTACTAAACTTGCGGAATTTGTACTCCAGCAGCCTGTTGTATTGTTTTGGGCACGAATATAATAAGTTCCACCTGTCGTTACATTATAAGTAACTCCGCTATTTGCAGTCGAAGTGCCTGTTGCTGTGGTCTGCCAATACCATGTTACTCCCGCAGGCGGAGCCCCTCTTGTAAAGGTCACACCCGGAGAAGCACATTGCGGGGAATTACTGCTCAGACCGGTTGGAGTGGCCGGCAAAGCGTTTACTGTAAATGAAGTACCAGACGTTGCCGTTCCTCCCCCAGTGGTCACAACCACGTTACCAGTAGTTCCGGTACCAACCGTCACAGTAATTGAAGTGGCCGTATTATTAGTAATTGTAGCTGCCGTACCACCAATAGTAACGCCCGTTGCTCCAGATAAATTTGTACCTGTTATCGTTAACGAACTTCCAACACAGCCATTACTTGCGCTTAAGCTTGTAATTGATGGTGCGTTTGGAGTAGTGACACATATCGTAAAACCGCCCTGACCCGAGCCGTTATTATAATTATATAACCGGACATAGTAAGTACTCCCAACTGTAAGGCCGGTTGCAGTAATAGTTTCAGTACCTGCCCCTGTTGTAGAATCAGAACAGGCTAAGTTGGTTCCATTACAGGCTCCGGTTCTAAGCTCTAATACTATATCGTCTATACCTAAAGTAGCCGCCGGAGTCGCAGTTATAATATGAGATGTACCGGTAGCTACAAAGCTGTACCAAACATCATCATCCGCATTCCCTGTAAATCCGCCACAGGATATGGCGGCAATACTCTGTGTTGCTCCTACAGTAGTACCCACAGTTGATGTAGAGCAGGTTGTTCCGGAATTAACGGTTAATGAATTGGCTATATTACAGTTATTGTTTGTTAAAATTACCAGGGAGGTAATATTCATGGTATTAGTTCCACCATTTCCAATCCGAATAAAGTAAGAATCGCCTGGTACCAATGCAGTTAAAGTTAATGTTTCTGTCTGTGTTCCGTTAGCTGTGGTAACATTTGCACAACCAATTTGAGTAAGCGAGGCACATGTACCAGAATAACCATATAAAATTAGATTTCTATTGTTGGCAATTACCACTATCCGTGCTTCAGAACTTGTGGCCACAAATCTTACCCAACCATCACTTAAGAGAGTCTGCCCATTACAGGCACCGGCTGTAGGGTCATTTACGGTAGCGTCAGAAATACTAGAAATGGTTCTATATTCAGTATTTACCGAAAGAACTGTTGCTGTGGCACAACTTGCTCCCTGTCCGAAACTTTCATATGCTGTCAAAGAGACAAACAGCATTAAAATCAATTGAAGAATTTTTGCATGGGGAATGCCTCTAAATTCATCATTTGATAAATTTTTGTAATTATTTTTCATAGTCAAAGGGGTTTAACATCGAAATTTATGATAAAACCAAACTGTTTTAACATAAATACTGACTATGGAATTTTTTTTAAGAATAATGACGACTAACTACATTTCCGTATCGTCGAACTACAATATTTGACTCTTTGTGTTGATAAGTTTTTTTAATTATAGGAGAGAAAAGGAATAAAAAAAGTAAGTTTAATCTTTCTTTTTGTCATTAAAATCATCTAATCAACACATTAGGATGATAAAAAGTTACATTTTTCATAAAAAATAAGAGCGATTTTCACGTATGAAAACCGCTCTTACAACCTAACCAACCATTAAAAACAAAAATTTTAATCTTTCATGTATTTTTTATAATTTTCTGTACTGATTCTTGCTTTCAAATCATGCAACAGGCTGTACAATCCGAAGAAAGTCCTGTTGATGTACAAAAAGTGTTTTGACCCACGATTGCCATTCATTTTTCTAAGCTTTGAATCTTTGCTGTATTCTTCGCTAAGCTGCGCCATCTCACCAAAAAAGGCTTCGTCAGAAAAATCAAAAGCATCCGTTTGATAAGGTTTTGTAAACAAACGCAAAAGCCTGTTGAATAGTTCTGAAAAATAGGCTACTTCTTCATCCGTATCATCTTTGCGCAAAATCTCCAGCTCATATAATTTCTCAAGGAAAAGCTTTTGATTATCCATAATTTCAGGTCGGGCTAATTCAAAATACGGTATATAAAAATCTTCCGGCACCTGTTTTATGCAACCAAAATCAATCGCTATCAGGTTTCCTTCCTTATCAATTAAAAAATTGCCCGGATGCGGGTCTGCATGAACCTGTCTTAACTGATGCATCTGGAACATATAAAAGTCCCATAAAGCCTGACCAATGCTATCGCCTTTTGCCCTGTTTTCATTGTGGGCTACAAATTCAGACAAGTGTTCACCGTCCATCCAGTCCATCGTAATAATCTTTTTAGAAGACAATTCCGGATAGTATTTCGGAAATTTCAGATTGGCAATCCCGCTGCACGCCTCTGCTATGGCAACACCCTGTTTTAATTCCAGTTCATAATCGGTCTCTTCCAACAGCTTGTTTTCGACTTCCTTAAAATAGCGTTCAGAATCCTTACCCTGAAGGTTAAACATCTTGATGGCAAAAGGCTTGACAATAGCCAAATCAGAGCTAATACTGTCTGCCACGCCCGGATACTGGATTTTTACAGCCAAATTTTTTCCGTTTTTGGTTGCTTTATGGACTTGTCCAATGCTTGCTGCATTTACAGAATCGGCCGTAAAGGAATCGTATATTTCTTCGGGAAACATGCCCAGGTATTTTTTGAACGTCTTTCTGACCAAGGGTGCTGATAAGGGCGGAACTGAAAATTGTGCCAATGAAAATTTCTCTACATAAGCCCGCGGCATAATATTTTTATCCATGCTTAGCATTTGGGCTACTTTTAAAGCACTGCCTTTTAAGTTTTTCAATCCGTCATAGATATCTTCGGCATTATTTTCATTCAGCTTTTCTTTTGTCAGGGACGGATTGACAATTTTTTCACCATAATAGGCTATATAATTACCTCCTACTTTGATTCCGGTCTTTACCAGCTGGCCTGCCCTTTCAATTTTATTTACGGGTATTTTATCTAATGTCTTCATCTCGTCCTCAACTTATACTCTTTCTTTCCAAATGAACTTGCCCAGGTCAAACAGGCTTTCCAACGGCGTGGTATCCAAAATATCAAAAGTGGCCTTTACGGCTTTCTCAATCATAATATCCGTTTTCTCAAATCCCTTTGACCTGTCGTCCAGCCAAAACTTCAATATGAATAAGAACTGAAGCCAGGCTCCTTCAGAAAACAAAGGTGTCGTGACTTTTTTAATCTTGCTGTCTTTTTCGCTTTCAGCAGATTTTAATATATCTACGATATAATCCTTAAAATGGTTTCGTAACGATGTCAATTGTTTGAGATTACGAAGCCCTTCCTTATTATCCTTCAGGGCATAATAGACATACGTCATGTTTAAGGTTAAGATTTCAAAGAATGTAAAATACAGCGACAGTAGCTTGTTTCTGTTTTCATAGCCTGCATAGTTTGCATCCTTATGTAACGTATTTACAGTATTTTCAAAGAATTTGACCCAGATTGTTTCTTTCAGTGCATCGAGTGAATTAAAGAAGGAATAAAAATCAGCTTCTTCAACGGTGTTTTCTTTGCAAAAAAGATAGACGTTTTTGGGAGCTTCATTTTTTTCGAGAACTGTGTTCATATACATTTCAATTAGCTGGTCGTCATCAATTAGCTGTTTTTTTGACTTTGAATTCTTTGCTGTTGCCATGATAAACCTCTTTTTTAGATTGTACAGTAAAGGTACATTTCAATTATTTCTGAAACATATAAACATCTGTTAAATATCTTTCAAAAAATTTGAACTAAAACTCTAGAAATCACTATTGAGAATTTTGTGTCAATTTGAAAAAGTGAATTTCGATTGTTTTTTTATTTAGCCGCAGATTAGAGTGATTACACAGATTACAGAAGTTTATGTATAGCGAAAGAGCATCCAAAACTGTGGCTTTGCGGCTTTGCGAGCAATTATTTTTACGCTAAGGCGCTAAGAACATCAACGATTTAAACTTTATTTACAGGCACAAAAAAAGGCCGTCTTTTCAGACGGCCTTAGAAACTATATTCTTGTATAATTTAGTTTTTCACTTCTTTTTGGGCATCCTGTACCATTTTCTCATTTGCCGTAATGGCAAATTCAACACGACGGTTTTGAGATCTTCCTTCAGGAGTATCGTTTGTTGCGATTGGGTCAGCAATTCCTAAACCTGTTGTATTGAATCGGGAAGCATTGATACCTTTGCTAACCAAATAATTCTTTACAGAAGCTGCTCTTTCACCAGACAATTTCAGGTTATAGTCAGCCGGACCAGTACTGTCTGTATATCCGTATATCTGAATGTTAGTATCAGGATAAGAATTAAACACAGTAACCAGTTTATCCAGATTCGCTTTAGCCGTAGCTGTCAGAGTTGATTTGTTAGTATCAAAACGCACCGCATTTTCATTTAGTGTCAATTTGATTCCTTCTCCTACTCTTTCTACTTCGGCTCCCGGAAGCGCATTATCAATTTCTCTGGCCTGTTTGTCCATCTTGTTCCCAATAACACCTCCAACGGTTCCACCAACAACACCTCCAAGAACAGCACCTAAAGCAGTATTACCGCCTTTACCTATATTGTTACCCAAAATACCACCAATTACAGCACCTGCAGCAGCACCAATACCGGCTCCTTTTTGAGTATTATTCATATTTTTTGCAGACTCACAGCCTGTAAAAAACGTACCTATAGCAAATAAACATGCTAATGAATATATTCCAATTCTTTTCATATCGATTATTGTTTTTGGATTAGTTTACTTTTGTGAATTGATATACAACATCTGTCAGTTTTCCTCCTACGTCAATTTTGTCAATCAACTGGAATGAGTTTTCTGACTGGTTAGCTACGCCTAATACATAACCATCTCTAACTCTTTTTGCTTTTTCACCCGCATCAAGAACTTTTAGGACAAATTGTCCGTCTTTGTTGACAAACCACGTAATTGGTGAGCTAAATGCAGGACATCCCATTTTGGTCAATGCCATTTCTCCCTTGTTGTTGTTTGAAATGAATTTCCACGTACTTCCTACAAAACATTGCGAATCAGCAAGCTGAAAGGAATTTACTTTAATGTATTCAGAACCGGGATAACTAACAGAACTGATAACCCAGTTTCCTTTAATTGCAACCTGTGAAGACCTATCCGTCTTTGTGTTAGTTATTGATGAAGTTTTACACGATGCAAATAGTAATGCAAAAACTCCAAATAAGATTAATTTTTTCATAGATTGGTATTTTTAAAGTTTATTTACAATACAAATATACAATGGATTGATTTTGAAATGTTAAAATTTCAATTTTATTATCTTAAAATTAACAATTCAGCCAATTTGTCATTTTAATAATATTTGGTATTCTATTTGAAAATAAAAATACCGAAAATAATTAACAATATTAATATCAATAGTTTATGACAACAGGAAAAATTAATGTTTCGGTAGAAAACATTTTCCCGCTTATCAAAAAGTTCTTATACAGCGACCATGAAATTTTCTTACGTGAGTTGGTTTCCAATGCTACAGACGCTACTTTAAAACTAAAGCATCTTGCTAATATTGGCGAGGCAAAAGTGGAATATGGAAATCCGATTATCGAGGTAAAGGTTGACAAGGATGGCAAGAAAATCCATATTATTGACCAGGGCTTGGGTATGACGGCAGAAGAAGTAGAAAAGTACATCAACCAGGTGGCTTTCTCCGGGGCGGAAGAATTTCTTGAAAAATATAAAGATTCTGCCAAAGATTCAGGAATTATTGGACATTTTGGTCTTGGTTTCTATTCTGCATTTATGGTAGCAGAAAAAGTTGAAATCATTACTAAATCCTATAAAGACGAACCGGCAGCTCATTGGACGTGTGACGGAAGTCCTGAATTTACATTGGAACCATCCGACAAAACTTCACGCGGGACCGAAATCATACTGCATATTGCAGAAGATTCTCTCGAATTTCTTGAAGAAGGAAGAATTTCAGGATTGCTGCAGAAGTACAACAAATTTATGCCTGTTCCAATCAAATTCGGAACAAGAACTGAAACGCTTCCAAAACCGGAAAATGCTCCGGATGATTATGTAGCCGAGACTATTGAAGTGGATAACATCATCAATAATCCGAATCCGGCATGGACCAAACAACCGTCTGACCTTACGGATGAAGATTATAAGAATTTCTACAGAGAATTGTATCCGATGCAGTTTGAAGAACCACTTTTCAATATCCACTTGAATGTTGATTATCCTTTTAACCTGACCGGTATTCTGTATTTCCCAAAAATGACAGGCGACCTGCAGATACAAAAAGACAAAATCCAACTGTATCAGAATCAGGTTTTCGTAACCGACAATGTAGAAGGAATCGTGCCTGAATTCCTGACCATGCTGAAAGGAGTTATCGATTCTCCGGATATCCCGTTAAACGTTTCACGTTCGTACCTGCAAGCTGACGGTGCCGTGAAAAAGATTTCCAATTACATTACCCGAAAAGTAGCCGACAAGCTAAAATCACTTTTTACTGAAAACCGTGAAGATTTTGAGCAAAAATGGAACGATATCAAAATTGTATTGGAATACGGAATGCTGTCTGAGCCTAAGTTTTACGAAAAAGCAGGCGCATTTGCATTATATCCAACCGTTGACGGCAAATACTATACGCTTGAAGAATTAAAAGAGAAAACTAAAGAAACGCAAACCGACAAAAATGGCAATCTTGTCATTTTATATGCTTCTAACACAGACGCACAGCACAGTTATATAGCCGAAGCTCAGGCCAAAGGCTATGAAGTATTGCTTTTGGATTCGCCAATCATTTCACACCTTATCCAAAAATTGGAGGCTGATAATGAAAAGCTGACATTTGCGCGTGTTGATGCCGACCATATTAATAACCTAATCAAGAAAGAAGAAGAAACGATTTCCAAACTTTCTGATGAGGAAAAAGAAAAGCTTAAAACCGAACTGGAGGGCGTTATTTCGGATAAGAAATATTCTATCCAATTGGAAGCTTTAGACAGCCAGTCGGCACCATTTGTGATTACACAACCCGAATTTCTTCGCCGTATGAAAGAAATGAGCCAGACCGGAGGCGGCGGTATGTTTGGAATGGGCAACATGCCGGAAATGTACAATCTGGTGGTTAACACCAACCATGAATTGGCTTCCAACATATTGAATTCTAAAGACAAGTCACATCAGGAAGCCTTGGTTAAACAAGCACTTGATTTGGCAAAACTGTCTCAAAACCTATTAAAAGGTGAAGAACTGACTGCTTTTGTAAAGAGAAGCTTTGAGTTGATTAAGTAAGATTTTGGATTTGAGATTGCAGATTTGAGATTGCAGATTCAAGATTGTGGATTTAAGATTTGAGATTTGAGATTTGTGACTGCAGATTTCTGTTTCTCTGAATTTTCTATCATCTATTGTCTCTTCTCTATCATCTGCTACCTGCTATCTGCTATCTGCCACCTGCTATCTAACTTTAAAAAAACCTGCGAGATTTTCGCAGGTTTTTTTATTAATTCCCTATCACTCAATCAATAATCCATAACAATACCGGCTTCTCTGTCTTTTGAAGCTTTTTATCAAGAACTTTCATAAAATCATCCGATACCGCCGGACAGCCCCAACTCAGGGGTGTATATTTCGGAAAGATTTCCGTATTGGAAATGGCACTCCAGGAATGCAGCACAATTATTCTGTCTACTGCATTGCTGTTTGTTTCTTCCAATCCATGCAACCAATATTTTATCTTGATGCCCCAGGTACTGGAATCTCTCTTCCCTATCTTGTATTTTCCTTTTGACGAGCAGTGGCTATTGTCTTTATTGCTGAATTTCACCTTCTCCCATTTGGTATCGTTTACCTGACCTGCGTCGCAACTTCCATGTGTCACAAGTTTTTCATCACTAATTTTACCGGTTTTGAAATCATAAATGTAAAATCTGTTTTTACCGGAATGAACACTCAGGTCGACCAGAAAATAATAGTCTTCGTTAAATTTCTCTTTTTTACAAAATGCCTTTGCTTCTTTGTGGAATGTCGCATAGTCGCGTTTTTTACTGTTCTTAATAGCAGCAGGTCCTTCACCACAACTAATTAAGTATAAGGACACAAACAGGAGGGTTCTTTGAATCATACTATTCTAATGGATTTTAATACAGCTATTGGCTATTACTTATTAACTATAATCCTGTTAAAATAGTATTATTTAATGACAAAAAAGCATTTGCAAAAAAACTATGCCTTATCTTTGCCCGCTTTTTAAAAATGAAAAAATGTTAGGAAATAGAGTACTAAAAGGAGTTCTTCTTGTAGGCTTAGGCGCTACAAGTTATGGAATGCTGGCCACTTTTGTAAAGATGGCTTATGGCGAAGGCTATACAACAGCCGAAGTCACTTCATCGCAGTTTTTGTTCGGAATTATAGGGATACTTCTCATCAATGCTTTTCAAAAATCGAGAAAAGACAATGTGGTGATTAAAGCCTCCAAAAAGAACATCACACATTTGATGATTGCCGGTACATCTACCGGGTTGACCAGTATCTTTTATTATCTTGCCGTTCGTTACATTCCTGTTTCTATAGGAATCGTATTGCTCATGCAGACCGTCTGGATGGGTGTTCTTTTAGAAATGTTTCTTGAAAAAAAGCTTCCTTCTGCTACAAAGATTGTTGCGGTTGTTATTGTATTGATTGGTACAGCTTTGGCCACAAACCTTATCAATACTGAAGCAGACATAGACTGGCGCGGAATTGCCTGGGGATTAATGGCTGCGGCTTCTTTTACAACTACTATGTTTACGGCTAACAGAATTGCTGTTGGAATTTCATCGGCACAAAGAAGCCTTTATATGCTTTTAGGAGGCGGAATCATTGTACTTACGTTTGCACTGATTACCCAAAACACACCTTTTGATACGAGCATTTTCTTAAAATGGGGAATCGTACTTTCTCTATTTGGAACTATCATACCTCCAATGCTTTTAAATGCAGGATTTCCGCTTACAGGTATTGGATTAGGAAGCATTGTTTCTTCACTCGAACTTCCTGTTTCCGTGCTTATGGCCTTCTTCCTGCTTAATGAAGAAGTCGTATTTCTGCAATGGGTGGGTATTGTACTTATTATCCTGGCCATTGTCATTATGAATGTCAAATTCAGGGAACAAAAATCTTAATTATAATTTTATTATTTTCATAAACTGCCCGGATTCCGGGCAGTTTTTTTTATTATTTGTCTGTTCTATCCTGCTTATAAACATTGCTTTATTTTTAAAATAATTGCATTACTTTGCATTGTCCTGCAAAGGCACCCCAAAACAAATAATACCGCAAAATACTAATGGGAAAAATATCTCTAAAAACCACTATTGACATAACCTTCATAGTTATTGTCGCTTCTTTTGCAATTCTTGCCTACTCCATTCACAGCCGCTCACAATCTGTAAAGCAAAACAGGATGATTGTTAACCATACGAGCAACATCAACAGCGTACTTGAAAAAGTGCTCTCCAGCACTATTGATATCGAAACAGGAGCACGCGGCTATACGATTACCGGAGATGAAAACTATCTGGAAGTATACAACCACGGTCATAAAAATCTTGAAATCTGGATTGACTCACTTCGTTCTATGAACGAAACCGATGAATACCAGAGCAAAAAACTTGATACGTTAGAAAAGCTAATCGAATCAAAGCAAAAAGTGAGCGCTATGGTAATCAAGACACGAAGGGAATATGGCATGGAAGAAGCCGCTGCTTTGATTAAAAAAGGCCGTGGTAAAGAAGTTATGGACTCTATAAGAAGGTCAATTCGTGATTATCAAAAACAGGCTGTACTCATCTTATCAGACAATCTTGCCCAGACAGAAGAAAATGTACAGGCACGAAACAACCGTTTCTTCTTGTTTATTTTTGTCACCTTTGGAATACTGATTTTTGCGTATATAAAAATCAGACAAAATACCAAACGCCTGCTATTGGATAAAATCATTCAGGAAAATCTGATGGATGAGCTTACCATACAAAACCAACAGCTTAATGATTTCGCCAACATTACTTCACACAATCTCCGTTCACCGGCTTCAAACATTACAGCCTTGATTGCCACTATTGAAAAGGACAGCCCAATTGAAGAGTATAAGACGATTTTTGAAATGCTTAGAAAAGTTGCGCAGAACCTGAACGACTCGCTAAACCAGTTGATGGAAGTACTACATATCAAAAAGAATAAAGTTGAAAAAGAACTATTGTCATTCCAACAGATTTATTCCAAGACAATTGAATCGCTGCAAGGTGAAATACTAAAATCCGGCGCAATTATTAAGGCCGATTTTAAAGAAGTAGCAGAAATAGCCTATTCCAGAATTTATCTGGAAAGCATTTTCCATAACCTTATCAGCAATGCTTTAAAATACAGGGCGCTGGAAAGAACACCGGAAATTACAATTCGTTCTGAAAGGAAAAATAATATTGTTTATCTTTATGTTATCGATAACGGACTTGGAATCGACCTGAACAAAAACGGTCACAAGATTTTTGGCATGAACCAGATTTTCCATAATCACCCGGAAGCCAAGGGCATCGGGCTTTTTATGACGAAAACACAAATTGAAAGCATGAAAGGAAAAATCACTGTAGCCAGCGAAGTCAATATCGGGACCACATTTACGGTCATGTTTGGAACATAAACTAAAATTGCAGGATATGAATGATATTGTCGATTATTTCTCAACCATTCCTTCACTCCATAGAGGACTTATATTGGTTGGTGGCATTGCAATCTTTTGGATGATTGAAAATGCATTTCCATTATTCCGGTTTAATTATAAAAAATGGAATCATGCGGGAATCAATATCTTTTTCACCCTGACCACCATAATCGTAAATTTCATTTTGGCTTTTATCCTGCTTCTGGCTTCGGAATGGGCATTGAAAAATAATTTCGGAGTCCTGGAATGGCTGCCGGAACTTCCCTTATGGCTTTATACGTTAATAGGATTATTACTTCTTGACCTGATAGGGGCTTATCTGGCACATCTTGTGCAGCATAAAACCCGTTGGCTCTGGCATTTTCACCTCATTCATCATACAGATACCTGGGTAGACACAACTACCGCAAACAGGCACCATCCGGGAGAAAGTGTTGTCCGTTTTGTATTTACGGCAGCAGCAGTATTAATAACAGGCGCTCCAATGTGGCTTGCTTTTTTATACCAATCACTGTCGGTTGTGTTTTCCCAATTCAATCATGCCAATATTTCGCTTCCGGAAAAACTTGACAAATACATCAGCTACATTATCGTTTCTCCTAATATGCATAAAGTACACCATCATTATGTCTTGCCTTATACTGACTCTAATTATGGCAATATCTTCTCTATATGGGACAGGCTTTTTGGTACGTTTTTGACACTCCCGAAAGAAAAAATTGTTTATGGTGTCGACACACACATGGAAGCTTCTGAAAACAACCGATTGTCTAATTTAGTAGCTATCCCTTTTCAAAAACACCGGTCACCCCAGGTTCTTCCCGAAGAAAAAATTTAAGACCGCTTGAAAAAGTAATTATTTTTTTTATTAATATTGAGTAACAATTAAAAAACGTACAATTACTATTTATCTGAATTAATTTTCATGTAATGAAAAAAGGCAAAAACATTGAGCTGACTCGAGAGGAAAATGAAAAGCTTGTTACCTTGGCTTTGGAAGAAAGAAATCCTTTTGAGATTATTAAAAAAGAGTTAGGATTAGCCGAAAAGGATGTAATCGAAATAATGAAGAAAAGACTTACCGCAGATAAATTTGAGCTGTGGAAGAAAAAAGCAATGGCCAGCAAGCCAAAACCAAAACCGCCAAAGATTGATGATTTTGATGAAGATTTGGACGGAAAATACTACATCAAGAATAAATTTGATTAACATAAATACTTAAAAATATTCCTTCGTGGAATATTTTTTTTTGCCTTTTCTCACAATAAAACAAAAACTAAAATTAATTTTATTTAAGTTTGCATAAACTTTATTAATATTTAATTAAATTAATTTTAGTTTATGACACCAAAACTCCCAATTCATTGCCCCAGTTGCAGTGACTCACTTTCCGTATCACAGTTGAAGTGCGGAAACTGCCAGACTACCGTTTCCGGTAACTATTCACTACCCTTTTATCTTCAGCTTTCTGAAGAGGAGCAGAATTTTATTCTTCAATTTTTTCTTAGCAGCGGCAGCCTTAAAGAAATGGCCGTTCAGATGGGCAATAGCTACCCAACTGTCAGGAACAAACTGGACGATATTATCGAAAAAATAAAAAAACTCAAATCCGGAAACCAATGAAGAAACTCCTACTCAACCCTTTTGAAAAAAATCCTGAAACCAGTCTTTTTATTTTTGGGCTGGCAGTCACAGCAATCGGAAGTTATCTGGCCTATCTTTTTAACGGAAGATATGACGGCGTTATAGATTTACATTTTACAAAAAGTGTGACACTTGCTCAGCCATTTATTGACAACCTGATTAATATTGTTTGCTTGTTTGCGACACTTTTTTTTGTGGGAAAGCTCATCAATTCCAAAACCAGGATAATCGATATTGTAAATCCAATTCTTATCTGCCGGATTCCTTTTTACCTGCTGACTTTTTCCAACTTCAGAAATTATATTTCAGATATCTCGGTCAGCCTGCTTGAAAATTTCAATCCAAAAGCAATGCCCAGCGAAATGAACCTGTCTCCCATCAGTATGATAGTGCTTGGTTTTTTCGCCATAATAAGCATACTCTGCCTAATATGGTTTGTAATTCTTCTCTATAACGGATTCAAAATAGCAACCAACAGTAAGACGGGCATGCACAAACTATATTTCGCACTTGCCATTTTAGTGGCAGAAATCATTTCCGGAATTCTTATTTCATTTCTAAACTATTAACATCATGATAAAAAAAATAATCTTCCTAAGCTTTGTCTTATTTTCAACAATGGTCACTTTTTCTCAGGAAAGCAAATTTTCTACAGAAGAAATAAGTGTAAATGCTCTTATCCCAGGAACTCTTTATACTCCAAATACCTCTAAAAAAACAGACCTCATCATCCTGATTGCAGGCTCGGGACCTACAGACAGAAATGGTAACCAGCCGGGAGTTTCCAACAACAGTTTAAAATTTTTGGCAGAAGGACTGGCCAAAAATAATTACGCTGTTTACAATTATGACAAAAGGCCTGTTGTTGAAATGCGCTCCGGAGAAATAGACGAATCCAAATTAAGCTTTGACATTTTAATACAGGATGTAAAAGATATCGTTAGCTATTTCAAGGCAAAAAAACAATTCAACAAAATTGTTATCGCCGGACACAGTGAAGGTTCTTTAATTGGCATGAATGCGGCCCTACCGGATGCAAACGCCTTTATTTCTTTGGCAGGAGCCGGCAGACCTATTGATGAAATTTTGATAGAACAGATTAGCAGCAGAGCGCCCATGCTGAAAGAAGAAACTGCCAAAGGCCTTGAATCTCTCAAAAAAGGACAAACCTTTGAGCTAAAAAACCCAATGCTGGCAAGTCTTTTCAGAGCAAGTGTCCAACCTTATATAATTTCATGGCTGAAACACAATCCGCAGGAAGAAATCAAAAAACTGCAAATACCGATTCTTATTGTCAACGGTACAAAAGACATACAAATTTCGACACAGGATGCGGAATTGCTACACAAAGCCAATCCCAAATCAGAATTAGTTCTTATCCAAAACATGAATCACATTTTCAAAGAAATTAAAGGAGACGATGCCGAAAACATGGCTACCTATACCAATCCGAACCTGCCGGTAATGCCGGAACTTATCGAAAAAATTACTACCTTTCTCAAAAAAATATAATTCTTTCTTAAAAAAAACGGGGAGTCTGTAACAAAAAATCAGTTCGGCGAACCTATTGGGATAAAACAAAAAAATAATGAGAAAAATAATTTATTCACTGGCATTTGCGGCATTGTTATGGAGTTGCAAACCTTCCGAAAATGTAGTATCAGTAACTGCAAAAAATGAAGTACAGGTAGAAATCGACCTTAACGGTATCAAAGACGATAAAGTAATGGTTACGGTTTTACCGCCAGCGATTAAATCCGAAAAGATAACGTACCATATCCCTAAAATAATACCGGGAACTTATTCTGAAGACGATTACGGTAAATTTTTAGAAAACGTAAAAGCCTATGACGCCAAAGGCAATTCATTGGTAGTTGCTAAAATAGATGACAATTCATGGACTATCAGTGATGCAAAAAAACTTGCAAAACTTACCTATTGGGTAAATGACACTTATGATGTTGAAGGAACACACGATATTTTTTCTCCGGCAGGCAGCAATATTGAAGCGGGAAAAAACATCATGCTGAATACCCATGCTTTTGTGGGCTATTTCAAAGAATTTCTTGACACGCCATATCAGGTAAATATCGCGCATCCTGCGACACTTTGGGGAGCAACATCTATGACAGATACGGATGCTTCAGATACGAAAGACACTTTCACCGTCTCTAAATATTCCGAATTGGTTGAAAACCCGATTATGTATTCCAAACCGGATTATACTACTTTTACCGTAAACGGGATGGAAATACTGATTGCTGTTTATTCTCCAAACGGCATCGTTACCGCTGAAAGCATTACCCCGGAGATGAAAACCATGATGACTGCCCAAAAGAATTTCTTAGGCAAATTCAACTCGACAAAAAAATACAGTGTCCTTATCTATCTGTCTGACACATCCCGAAATGATGCCAAAGGCTTTGGAGCTTTGGAACACCCAACAGCAACAACGGTAGTAATGCCGGAAGCTATGCCAAAAGAACAGTTGGCTGAACAGTTTAAGGACGTTGTTTCGCATGAGTTCTTCCACATTGTAACACCGCTCACCATCCATTCTAAGGAAATCCAATTCTTTGATTACAACAAACCAAAGATGTCTGAACATTTATGGATGTATGAAGGCGTAACAGAATATTTTGCAAATCTTTTCCAGGTCAACCAGGATTTAATTACGGAAGACGAATTCTACGAAAGAATGGCTACCAAAATAGTTAACGCTTCAACTATGGACGACACGATGCCATTCACAAAAATGAGTTCAATGGTATTGCAAAAACCATACAAAGACCAATACCAAAACGTTTATGAAAAAGGCGCCCTGATAGCCATGTGTCTTGACATACAGATTCGCGAAGACAGTAACGGACAAAGAGGCATTCTTGACCTGATGCAGAAGCTTTCTAACGAATATGGCACTAAAAAAGCTTTTGACGATTCCGAACTTTTTGACAAAATTGAATCCCTGACTTCTCCAACAGTAAGAAAGTTTCTTGACACTTATGTTGCCGGGCCAACTCCAATTCCTTATGATGTTTATTTTGCCAAAATGGGTGTCACAAAAGGAAAGACTACGGTTGCAGGAAATGCTTTTCTGAAAGGAATGGAACCTAATTTTTCAATCAATCCGGCTACAAAAGAAATTTTTATACTGCCAGGCAGCGGAAATATTGATTTCTACAAGAGCCTTGGCATAAAAGATGGCGATATACTTCTTGAAATCAACGGCACAAAATACAACCTTGACAATGTGTATGACATGATTATGGGTAGTCTGACGTGGAAAGAAAATGAACCTATCACGGCAAAAGTAAAACGCAACGGAAAGGAAATCCAATTAAAAGGAGTTATAAAACTTCCAAGTGAAGAAATCGAAGGATATCAGGCTACTGATGCAAGCAAGGCCAAACTAAGAGAAGCCTGGCTGAAAGGATAATCAGTATTCCATAAAACTAATCCCCAATTTAAAATCTAAATTGGGGATTTTTTTATTATTTTGCCGCGAATTAAAATCAGGGGCTGTCAGATAATTGAAACCGCCCGCAAAAACACCAGCAACAATTATGAGAAAAATAGTGTTTGCTTTTGCAGCATTAGCAATGATTTCCTGTAAGGAAGAAAAGAAAGAAGGAAATCTCCATATCAAAGGAAATGTAGAAGGTCTGAAACAAGGCACGCTCTACATTCAAAAAATTGTAGATACGGCATTAGTTGCTGTTGATACGATTGTTATCAAAGGAAATTCGAACTTTGAAAGCCATCTGACTATCGATTCTCCGGAAATGCTTTACCTGTTTTTGGACAGAGGTGAAACCAACAGCATCGATAACAATCTGATGTTTTTTGCCGAACCCGGAAATATGACAATCGACACCAGGCTGGATTCTTTTTTTGCTGCCGCAAAAATAACAGGTTCTGAAAATCAAAAACTGTTTGAAGAGTATCGAAAAATTATGTCAAGATACAAAAACACACAATTGAGCCTTACAGAAGAGAAGTTAAGAGCCCTGCAATTCAACAGAGATGTATCTTCAGATTTTGACAAGAAAAACAGCGATAACCTTAAAAGAAAATATCTGATGGCTATCAACTTTGCCTTGAACAATAAAGACCATGATATAGCTCCTTATATTGCCTTAGCCGACATTTATAATGCCAATATTAAATATTTGGACACTATTGACAAATCCATGTCACCAAAAGTAGCTCAATCCAAATACGGAAAAATGCTTACGAAATTTGTAGCCGACAGAAAACAGGCAGAACAGAAGCAGTAATAAAAAAACGCCTTGAAAATTCAAGGCGTTTTTTTATGATAATTCCAAATCTTTATAAAAACAAAAAACCATCCGAAAGGATGGTTTTTCTTATTGAGCCGATAGAGGGACTCGAACCCACGACCTGCTGATTACAAATCAGCTGCTCTAGCCAGCTGAGCTACACCGGCATCTCAATACGGGTGCAAATATAGTTCTGAATTTTAATTTTCCAAAAAAAATCTGCACTTTTTTTATCTTTTTTTAGACTATAAAGCGTTTATTTTAGCAACCAATTGATTAGCAGTTTGTTCTAGTTCTGCATTGATTTGCTTGAAATGTGCTTTTTTGTTTTCTACATTTTTAGCATTCACTTTTGCGATCAAAGAATCAAAAGCAACAATTGCCTCATCAATCAAAGCTTCAGAAGCTTCAGTTGGTTTCCCTGTTGTAGACATTTCCCAGATGTATACTGCTTCAATAATGTCTCCCAATACGTAATTGATGTCTTTCTTTAAATTCCTAACGTTTGCCATTTTTTTAAATTTTAATTTGCGTCTGCAAAATTAAGCATAATCTTTCTATTTGAGGCTATTAAATATAAATTTCTAAAAGTACCGCCTCACCTTCTAAACGATATTCCCGCATTGCGGCTGGCAATAATACTGTATTTCCTTTTTTATAATTCCATTCCACTCCATTGTACTTTATCGTAAAATTGCCTTCCATACACATATACACAGTAAACGATTCATACTGCTTCTTTATTTCCACCTCACCATCAAGCGGAAAGTAATTGGTAATAAAATAAGGACATGTTACTACCGGATTACTTTTATTTTTTTCCTTAGTATAAGTTCTTTCCGTATCTGTCGTATTATAATTGATGGCATCGAGTGCTAAATCTATATGAAGCTCTCTTGATTTTCCTTCGGCATCAACCCTATCCCAATCGTATACTCTATAGGTAATATCTGAAGTTTGCTGGATTTCCGCAATCACAATTCCGGCTCCAATGGCGTGGATTGTTCCTGTTTCTAAAAAAAAGACGTCTCCTTTTTTTACTGGGATTTCCTGTAAGATTGACAATAGCGTCTTATCTTCCAGATTTTTCAAATACTCTTCCCTGCTTGACTTTTCTCTAAAACCTACTATAATCCTGGCATTCTCATCTGCCTGCATCACATACCACATTTCTGTTTTTCCGAAAGAATTATGGCGCTTTTTGGCAAGCTCATCATTGGGATGCACCTGAATTGAAAGGTCTTCTTTGGCATCAATAAATTTAAACAGTAAAGGGAACTCTGTCCCGAATTTCTTATGCACTGCCTGACCCAGAATTTCTTCGGGAAACTGTGAAATCAATTCCGAAAGTAGTTTTCCCTGATATTCTCCTTCTGCAATGCGACTGATGTCTCCCGGCACTGTAGATAACTCCCAACTTTCGCCTGTACTATCTGACTGTATCGGCTTATTAAAAACGGTTTTAAGTTTTGTTCCGCCCCAGATTCGTTCTTTTAGTATTGGTTCGAAAACCAGCGGGTATAGTTGTAGACTCATATTTTTTTGAAAACAAATTACAGAAATTTACAATCTGGCTTGTACCATTATTTCTGAAATAACTTATATGATTTTTAGTTGGTACTATTCTCCCTTATAGCTCACGAAATTTCGCGGCGTTTCATAAAGAATAACTTCCAGATCCTTATCGGCATCAATTCTTTTCCTGATTTTATTCCATATTATAACCGCAATATTTTCGGCTGTCGGGTTCAAATCTGAAAATTCAGGCACATCCAGATTCAGGTTTTTATGGTCAAAAGGTCTTTCAACCTCTTCAAGAATAATATCGGCCAAATCCTTAATGTCAATCACATAGCCCGTATCAGGATTAATTTTTCCGGTTACACTGACAATCAATTCATAATTATGGCCGTGAAAATTAGGATTGTTGCATTTCCCAAAAACCGAATCGTTTTTCTCATCCGACCAGTCTTTGCGATACAGGCGGTGCGCGGCATTAAAATGGGCTTTTCTACTGACAGTTACTCTCATTTTTGATTTGTGGTTTTTGATTTTCGACTTTCAACTTACAACTTTAAAACTTTCGACTTCCGACTTTAAGACTTTCAAATTTATGACTCTCAACTTCACAACTTATGCTCTTCTAAAAAGTGATAAAATTCATCAAAAATAATCTTGAACCATACCGTATATTTTTCCGGATGCAGGTGCATGTCCTCCTTGATTGCATCAATATCCATCCATTTCCAATCTTCCACTTCTTCTGGATTAATGACCGGTTCACCATCAAAATAGCCAACCATTACATGATCCAATTCATGCTCTGTCAAGCCATTATCAAAAGGCGCTTTATAGATAAAATGAAACAGTTCTTTCAATTCTGTTGAAAACCCCATTTCCTCCATAAGTCGGCGGTTTCCTGCCTGAATATTGCTTTCGCCCTCACGTTGATGGCTGCAACAGGTGTTAGTCCACAGCAATGGCGAATGATATTTCTGAGAAGCACGCTGTTGGAGCATTACCTCATTTTTTGAATTCAGTATAAAAATTGAAAAGGCCCTGTGAAGTTCTGCCTTTTCATGAGCTTCCAGTTTTGGCATCAATCCAATCTGCTCATCGCGCTCATTAACCAATATTACTTTTTCTTCTGTCATAATTTTGTGTACTTTACAAAAATACAAAAAAGAAACGGCCTTGTGAAATCAATAATTATTAGAGCTTTTTCAATAGTCATGTGATTTTGAATATATTTGAAATAAAAACAATTACTTATGAAACAAAGACTTTTTATCTACACAGTATTCTTGGTATTCTCAAATAATATCTTTGCTCATAAAGATATTTTTTTTGTAAAAACTTATGGTAATGTCAAAATTTACCTAAAAACTGGTTTTGAATATTCCGAAATCGAAAAAATGAAGGTTATAGGAGTACTGTCTGAAAAACTGTCAAAAAAACTCAATTGTAAGGATACTTTATTAATCGAATACGTGAACGATTATGCAGAACGTTTCCCAGAAGAAATTTATTCGTTTGAAAACAACAATACAAACCTTAAATTCATTAATGATGAAAGGAACGATTTTAGATCTGCCGCATATATCCAAGCGCAACAGGGATATTATGATACAGATGAAATAGATTTAAAGGAAAAAAATTATGGAATCTCTCTAAGAATAAATGCAGATAAAATTGATATTGGGCAAGTATTAAAACTAGTTGAGTATTCAATTCGAAACCGAAAATCCTTAAAACTTAAATTAGAGAAAAAACAAATTACCTTGCCCGATTGGGACAATGATAGTACGTATGTTTATTCTGCTAATATTATCCCAAAAAAATTGTTTGATCTGATTACTTCAGGCAAATCTGATTTTGCAGAGGAAATAATAAAAGAAAAAACAAAAATAGAGACGGAAATGTATTCCAAAATTGATATTTATTGGAGTAACAATGAGTTTCTATTTGAGGTAGGATCTTATTATAGTTCAAAAAAACGCCTATTTAAAATCAAAGATTATTACTATTATACTTATATTAATCCGATGTCATTACTGGTATTTGTAGATAAAGAGAATTTCTACTACTTACATAATGAAAATATTTCAGAAACATTAATTCATATAGACAATGGGACTTTTTGGCCATTTCAAGTTATTAGCAGATTTGGCAAACAGCTAATTCTTTTTAATAATTTTAATAAAATAAACCTGTTTTTAATCGATAAGAACAAGGTCATATCTGAGTTTGAGTGATTATTTTAGGCATTTAAAAGCATACTTTAAAATGAGAAACACTCTTATCATTATTGTTTTCTTGACATTTACAAATATTTGGTCACAAGAGAAAACAGAAAACGTTGATTCGTTAAGAACAAAAAGTATTGAACTCGTTAGAAATATATTTTGGATGCATCCTCCCAGATATCAAAAATGGGTAAATGATTATGAAGATTTATACACTTTTGACCAAAAAGCAGAGCTTACTGCTCTGATTGATAATTTTGAAAAAGAAACTTCTTTCGAGATAGCAATTGTCACAATTGATACGATAATAGTTACAGAAGATAAATTTGAAGATCTATCGCTACATATCGCTAAAACTTGGGGCGTTGGAAAGCGCTTTAAGGACAATGGAATCTTAATTGCTATTTCAAAAGGACATAGGCGAATAAGGATACAAAACGGAAATGGGACTGAAAAAATATTTACAAACGAAGAAACACAGTTGGTTATTGACAACTATTTTATCCCTTATTTCAAAAAAGAAGAATATTTCTATGGAACATCACTGGGCATAAAAGAAATAATGCGAATTTTAAAGAGCAAAATGTAATACCAACTTAACAAAAAACGTTTCAATAAAGAACAGGCAAAGCATACTTTAACCACCACGTATGAAATCATATAAATTTGAAATCTTTACTTCGTCTTTAGAAAAAAACATACGGGAAGGAATATACAAACCGGGACATAAACTACCTTCGGTACGGGAATTAAAAGACAAATACCGGCTAAGCACCAATTCTGTTCAAAACGGTTACGAACACCTTATCATTCAGGGATTGGTTGAAAGCGTGCCCAAATCAGGATATTATGTGAACCGTCAATTTGGCAAATCTCACGAACCTGTTAAAACAAACCGTTCGCCCATAATCAGGGATGCTTTCTTTGAAAACAGCCTTGCCTCCATTACATCTTTACGGAAAGGACGAAAACTTTCAGAATTTAATGTTGCCGCTCCCGGTGACCTCCTGATTCCACAAAAACTACTATTACGCACTATGCAGCAGGTCGTAAGAGAACAGGGAGCAAATCTGTTACGATATTATCCTTCAAACGGACTGCCAGATTTAAAAGACGCAATTGCCAGGCGTGCTGCCGGATACCAAACCCTTCTCAATCCTGATGAATTGCTTGTTACAGACGGCGCATTACAGGCACTGTATATTGCGTTGGCTTCTGTATGTACTGCCGGCGATGTAGTTGCTGTGGAAAGCCCATGTGTCTTTTCTATATTGGAAGTAATCCGGGTACTCCACCTAAAAGTTATAGAAATTCCAATAGATAGAGATAATGGTTTTGACGTAGACTTTCTTAGAAAAGCATGTGCAAAAAACAAGGTAAGCGCCGTGCTGCTAACGCCTAATTTCCATAATCCTACAGGTATCCTGCTGACAGATGAGAAAAAAAAGGCGGTGCTTTCTGTGGCGCAGGATTATGAAATTGCAGTTATCGAAAATGACATCTATGGCGACCTTAACTTTAACGGAATACGGCCAACCACAATTAAAAGTTTTGATGACAGCGGCCTTGTCATGACCTATTCTTCCTATGCCAAGACTCTTGCTCCCGGCATCAGGCTCGGCTGGCTGTCACCGGGAAAATTTATCCAAAAAACCGAGCAGATTAAATTTTCTCTGGGCAGTACCGTCTCTCCTATTTATCAGGAAACGGTTAATCGTTTGCTGTCTGCAAGCAGCTATGAGCGCCACCTAAAAGCATTTCGAAAACAGTTGTCTGAAAATGCTGCATTAACTTTAGACCTGCTTTATGATAATTTTCCGGAAGGTACTTCAATAACGGTTCCTGCCGGTGGTTATTCTATCTGGATAAAAATGCCGGAAGCCACAAACATGGATTATTTTTATACCCAATGTGATAAAATTGGTGTACGATTTACACCCGGCTATACTTTTTCGTTTTCAGATACTTTTTCCAGTTATTTCAGAATCGTATTTGCCGATGCCTATACGCCAAAAAGAATTGAAGCCATAAGGCAGGTCGGACAACTTATCCGCTGATCTGTACCGACAATTGTTTCCGATTGTGTACCGATATAAATCTCAAAACCCTCTCTAATTTTGCATATTTACCAACAGAAAGAGAGATGGAAATCACTACAAAATTCATAATCGCCACAGAGCAAGGCAGAAGCTTACTGGCAACGTTAGCTAAAGAAATAGCAACGGAAAAATTCACATCACTAATAGAGCCGCAACAGCTCGAAGATTATATCGAAAAGAAATTCAATGACAAAAACCTGATTGCTGAAATGAACAGCATGTCTAACCAATGGCTTGTTGTTTATATAAGAGATACGCCCGTGGGATATGCCTGTATTACATCAAACGGCAGAAAACCTAAAAATCAGGAAGAGGCACGAATAATGAGAATTGCAGATTTTGGAATACTCAAAAAGTACAACGATACACTCATCAGGCAATCACTTCTCGAAAAATGTCTGGCTATCGGTAAATCTTATGACGGACTGTGGATTCATGAATATAAAGAAAATCCTTTGGTTGCTTTTTTTGAATCCGAAGGATTTGTGATGCAGGATGAGACTTGTCAGCATGAGGAACTTCCGTTGTCATCTGTATTTTTGGTAAAGAATAAACACAGCTAAGAAAGTGTAGGCAAATTATACAGATAAAACAGTAAATTGCCGCCATGAAAATTTATTCAGCAATACAAATTGGAGATTATCATTTCAACAATTGTGAAGATGCTCTTTATATAGGAAAATTCGGGAGAGACAAATTAATCTGTGCAGTTATGGATGGCTGTACAACGGCTATAGAAAGTCAGTTTGCTTCCCTGTTAGTATGCAAAATACTAAAGAAAATTATAATTGAGAAAGGATATAAAGACATGGTTGATAAAAGTGAAGCTACTATGTCTTTAGAACAGCATTTGAAATCTATACTAAAAGATCTGTTTTCAGAACTTAAAATAATTAAAAATCAATTATTATTAGACGCTAAAGAGCTGCTGACCACGTTGATTATCATGATTGTAGATAAAAATTCAGATCAGGGAATTGTTCTTACTATTGGTGATGGCTTTGTAAATATCAATGGAAAAGTAACGGAATACGAGCAAGACAATAAACCTGATTATTTAGGATTTCATATTTCCGAAGACTTTGAAAAATTCTACAGTCTACAAAATCAAAAAATTGTGTTTGATAAGATCAGCGATATAAGCATCGCAACAGATGGTATTTTTTCATTCACAAAAGTCCAAAAATCGACCGAAGAAATGGATGTGATTGATTTTTTATCACAAAATAAAGAGGGTAATGAAACTGAGGATATGCTAAACCTAAAACTCAAAATTTTGAAGAATGACTTTGGACTAAAACCAACCGATGATTTTTCTATGATACGGATTTTAAATAGTTAAGACCTAAACAATGTAAATTATCCAATTTTTTAATATTAATTGTATTATTCTTTTTTTCTAGTGTAGCGAATCAATTCAATTATTTCTGCAGATTCTTCTTTATAATCTTTTGAGTTTATATATAATTTATCTTGTTCAACTGTAAATTTATAAGTCCTGACTAATTTTGGATAATTTAACGTTATACTATCACCCTTGACTTTATAATTAAAATATTTTTTTTCTAATGGATTTGTGTAAGTGACAAATCCTTTATTTCTAGGTTGAAATACTAACTCTACTGAAATATCATCCCATTTTCCTTCCCATTTTCCCATAAAAGTATTAGCCTCATTCTTTTTAGACAATGAAGAAGAACATGAAATCATAATCAATGATATTACACCTATCAATCCAATTGCTTTTTTGAACATCATATCTTTTTTCATAACAAACAATCTAACTTTAAAAACAAATATAGCATATAATACAAACTATGTAATTTCAGAAATAACACAGATTTCAAATAATTTGTATTTTGCGTTAAGATAAAACAAACCATGAAAAAGATTCTTAAACCAGTAATTATTACAATCGGAATTTTGTTAATCTGTGGCTTCTTTTTACGCGGAAAAATTTCACATAAAAAATTTGATTCTGATAAATGGAAAAATTCAGATCTTAATTCAGAAGAAAATTGGAGTTTACGCTGGGATATGATGAATAGTATAAGAAACAATCACGACTTAGTCGGAATGCAAAAAAACGAGATCATCAGCTTGCTTGGAAAACCAGATGACAGCATTTCTGGAAAAGAAAATCAAATGTATTATTATCTGGGTTTTAGCCATCAAGGAATTAATACGGGCGCCTTATATATAGATTTAAACAATAAAGGAATCGCAACAAAAATTAGTGTTATACAAGGATAAAACATTTATGCAGTTAAACTATATACTCCAACAAAAGCTCTATCTTATAGTCGCTATTATTTTAGCCATTTTCTGTCTCACTATCGATTTTAATTCCTTAGGATTAAACAAAACAGTTGGGATGGCGTATGACATGGATAGTACTGCCAAAATCATATGCCTTGTTTCATTACTATTCTCTTTTATAGGATATTCCATTTTATCATTATTACGTTATCAAACCCAAAAAAACTTATCACTACTCTATCTAAGCAGTATACTGCTTGCTGTTGTCTTAAACTTCATAAAACAACATGAAATTTCAATTGTTTTTGGCATACTATCGATAGTTGTTTTTTCCATATCTATTGTTCGCTCCCTAATACACAAAATATAATCACGTTATCTTAACGACTATCAATCAAGACTAAGACTGCCTATTATAACTTCCTTAGGTTTTATTCTCTCATAAAAATTTGCGTAGTTAAATGACTTCATATATATTTGTAGCCAAATAACTTCATAATGAATTTAAGACGAGACGTTTTTCAGGCCATAGCAGATCCTACCCGAAGGGCAATACTGTTATTATTATCGACCCAATCCATGACCGCCGGAGCGATAGCTTCTAATTTTGATACGGCACGACCAACAGTATCAAAACATTTGCAGATACTTACGGAATGTGAACTGCTTCAGCAAGAACAAAATGGCAGGGAGATGTATTACCATCTTAATCCGAACAAGCTAAAAGAAATAGCCGACTTTATCGAACCGTTCCAGAAAATGTGGGATGACAGATTCAACAAACTGGAAAACATCATGAAAACCTACCAATCAAAAAAGTAAACCAATGGAACGAAAAACAAAAATCAATGCCGAAGAAGGCAAACAGGAATTACAGATTATCCGGGAATTTGATCTGCCTCTCGAACTGCTTTTCAAAGCCTATGAAGAAGCAGATATCGTAGCACAATGGATGGGAACGAAAGTAGTAAAGCTTGAAAACAAAAAGCATGGCAGCTACCAGTTCGAAACATCAGACGCTCAAGGAAATGTAGTGTTTCGCTCAAATGGAACTATCCATGAATTCATTCCGAATCAGAAAATTACCCGCACCTTTGAAATGGAAAATACTCCTTTCCCTGTACAACTTGAATACCTGGAATTTGAAAAACTGACTGATACTACCAGTAAACTTATTATGCATGTTGTCTACAAATCTGTCGCTGTAAGAAATCAGATATTGCAGCTTCCTTTTGCACAGGGCATCAATATGGCTCATAACCGACTTCAAGAAGTAGTTTCCAATTTAAAATAACAGAACATGGAAAAGAGAAATAAAATTATTTACTGGATTTCAACACTATGGCTGGCATTAGGAATGGTTTCTACCGGAATTGTACAATTATCAGGCGTAAAGGAAGAAACTGAAATGATGGCACATCTGGGTTATCCTGCTTACTTTTTGACCATCATAGGCGTCTGGAAAATTTTGGGCGTCATTGCCGTACTTATTCCTAAATTTACAATACTAAAGGAATGGGCCTATGCAGGTTTCTTTTTCGTCATGTCGGGAGCAATCTTTTCTCACCTTGCGGCGCATGACCCCGTAAAAGATATTCTTCCTGCTTTATTGTTACTGGTACTTACCTTGGTATCCTGGTACTTTAGGCCGGCCAATAGAAAAACAATTACCGTCACATCATAAAAAATCAAGATATGGATAAAAAGAAATTATCAGCATCACAAAGCGAGACACTAATGGGTATATTAAGAACCCGTTTTGAGAAAAACGCAAACCGCCACAAAGGTTTGAAATGGTCCGACATACAGGCAAAATTAGAAGCCAATCCTGAGAAACTTTGGTCGTTAGACGAAATGGAAGAAACCGGTGGCGAACCTGACGTGGTAGGGTTTGATAAAAAAACCGGCGAATATATTTTTTATGACTGCGCACCGGAAAGCCCAAAGGACCGCCGAAGCATTTGCTATGACCCTCAAGCTTTAGAATCCAGAAAAGAGCACAAACCCAAAGACAGCGCCATAGCTATGGCAGATGCTATGGGAATCGAAATACTTACAGAAGAACAATATCGCGAACTTCAAAAACTGGGAGAGTTTGACCTCAAAACATCAAGCTGGGTAAAGACACCTACAGAAATCAGAAAACGTGGCGGTGCTCTCTTTTGTGACAGACGCTACGATACTGTTTTCCTCTATCATAATGGTGCCGAATCGTATTATGCAGCCAGAGGATTCAGAGGTTGTTTAAAGGTGTAAAAGTGTATTTTGACAAATTGGTTGGAACCTCAGCAAAATATTTTATAACTTCGTTAAAACCAGAATTTTTTGTTTCTACCAACATAAAACAAGAACAATGAATACATCAGAACTTATTACCCTATTTCACAATAACCATATTGAATTGGCTAATTATGTGAATGCACTACCGGATGACCAATTTCTCTATAGCAAAAATGGCAAATGGACAGCCGGACAACAGCTTAGCCATGTCTATCTTTGCCTGTTGCCTATTTCAAAGGCATTGGCTTCAAAAGAATTCCTTGTCCAAAAATTTGGAAAAATCGAACGTCCGCTTTGGGACTATGATACCGTACTGGCCAATTACAAAGTAGCTCTTGCCAATGGCGGAAAAGCTCCTGAAAAATTCCTGCCGGAAGCCGTACAGCCGGAAGCCAAAAAAGAATTAACTGAAGAACTGCAGCAGATTTTGGATTCCATCCAACAACAATTAAGCGGGTATTCTGAAGAAGAACTGGATACGATTGTCATGCCGCATCCTTTATTGGGTATTATGACCGTTCGCGAAATGTTTTATCTCATGGCCTACCATGCTATTCACCACCTGAAACAGACAGAACAAAATCTTCCAGCTTAAAACATCATAAATATGTTTACAGAAGCGCAAATCAAACATGCCCATAGCAAAGTAAAATCAGGGGCAGATTTCCCAGCCTACATACAAGAAATCAAATCTCTGGGTGTAACCTCTTATAATGTATATGTTGCAGACGGTCATTCCGAATATCATGGAACCAATGAGTATGAAATTACAACTACAGCAAAATATGAAAATCTGTTTGTAGCAGACAGCTGCGATACAATATCCTTTAAAGCAGGCTTAAAATCACACCAACAAGGCGAAACCGATTACAATGCTTTTATAGCCATGAGTGCAAAGTGCGGTATTGAAAAATGGGTGGTCGATACGCAGAAAATGTCCTGTAGTTATTATGACAAAACCGGAAATGAAATATTGGTAGAACAGATACCCAATAGCAAATAACAAACCACAAAGCCGAAGCCAACACTTTGGCTTTTTTATTGCCTGATAAACCGGACGTTTAAACAAAGTAAGTTCGGACGTTTGAACAAAGTTCTCCTGCACTAACCGTCCTAATTTTGTCTCAAGATAAATCATTAAATTTTATAAAAATGAGACAGAACAATTATCAGGGAGCATTGCAACAGCCAATCGGTTCAGGGTTTGGCGCAACCTCAACAGCATCCGAAGTTATTAAGGGTATCGACCTTACAGGAAAAATCGCAATCGTAACGGGCGGCAACACAGGGATTGGACTTGAAACTGCGAAAGTACTGGCTGGCGCAGGAGCCACCGTGATTATCCCGGCAAGAGATATTGAAAAAGCAAAAAGAAATCTGGAAGGAATATCGAATATAGAGTTGGAAGCAATGGATTTGATGGATGCCACTTCTATTGATGCTTTTGCTGAAAGATTTTTGGCTTCCGGAAGGCCATTACACTTGCTTATCCATAATGCAGGAATCATGTGGGTCCCGCTGCGTTGGGACAATCGCGGTTATGAATCGCAACTGGCTACCAACTATCTCGCCCAATTTCAATTGACGGCCAGACTTTGGCCGGCTCTTAAAAAAGCGCATGGTGCCCGGGTTGTAAATGTTTCTTCACAAGGTCACCAATTCGGAACTTTTGATTTTGACGACCCAAATTTTTTAAATCGTGAATATGAAACCCTGCTAAGTTATGGGCAATCCAAAACAGCCAGTAATTTATTTGCACTGGAACTCGATGAACGCGGCAAAGCATTTGGCATAAGAGCCTATTCGCTCCATCCGGGTTCCATAAACGGAACAGAATTAGCGAGAGAAGCACCCTTAGAATTATTCCAGAAACTAGGTTATTGTGATGCCAACGGAGTCCTATTTCCCGAAGTAGCCGCAGCATTAAAAACCATTCCGCAAGGAGCAGCCACAACCTTTTGGTGTGCTACAAGCCCAATGCTCAACACAATTGGAGGCGTATATTGTGAAGATTGCGATATAGCAGATTTAGTCCTTGAAGAAGGAGTAACCAAAGGTGTCAAACCTTATTCTGTTGATGAATCCAGTGCCAAACGATTATGGACACTCAGTGAAACGATGACCGGCATTCCTTTCAATACAGCAGAGTAACAGTCCTAATTACGTTATAAAATGCACAATTCTTTTTATTTTTGTACAACATCGCCATCACAGGCAATACGGCTTCCTATGGAATATCAGGCAAAATACATTACAGACGATATCAAACTTTCCTGTTATGAGGATAAGTTTTTCAAATCGGATATTATGTTTGACCATCATATGCTGGTTTGGTTTATCTCCGGCGAAACCAAAATCGTACAGGCTGATGCGACTTATTATTTCAAAAAAGGCGATATCTTTCTAATTCCAAGAAATCAGCTGGCCACCATTATCAATTATCCAAAAGACGGACAGCCACACAAAACAGTGGTAATGCATTTGTCTACCGAAAAGTTGCGTGATTTTTATACCGGACTGCCTATTCAGCCAAAAGCGGCAGCATCGCAAAAAATACACAGTTACAGCAATCATCCGCTACTTGAAAGCTGTCTGGCCTCGCTGCTTCCTTATTTTAGCATGGAAACACTACCCGAAGATATTGCTTCATTAAAAATCAAGGAAGCCATAAGCATATTGCGTACGATAGACAAAGGAATTGATGATGTACTCGCCAACTTTGAAGATCCCGGAAAAATTGACCTGGCCGGTTATATGGAAAAGAATTTCATGTTTAATCTTCCGTTAGAAAAATTCGGATACCTGACCGGTCGCAGCCTCACTACTTTCAAACGTGATTTTAGCAAGGCATTCCATACCACGCCACAACGTTGGCTTACGCAAAAGCGATTGGAACTGGCACATTACCAATTCATCGAAAAGAAAAAAAAGCCAATTGATGTGTGCTATGAAGTCGGTTTTGAGAATCTGTCGCATTTTTCGCATGCCTTTAAAAAACAGTTTGGCTATTCGCCAACCGAGTTAACAAAACGGCAAAATGCCTGATATTTCTTTACACGCTCTCTAAAAACTTCCTGTAATCAGGTACGCTCTTTTCAATCCACTCGTCAGTAGCATTGAGTTCTATTCCATAGTAGGCAAAAAAGTAGCGGTAATCAGCTTTGATGTATTCAAAAGTCAGTTCAAAAGGAGCCGTCAGCTCTCGCAAAGTATATTTGTATTTGCCGTCGGCTCTATATTCTTCTTCGTCTACCCCGACAGATAGCACCATTGCTATTTTCTTACCGCCCATCTTATAACCGCTTTTACTTCCGTAGGCCCAACCATGCGTCAGCACTTCATCCAGCCATTTTTTAAACAACGGCGGACAATTGAACCAATAAAACGGAAACTGAAATACGATTTTATCATAGGATTCTATCAGCTTTTGCTCTTTGGCAACATCAATTTTTTCATCTGGATAAGCATCATACAAACGATGTATAAAATAGTGGTCAGGATATTTTTCTAATTCTTCAATCCATCTTTTATTGATTACAGATTCTTGTAGGTTTGGATGTATGACTACGACTAATGTTTTCATTTTTATATTTCCTGAGTTGTAAAACTGACACAAAAGTAAAGCACTACACTTAATTCTGTATATTAGCAACCCATTGTAGGATACTATCAAAAAGGTAAGTAATGACTAAAATAAAGGAAACTTCAACCAACTTAGAAAACAAAAAGCTATTGCAAGACGAGTGTCTGGAAGTATATGCTTCCGGAATCATTGGAGGACAATGGACTTTAGCAATATGCTGTTACCTGATTAACGGGAAATTGAGATTCGGAGAATTAAAAAAATGCATGCCAACCATCACAGAACGTATGCTGACCTTGCAATTGCGCAAACTCGAAAAGAATAAAATCATTACCCGCACTGTTTATGCAGAAGTTCCGCCACGGGTTGAATATGAGTTAACTGCTATTGGCTATCAGCTACACACTATAATTGGAGAACTTGAAGATTGGGGAAGAAAACACAAAGAACTGATGAAACAATAAGCCGTTTCCTTTTTATTATATTTATTCCTTCTATATCCAATCGAAAATTAAAACACAATGGCAGCAACTTTTTTTGCAACACAGGCTGAATTTAGAAAATGGCTCGAAAAGCACCATAAAAACAAAACCGAGCTTCTGGTCGGTTTCTATAAACTGGACAGCGGAAAGCCATCCATGACCTGGTCAGAATCTGTTGATCAGGCACTCTGTTTTGGCTGGATAGACGGAGTACGCAGGACTATCGACAAAGAAAGTTACTCTATCCGTTTTACACCACGAAAAAAAACCAGCAACTGGAGCGCCATCAACATCAGAAAGATGGAAGAACTTACCAAAGCCGGACTGATGACCGAAGCGGGCCAAAAGGCTTTCGCTGAAAGAATAGAAAGCAGGTCAAAGATTTATTCCTATGAAAATGAACCTGTACTTCTGTCCGCCGAATATGAAAGTCAATTTAGAAAGAACGCTGCCGCCTGGGATTTTTTTATGAAACAAGCTCCATCCTATAAAAAACTAACCATTCATTGGATTATGGATGCCAAACAGGAAAAAACCAGACAATCCCGACTTGAAAAAGCAATCCGCGAAAGCGAACAGCAAAAAAGAGTTTAACAAAAACTGAATTTTACATAATTGCTTTCCCCAGCAAAAGCAACCCTTCACAACTTTTTTCACTATTTCCTATAATTTTTTCGCAACTATTTATTGCACAGTTCTAAAATATGTATTTACTTTGAATTACAAAGTACTTTATAAAAGTAAAAAGTAAAAAGTAAAAAGTAAAAAGTAAAAAGTCTAAAGTCTAAAGTCTAAAGTCAATAGTCTAAAGTCTAAAAGTCAAATCTAAAATCTCTCTTTATGAATAATGTATCATCTCACACAGATTCTTCGGCCTTAAAAAGAAGAATTTTAATCGGCGGAGGAATCGCCACTGCCTTAATACTTTTTTTCCTGATAACCGCAGGCGAACCCAATCCGGAATGGGGAAAATTCTGGAGAATTAAACCACTTATAATTGTCCCATTGGCAGGCGCTTTTGGTGGCGGATTATTCCATTATGCCAATCAGTTTATCGGTGGTGAGAAAATCTGGACAAGAATCGCAGCTTTCTTAATTGGTGCTATTGCTTTTATTATCGCCCTTTGGATGGGTACCGTATTAGGATTAAACGGCACCTATTGGAACTAATTTCACAATCCAAATCTATCTAATATCAAAATGGTATCGAAATCATTTATTCTTATTACTACTCTCTCTGTGATAGTAACTTTCATAGCAGTAGTGCTTGGCTTTATTGGTGTTGTGATTTCCGAAATTTATCCCGGGTTTTATTATCAAGTTTAGCTTTTCAAAAACTTTGCGGCTCTGCGTCTTTGCGTGAAACAATTGCTCGCAAAGACGCAGAGTCGCAAAAATTAAGGCTGAAACTCTTTGTCTTCCAAAACAGAAGCGGCGTATTTTATCCAAAGCTCATTTGGGATGGTGCTGTCAATAAAATAATCCGGCTGTATTCCTATACCGTCAATGGCCATGCCCGGTATTCTATAGCTCTTAGAAAGGCAGTAGCCCAATTGGAATTTCTCATCCGGTGATTTCACAAAATTCATGTTTGAAATATCCAACACTCCAAAAGTACTTGTTCCAAAAAGCTTTACCTTTTTGCTCTGCTTGGCCGCCATCAAAAACTGTTCGTCTGTACTTCCGTTAGCCTCATTGGCGATGATAGCTACCTGTTGCGGAAAAGGCAATACAGCATCCATCTTCTGTATATGCACTTTGTCACCTCCGTTCAGATTCACAAATTTTCCAAGATTGTCGTTAAGTAAAGTAAGTGCAGCGTTTACCTGCATTCTGCTTTTTTCAGACAAGTCCGGCATAGACAAGTAGCTTTCCATCCTTTTGTTGTTTAACGGTGTAGACAAAAGTTCCATACCTACAATGCGTATCGGATTGGTATATAAATAAGGGATAATATTCGCATAGCTGTCGTCATCACCACCGGTTCCGTTACGAATATCAATTATCAGATTTTTAGTACTCTTGATTTCCTTTTCATGAGCCAAAAGCACGCTGTCAATTACTTTCTTTTGTTCTCCGCCAAAAGAAGGAATTCGCAAGTATAAGGTTTCCTCAGAAAGCTTTTCCATAAAAGGCTTGCCCGTACTCATTGTTTTTGCATAGAGTTGTATGTCTGCATTTTCAGGAAACGTAGGATATTCTCGTTGTAATTGAATCGCAGGTGCCAATTTTATAGCATTTTTACCAACCCAATCCATCTTTTTGAATGTTAAAGGCGAAAAATCTCCCATATAAAAAACACCGGAACCATCTTCATTTATTTCCATTTTTACCTGCTGTGGTTTCCATGCCACATTGCCCGATTCCAGAATAACTCCTTTATAGCCTTTATCTTTTTTAACAATACCAATTTTATAGGCCCCTACTTTCCAGATTCCCACTAAATCCTTAGCGTCTTTTGTTGGTTTGCTTCGCAGCTCTTTTTCCTTTACAGCCAGTACAGGCCATTGTTTGACATTAGCCGACTGTTGCGTAGTTGCTGTTGCCAAAGCCATAACCCCAAAATGTCCTTTCCTGAAAAACTTCAACCATTCATTCAGCACCTCCGCACATTCATGGCTTTCTGTTATCGTTTTGACTTTTGCCAAAAAAACAGCATTGTGTTTTTCATACATATCCTTTCCTTTTTGCTGGACAGCATAATCAAAACCCGCATCATTTTTTTCAAATGTTTCTTTAACCCACTTAAAGGTTTCGGAACAGTCGCAGGTTGTCTGGGCTTTTGCGGTAAAAGCTGCAAAAAGTAAAAAGGAAAACAACGAAATTTTTTGGAGAGTAAGTTTCATAAAAGTTAAAGGTTAAATTGCGATTTCTGGTTTAGTTTAAAATCAGATGCAATTTAAAAATTAATTAAATGTCTGTAACTTATTGTTAAAATAATATCCCCTATTCGGTTCCTGTTTTGCGTCTTTGCGTCTTTGCGAGCAACTATTTCACGCAAAGACGCAGGGGCGCAAAGTTTTTACTTTCCTGAATTCCTAAATACTTGTTTTATAAGAATTTTATGATAGTATAAAACATTTTAATATATTTGTTTTCAGACGATTAAATATAACTAACCACAATCAATAGCTATATCGCTATCTACAATCCTAAACTGAATGAAAAAAACACTACTCCCAATCTTTATCCTTATTTCATTTCTATCCAACGCACAAAGCATAGAAGAAAAAATAGCTAAAAAAGCATGCGAATGTGAAGTACAAAAAACTAAAATTGGCGAAGAGGCTTACAGGAGCTGTATTGCAGATATAGTAAAAGAAGCCATTGCTACAGAAGAAGATCCCAAAACCCGGGAAGAATTAAATACGGTTGAAGGACTCATGGCACTGCTCCCAAAAGTCAAAAGTCTTTTGCCTGAAATTTGCGATAAGGCAAAAGGACAAAAAACAGACGAAAAAAGGAAGCTGTTCTATTCCGATTCAAAAATTGAAAGCGCACAAAATGCTTATATCATTGCGAAAGATTTTATGAGTAAGAACCAATACAAACCTGCCATTGAAAACTTTTTGACGGCAATTAAAAATGACGAAAAATTTGTCCTGGCTTATGATGATTTGGCCGTCTGTTACAGACAACTTGAAAAGTATAACGATGCCATAAAGTATTATAAAAAATCACTCGAAATTTATCCAGAAGGCGACTTTGCCCTAATGAACATTGCTGTTGTCTATTCTTTAAAATCTGATTTTAAAACCGCCATCCAATATTATGAAAAACTCATACAGTTTTATCCTGAAAATGCCGAAGGTTATTTCGGAGCCGGAAAAAACTATCTTTTAGTAAAGAATTACGAAAAAGCACTAAACAATATATTCACAGCACACCGCATCTATACCGATAAAAACTCCAAATACGCTAAAGACTCTGAAGTGGTTATAGGCGCCATTTACCAAAAACTACAGGAAGAAAACAAAGAAGATTTGTTTAAAAAGATTGCTAAGGAGCATAATATTCAGTTGAATTAAAAAAATTTATGTTAGATAAAGAAAAGCTGGCTTTCACAATAGTGGCTTCAACAGCGATTTTTATTTTAGCGCGGATTACTACGGATTAAAATATTTACGCTGATTTAAAAGTTATACCAGATAAACGCTCAATATTCTATTGTCAGAAACTCTGCGCCTTTGCGTGAAAAACTAAAATTAACCAAACCAAAAAACAAATGAAAACACTAATTAAAACCTTACTAATCAGCCTTACTCTGGTTGCATGTTCTTCAAACAAATCAGGAGATTCAAAAGTCAACACAGATGCCTCGTATGGCTATACCGAAAAAAATCCGATAAAAGTGGGTGGTTTTTCAGATGGCCCAGCTAACGAAAGAAGATATCTGAATTCATTATCCGGCCCAAATGGGGAAACTATAAATTATGAGAGAACAGGAAGTTGCTGTGCTTTTGAAACAAAAAATAGTCCCTTTGGTGGCGGTATGCTAGATGTCTATGCTGTAACTTATGAAGGCAAAAAAGATACGGTAGTTTTATACCTCAATATGTATGACAAAGCATACTTAAAGGCTCCAGTGGGTTTTAAGTTTAAATAAGTTTCGTTGTGGAAAAAAGGAAATTGATGATAGAATTAATAAGCCAAAATATGAAATGATAAGAGAAAAATAATTTAAAAACCGCTTAAGGCAGTTTTTATTCTTATTAATATCTGATTTAAAGAATTGATGCAATCAAATCATGATAAATTGTATTAGCTCTTGAAATCATTTTAGCACATCGACGAAAATTTTCTTTATTTCGAGAATCAATATCAATCTCAATTTGTAATCTCAGGGCAAGACCTTCATTAATTTCCTTTCCAGCTAGTTTTACAACATATTCCATCACATACCAGCGATTATGACTATTTCCAAGTTCAGCAGCAGAAATAACACATTTTGCTTTTAAGTCAACATTCTTCGTTAAATTATAAATTTTATTAATAATTCCAATTACTACATCACAATAATCAAATCGAAAACCCGTTTTTTTAACCCATTCTACATATAATAAACAGAATTCATCAAATGTATCTACATCTAGAGCATAAAAATGATTTAAATTATCATCATTTAATTCATAGAATAGAGTATTAATATCACTGTTCCCATCCTTTGCGTAAAAAACTAAATCTTCAAATTTATTTAAATCAAAATTCGGAAGGTCTTTTAAGTTGTCTAAATGATTGTGTAGGGTTGTACTTACTACAGATGCATTTTTCTTAGACAAGACATATAACAATTTATTTCTTAGATACTTGACATCTTTAAATCTTTGTTTGGGATCTCTTTTTGTACATTTATCTATTATAATTCCTATGTCCCCTGGTCCTGTTAAATTTGAATAGGGCGTTCTGATTCCGTTTGTAAATATGTCGTGCAATATTGCCCCAAAAGAATAAATATCCGCTCGATTGTCTACGTGCTTAAAATCTGATATTTGTTCAGGTGCACAGTATTTTTCTGTTCCTAAACCTAAACCTGCGGAAGAGGTAATTGACATTGATAGAACATCCTTATCATGAGTTATAAGTCCAAAATCAGATAATTTCCATATTCCATCATGATACAAAATATTACCTGGTTTTAAATCTCTATGAACATATCCTAAATCATGAATATAATCCAATGCATTAAGAATATCTGCCAACCCTTCTGGTAAATGAGATGATAATTTTACTCGAGTTATTTCGTGTGAATAGTCATAATCCGCAACTGGCATAAGAAACCAAGGATTTGTACCAGATAGTTCTTCGTAAAGAATTGGAATAAAATATTCTCGCGGTAATCGTTTTTGTGTTAAAACTTCACGTATAAAACGTTGTCTAAATTTTTCAAGTAAAGGTGCTGAAACACCATTAGCAGATAGCGGACTGAAAGTTTTTCGAGCATAAATATTTCCGTCGTCACACTGAACTTCTTCAATTATACCAAATCCTCCTCTATTAATTAATTTTATAACTCTATTGACAATCATTCTATTTTATAAAGTTTAATTTTTGATTTTCTATTTCAGCTATTACCAAACTTCCATAGCCATCATTAGTCAGAAAAACACCATTATCTAGACACTTTACTTTTTTAGTCCTAAAGGATTCCTTAATCTCTTCTTCTTCCATTGGAGTATGACCATGAAAAATAAAAAGATGATTGAAAGCAGATTTATTGAGTTTTTCTTCTGTCATATTTCTTGTCCACATCATAGAATTAAAATCTTGAAAAGGATTGTCTATATCCAGATTCAATCCCGCATGAACAAAAATCATATTATCTTTTTTTACATAATATGGAAAAGACTCGATTAATTCTATATACTTTTTAGGAATTTGATTTGCAAAATTTACTCGAAAACTTTTAAGTGTATAATCTCCACCATTTTTAAGCCATATGTATTCCTTATTTTCATCATAATAAGAGTCTATTAACATCTGTTCATGATTGCCTTTTATACATATCAAGTTTACAAAACCACTCTCTTTAAGTAAGAATATAGTATCCAAAACACCTCTACTATCCGGCCCACGATCTATTAAGTCTCCCAAGACTATTAAAATATCTGTTTTCTTTAAGGACACCGCTTTTAAAGCTTTTCTAAAGAGAATATCATTACCATGGATATCCCCAATCACTACTGTTCTCATTTGAAAATTTAAAAGGGCAATTTACACAAAATAAACAAAAACACTACATATAATGCATTAGTCAAATTATTAGATTTTATATCTAGAAATCATTAATTTACGAATATAGTTTAATTAGTAAAAAATCTTTTTTCTATACTCGTATAATTATGAGGAAATTACCAAAAACATTAAACTGTCAAATGCCATCCTTTATATTAAACTTCCACACTACATATCAATAACAACGCTTCAACACCAAAAAATATTTCTAATCAAATGTTTAAATAAAGATTTTACATTATATATAATATTTCAATATATTTGATTTCAAACAATTATATTTTTTTGTATAAAATTTTAATCGTGTTTAATTAAAAATAATTAAAATGACAATAGACCAAAAAGGTAATTTATTTAGAGAGCTTTTTTTGATTAAAGATTTTGCTAAATTTTTAAATGATAAACGAGATAAATTAGACTTTATGAATGCTTCAAACTCCTATTCTCTCTTGTTCAGTTCATTGAGCGAAACAGATATTGAATCATTAATAAAAGCTAATGTTAAATTGGGAATGATATTGGCTCCTGCTTCTCAAATAAATTTGTCTAAAGATTTAACTTCAATTAATCTGCTCTGCTTCGAAAAACACATCTTAAATTTATTCACAAAAAATGAAGTAGTCGCGATAATTCTTCACGAAATCGGACATGTTTTTAATCCAAATAGCGAATTTGAGGCTGATGATTATGCTGTAAATAGAGGCTATAAAGAACATATAATTAGTGCTCTTCAAAATGGTATTAGTAAAAAACTTGAAGGCTTTGACCAACCAATTAATCATCAGAGAATAGAGCGTTTATCAAATCTGTAGTTTTACCAAAACCCAATTATATGATATCAGAATTTGATTTAAACAAAAATGATTTACATGAAGTTTTATCTCGAAAAGGGATACAGAACCTGTTTCATGCCAATACAGTTTCAACTTCGATTACATTTTTAAATGAAAAGAATCTTCTTTCAAGAAAATATGTAGAAGATAATAATCTTTTTCAGACGAAGCAATATACGGATGAGAAAGACAAAAAATTTGGAATTTGGGATGATATATTTCTAGATGCTATGGATATACATACTGTATTTAATAGACACAACAAATATGGTCCTTTTTTGTTTTCATTTAATTTAGATTTATTAAAGTCAGATCTTATTCACACAATTAGAATAACGAAGATGAATCCATCAAGATGGAAACAACAACATTTAGAAAAAGATAGATATTATTCTGACTTAAATGAATTCAATGACAAATATAAAAGAGGTAATAAGTTACAGGATGTTGGATCAATGTTTATTTTAAAAGATCTAAATGGAAAGCTACCACTTAGACCTTTTTTAAATAAAATAATTTTAGATAACCCAAATCTATTTGTAAATTATAAAAACGAAAAAACTTTACTTGCAAATATTTTAAAAGACGAGATAGACACTATTATATCGGCAAATGAATTAAATGATATTCCTAAAGAATTAAGGCATAAGCATCATTTTTTTAATTGCTCTTGTTGGTCTAGCTATAACTATTTTTTACTAAATAATTTTCAAGAACTAAAAAGGCTATTTCATACTTCACCAAATTCATAAGAAAATATAAAATTGAAGTTTAAGATTTATAATTCGGCAACATAAATTTTCATCATTTCTTATAAAACCAAAAAAACCGCTTCCCAGCGGTTTTTTCTATATTTCCTCAACTCCTTCCCATAAACACTTCACACTAAAAAGCGCACGCTTTTCGTCAGCATTTATAGAAATATCAGAATGATATAAAGCCATATCATGTACCAATTTCAACGACTTCGATAATTCCGAAGCGCCATAAAACAAAACAAATTCAATAAATTCAAATTGAGACGGTGTAAGCCATACCTGCACCTTTGATATATTTTGTGTATCATCTGCCGTGTTGGCTGAAGTAGCTAGCCTGCTACCTTGTTTTTCAGAAGTTTGCATAACTCTTCACAAGTATTTCTAATTATAAATAGCAATAGTTAAAGAAGTTCGCATTACAAACATACATCTTATTTAAACAAAGAACCATTTGTAATCATTTATATACGGATAATTACAAAACGAATAAAGCTATCCATTATTTTCCTCATATACGGAAATCCGTAAACTTTCTAAAAATCAATACATTATATTTGATTGTTGCGCTTTATTATTAACCATTTACACATTTACATTATGAAAAAATTACTTTTATTAGCAATTCCTTTATTGCTGTTTGGGTTTACATCACTCAGCAGTAACCCTAAAAAAGAAGCCGCCGCTACTCACAAAAAAATGCTTGCCAATTCTTTGTGCGTATCATCCTGTACATCAACGCATATCAGGGTAAAAATTGCAGGAGACCCGCTACCTCCGGGAGATATTAATTGGTATGTGAACGGGATTCATGCCGGAGCCGGAGGACGTATCTTTAATGTTCCAAAAACGGCTATAAACATATATGTTACAGTAGGCGGAGTTTTGCTAACAGGAGATACCGTAGCAGCATTGAATTTACAATGTGCCGCACCTCCTTGCCCATAATAATTACAAATTCGTGATAAACAAAAAGCCTCTATTTGATAGAGGTTTTTTATTGTAGGGCTAATTCGTCCTGTGTTCGTTTGTAGTTATCAGGTCGTAGCAATTCCCAAACTCTCGCCAATCTTTAACGCGCATTTTTCACCATCAATAGCCGCCGAAATAATTCCTCCGGCATAACCTGCACCTTCTCCACACGGATAGAGTCCTTTGATTTGCACATGCTCTAACGAAAAGTTATCTCTTGGAATACGCACCGGCGAGGATGTTCTTGATTCCGGTGCATGCAAAATGGCTTCATTGGTCATATAACCCCGCATGGATTTGCCAAACTGTACAAATCCTTCACGCATGATTTGCGTTAAAAAGCCCGGAAAAACCTGTCCCAATTCTACCGGAGTGGTTCCCGGAACATAGGATGTTTTTGGAATATCGGCAGAAACTTTGCTTTGCGTAAAATCAACCATACGCTGTGCCGGAACCCGTTGGGTTTCACCCGCCAAATGCCAGGCACGCTGTTCAATGCTTTTTTGGAATTCCATTCCTGCCAAAGCGCCAAACTTAGCAAACGGTTTAAAATCTTCCAGTTTTAGTTCAACTACAATTCCTGAATTGGCCGTTTCCTGGTCGCGTTTGGATGGCGACCAACCATTCGTCACTACTTCACCCGGACTTGTAGCACAAGGCGCAATCACGCCACCCGGACACATACAAAACGAATACATTCCCCTGCCGTTCACCTGTTTTACGATAGAATACGGCGCCGGTGGAAGATAATCGCCACGGAAATCGCAACTGTACTGTATGCTGTCAATCAGCGTTTGCGGATGTTCAGCACGAACGCCCAAGGCAAATGGCTTGGCCTCGATAAAAATTTTCTTTCGGTCAAGCAGTTCAAAAATATCCCTTGCTGAATGGCCAGTAGCCAATATGATTTTTGAAGCTTTTATGATGTCGCCCTTTTGGGTTGCTACTCCTTCTACTTCGTTGTTTTTTACTAAAATATCGGTTACTCGCGTATCAAACAAAACGACACCTCCAAACTCGATAATCTTTTCGCGCATGGCCTTGATGATTTTCGGCAGCTTGTTGGTCCCGATATGCGGATGCGCTTCTACCAGAATTTCTTCCGAAGCTCCAAAGCCAACAAACAATTCCAAAATACGGTCGACATCTCCACGTTTTTTAGAACGCGTATACAATTTACCGTCAGAATAAGTTCCGGCTCCGCCTTCGCCATAACAATAGTTCGAATCTTCGTTTACGATATGGTCTCTGTTGATGGCTTTTAAATCACGGCGTCTTTCCTGCACGTCCTTGCCACGTTCCAACACAATAGGCTTTAGTCCCAATTCAATCAACTGTAAAGCCGCAAAAAGCCCCGCAGGACCTGCTCCAATAACAATTACTTCCTGTTTGCCGGACACGTCTTTATATTCCGGAAGCGCAATTTTGGTTTCCTGATACTCTTCTTTCCAATACGCCTGAATCTTCAGATTGATTTTGATGGCTTTTTGCCGGGCGTCAATAGAACGTTTCAATATGGCAATATGCCTGATTTCGGGAGGATTTACCTGCATCAGCCTGGCAACATGGTCGGTCAATAATTGTGAATTGGCAGCCACTTCGGGCGCTACTTGTATTTGAAATTCTCTTGGCATGGGACAAAGGTAGAAAAAGGATTATTTTTTACCATAATTTAATGGTTTTTCATAAATCAGAGATTGTAAAATAAAAAAGGTTCAGCTTTCGCCAAACCTTTTTATAAAAACTAAAATATAATTTTATTTCTTGATAAACTTGTAGTTCATCACCTGATTACCTACTTCCATTTTCACGAAATACATTCCTGTTTGCAGTTCAGAAACTGGAATAGAAGTCGTACTTGCAGCATTTGGAACCTGTTTTACCAACATTCCGTTAATGGAGTATATCGCAATGTTTGAAATCACTTCGTTGGTTCTGTTATCAATGTTTAAAAGATTTGAAGCCGGGTTTGGATATAATGAAATCAAGTTGTTAAGAGCATGTTCGTTAACACCCAAAGCTACTGCCCTCTCTAAGAAGTCAGGCAGACCGTTATTATTAGTATCATCATCGGCCGGGTTATTGTTTCTGTTATAATCCTCATTGATTGTCAGGACACCATCACCATCATCGTCATTATCCAAATAATTTGGAATACCGTCATTATCTGTATCTAAAGCAGAATTGGCAGCATCTGAATTTCTTCCCGAAGTAAATACATATTCAAAAGAAGTCAGCACCATATCTCCATCATCATCATTGTCAAGGAAGTTTGGAATACCGTCTCCATCCGTATCATCATTTTCTAAATTCCCATCACCATTCAGGTCTTCAGAAGCTGTTGCTACTGTATCCAAATCATAATCCACACTACAATTAATGGCTCTAAGAATTATTTTTGTAATCTGACCATTATTTTCAGCGTAAATAGTTTGATCAGGATATAGATTGCTGTAGGTTAACATTATAGGATTAACTTGATTATACAAATCTGCTAAAGTTTCATAAAACTCCATATTAGGAGCCGCTAAATCATCTTTAACTACCTGAAGATTGAACGTTTCAAGACCGTCTGAGTTAGCGTCACATTTTGTGTATTTATACGTATTTACTTCTGACGGAAGGCTAAATCTCCAGCCTTCCTGTGTTGCTGCCCATGGACCTGAATTTCTTCCGGGAGGTGTTAGCGCAATAGTTCCTGTTTCATTGACTATCCCTGTCACTGCCATTCCGTTATTCCATGCAGTACAACTTGGCTTGCTTATGATCTGTACATCGATAGTGTTTAATGTTTCATAAAGTATTGCCTGAAATGTACTTTTCTGAGCTGAACAAGGGCCATACTGAGGTTGGTTAATAAACATCAGAATAAATTTTCTGTAAGGAGCTGCACCTACGATTGAGTAGGAAATGGTTCCCGTTCCGCCGCTATTATTCAAATCGTGATAACAGGCCAGAATTGCGTTTTTAATTTCAAATCCTGCATTTGGGATTGGAGTTGTAATCTGCCACGGGCCGTTTTGATTAGCCAGATTTGTCCTAAAATCGATGTATCCGTTTGAAGATACAACTAATTGATTATAGGTGTTGCCATAAAAAGTAAAGTTAAACGGCAGTGTTATGACCGGCGAATTACGGTCATCTACATTAAATAATGGCGTTGGCGACACCAAAGTATAGGCCTGGTGTGGAATTGCAGACACCGTGTATTGTGCATTTCCTTTGGCTGAGAGGAAAAGCAAGGGAAGCAATACACCAAATAATTTCTTAGTTAAGTAGTTGTTTATCATACGTTTGTTTTATTCAAATATACAAAAAAACTTACTTCAAGTTATTCTTTTCTTCATAAGCCCGCAACGCAAAAGAAGCCAGCCAATGCTCGCCTTCATAGTTTCCATCGACCACAGATGGCAGGGAAAAATCCAGATGTTTGTCTGCCGCATCCTTTAAATACCAAAACTCTTTTGGATATTGTTTGATTAAGGAATATAAGTTCCAGGCACGACTAAAGTTCAATCCGTCTAAGTGTACCAAATGTCCGTCTGTACGGTCAGAAACCTTTGCTACCTCCCAGGCAAACTTTTTATTAAAAAGCGATGGCGCAAAGCTTTTCATCCATTTGAGGAATTCTTCACGGGGCAGAATACGCTGCATAATACCCATTTCTTCCAGACAAGGCGAAAGAAAATCCGTCCCGCTGGGTTCCCATGCAAAAGGATAGTCTTTATCGTTTTGAAATAAGCGCATCGCATTTACCCAAATACTTTTTTGCAAAGCCTGATTATTGGAATGTACCGCATAATCCCAGGCAAAGTTCAATCCGAAAGCTGTATTCGCATGCGTTCCGGCCCGTACCGGATATAATAGTTTTGGCAAAAATTCGATATATCGTGTGATGATAATATCCGACAGCGGTTTCAAATTATCGGCCAGTTCTTTTGCATACGGCTCGTTTGAGGTTTCCAGTTCCAATTGCAGTTTCAGCAACCATGCCCAGCCGTAAGTACGTTCAAACGATTTTTCATGTTCTTTGGAAAGATAGGCTACTTCCTGTTGTATGTTTTCTTTAGAGAGGTTTACCTTTAATTTCTGTATAATTTCATCACGTTTGTCTAAATCCGGAAATCGCTTTAGGAGATAGACCAAACTCCAGTGTCCGTGAACGGACGAGTGCCAGTCAAAACAGCCATAAAATGCCGGATGTAGTTTTTTTGGCGATTGCAATTCGGTCGCGTCTTGCAAAAGCTGCCCTAATTTATTAGGATATTCCTGTTGCAGGCATTTGATGGGTAAAGTAGCAAGATGGTTTGCTTTTTCTAAAGTAAGTTCCTGTGAAAAACTGAATTGAAAACAAAAAAGAAAGAGATAGTGGGATATTTTCATGATACATCTTTTCCCAAATATAAACTTTATTGACTATCTGAAACATATACCAAAAACAAATTTCAATAATTTTTGCGCCTTTGCGCCTTTGCGTGAAATAGTGGCTCGCAAAGGCGCTAAGCCACAAAGTTTCATGTTAGTGATTTGAATTTTTGTGACTAATTCTATACAAAAAAAGAACAGGCGATTATAAGTTCGTAGATTTGCATTTTAAAAAACAATAAAGAATGTCCAGAAGAATTAAACTTATATGGGATTTCAGAGGACCTGCCGGCACCAAAACCGCTGAACATCATGAAATCCACCTTAAAGAATTTATCGAAGCCGAAAAGCTTCCGCTTAACATCACCGGATTCGAAACCCTACACGAAATGCACGCCATAGCTTTTATGGTCGTGGAAGAAGAAAATATGATTGCAGTGAGAGATGCTTTGAAACCGCATAGAGGGGAAATCTGGGAATAGTTGATAGTTGAAAGTGGATAGTCGATAGTGGGGAGTGAGTGTAAAAAATAAGATTTCAGAAAGCAGTTTGCAGATAAATCCTTATCTTTATTCTACTTTCTGAAATCTGAAATCTGAAATCTGAAATCTGAAATCTGAAATCTGAAATCTGAAATCTGAAATCTGAAATCTGAAATCTGAAATCTGAAATCTGAAATCTGAAATCTTAAATCTTAAATCTTAAATCTTAAATCTTAAATCTTAAATCTTAAATCTTAAATCTTAAATCCAAAATCTTAAATCTCCTAATTCGCTACTTCGCTAATAAACTTAATTCGCATCAAACGAAGTTCTTCAATGTCATAATCACCATCAAATTCCTTAAGGGCGTCTTTTATATTATCGGAATCGGATTCCATAAAATATTCATGGATTTCTTCCTGTTGGTCTTCGTCTAAAATATCGTCAATCCAGTATTTGATATTCAGTTTGGTACCGGAATAGACAATCTGCTCCATTTCTTTTAGCAAAACGTCCATATCCAATCCTTTGGCTTTTGCGATATCGTTTAGGGAAAGTTTTCTGTCTACGTTTTGGATGATGTATAATTTCAAAGCCGAATTCGCTCCTGTCGATTTTACAACCAAATCATCCGGACGGATAATGTCATTATCTTCCACATAACGTCCAATCAGCTCAACAAAATCTTTACCGTATTTCTTGGCTTTTCCTTCTCCAACACCGTGAACACTACCTAATTCTTCAATAGAAACCGGATATTTCAAGGCCATATCTTCCAATGACGGGTCCTGGAATACCACAAATGGCGGTACGCCCAGTTTTTTGGCTACTTTTTTACGCAAATCGCGCAGCATGCCCATCAAAACCTCATCGGCCGTACCCGAAGATTTGGCTGCTGTAACGATAGCCTCGTCCTCTGATTCGTTATAATCATGGTCTTCAGACATCATAAAGGAAGTCGGGTTTTTGATAAAATCCGCTCCTTTTTCTGTAAGTTTTAATATGCCGTAGGTTTCAATATCTTTTGACAGATAACCGTCTACCAAAACCTGACGGATTAAAGCCATCCAGTAACGCTCATCAAAATCGGCACCGCTACCAAAGAAACTCTGCGCATCGGTTTTATGTGCTTTGATGGTAGCGTTGATTTTTCCAATCAGGGTGAAAATAATTTCTTTTGATTTGTATAGGTGTTTGGTATCGCGAACAATCTTCAGCAATTTGACCACCTGGTCTTTTGCCTCGACTTTTTTCTTCGGATTCCTTACGTTGTCGTCCATATCGGCACCTTCTCCTGTTTCGCTGTCGAATTCTTCTCCAAAGTAATGCAATAAGAATTTCCTTCTAGACATGGAAGTTTCTGCATAAGCAACCACTTCCTGCAAAAGTGCAAAACCAATTTCCTGTTCGGCTACCGGTTTTCCGGCCATAAATTTTTCCAGCTTTTCTACGTCTTTATACGAATAATACGCCAGACAATGACCTTCGCCGCCGTCACGCCCTGCCCTACCGGTTTCCTGATAATAGCTTTCCAATGATTTTGGAATATCATGGTGAATGACAAAACGAACATCCGGCTTGTCGATTCCCATTCCAAAAGCAATAGTTGCTACTACCACATCAACATCTTCCATCAGAAACATATCCTGATGTTTGGCACGTGTCTTGGCATCAAGTCCTGCATGATACGGAACCGCACTGATTCCGTTTACCTGCAAAACCTGCGCTATTTCCTCTACCTTTTTACGGCTAAGGCAATAGATGATTCCTGATTTTCCTTTATGCTGTTTGATAAACCGGATGATGTCCGATTCAATATTTTTAGTTTTTGTGCGTACTTCATAAAACAAATTCGGACGGTTGAACGATGCCTTGAAAGTCTTGGCATTGACCATATCCAAGTTCTTCAGAATGTCTTCCTGTACTTTTGGCGTGGCCGTAGCCGTGAGTCCGATTACGGGAATATCTCCCAGTTGTTTGATGATGGTACGGAGGTTTCGGTATTCCGGGCGGAAATCGTGTCCCCACTCCGAAATACAGTGGGCTTCGTCAATCGCCACAAAAGAAAGCGGCACACTTTTCAGAAACTGTATGTATTCTTCTTTGGTAAGCGATTCCGGTGCTACGTATAATAATTTCGTAATTCCGGAAACAATATCTTTTTTTACCTGGGCTATTTCGGTTTTTGTAAGTGATGAATTTAAAACGTGGGCAATACCATTTTCTGAAGAAAGGCTTCGGATGGCATCCACCTGATTTTTCATAAGGGCAATCAGCGGAGAAACCACAATAGCGGTACCTTCCTTGATTAGGGCCGGAAGTTGGTAGCAGAGGGATTTTCCACCACCGGTAGGCATAATAACGAATGTATTATTTCTGTTTATGATACTCTTGACAACTTGTTCTTGCAATCCCTTAAATTGGCTAAAGCCAAAATATTTTTTTAATTCTTTGTGGATGTCAATTTCGTTTGAATTCATTCTTTTTTAATGGTATTTTACATAAATTTGCACAACATAAAGATACAACTTTCTTTTATAACCACAAATTTTATAAAAAATCTGTTTTGATAGAAAAAGAAGCAATATTGGCGTCTGCCAAAAAAACAATATTAGCTGAAAGTAAAGCAATTGCAAATCTTTCAGAACTTCTCACCAACGATTTTGCCGAAGCCGTAGAAATCATTTTCAAGTCAAAAGGTCGCCTGATTGTTACCGGAATAGGAAAAAGCGCAATCATTGCCCAAAAAATTGTGGCGACGCTCAATTCAACCGGAACTCCGTCCATGTTCCTGCATGCTTCAGAAGCCATTCACGGCGATTTGGGAATGGTACAGCAAGACGATGTCGTTATCTGCATTTCAAAAAGCGGTAACAGTCCGGAAATCAAAGTACTGGTTCCGCTACTAAAACGTTTTGGAAACATTTTAATTGCGATTACCGGAAATTTAACTTCTTTTCTTGGAAAAGAATCCGATTATGTCTTAAATGCGTATGTTGAGTCAGAATGCGACCCAATTAACCTTGCTCCTACCAACAGCACAACGGCCCAACTCGTTATTGGTGATGCACTGGCTGTGGCTTTGATGGAACTTCGCGATTTTAAGAGCGAAGATTTTGCCAAATACCATCCGGGTGGCGCTTTAGGAAAAAAACTGTTGCTTCGCGTAAAAGATATGCTCGACACGACTCACAGACCTGTCGTAGCTCCGGATTCAAGCATCAAAAAAGTTATTGTGGAAATTTCTGAAAAAAGACTGGGTGTTACAGCCGTGGTAGAAAACGACAAGGTAATAGGCATCATTACTGACGGAGATATCCGAAGAATGCTTAACGACCGTGATACTTTTAACGACCTGACTGCAAAAGACATTATGACCAAAAATCCGAAGATGATTAAATCCAGCGATATGGTTGTTGATGCGTTAAACATCCTGGAAGATTTCTCTATAACACAGCTGGTTGTAGTGGATGAAGGCAATTATTTAGGTGTAATCCACCTCCATGATATTTTAAAAGAAGGAATCGTATAAATTATGGCTAAAAAGAAAAACGTAAACGAAATGTCGTTTCTGGACCATCTGGAAGAACTCCGATGGTTGTTAATCAGAAGCACATTAGCTATAGTCATCGCTTCCACTGTTGCATTCTTCTTCAGTGATTTTATTTTTGACAAAATTATATTCGGGCCAAAAGACCCTAATTTCATCACTTACCGTTGGTTTTGCGAAGTGAGTAAATTCTTCGGAAGTACGGGAGAAGGTTTTTGTGATTATAAAATTAATTTCGACGTACAGAGCCGTGTCATGTCCGGACAGTTCAATGCGCACATCTGGACCTCTATAACCGCCGGTTTTATTCTTGCCTTTCCTTTTATTTTGTGGGAATGCTGGAAATTTATCAGCCCGGCATTATACGATAAGGAAAAGAAAAATGCCAAGCTGTTCCTGGCCGTGGCTTCTTTCCTGTTTTTCCTTGGAGTTTTGTTTGGCTATTTTATCATTACGCCGCTTTCCATCAACTTCCTGGCCGGATATCAGGTGAGTACGCAAATTCATAACGATATTGATTTGGATTCCTATATCTCACTAATACGAAGCACTACGCTGTCGTGTGGTTTGGTTTTTGAATTGCCAATTGTTATGTTTTTCCTTTCCAAATTAGGATTAATAACACCTACATTTTTAAGGAAATACAGAAAATACGCTATCGTTATCATCCTGATTATTGCGGCTATTGTGACACCTCCTGATGTGGTGAGCCAGATTATCGTGACAATTCCATTATTAATATTATACGAACTCAGTATTTTTATTTCGGGCTGGGTACTAAAAAATAAGCTGAAAAATGAGCAATCTAGTTAAAGAATTCAACGATTACCGTCAGGTAATGAATGAAAAACTGCTGAATGACGACAACAAAGTCATCAAAAGGATTTTCAACCTTGATACTAACGCCTATATGGAAGGCGCACTAAATGTAAAGACCAAAGAACTGCTTGGATTGGTAGCTTCTGCCGTTTTGCGATGCGATGATTGCGTAAAATATCATTTGGAAACCTGCTACAAGGAAGGTATTACAAAAGCAGAAATGATGGAGGCGATGAGTATTGCCACTTTAGTCGGCGGCACTATCGTAATCCCGCATTTAAGAAGAGCTTACGAATTTTGGGAAGCCCTGGAAGAAAATAAATAATTGTTAATTAGTAACCGCATTTTTCTGAATAGTCGTTTATTTGTTCGGCAATTTTATAAAGATTAAAAAATCGGAATATGATTCTAAGAGCTGACAATCTGGTCAAAACATACAAAGGAAGAAGTGTCGTAAAAGGTATTTCTGTTGAAGTAAATCAAGGAGAAATTGTAGGTCTTCTGGGACCTAATGGTGCCGGAAAAACGACTTCCTTCTATATGATTGTAGGTTTGGTCAAACCAAATAGCGGCAAAATCTATCTTGACAATACCGAAATCACAGATTATCCGATGTATAAAAGAGCACAGAACGGAATCGGTTATCTGGCACAGGAAGCTTCCGTTTTTAGAAAACTGAGCATTGAAGACAATATTATGAGCGTGCTTCAACTAACCAATCTTTCCAAACAGGAACAGGAAGCCAAAATGGAAAGCCTTATTGCCGAATTCAGCTTAGGGCATATCCGCACTAACCGAGGCGACCTGCTTTCCGGAGGTGAAAGACGCCGTACGGAAATTGCACGTGCTTTGGCAACCGATCCTAAATTTATTTTATTGGACGAACCATTTGCCGGAGTTGACCCGGTGGCGGTAGAAGACATTCAAAGAATTGTAGCCCAGTTAAAAAATAAAAATATCGGAATCCTGATTACTGACCACAACGTACAGGAAACACTTGCTATTACGGATAAGACCTATCTGATGTTTGAAGGCGGTATCTTAAAGGCTGGTGTTCCGGAAGAACTGGTTCAGGACGAAATGGTGAGAAGGGTTTATTTGGGACAAAACTTTGAGTTGCGTAAGAAGAAATTGGAGTTTTAGATTTGGGATTTTTGATTTATGATTTGGGATTTTTGATTGCAGAAAATAGATGATAGAGAATAGACAATAGACATGAAACCGGGAAGTTGGTGCTTTTCGGTTTTTTTGTTTTTAGTTGATGGTGAAGTACTGTAGTTGTTTTGGTGTGCCGTTATAGATATTGACATCAACGGTTCCTTTGATGCCGGGTACGGTGGCTTTTTCTGTGAATTGCCAGAACAGCCATTCGTCTTTGATGGTTTCTTCAAAAAAATTATAGTTGGCAATCCAAAACGTATAGCCTTTAAATTCTTCTTTCAGGAAATCATTATAATAGCTTTCTCCTGAGTAAATAATCGGTTTTACATTATAGTGTTTTTCTACTTTTTTCAGCCATCGCTTTAATCCGACTTTAAGACTGTCGATAGATTGTTCTTTGGGTAATTTTTCAATATCCAAAACCGGCGGCAAATCACCTTTGTGAAGTTTTACGGTTTTGATAAAATTATTGGCCTGTTCAATAGAATTTTCATTCGGACGGTAATAATGATAAGCACCCCGAATCAGCTTATGTTTTTTCGCTTCCTTCCAATTGTTCTTAAATGTGGCATCTACCCTATTTTTTCCTGCTGTGGCACGTATAAAAACAAATCCCAATGGAAATTTTTCTTCAATAGCATTTGCTTTTTCCCAATCTACATCGCCCTGGTATTCGGACACATCAAAACCGTATACTTTATTCTCATGTTTGCTTAAAACCTGATAAATCCTGACATCGGCAATACGCTTTTCTTCTGCCAGTTTCTTATTAGTCTTAAAACTGAAATAATAGGCCAGTCCTTCACGATAATGATAAGCAGTCCCCGCAATCAAAAGGATAAAAAATGCCCACAACGAAAATTTCAATACGTTTCCGGAGAAGAAACTTTTCTTCTTTTTCGGTTTTCGCACTGCAGGATTTCTTCTTGGAGCCTGTTTCTTCATTCAGTAAAAATAAATGTTTTGGAGGAAAAGTTATATCCGGAACTTAAAATTATAAAAACGCCGAATTAAGAGAATTGTTACTTTTTTCAAATGCCACAAATTAAATGATTAAAATGATTCAGTTAAATCCTAAACAAATCTGTGAAAATCTGCGAAATCAGCGGCAAAAAGATTCAACATTATAGCTTTTTAATGCCACAGATTAAAAGATTAAAGTGATTTAATAAATCCTAAACAAATCTGTGAAATCTGAGCAATCAGCGGCAAAAATCTTAAATCTTAAATCTGCAATCTTAACTACTTTTCTTATTCGTCAAAACCGACAACACTATATAAAAAAGAATCAATAACGGAATTCCCAAGGCTTTAAAAAACACTAAAAGCAGTGCAGATACTACCAGAAAGATTATCTGAAGTTTGTTTTTGGCAAAACTTGCACTTTTTACTTTTAATGAAAAAAGAGGAATTTCGGCATTAAGCATAAAAGCACTGAAAAGGGAAATTACAAGCAATATCCACGGATTGCTCAAAGCTTGCGAAATAAACCCGTATTGGTTATCAAGCAAAATAAGCGGAAGGCTTAAGATAAAAAGAGCATTTGCCGGAGTTGGCAAACCTATAAAAGAATCGGTCTGACGGGTATCAATATTAAAATTAGCCAGACGATAGCAGGAACCTAACGTAATGACAAAACCCAGATAAGGAAAAAACAGCTGCCATCCTGAAGAAGGAAATCCCAAAGCCTGATTCATCAAATAGTACATGGCAACACCCGGAACTACGCCACTGGTTACCATATCGGCCAAAGAATCGAGTTGCAATCCAAGCGGACTGGAAACTTTAAAAAGCCTTGCAAAAAAGCCATCAAAAAAGTCAAGAAAAATACCAAGACACACAAACAGAAAGGCCAGCTTAAAATCCTGATGGAAAGCAAAGATTAGTGCAATGCATCCTGAAAAGAGGTTAAGCAATGTAATAGTATTCGGAACTTGAGCCTTGATTCCCATATCGTGTTATTTTTTTAATTGGCGTGACCGCAAATTTAGCACAATAAGTTTATAGTGCAGCGCGTTTCTTATAACAGATTTTTAACTTGATATTCCTTAGTATTATTTATTGTTATAAGGCAAAGAAGGAAGCTCGATAAAAATTTATATTTTTGGACGATAATTAACAATACAGATTTCGGCTTGTAAAAACAATTTGCTTTGAAAAAAACCCTTATAGCTTCTTTTCTTCTGGTATGCTCTTTTGCTTACAGCCAAGCGGTCAGGAAATATTCCAATGAATTTATGAATATTGGTGTCGATGCGGCCGCATTGGGTATGTCAAATGCCGTGACGGCCAGCACTAATGACGTCAATTCCGGATATTGGAATCCGGCCGGGCTTATTTACCTTGAAGACAAACAGGCTGCTTTAATGCATGCCAGCTATTTTGCCAATATTGCGCAATATGATTATGCAGGTTTTGCCATGCCAATTGACAACGAAAGTGCGTGGGGATTATCTGTAATCCGTTTTGGGGTTGACGACATCTTAAATACAACCGAATTAATTGACAGCGAAGGAAATATCGATTACAACCGAATCAGCCTGTTTTCTACAGCCGATTATGGCGTGACTTTTTCCTATGCCCGGAAATTAAAGATTCCGGGATTCCAGTACGGAGTCAATGCCAAAGTAATTAGACGTGTTATTGGAGACTTTGCCAATTCCTGGGGATTTGGTTTCGACATTGGAGTACAATTCGAAAGAAATGATTGGAAATTCGGATTGATGGTGCGTGACGTCACTACCACCTACAATATCTGGAACATTGACGAAGAAGCTTATAATAAAATCAAAGATGCCATTCCGGGCGAAAACCAGGAACTGCCGGAAGATTCTGAGATCACGCTTCCAAAAGCACAATTAGGGATTGCCAAAAAATTCATTATCCGTTATGACTACAGCATTTTGGCAGCTGCCAACCTGAATATGAGCTTTGCCCGTACCAATGATATTATTTCTACAGATGTTGTGAGCATTGACCCGGCTGTTGGTTTTGAATTCGGATATACTGATTTGGTCTTTTTAAGAGCCGGTGTCGGAAATTTCCAAAATGTAAAACAGCTGGACGGAAGCGAAAAAGTAGGTTTTCAGCCTAACATCGGACTTGGATTCAAATACAAAGGTATTCAGGTAGATTATGCGCTGACCGACATTGGCGACCAGAGTGTGGCTTTGTATTCTAACATCTTTTCGGTAAAAGTAGACCTGGGTATCTTCAGGAGATAATTTTCACGTAGTTTCTGCATGAAAATATTTAGTAGTTTTACGGATATTTGTGCTTTAATTTCATCCTATGTCAAGATTCAGACTCTTACTTCTTTTGTTATTGCTGGCGTTTCCGCTATCTAAAAGCTTTTCACAAAGTGCTATCTTATCCGATTCTTCAAAAGTAAGCATCCTGACCATAGGTACTGCCAACGAATCACACACTCTTTACGGACATACCGGCTTACGTGTTTTAGACGAACAGCGCGGATTGGATGTGGTTTATAATTTTGGCTATTTTGATTTCAATACGCCTTATTTTTTGGCCAAATTTGTAAAAGGCGACCTGCAATATTTTGTGGCAACTAACCAATATGCCGACTTTGAATATAACTACAGGGAAGAAAACCGTTCTATTTATGAGCAGGAACTCAATCTGAGCAAAATCCAGAAACAGAAATTGCTTGATGAGCTGAATAAGAATCTTTATTCTGACGAACGTTTTTATACTTATAAATTTATCGATAAGAACTGTACCACTATGGTTATTGACAAGGTAAATGATGTGCTTGGTGGCAAAATCATTACTACAAAAAAACCGGTTACGGTAACCTATAGGGAAATACTCAATCCGTATCTGAGCAGCAACTTTTTTCAGAAATTAGGCATCAACATCATTTTTGGACCAAAAACCGACAAAAAAGCTGAAGTATTGTTTCTTCCGCTGGAATTAATGGATGTTTTGAAAACCACTGTTTATAATGGCAAACCTTTGGTTACAGAAACCAAGACCATTTTTGAAGCCAAGCCTGTAAAAACAGTTTCCTACTGGAATAATATCTACGTTTTTTCAGCTTTGGTACTTTTGGTAATCGTATTAAAAAACAATACCGTTTATCTTACTTATTTTACTATTTTGGGATTATTAGGTTTATTCCTTTCATCAGTAGGTTTTTATTCGCTACACGAAGAAGTCCGTTGGAATTATAATGTGCTTTTGTTTAATCCGTCTTTGCTGTTTTTGGTTTACTTTTTCAAAAAGAAAAACCGCAAGTGGATATCCAATCTTGCCCTGTTCAATCTAGCCTGTATTGCTGTTTATCTGATTGTTATTTTCAACAAGGCACAACTGCTGTTATTTATGCCTATATTGATTACTTCTACGGTAATTCTTGCGAAACTTGCCAGAAAAAACAAAAAGACAAAAATTGCTAAAGCTTAGCTATTGCCCACGATAGAACAGAATCGTGCTAATGGTTTTGATGGTAATGTTGATGTCCAAAAAAATACTTCTGTGTTTGATATAATACAGGTCATATTGCAGCTTAATGAGACTGTCCTTGATGGAATCGCCATAGGAATAATTAACCTGCGCCCAACCCGTTAGTCCGGGTTTGATGACGTGACGGGTTTGATAAAAAGGCATTTGGTTGGCTATCTGCTCTACAAAAAACGGACGTTCCGGTCTTGGGCCGATAACTGCCATGTCGCCTTTGAGCACATTGATAAACTGCGGAAATTCATCTATTCTTGACTTCCTTAAAAATTTGCCGAAAAAGGTAATCCTGTTATCATTTTGTGTAGCAAAAACAGCCTTATCTGTCTCTGCATTTTTTACCATTGTCCTGAATTTATAAATCCGGAATATCTTTCCGTTCTTCCCTACTCTTTCCTGAACATAAAACAGCGGACCTTTGTTTCCGATAAAATTAGCGACGTAAATAAACGGCAAAAGATACAATCCAATAGCTATTCCAACTAATGAAATCAGGATTTCAATAAGCCGGGCCAGCAAGAGGTAAAGTTTGTTATGATTGCTTCGGCTAAACGGAAAATACCTGTAAAAATCCCTGTCTACATACTGAACCGGAATACGCTGTGTAATATTTTCATAAACCTGCGTATATTCACGAATTACAAATCCCTGCTCCAAAAGAGCCAAAAGACGGTTATATAAATCAACCGTTATACCGTCTGTTTTTTGCGAGGCAATAACGATTTCCGATACGCCATTTTTTCTTATAAAACCATTCAGGTCGGCAATTTCGATATTGGCCACGCCTGCGTGGTTCGACACAGTATCACCTTTGGAATCTGTATTGATAAAACCCAGTATTTTATAATGCGGGTCTACTTTTTCTAATGAGGCTACCAATTCTTCCAGCTGGTTTTTGTCGCACACCATAACGACCCGCTTCAAAAAACGATGTGAAGCCAGAAAGGCCTGATAAAAAATACGCCATGCAAATAAGGCCAATGTAATTGCCAGGAAAAAATAAATGATTTGTAATCTGTTGGATGGAAGTACTGGCGTAAAAATAGGTGTCAGAAGAAAGAATAATACTGTCGTGGAAGAAGTGAGCAGTATACTTTTGATAATCTGATACTGATTACTGGCTGTCTGCAGATTATACATTTCAAAGACGGTTCCCAGAATATTCAGGTAAATTCCTAAAACAATCGTCCAGTAAAAATTAGCTTTGGAAATACTGAAATAATCAAATTTGAAAAGCAGTCCCACTATGTATAATGCCAAAATAACCGTTAATACATCAAATAACCGCAAAAGCAATTTGCGCTCCGAGATTTCAAAATGTATTTTCTTAAATGAGAACATCTATGGTAGATTTGGGCATTGCAATTTAACATTATTTTAGTAATATCAAATCTATAGCTAACACAAAATTTTATTCCATAGTGACTTCACCTGCTGCCAATCAAAACTTTCGGCTTTTGCTCTGGCGTTTTGTGCCAAATCTTCTGCAAGGTTCTTATTTTCAGTAATGTTCTTTACAGCCTTAATCATGGCTTCCCTATTTCCGTCATCTACTAAAAGAGCTGTTTTTTTGTCATCCAGCAGGAAAGGAATTCCTCCAACGTTTGTACTCACCACAGGCAAACCTAAAGCCATGGCTTCCATTACACTCACCGGTGTATTGTCAAAATGGGTGGTATTGATAAAAATATTGTAATTCTCAGATAAACGAATCCAGTCGGTTTTGGAAAGTTTCCCTGTGAAATTCACATCCAGGTTGTATTTCAACGCCAATTCTTTGGTTTTTGCCAGCATTCCATCCTTTTCAGGCCCAACCATGCAGAGCGATGCTTCAGGAAATTGTTTTTTAATTTCACGGAATACCTCAACAGCCATAAACGGATTATAAATGGCTGCAAATGACCTTACCCATAAAAGTTTGGGCTGTGTTATTTCCCGTTTCAGAAAATTATACTTGCTCATATCGAGCGTATTGGGAATATAGGTCATGTTTTGAATGCCTTTTTTCTGGAAATGTTCCAAAAGATAGCCCGAAGGAGCACTATTTTTATAGGCATGATTAAAAATCATAGCACATAATGCCGGATTTTTGGATAACCTGCCCGGCAAGTCACCACCCCGCAACATCGGAATATACTTTATCTTTAATAATCGAGCCAACTGACTGACCAAAAAGGCATACCAAAAGTTGGAGGTACTGTAGGTATCGATGAGCAAATAATCAATTTTATTCCTTAACCGTAGTGTGCTCCATATCATATCGAGCAGCCGTAATGCCTTATTCTTTTTGGAAGAAGCATAAAAAAGCGTATAGCCCTCAACTTCCAAAAGCGGTCCCAAAGTTTCGATTGAAGTCACCGAAAAACCATGTTGTGATAATTTATTCCCTATGTACAGCAGGTTTTTCAATAGAATATACTTTGAGTAAGGTTAGCGAATAAATAAAAGCAGGAGCCACGAGTCGCATGGCGGCGTGGTTAATGGTCAGGAACCAAAACACAAAAAACGACAGCAGGTAGAAATGATGCCTGTTGTCTACATACAAAACCAGTGGTGTAAAAAATAAAATCAGTATTGAAAAAATACCCAATGTACCGTGTTCCGCCAACATACGGGTCAGTTCGTTATGCGATGCTGCACGAATACCTGTAATTTCTTCCCGGTATTCCTTATTTTTCCCAACCCCGATTCCCAATATCGGATTTTCAAGAAACATCTGCAGTTCGGTTGATGCTATTTGTTCCCTTCCTCCCAATCGGTCTTCCTTTTCACGTCCGGCTGCATCCTGATTGGCATAGCGTTTCTCTATCAATCCGCTGGTCTGTAAGGAACTATAACCCCAAACCCCGATTCCTGCCAGAACAGTCAGAATAACCACTACATTCAATTTCATTTTGGTCTGCAAATTGGCCATCGTATACAATGCTCCAAAAAGCACAACAATCATGACCAGCCCCGTAATTACTCCTCCTCTGGAAAAAGTAACTATTGCCCTAAAAGTGAGCACAAGTGCAAAAAACAAATTGATTAACAGGTATCTCTTGTTGGAAGAATTGAGGAGCATCCTCGAAAAAAAGATAAAAAATCCAAGTCCGAGAATAGTAGAAACCTGATTAGGTCCAAAACCTCCGGAAGTTTCAAAGTTGGAGGATGTACCGGTCACTACATCCTTAACATCCGGAGAATAAATAAACAGGTAACAGGCCGTAGACAAGATGGGCAAAACCGCAGCCAGCAAAACATTCGAGAGTTCGGCAAACGAAATTTTCCGCCTGTAGGCATAAATCGAACAGAGACCCAGACAAACCGGCCCTACAATATTAAAAGTTATCGCCTTTCTTACATCGGTACTGATATCCAGGGTTACGGTAGAAATTACCACACCGGGAACCAAAAGCAAAAGGTATATCCAATACGGAATAGAATTTTTGGAAAAACTACTGTAAAAAATTCCCATAAGCATAAACAGCATTACGCCATATTTGGAAAATTCATTCAGGAAATTTCCTCCGGTCATTCGCAGTAAAACCTCGCTTCCGGCTATATAAGCCGAAATATATAATACTTCATTGTGCTTATTTGAGGTCTTCATCACAATACCAACACCAATCAGCAACGTAAGCAAACCGTATACTTTCGATAGTAGCGGAAATAAGTATATTGCAAAGCCAATCGCAATATGCAATAAGACAAGCCCGATGTAGGTAATCTGTCTACTTTTGTTTTGCATTTAAAATATTTTGGTATTGCAATATTAAGGCATTCATCACAATTTCTTCCGAATAGCTTTCACTTATTGTTGTTTTTAAGGCTTCCGACACGGATTTTCTCAACTGTTCGTCGTCAGCCATTCGTTGCAATTGTGCAGTCAGCATTTCCACATCTGATGGAGTAAAAGAAAGTCCTGTTTTTTCATTTTGTATGATTTCGCCACAATAGCCAACGTTGGTAGAAATTACTGCCAAACCTGCCATTCCATATTCCAGTAACGTCACAGGAAAACCTTCAAAGACAGAGGCCAGGACACCTATAGTTCCCTGTTCCAATACATTGCTGATATCCGAACAGCTGCCGTAAATAAAAATACTATCGTCGAGACGATTGTCGCTTATAAAACGTTTCAAATGTGAAGAATAGTCATCCTGAGAATCTTTACCAATAAGATGCAGGGACCATTCTTTTTTATGGAGTCCGGAATCCCGAAAAGCTTCCAAAAGCAAAGCATGGTTTTTAGGATATCTAAGATTTGACAGGCAGACGATTTTCTTACCGTCAGTTCCTTTTAATGTGGTTTGCTTTTCCTCAACCTTGTCACGCACAGCAAAATTTGGAAGATATATTACTTTAGCCACTGCCAGATTACGTTCGGCCCAGGCTTTTAATTCCTGATTCACGACCATTACAGTATCAAAAAAGCGGGAAGTCATTTTCAAAACAGCATTCTTATATCCTTTTTGACTACTTCTTCCGCCGTGGTGGTCGTGCCATACGATTTTTATTTTCGGATAGGCTATCTTGAGCATTACTGCTATAAAATAGGAAGTGCCATGAGCATGTATGATGTCTATACTATTATCTTTCACAAAGCGTTTCAGTCTGGAAACAGCCTTGAAATCAACAGTCCGTTTCCTTTCCAAAAAAGTATACGAAACAGCTTTATCTAACTGTTCTTTCAAAATGCCTTGCTTGCGTGTAACGGCAAGTGCCGAAAATGCTATCCTGTTGGCGAGACCATTGGCATAGTTAACCGCCATACGTTCGGCCCCACCGGCTTCTAACGAATCGATTAGTTGCAGGACTCTCATTTATTTTTTAAAAAACTTTTAATTTCACTTTCAAAATAATCCAACGTATATCTTCTGGACCAAAGCATCGCTTTTTCGGCTTTGTTTTTATATTCTTCCGGCGCTTTTAGTAAAGCAGCTATATTTTCACTATCCTGTTCCAAATTCATTTCTAACAATACTCCTCTTGTGCCATAATCGAGCATATCCGGAACGCAGGAAACCCGGCTAGAAACCGGAACGCACCCCCAGAACATGGCCTCTGCCACTACTTTTGGCCAGCCTTCACTTTTGGAAGGTAACACTAAAAAATGACTTTCTTCATAGGCCTGTTGTAAACTTTCTTTGGTTTGGCTGCCTTTCAGCAAAACCGGATTTTGAAGATTATTTTTAATGATGTATTCCTGTAATTTATCTCTTTCCGGACCATCTCCAAAAAGTTCCAGTTGTATATCAAATCCTTTATTGATTAAATTTTCTGCCAGTTGTATGGCATACAGTGGCCTTTTGCCTTGGGCTAATGTTCCGGCAAAAAGTAATTTTATTTTTCCATCTAAAGTCTGTAATGATACGTCTTTTTTATCCTGTTCACTATAAGTAGCCGTAAAAAAAGGTTGGATATTTTTTGTCTGATTGGGCCAGTTTCCATACACCATCACCTGCATGTTTCTGGTCAGAAATGTATTGCTTAAAATCCATCGTTGGAATTTATAGCTAAACGGCTGTTGTGATTCAGAATCCCAATTGCCTGCATATTTAGCCGTTTTTGGAGTTTTGGGAAACAGAATCTGTACAATACAGCCTAATAAACCCACATTACCCGGACATCTAAGATGGATATGGTCGGCTTCACGCATTGCTTTATAAATAACGGCTATCAGTTTGGGCATTTTAAACAATGCTGACAATTTTGCCTTCAACCCAATGGCATTAAATCCGGGAATTCCCATAAGTCGGACTTCACGATCGTAGGGCAAGTGAATAGCATTTGGCTGTAAATCTGCTGTTGGTGCTACCAAAAGCACTTCATCTACATTGTCTATCCACAGATTCATTTCCCGCACATAGGGCGCATAGGCATAAAGCTTGCTATTTTCTTTTATGTGCGGTACGTGGGTGATGATGGCAAACTTCATGACAGTTTCTGTTTAGGTTTGCTAAAAAACAGGCCCCACCAGCCTACCGTTCTTCCCAATGCTTCTGTAAAGGCTTGCTTTTTTTGCGAGGAAGTAAATACGTTGCTATAACGGATTAGGGTTAGCAACAGTGTAATGCTATGCCATTTTAATTTGGCTTTACCAGATGGTTTCGGGTATTTAGACCGCCATACGTACCAGCCGTTACGTACAACCATTTTCCCATAAGCATATTTATTTGGCCTGCCTGAAGCGTCGTGATAATGCGCTAATCTGGCGTTCGTGTTGACATATAGCTTTCCTAAATTGGAAAGCCGCAACGTAAAATCGGCATCTTCGTATAAACCATAACCTTCAAAATAAGTAGAAAACCGAAGCCTGTCAAAAACCTCTTTTCTGAATGAGGAAACACCGCCCATTAGTTGCTGTACTTCATAAATCTTTCCTGATGGTGGCAAAAAGCCTATGCTTCTGCCATGAGAATATTCCGGAGCAAAACCAGGCGCCACATTGCTGTCAAGTCCTAATTTCTTTCGGGCTACAAAACGGGAGCCGTCTTTGCGCTTCCAACCATCATACACAAATTCATTAGCGTTCGCTTTATATCCAACCGGAGTTTGCTGCCATGTTGTTTCGTTAGTGATGTAGCCACCCACGCCCAAAGCTTGAGGATGTAGTTTATAAACCGATAGAATTTCTGCGAAATAGGTAGGTTCCAAAACGGTATCATCGTCTAAAAAACAAACGATTTCAGTTTCCTGCATTAGCCTGTTAATTCCGAAATTTCGTTGTCGGGTAAGTCCGCGGTCTTGTTCGCTAACTTTAAAATAAGAAAGTCCTTTGAAATGTTTTTCTTCTAAAACTGCTTTTGTAAAATCGTCCGGACTGCCGTCCACAATCAAAATCTCATCAGGGTACACCGTTTGTAGCTGCACGGATTCCAAAAGAGTCCGCAAAGGAGTGGCTCTTTTATAAGTACAGATGATGAGTGAAAACTTCATATAGTGTGGTTGAGGAGAACAAATATAGAAATTTAGGAGTCATTCTATTCTATAACTATATGTCGTATATCTTTTCAAAAGGAAAATTATTACATTTAGCAATAAATATTTAATTTTCACGAGAGTCTTCCCTACATTTTATGTAAGTTGCCAATTATCATCAATTTTACCCTAGAACTATGTTTGTAGAAACACCTATTAGTTTTGTATCGGAAAAACAATTTCCTCATCTCAATATTAAATATATTGATTTAAATGAAATAGAACAAGGCGGTCCTGAAATAGGTAAGCTCCTAATCAATGACATCCTTGTTTCAAAACATCTTTTTGGTGGCCCATTTTTAAGAGATGAAAATTTTATTTATTTGCCAATCTATCTCAAAAGCTTTTTTCACAAAGGATTTAAATTTGCGAAAGTGGATTTTAAAACGTTTAAAATTGAAATGTTGGGTAATTTTAAAAATCTTATAAACCTATATAAGATTGACAAAACCTTCATATATTACTTTACAGACTTAGATGGAACCTTAAGCAATAAAATTATTAAATAGGAAGATTATATTCCAGAAAATTAAATCAAGACATTAAGCAGTCTGACAATGAAAAACCTATTTTACAAAATAATGATTAGCTCAATCTATACTGCTCAAAATAACGGATATATGAGCGATATCTGGAAGTTTGCTTCAGGATTTTATTTTGCTTTTGCAACTTCCATTTACGTTATTTTTGTTTACCTGATTCTTAATAATTATATATTAGTCGGTGGCTTAGATTTTTTAACCATAACTTTTATTTCTGAAAGAGCATACAATTTCGTTTTAAACGTAGGAATATATTCTATAGCACCAATTATGCTATTTCATTACTTTTTATTCTTAAGGCATGACAAATACAAAGTTTTGATTAAGCAATATAAAAATCAGTATAACAAAAAATTATTTGCCTGGTATTTCATAATAGCACTGATTTTTATGTTTGCTTCATTGCTTTTAAAAGTTGAAAAAACATCTTTATAATGGAGATTAAGAAAATAATACATTTTTATCCAATAGCGGTACTACTTGGCATATTTACTTATTTCTATTGGAGTGGTAAAATTAACGATGATAAATTTTATAAATTGAAATTTAATTCTCTGATAGTAGAAAGAAATAATTGGCAACTACGCACTACAGAATTTTATATGCAGAACGGATTGAGAATCGACTCTAACGCTATCTGTGATTTCAAATTGAAGTTAGGAGATTCCATAACTAAAGAAGCAAATTCTGACTTATTCAAAGTATACAGAAAGGATACTTTTGCTGGAAATATCATTTTTAATTGAATACAATCACGATAAGCATTAAAGCCCCAATAATCAATCATGAAAAAAACAATCGTAAATAAATTTGATCTTCTGCTTTTAATTTTAGCCATCCCATTTTTTTATTTTACAAGCATATATGATGAAAATAAACTAAAAAATTCTCCAAAACTAAATTTTGAGAACTCATTGGATATTTATGTAAAAGAAATATCTTTTGAACGCAACGGATTATACCTTAACGATATACAACATCAGGCTTACGGTATAAGTGGTTATTCAAAAGTTCATCTCTTAGGCACTAATAAGGAATTAACCTTAAAAGAGATTATTCCTCCTTTTAAAATGGAAAAAAAAGAAAAAAACGACACCTTAAAGATTAAAAAAAATGACGTTTATTATTTATTAGTCACTGAGGAAATCAACTTAAGAAAAAATTAATCAGTCTGATAATGTCTATCCAAATCAAACAAAAAACTGTCATAATAAGATATATTAAGAATTATTCCTAATGAAATTATTGATGGAAAGAAAAATAATTAAAAGTAAAATCACAGGAGACGCATTCTTTTTTGGCACTGGTATGTTTCTGACGATGTTTGGTTTATTAGCCTTTATATATAAGGCAATAGTTCAATTTTCTTTACGAATCAGTGACATTCTTATTTTACTGCTCTTTCTTTTTGTATTTTATATGGGAATAGTTTTCCTGAAACACATAAAACACATCACTATTGAAGACACAGTATTAAAATATTATTCTGCTTTAAGACCATTTGGAAAAACGTTAAATTTAGATAATTATAAAGGGAAAATTATTTTACAGGAAACCGGCGCGCAAGGCAGTTATGATGTGCTCTATCTCATAGACCAAAAGAATACAACCTCTTTTAAAATAATGGGGTTACATTATAAAAACTTTGAAGAAATAAACAATGCCATCGAATTAAAAAAACTAAGATTCAATCCTTCATTCTCTCTGTATTATAAACTTTTATTTTTTGAAAAAATAAATATAACTGAAAAAGACTCAATAATTGAAAGTAGGAATGCTGTTTTAAGCCTAATCTACATGCAATTAAAACAAACAAATCATGAAGTCAGATACTTTATTACTGATTAAAGGCAATAAGATTTACTGTTACACTTTTCAAAAAAAGGGTAATTAAATTAAGTATTTTGTAGTAACCTTATTTATGTAATATTTAGTCATTGATGAAAGAATAAATTAAAATACAATACTGAGAACCATGGATAAAAATGTAATTAAATCGTCTTATATTTCTTTTATTGGACTTATTTAAATGATTATTACACAACTTGTTTTAGCGCATAAGATTTTTTCATTCTACAATTTTAACATGAGAAAAGTCTATGCGTTAATTACGTATCTTGTATACGTTTCCTTTACTTGGAATAGTTTTCTTAACTATAGCATTCGTTTTTTTATTATTATTGTAAAAACAAATTCAAACCCTCATTAAAATATTTCTATTTTACAATTCCTTCAATACTATATGCTTTCATTTTATTTCAAATAATCTATAAGGTAAATAAGGCAATGTCTATTCAATAAAAAGTCATGAAAAACCAAATCTCTCCAGATATACTCAAAAAATGGCTTACTGCCTGGTCGTTATCAAGAGAATTGCCGTTGCCAATTGCATTCAAATCTGGTTTTAAAGTTGAAGTTGGGGATGTGAAACAAAAAGAAAGGTATGTATTTTCAGAACTTAATGAGGATTTTATTGAACTTTCTAATACGATCAATGAACCTTGGATTTTTCTAAAAGCCTGTACCTCTCCTGAAGAAATAAGAAATCATGTTTCTGAAAAATGGACATACCAACCGCAAGGTTATTTTATGGTGTGTTCAGAGCCAATGGTTTTTCCGAATCATCATCTTGATACTGAGTACGAATTCGAATTTGACCACTATAAATCGACCTTTGTAGTAAGAATCCTGACACAAAATAATGAAGAGGTTGCTATTGGACGTGTTGTATTGGTTGATGATATAGCCGTATATGACCGAATCATAACGGAGAGCAACCACAGAAGAAAAGGTCTTGCCACTATAATCATAAAAGAGCTCGAAAAAATAGCACATTCTAAAGGCATTACCAAAAGCATACTGGTAGCTACAGAAGACGGCAAGCAATTATATGAATCGTTAGGTTGGGAAGTACATAGCCTGTATACATCGATTGTTATCGTTGCATAGGAAACAATGCTATTTAATGACGCATATTAAACAATCGAACACATAACGGTATTAATCCCAGTGAAACGGCTACAAAAATAAAAACCCGGATATAATTGAGCGTCTGCCAAAGCTTAACCCTGCTGAGCAAATCTTTAGTTCCATTGGATGCAATTGCCATTTTTTGGAAATCGATAATAGCAGGTGCAAAATAAGAAAGTGTCCAAATCCTGACAGCGATGTGGATGGCAAGCAAAACTAAAAGCCAATTCCGTATCGGATCGATTTTCCAACAGAAATACAACGCCAGCAAAAAAGTAATTTCATGCAGGGAATGGAACACTATCCAGAAAATTTTCAGACTGCTCCCCTGTCCGTCTAATAAAAGTTTGAAATTATCCGGTGGCGAAACTGTCCATTTTGGAACAAAAAGCAAGGTTTCAAAAATTTGTGCCCCGTTCATCATAAAATAAATAAGGGTCGTAATACAGAGCCATAACTCTGCTCTTGACAGGTAGCTTGTCGTAATATTTTCCATTTAATCGTCTGATTTAAGGTTCATCGAATCGGTTACTTCTTTCATTATGGCAGTGGCTTCCAAAAAATATCGTTTTATGGATTCCATTTCCGAGGATGAAAAAGAAGTAATCAATGCTGTAGTTTTTTGCTGCAGTTCCACAAAAAGCGGCTGTAATAATTTCATGGCATTTTCTTCATCAGGTATGATGATTACTTTTCTTCTATCGTCTCTGCTAAATTTTCTTTTTAGAAGCTTTTTTTTCTCTAGTCGGTCAATTAATCCGGTAACAGCACCGGTCGTCAATCCTGTCAATTTAGAAAGTTCACCTGCCGTCAATTCTTTATGTTGTAGAATAAGTCCCAGGTATTTATGATCAGAACCTGCCAGACCTGCTTTTCGGGCAATTGCTTCATGCATAAAAATCGAAGCGTCAGAATATTGTCGGCTCGCCAGTCTGAATTGTTGGAGTAAATCGTTCATATTATTTTATCTTAGCAACTAAATATCTTAGCTACAAAGATATTATTTTTTTATATAACAAAGACCTATTCTACTCTAAATTATTTCTCTATACTCTTAGAGATAATGTTTAAGAGTCGATTTTCCAGAATAAATCAGGTAAATAACTTAGCTGTTTTTAATTTTATTAGCCCAAAAAAGGCTTACTGCCCACTTTGCTTTGAAGTTTTTATAATAGCGAAATGGATTCCGGATAGGCTGGTGTTTGTAAAATTTAAAAAAAGAAACCGTTTTATAACCTTGCAGTTGTGTTTTTGATTGATGCAATAATCTGTAAAGCATCACTGTAGGTGATGGTTTTGGCTGTAATTTCTCATGTTTCCAAGCCAATTCAGGTTTGGTACGAAAACCGCCTATTGGGGCTTTTAAGTGTAGTATTTGGGGAAAAGGAAAGTACAATACATCATATCCTTTATTTCGAAGTTGCATTCCGAAATCGGCATCTTCACCAAAACCAAATTCAAAACTGAGGTCAAATTGGAGTCCTTTTACGGTTTCGGCTTTTACGATACTGCAACCGGAACCAAATGTTTTCCATTGAAAAACAGTATCGAATACGGTTTTCTCATTTAGCTGCAAACAGCTAAGCGTATTGGCTTCATTTCCGTATTTGGTAATCTGACTGAAAGTCGTTTCTAAAAAGTCTTCACCAATACGGATGTCATCATCCGCAAAGAAAACCCATTCACTTTCAATTTGCGTCAGGGCAATATTACGTGCATTGCAGGCTCCTGCCTGATGGGTGAACGTATGCGAAATGGCAAAAGGCCAGGAAGTATTTTTCAAAAAATCCAGATTGCTTTGGCTTCCCTCAGCAGAGTTCTGCTCTACAATAATAACTTTTCGTGGCAATTGGGTTTGAACTGCCAAATCAGACAGAAACGTATGCAGATATTGTTCCCTTCCAATAGTTGGTATCACAACATCAACCGTTGCTTTATTTATAATTTTTCTGGAAGATTGAACCACAAGAGTATCCAAAGCCTTGCCGTCTGTTTTTCTTCTACTGTAAAATAAGCTTTGAAAAAAGGCTCTTGAATGCCCCGATTTTTGGTGCAAGACGTAATTAAGCCGTAAAAGAAACAACCACCGGAACTTGTAATGTTGACGTACAAATTTGAAAACAGTTTTTGTAGTCGCTTTTGGAGTTTTATAGTCTGTATTGGAATGCAAAAGCAATCGGGGTTCCGAGTAACACAAAAGTCCGTGTGGCATCCATAGCTTCGCTAAAGAATGCAGGAAATAATTGAAATCCTTATCATGCACAATTTCTTTTTCCAAACGCAAAAGCACTTCACTAGCTATTCCGCCAATGGCAGCACTGGCAAACCAGGTTGCGAACTTTTCATTCTTGTTTGGATTGGCAAAAAGGCTTTCGTCTACATATCCGATAGTATCCGGAAAATAGTTTTCTTTTGCCGGATTGTAAAAAGCCATTATTTTTTTATGATGGAAAATAGCAGCAATACTATCACTATCCTTATTAAAATAATTGCGTTGTGATTCATGACACCAAAACAACAGCGATTCAGGAAACGCATGTGCTACTTCAAACAGCGTATCTGCAATGGAAGCCAGACGAACCGGAACGTCTTCCTGTAAAATATCGTTCCAGACCTGTGTTACCGCATTATTTTGGTGGTAGAGAATAATCATAACTGCTGCTTATAGAATTCAATATTTTGCAGGACTGTTTTTCGTATATCAAAAACATGCTCCACACGTGTCCTGGCATTTTTGCCAAGTTGTAACACCTGATTTTTATCGGTAATCAGTTCGTTTATTTTTTCAGCATATACTGTATGGTCTTTTGGATGTACCAAAAAACCGCTTTCTCCATCAACAATCAATTCTTTTGCCCAACCGATATTACTATTCACAACAGCCTTTTGCATGGCCATACATTCTATCGTTACCATACCCAGAGTTTCGGCAAAAGTCGGGAATACGCATACATTGGCCTTTTTGATATGTTTCCGAATCTCATTATAAGGCACTCTTCCCAAATAACTGACTTTCTCTTTTAGCGTTTCATTTAACATGGAATGCAACAATTGCCAGGTTGATGATGATTGCGTTTGCAAATCATACGAATCAGAACCGATTAATAAAAGATGTGCTTCCGGATTTTTTGCAACAACTTTTTCCAGAATAGCAGGAAGTTCCAACACGCCTTTTTTCCTGATAATAGTCCCGACATATAAAATCAGACCGGGTTCAAAATCCTCCGGCGTTTCATTTGAAAAATCTGAAAGCTGGATTCCGTAATGCAAAGTTTGAATAAGTTTGCCCTTGATTTTAAAAATCTCTTTTGTAAGGTTGCCCGCAAATTGTGTTGGCGCGATATAAGCTTTTGCCTTTTCCAATCCGAGTTTTTCAAACCAAAAGTTTTTACGCTTCTGTTTTCGGTTTTCCAAATGGCAGAAATAGGCATCGCTGCCATGAAAACGAATAACCAAAGGCGCATTCAGATTCATAAAGGCTGTAATTCCTGTCCAGTCCGGAGCTTCTACCAAATCAATCTTATCTTTTGTAATGTAACGATTGAGATAATTCTGGAGGTGCTTTCTGTAAAAATACCAACCAAAAGCCTTGTATTTTTTATGTTGTATCAGATGAATCTTTATGCCGTCTTCTTCCAGGATTTCATCTGTTTTTTGGGAATACACAAAAACCGAAACCTTGATTCCTTCTTTATGCAGAGCCAAAACAAGGTTTTTGATGCTGGTTCCGATTCCGGCAGCATGGCGAACCTTTTCATGAGGATATTCGGGTGTTAGAAAAGCAATGTGCATCATTGAAAAAATTTATCTAAAAGAAACTGTGTAAAGACGGTAGCTCCTTTTTCGTTCATATGTCCGCAGGAAGAAAAATAATCATCGCTGGTTACTACAGCTTCAAAATTATGAACTTCCGGATATAATTTGACAACATCTTCAAAATATGCAGCATTTTTTACATTTTCGCACATAGGCGTTGTAACAGCAATCAATCGTATGTTATTTTCCCTGCAGATTTTTTTAATCTTTTCATAAGCCGTATTTCGCTTCGGACTGTATTTTGAAAGGTCATACTTCATGTTTTTTCCTTCGCCTTTTAATGGATAAAAACCATGATGTTGCAAGGATTTTGATGGTCTTTCCGCTATCGTAAAAAACAATTCCCTGCTTCCTATTTTAGCATCATATTTCAGATATCGGTAAAATGGCAGGTAATACAATTGGTCAAAATCTTCTATATTTTTATAATAGTCTCTAATCTGAACCGACTCTTTCAAATAAGGATAGAAATAAGCGCGGGTACCTTCAGAAAATCCGTTGGAATTGATATTCAGGTCTACCTCAACGACAAGGTTTTTAATTTTTGTTCCTTTTGCCAATAAAAGTTCCAGTAACAAAGCACTCTCTTCCAATCGGGAACCACTCATTCCGAAATTATAAGCCGAATAGCCTTTATCGATAAACAATTGCGGAACAAAATGGTTGTTGGCTCTCGACGAACCCAAGAAAATCACATCGTAGTCCTGAGGTTTTCCGGCATAGGCCAATGCTATTTTATTTCTGTGTTTGCTATTTACATATCCAGCCGTGAAAGCATAATCCAACAGATAGATTACGGCTATAAAACCGACAAAAATCTTAAGCAGATAGAGCAGAAATCTTTTCATCAGAATTGGAAATAAATAAAACTTTTATACTCGCTATACACTCCAAACAACAATAAAACCGCAATGGCTAAAGCAATTTTCAGATAGCTGTAACGTCCGGAAATTGGTTCGACTTTATAGCGGTTGAACCATTCAAAACCAACAAACAATACGATCATGAGTATCAGTTCATAATTATAGCGTTCAATGCTAAAATACTGGCTTTTGAATTTCAAATTGGTAAACATTCTCTGTATATAACCGAATGCGTCGGTAATTGTCGGTGCCCTAAAAAATATCCAGGCAAAACACGTTAATAGAAACGTAAGTCCGATTTGAGGAATCAGTTTGAGTGCCTGAACCGGATTTACAATTTCAATATTTCCGGTATGTATTCTGTTTTTCTTACTTAGGAGCAACGGAAGGAAATACAATGCATTTAAGAATCCCCATACCAGAAAAGTCCAATTGGCACCATGCCAAAAGCCGCTTACCAAAAAGATGATAAATGTATTCCTGATTTTCATCCACGTTCCGCCTTTACTACCTCCTAATGGAATATAAAGATAATCCCGGAACCAGGACGAAAGCGAAATATGCCACCGCCGCCAGAATTCTGCAATATCCCTTGAAAAATAAGGGTAATCAAAGTTTTTGAGCAAGTTGATACCAAAAAGTTTAGAAGTTCCTAGAGCAATATCTGAATAACCCGAAAAGTCTCCATAAATCTGAAAGGCAAAATAAACTGCTCCCAGCATAAGCGACAGACTGTTCATGTTTTCATAATTGTCAAAAACAGCATTGGCATATTGGGCACAACTATCTGCAATGACTATTTTTTTGACCAATCCCCATAAAATCTGATGCAGTCCTTCCTTCGCCTGCTGATAGTCAAAATTTCGTTTGACTTTTACCTGTGGCAAAAGATGCGTTGCCCTTTCAATTGGTCCGGCAACCAGTAATGGAAAATAGCTTACAAAAAGCGCATAGTCAATAAAATTCCGTTCGGCACGAATACGCTCTTTGTAAATATCAATGATATATGAAAGTCCGTGAAAGGTATAAAATGAAATTCCAACGGGTAAAACCAATTTGAGAAGTAACGGGTTGGCCTGCAAACCAAATCCTTTCAACAATTCTGAAAAGGAAACTGCAAAAAAATCATAGTATTTGAATACGCCAAGAAATCCAAGGTTTACGCCAACGCTAATCCAAAACCATGTCTTTCTACTCGCTTTAGATTGGCTGTTTTCTATTTTTAATGCTGTAAAATAATCCAGTCCGGTTGAGAAAATCAGGAGAAACAAAAACCTCCAGTCCCAACACGAATAAAAATAGTAGCTTGCTATAATCAGCAATGCATTTTGTGCTTTTTTGGATGTCTTGAATACAAACCAATAAAGACAAAAAACTACAGGAAGAAAGACCGCAAACGACAGGGAATTGAAGAACATATTCTAGCGGATTATGTTGCGTATGGCTTCCCAAATTCGTGCCGAAGCATTCTCGATGGGCTGTTCGTTAATCACATCAAACCACTCTTTTGCGGCAATCACATTTGATTCCGGATGTTGCAAGCCAGCTTCAATCCGGTCTGCTATTTCCTCAGGCTTATCCAACCAGATAACTGCATTTTTATGCGGCATGGAACGAAAATGGACGTAGTTATAAATCTTTTTGACTGATGAGTTGCTGCCTGCTGTACGATCGGTATCATAGTTTACGAAACAGCAAGGCTTATCATAGCACACATAGTCAAAAACCATTGAAGAACCCAGATTGACAACCATTTCTGTATGGAAAATCGTGTTCTGCTGCAAGACCACATCTTCCCGGGTAGGCAGAATAGTATTCCAGCCTTCTCCAATCTTTTTCCACAATGGTGGCAGATTGACAATCAAATCTTTATTGGTTTCCAATACCGAATCGTAACGCGAAGAGAAATCGACCGGGCAACGACGGAACAGGATTCCTAAGTTATACCCTTTGGCATTTAATGCACGGACCGCTTTTGCCGTGTCTGCCAGGTATTGTTGGTCATCAGGAGAAGTCGTAATATCATCTCCCGAATAGCAAATGTATTTTTTTGCACTATCCAAGCCATTTGCTTCAAAAAAAGCCTGTTTTGACTGAATAGTCGCTTTGTTGGCATGGGATTCAAATTGCGGCGTGCCCGTTACAAAAACCTGTTCCGGACGTATGTAGTCGTAATAATAAAGCAGTTCCTTTTTCATATGGTCGCTCCATACAAAATAGTAATCGGTTTCAACAACCATAGTCGCTTTTGGAAGATTGTCCCATGAAAAAATAAAAGAAGCCGTTGGGATTCCTAAATCACGGGCTGCCAGAAGTGGGGCAATAGCCAGAACCGGACGCTGATTCGTACAGAAAACCATGGCCGGTTTTTCCTTTTGCAATGTGGCTAAAGAATCCCGATAAAAATCAGTCTTTCGTTCCTGCTGTTGAATCTTTTCCCGAACGTTTTCCAATCCTTTTCCTGATGAGTGGGCCGCAATAATTACGTGAGTGGCTATGCTCTTTAGAGAGCTTTTCAGGTTTTTATACGAAAATGGAAAACGATAGGCATCATAAACCGAATCACCACTTTTTTGGATGTTCAGGTTTAGTTCAATGTGTTTTCGGGCATTTTTATAAATATCAGTCAGCGGATGTGTTTTAGCCCTGTGAATTTTCACTTCTTCATAGCCCAATGTTTTCAAATCAAAAGGTGTATTGTTCCAGAAAACCGGTTCAAATCCTTCTTTTTGTCCTAATTCATGGAAATGAGAATACGCAAAATTGCGTAGGCCAATGCCGTCCGGCAGTAATATGAAGATTTTTTTATTGTGCATCAATATCCCTAAATTGCTTCTGATGATTCAGCTGCCAAATATCCTGATTTTTTAATGAATTGAGGAATAATCCGGCACTGTTTCCGGCACCAAAATCTTCCTTTTCTGCATTGACAGTATGGCTGTCGATTGTCTTTAATGCATCATTTATAGCTTCAACACTATAATCTGCATTGATAATTTCAGAATGTACGGCCCTGTTTTGCTGACGCGTTCCGATATTGATAATCGGAATGCCATAATACGGAGCTTCCCGGATTCCCGCACTACTGTTGCCTATAATGAATTGCGCATTTTTCAGCAAGGTCAGGAAATATTCAAATCGAAGCGAAGGAAATATCCTGAACCTCGGATTGTCTTTTAATTGCTGATAGGCATCCAATATTGCTTTGCTGCCCAAATCATTATTTGGATAAATAACTACATAATTATGATTGTCATTGAGCAAGGCCTGTGTGAAATTAGCTGCATATTCCATCATGTATTTTGCTTCCGTTGTTACGGGATGGAACATGGCAATAGCAAAATTGTCAAATCCAATACCGTAATATTTTTTTGCGGTTTCCAAATCAGGAAGGTTTTCAGAAAACATAATGTCTACATCCGGAGAACCGATGGTAAAGATGGAAGAAGACAACTCCCCCATCTGAATCAGCCTTTTGGCAGCCTGTTCGTTAGACACAAAATGGATATGGCACAGCTTGCTCACGCTATGACGAATCAGCTCATCGACAGTTCCTGAAATTTCTCCGCCTTCAATATGTGCTACCAGAATATTATTGAGCGAACCTACAATGGCTCCGGCCAAAGTCTCTACCCTATCGCCATGAACAATAATCAGGTCTGGTTGGCATTCTTTGACGTAAGCAGACAGACCTTCTATTGTTTTTGCCAGCGTCAAATCCATCGTTGTTTCGTGGGTATGATTCGAAAACGTATGGATATTTTCAAAACCACAGCGTTCTATTTCAATAAGCGTATAGCCATATTCCTGTTGCAGGTGCATTCCTGTTACAGCGATATAGGGCACAAAATCCTGGTCTTTTTCCAATATCTGGATTAACGATTTTATCTTCCCGAAATCAGCCCGGGTTCCTGTAAGAAAAAGTATTTTTTTCACGGCTTACTGAATATCATTCCAAACTAGCTGTTCATCGTTCCCGATAGCTCTTGTTGCTTTTTTACCCAAAATATCATTAAAGTGTTCTGCGAGTATTTTTCCGGTTCCCGGACGTTTTACCCAGATATTTTCTTTGGTAAAAACTTCTCCTGCTGCAATTGGTTTGATAGAACAGACTGTCGCAAAAGCAAAATCAATCGTTACCTGTTCCTCTTTTGCGGGTTCTTTGCTTCCACCTCGCATTTGCCAGATTTCATTGCTGCCTGCAATCAATTCTTTACAGGCTGTTTCATCCATACTGCAAACAATATCCGGCCCTGTACGATTCATGTGGTCTGTAAAATGTCGTTCTAAAATAGAAGCTCCCAGAGCCACAGCACCCAGGCAGGCGTTATTATTTAGCGTATGGTCACTCAACCCGAAAACCTTATCCGGAAAAGCCTGATGCAGTTCTGTCATCGCTCCAAAACGCACCAAATGGATGGGTGTTGGATATAGATTAGTGGTATGCAAAATCGCAACGGGAATGTTGTACCTGTCAAAAATAGCAACTGCTTTTCTGACACTTTCAATCGTGTTCATTCCGGTACTCAATATGACCGGCTTTCCAAAACCGGCTATATGTTCCAGCAATGGATAATTATTACATTCTCCCGAACCTATCTTATAGGCCGGAATATCAAATTTCTTTAAGCGTTCTGCTGCAGCCCGCGAAAAAGGCGTTGAGATAAAAATCATGCCTTTGCTTTCTACATATTCTTTTAACTCCAGTTCTTCGGCTTCATTCAGCGCACAGCGTTCCATGATTTCATAAATAGAAACCGTTGCATTTCCCGGAACAACCTTTTTGGCTGCTCCGCTCATTTCGTCCTCAACAATATGCGTCTGGTGTTTTACAACTTCGGCTCCTGCCCTGTGTGCCGCATCAACCATTTCTTTGGCAACGGCAAGCGAGCCTTCGTGATTGATCCCTATTTCGGCTATCACCAACGGCGGATAGTCTATTCCTATTTTTCTTCCTGCGATTTCTATGTAGGGGTTCATTATATCGTATTCTGTTTTATTTGTTTTTTTGGTAGATGTATTCGGCATAATCAAAATCATCAGCCGTATCAATATCGACTTGGGCAAAGACATGTTCTACCAGTAGCGGATAGGCGTTATCGTTGATAATTGTATCTTCTAAAATCAAATCGGATTTGCAGATATAGAGCAGTCCGTTCTCAAAATATAGCGGTTCTAAATCCTGGCTTCGTTGTCCCGGTTTATAATTAAACGGTACAAATTTATTGTTATTTATTTTTCCAAGTTTATGGTGACTGCGTGTTACCGTAAAAAGGCTTTCGCATTTCTCCTTTTTATAGATTTCAATAGCCTGCTTTAGCAATTTTTCCGGACGTAACGGATTGGTAGGCTGTAACAAAATTACCGTTTCGGGTCTTGTTTTTATAGATTCAAGAACATGTTTCAATGCTGTTACGGTAGGTTCGTGGTCACCTGCTAAATGCGCCGGCCTGTCAATTACCTCAGCACCATATTCCAAGGCTATTTTTTTGATTTCTGAATCATCAGTACTTACAAAAACAGCATCGATAACATTTGAATTTGCTTTTGCATATAAAATGCTATGTGCAATTAATGGAAGTCCGCCAAGCGTCATCAGGTTCTTTCCCGGCAATCTTTTTGATCCGCCTCTGGCTGGAATTATAGCTATCGTTTTCATCTTCCCAAACTTTTTTTAGCTTCTGCAATTCTTTCGTTCATGCCTTTATTCCACGTTGTTTTTGAATAGAGTTCTTCAGGAAGTGAAGGATATTCTTTCTTCTCCAACAAAAATTCGTCTATCGCATCTACCCATTCGGCAATAAAATGGGGGTTTTCAACCAGTCTTCCTAAATCACCATGCTGTAAAACTTCCGGAACACCGCCCAAAGCAGAGGCTATGCTATAGCAGCCACAATGGAGTGCTTCAATCAGGCTTAGTCCGAAGCCTTCATGCCATAAGGTTGGAAAAAGATAGGCATCTGCTGCCTGGTAATATTGGGGCAATTCATCATTCGGGATTTTCCCTAAAAAAGAAACTCCGGCAAAGGTTTTATCTCGTTTTGCACCTATTACCAACAAAGTACAGTCTGTATGTTTCTCATAAATCCGGTTCCAAACATCTAATATCAGGTCTAATCCTTTTTTAGGTCGGTCTTGCGAACACCAGATAAAAACAGTTTTTGATGTCAGTCCTAATTTTTCACGTAACTTTTGTTTCTGTTCCGTTGAAACCTTAAAAAATTTGTTCTCGTCAATCCCGTTATGCAATACGGAAAAGCGGCAAGGCAATATGGTATAATAGTTTTTGTGTGCTTTATAGCTATCATGAGTTAAAAGCACCATTTCGTCTATAAACTCATAGAAATTTCTGCTTTCGAAATTGCCATAAAAAGGAGCAAAACCATGATAGAAAAATTGAATATAGCATTGGGTTCTTTTCCCTTTGGATTCTAAAAATTCCTGCAATGGTTTGATTATTCCGAAATTATCGACAATCTGGATAATAAACTTTTCTCCTGATATTACTATTTTCTCAAGAGCCTCGATATAACCGATGTAATTATTCTTCTGATATTTTTTTTTGAGTTTGAGCGTAAGCGTCTGACTGACGATACCGTATTCCACATTCTGGAATTGTTCGTCGGGCTGTTCGCAAATGATATAATCAATCGCATGGTCGCCATTCAGGTAATTCTGATACAGAGTAGTCCAGCTTCCTATTTTAGGATAAGGCAATGGGAGTTGTGATATCAAGATTACTTTGGCCATACTTATTATTTAAAAGGACATACGTCCATCAACTTATTTTGTAATTCTTTGATTTTTTCGGCTTTCGGAAGTGAATCTGTTTGGCTAAAAAGTAATTCTGTCTGGTTATTGTCCTGAGCTTGCGTCAGAAATTCCGGCGTATAATTTTCAATTCCAACCGATTCGAAATAGTCCTGATATTTGATTCCGTCTCCAAAAACATTTTCGGAAAACTTTACCCAAACTGCCGAAATCTGATAGGCATGGGCTACTATGACTCCGTGTAGCGATGAAGACAGTATTTTTCTGCATTTCAAAATTTGGTTGGTCACACTTTCCACATCATTGGTCATCAGGTCTATAATCAGAACATTTTTCTGATTTTTATATAATTCTGAAACGATTTGAAAATCGGCATAATGCGGGATTATTCCCAAATCGTATTGCACTTCCGTTTCCGGATTATAAAATCTTGGCATTAAAAGTGCCGGATCTCCGTAAATTTCCGGAACGTCATAACCTTGTGCCATCAAATGTTTCCGGGTTTGTGGTCCGCGAACGGCTAAAAATACAGCTTTTTTTATTTTATATTCTTTTGAGATAATGCCGCTTCCCCAAACCACGCATTTTCCACTCACTTGTGTCAGAATACTTCCCGCTGTGAAATACACGGTTTTAAATCGGTCTAAAAATGAACGTTTTTTAGGATGTGTCCAAACGGCTTTCCTACCGGAAATTTTTTCGACTAAATAATGGCCTACTAAATCTCCGTAGTTTTCCTTTTTCTTACCGGCGAGCTGGATTTCGCTCCACCAAAAAAGCCTGATATTTCCGTTTTGGGACATGAACCGGTTTAGGTTTTTATTTTAAAAATGATAGTTTTCAAATCTTCTTTGACCTGATAAATGTAGGGTTTTGTATGGTAAAATGAAACGATATGCAACAGGATTTGGTCATTGATTTCTTTTAGGCTGTAAAATTGCGGAACTTTTTTGCCCATTTTTTTCTTAAACCTGTATTTGAAATTGTTTTGAACAGGGTTTTCTTTTATCTCTACTGCCAGAATCCCATTCATAGAATTAGGTAATTGCTGATAAAGAAAATAATCAATCCGCTGTTTTTCATTCGACAACAAAGTGACAGGAAATGCCTGCAATTCTTCCCATTCTGCCTTGTCCATTATATGCCCCCAATCTTTTGGATTGACCTGGACTATGTTTCCTTTTTGGTTATGAAACAAATGCTGCTGGTTTATTTCTACAATTCCGGAAAGTTGTAATTCCTTATTGAGCGTTTTGGTTTCCCTTTGGCGGTAATTTGGGTGCCATTGGTGCAGCATCAACAGCTTTTTATCATAATAATTCACTTTGCATTCTGCATTTTTCAGTCGATTGTGAACATCCGTATCTTCGGCTCCCCAAAAATGGAAAAACTCATCAAATCCGTTTATTTTTTTAAGACAGGAAACCGGAAAGAGCGTCATTCCTGTAGCTTCTTCATTGGTTTTGAAGTTAACCTGGTAGGATTCAAAAGCCACATTCTTTTTTGTTTCGCTTTCTGAAAGAAACCCTACCTGAAAATAAGTGGCTGAGGCTTTATCTGAACATTGTTCTAAAACTGAAGTAAATTCAGGATGGAAAATCATATCGACATCGGCAACAAAACAATAGCCTTCCTCCAGCTTTTTTATGGCATAGTTTAAGGCTTTGCATTTATTCCAGGGTTGGTTTTTGGCGTACAGATAAACATAGGAAGCAAAATCATATTTTTCAACCAGAGCTTTTGCTTCTGCTGCAATTCCATCTTCAGATCCATAATCTATAAACACTACATTGAAGTTATGTACTTTTTGTTGTGCTAACGAATCCATAGAACGCTGTATGCGCTGTATTTCTCGGTTTCGATATGGGTAGAGTAGGGTTATCATGGTGTTATTTTAAAAGCTTCTCGCCTTTTCCAATAATTTTCAGTGAAAAATAAGCTAAAAATATTTTAATCCAGCGTTTAAAAATTCCAAAATCAAAAAAAGACAGTTTCCGCAGCAGTTTCATCAAAGCTTTCAGGTCCTGTTTGCTTGAAATTACATAGGGCAAATATTTCATCATTGCCTTAAAAAAATGCAGCTTCAGGTCTTTTGATAACTTTCCTTTTTTTTCCAACAAGGCTATCAATCGGATAACGCTATGCAGGTGCGAGATTTTTAGTCTTGCGTTTTTTCGGTTATCAATGTGTGATGTTATATTTTGCGGATGTTTCCTATAATAAGTAAGATACTCATCAATAACTTCAAGTTTGGGCTGTTCAATGAGCATCCGGGCATAGAAATCGCTGTCCTGTCCGGCAAGAAGCTTTTCATCAAAAAGCTGCTTTCCTTTCAGGAAATTCCTGTTCCACATAATATCCGGCAAATACCAGGAAATCTTTAGTTTTAAAAAATCTTCGAGTGTGGTTTCAGTCAGAAATGTTCTGTTTTCGCGTCCCGTGATATTTTCTATGCTATTTTCAAACATCATTGTTTTAGAAATGATGCCATCGAGCCCGCTATTGGTATTTAGGCCCATGACTTTCTTGTGGATAAATTCGGGATGCATAATATCATCGCTGTCAAACCAGTTTATGAATTCTCCTTGCGCCATTTCAAACCCATAATTACGACAGGCATTGGCTCCTTTTAACCTATCTGAAGGTCTTTTATATAATTTAAATCTTGGGTCCTGGCTGATAAATGCTGATACAATCTCAACGGAATTGTCTGTTGAATGGTCGTTCACCAGAATACATTCCCAATCTGAAAAACTCTGTAAACGGATGCTTTCAAGGGTTTCTGCTATGAGATGTTCCCGATTGTAAACCGGAATCAGTATGGAGACTTGCGGCTTCACGAATTGGATGCTTTTAGAATCAGACCATTCAGTATATCAATATGCCTTTTCATTGAAAAGTTGGAACGTATATTCAATCTTCCTTTTGCTCCCATTCCTTTTGCCAACTGTTTGTCTTTTAAAAGAGATTTCATGTGTTTTGCCATCGTTTCAACATCATGCTCTTCAAACAGTAGTCCGGTTTCACCATCAATAATCACTTCGGGTATTCCGGCATGTTTGGATGCTATAACCGGTAATCCGGCCGCACTCGATTCCAGAACAGCCAATGGAGTTCCTTCCATATCACCATTTTTTGCCGTGATGGAATGCTGTACAAAAGCCAAAGATTCTTTCAGGTAATTTTTAATCTCTTCAGGCGTTACTGCTCCGGCAAACTTTACGGATTTTTCTATCTGATAATAGCGGCAAATGTTTTCGCAGGTTTCTAATAGATTGCCGTCTCCGCATAATACCAAAGTGGCTTCCGGAAATTCTTTGAGCACTTCATTAAAAGCCAGCAAGGTATAATAGGGTGCTTTTTTACCGGTAAATCTGCCAACAGAGAGGAATTGTGATTTTGAAAAAGCAGGTTCCAAATCAAAAAATATGTCGCTTGGACCGTATATGTTTTTTACGATTTTTTCTTTTGGACAGCCTATTTCTAAAAGCTTTTTATGCATGACTTCTGACACCACTATTACATAGGTGGCATAACTGAACATGGCTGCATATTGCTTTTCAAATTCTTTTAGGGTAGCATGTGCAGAAGCATCATAACCGTGAAAATGGATTATCAGGGGCAATCCAGATTCTTTTATGACATCAATAAATTGTGCTGCCGTTGTTCCGTATTCAAAAAATAATACGTCAATCCTGTTTTTTTTCCATGAATTGAGCAGGGCTTTTTTTTGTGACTGCAGTTTTTTAGAAGAAACAGCATCTATTGCCTTTCCAATTAGTTTTTTGGCACCGCCTAACACCTCACCTTTTCCTTCTAATTTAATATTTGAAGCCGTTCCATAATAATAACTAACGTTTCCGTCAAGCAGATTTTTATGAGCCTGAATGAATGTTTCAGAATAGGCATTCTGTGAAGGCGTTACTATGGCAATATTTGGACTGCTGCTTTTCAATGGTTATTTTATTTTAAAAATACTAAGTACTTTTTTCTTGTATGTCTTTATAATTTCTTTGCGATGATAGGCTATAATCTCATTCAAATGGGTCTGATAAACACCAAAATGGGCCTTAAAAAAACGCATTAGCCGTATCCGGTTTTTATGATAGTCTATAATTTTCTGACCTGATGTTACTCCTCTTTCATTTTTTCTGTAAACTGCCATTATTCCATCAATCAGCCTTAGCTTTCCTTTTGCCGAAATAATGGAGAACAGGGCCATATCTCCGCTTTTTACTTTTTCAAACCACGTTGGAAATTCTAAAAAACGCTGTCTGAAAACAAAAGAACAGGTATGGAACAGCGCCAATTTTGAAAATGTGTCTGGCTGTGTAAAATCATGTTTGTCATATTCCCGCCAGGGTTTTGGCTTAAAGTCCGGAACCATTTCGTTAATGACAAGAACATTGTGGAAACAGCCGGCATATTCTTTATTATTATCTAAAAAAGCAATCTGCTTTTGAAGCTTGTTTTCATCTGTCCAATAATCATCTCCTTCACACAATGCTACATATTCGCCTGAACATTGTTTTAATGCAAATATAAAATTAGGCATCATTCCCAGATTTTGCTCATGAAAAAAATATTTAATGAGCGAGCCTTTTGGATGTGATTGTATAATTTCTTTTATGACAGCATCAGTAGTATCAGAAGAACAGTCATTGGAAATTATAAGCTCCATATCACAATCTATATTTTGCATCAAAACACCTTCTATAGCGTCACGAATATAGTTTTCGTGATTGTATGTTATCATGCAAACGCTAATTTTCATAATGTTGAATTAGTGATTTGGTAGTTTACTGCATTTTTAGACTGCAATCTTTCTATTTTTTTCCGATATAAAGCACACTCCGTGAAGTAATGCCGTATTTTTTAAATACCGGTTCGCCAAAGTAATCCTTATCCAGTTCTTCCAGATTGAATCCGACAGATTTAATTCTTTGGATAAAATCGTTTTTACTGTATAGTCTTTCGTGGTCGTCCTGTCCGAAATATTTCCAACGTTCAGAAACGGTATAGCGTTTATCCTTTTCTGCTTCAAAACTTTTTTCGAGTCCCAGGTTTATTGGTGCCATTAGTATTGCAACTCCGCCTTTTTTAAGCACTCTGTAGATTTCGCTCAAAGCCTTGATGTCGTCAGGAACATGTTCCAGAACGTGCGAACATATAACCAAATCCCATGAATTATCCGGATAAATATCCATTGCCTGTATGTCTACATTGTCATCAACATCTTTCATAAATAAATCTGCCGACCTGTAATTTTGTGCCAATACCTTACTGTTAAGGTAATTTTTCAAATGTTCTGTAGGGGCAATATCCAAAACTTTGACCTCTTTAGATTTTGAAAAGAAATCATTCAGATATAAAGCATACAGTCTCGAACGGTCTGAAGCAGCACAATTGGCGCACGAATATTCAAAAAGGTTTAGGGTTTCAAATAAGAAAATGGAATGGATAAATCCTTCTTTGGCAAATGTCCTTAAGTATTTCTCTGGTAATGGATTCAGTCTGACGTTATCCTTACCGCAAACGGAACAGGAAAAATTGCCTTTGGGAGCTGTTAGTTTTTTTTTAATTTTTCTAAGAATGTTCATCTTATATTTTTTTGAAATCCCAATCAATCAGGTTTTGAGGCCTAATGGCTCCAATCCATTTTCCGTACCAGGCAACATCTCTTTTTTCTTCAAGGTAAGAAATGTTCAGTACGTTATATTCGTTGCATAGCGGTTTAGAAGAATCTTCTACAAGCAAAACTCTAACCGAATAGGTATCGGTATTCATCAGGTTTTTTGGAATTATGGTACTGATGACATATTTGCCTTTTTCACAATTATAGGAATCTGAAACCACATTAAAAACCGGAACTTCAGCACTGGAATATACGACCATGCTTATGTTCAGTTTTTTTGGGGCTTCACCAAGATTTTCAATTACAAACTCTATTTCCAGGTCATTGCTAATAAATATTGACTTTTCTTCTGTTTTGGCTTTGACGCTGATGAGTTTGCAAACATTATTTCCGGGAGCTTTTTCCAAAGGCCATACCTTTTCTAAAACATTGGAGCTTTTTTCGGCTTTTAAATATTCGTCAATGGTGCTTTCCGGTGAGCCTGAAAAAACAAATCTTCCATTATCTATCAGTACAGCCCTGGTGCATAAACTCTTTACCGCTGCCATATTGTGGCTCACAAAAAGTACTGTTCTGCCCTCACCTCTGGAAATATCCTGCATTTTACCAATTGCTTTTTTCTGAAATTCTGCATCACCAACAGCAAGCACTTCGTCTACGACCAAAATTTCCGGTTCTAAGAATGCTGCTACAGCAAACGCCAAACGCACGGTCATTCCGGAACTGTATCTTTTTACCGGAGTATCGATATAGCGTTGACATCCGCTGAATTCTATAATTTCATCTATTTTCGACCTGATTTCCTTTTTGGTCATTCCCAGAATGGCTCCATTAAGATAAATATTTTCACGACCGGTCATTTCACTATGGAAGCCCGTTCCTACTTCAAGCAAAGAGGCAATACGTCCTTTTGTTTTTATGACACCTGTGGTAGGAGCAGTAACCCTTGAAAGGATTTTAAGCAATGTTGATTTTCCGGCTCCGTTTTTGCCTATTATGCCCAAAACTTCGCCTTTCTGAACTTCAAAGCTTATGTCCTGCAAAGCCCATACATAGTCTGATGTGCCTTTTGAAGTACGGTCGTTAGTATCACCCACTTTAAGATATGGATCTTCTTTTCCGCGAACGTTTGCCCACCAACGGTTAAGATCATGGCTGAGTGTTCCTGTCCCCACTTTACCCAAACGGTATTGTTTTGAGATTCCTTCAGCTTTTAATATTATTTCTTTGTCCATTTTGTGGTAGAGACTTAAAATATTGCGATGTTGATATGCTTGCCAAATATAGGAATAAGTAATTTAATTTGCAGACTACAAGAGTTCCAAAAGCATTTTTACAAAATGATTTTTTCCTGTTATATTCCGTTTTAAAAACAACTAATTATTAAATATATGTTATAAATTTGCAAACGAATTTTTAAACACACGACTTTGCTTTTCTTTTCTAAAAACAAACCGATTCTTAGGGATCTGATTGAAAATTATACCGATATCCATTCTCATCTGCTACCGGGAATTGATGATGGTTCCAAAAATTTCGAAACCACGCTTTCGCTTATACAGTCATTACAGAAAATAGGATTCGAACAGTTTATAACTACTCCACATATTATCAAAAACATTTGGGACAATTCACGAAGCGGTATAGAAACACTGTGTGCCTCTACTACAGAAAAGCTTTCTAAAGAAAATGTAAATCTTCCCTTTAAGGCCGCTGCTGAATATATGATGGATGATTCCTTTTCAAAATTGATGGAATCGGAAAAACTGCTTACGCTTAAAGACAATTATTTGTTAGTTGAAATGTCCTATATCAATCCGCCAATGCAATTGTATGATATTATTTTTGACATCAGGATTGCCGGTTATCAGCCTGTTTTGGCGCATCCGGAACGCTATATTTTTTATCACACCAATTTTGAGGAATACAATAAGCTAAAAAAAGCGGGCTGTATGTTTCAAATGAACCTGTTGTCGACAGTAGGATATTATGGTTCAGCGGTAGCTAAAGTGGCTCAAAAGCTTCTTGAGAAAGGAATGATTGATTTTATGGGATCTGACCTGCATCATGAAAATCACTTGAAAAGCTTTGACAAAAAACTTGCCTTTTCTGACACTGCCGCTTTAAAAGAAGCGATAAGACGCAACGATTTTTTCCGGGTAAATCTATAAATTCATTTATTCTTCGCGACTCAGCGTTTTGCGGGCAACTATTTCACGCAAAGATGCAGAGTCGCAAAGTTTTGAAGAAAAATCAAATTAAAAAAAGAAAGCCCTTTAAAAAGGGCTTCTTTATTTTTATTTCTTAAACAGGGTTTTATACCACGGTTTTACTTCTACATCAGCTCCATAGCCATAACCGTAACCATAGCCATAACCTTTATTCATTACTTCTGTTGCATTTAGCACCAAAGACATGTTAGGCAACTTTTTTTGGTTGTAGAACATTTCCGGTACGTGCAGGAGTCGTTTATCAAGATAATTTGCCCTTACTACATAGATAAACGCATCGGCATTCTTAGCAATAAGTAACGTATCCGTAACCACGCTTACCGGAGCCGTATCAACGATTATGTAGTCGTAAGTCTCTTTAAGTTCGGCAAACATCTTGTTTATCTTGTCGTTCATCAAGAGTTCTACCGGGTTTGGAGGTATGACTCCTGAAGACAGTACATGGAAATCTTCAAAATTATCCAACTTGGTTATATAGCTGGACAGATCTTTATCCTGTTTTGAAAGATAGTTGGTAACTCCTTCGGATCGGATTGGAATATATTCTGCCAGTTTTGGGTTTCTGATATCCATTCCTACCAGCAATACTTTTTTACCGGACAAAGCAATTGTTCCTGCAAGATTTACCGAAATAAAGGTTTTTCCTTCTCCCGGAATTGTCGAGGTAACAAAAATAACCTTCCCTCTTTCAGTGCTTGTTCCGGTTAGCATAAATTCCAGGTTAGTCCTGACAATACGTATGGCTTCCGCAGAACCAGAGCGGCTGTTGGTATTGATCATTTCTTCGTGCGAATCTGATTTTGGAACATCTCCCAGGAATGGAATTGCCAAACGTTTTTCGATTTCCTGACGGGTCTTGATTTTAGTATTAAGGAGGTCTCTGGTATAAATTATTCCAAAGGGAGCGATTAATCCTACAATAAATGCTCCTAAATAAATTATCGATCTTTTTGGTGAAACCGGTGCTTCTGAGCTTAATGCAGCGTCAATAACTTTAGCACTTTGCTCTGTTGCAGCTAATGTTAGTGCGGTTTCTTCACGTTTTTCTAAAAGATATAAATAAAGAGCCTCTTTTACTTTTTGCTGTCTGTCAATAATTCTAAACTCTCTTTCTAAACGGGGAACCTGTGCCTTTCTACCCCCAATTTGACTTTCTTGTCTATCAAGATCACGTTTTTTGATAGTCAATGAGGACTGCATTCTTGAAAGGCTTTGTGCAATATTGCTCTTTAACGCACTAATTCTCTTGTCGGCATTCTTAACAACCGGGTTGTCTAATGTTGCTCCGGCCGCAATTCTATTTCTTTCAATCACTAAAGAATTGTATTGCGAAATAAGCCCGGTCGCTTCAGAATCTGTTCCTGCAGAAAGTATATTTGTAGGGATTAAATCTTCGGGTTTACTACTATTTAAAAAAGAAATCATCGAACCAATAACATTTAATTGGATTTCCGTTTCAATCCGTTTTTTATCGTACTCGGAGGCATTCTCTAAAAAAAGCTTTGTTTCCGATTCGATATCTGTAAGCTTATTTTGACTCTTAAAACCTTCAACATCTTTTTCAACATCCGTAAGTTCGTTGGTTATATATTCCAAGCGCTGACCAATAAACTCTGAGGTTTTTTCGGCAACAAGATTTTTATCTTCTATAGCTCCCTGATTATAAAGCTCTACTAATGTATTTAAAAAATCTTCTCCTCTTTCCGGTACCGCATCAACTATTGATAATTCTACAACACTGGTATTTTTACTTAACGGATTTACATTTAATCTCGACTTAAAACTTTGCGTTTCTTTAGATAATGAAGAAACTACACAATCGATTGAAAATTCTGCATTTGGGTTAGAACCATTTCGATTTGATTTTGTAACCGAAATGTTCCCGAAGGTCGAAGATATTAACTTGTTATATTTAAAAACCCCCAATTCTTTATCACCATATGACAGCCTGTAGGTATTATTAGTAACCGATTCTACCTGAAATGTTATTTTTTTGAATTTCTTACTATCCTTTTCTTTAGGAGAAAAAAGAAAAATAATGGGTGAGCTTTTATATAATTCAATTGATTTTACTCTTCCATGGTTAATGTAATAAACGTTTAATTTAAGTTCCTCGACAGTGTTATAAATAAGCGTTCTGGATCTTAATACTTCTACTTCATTATCGACATTGCTTTTAGAACCTCCAAACATCCCCAGGTCTGATAATGCCGAAAGTTCTGAAGCCAATCCTCCTTTTTTATCGTCTTTTACTAAAATAGTAGCACTTGCCTTATATAAAGGTGTTGCATATCGAAGATAAATAAAAGCACACGTAAGTGCTATAATAACTGCAAATAGAAACCATTTCCAATGCGCCAGATATTTTTCTATCTGTTCACGTATGTTAAAATCTGATTCGTGATTTTCCTGCAATAATTCCTGATTATTATTCATAATATTTATCGAACAGTTAAGGCTATAATAGTAACTAATAAAGAAACAGCAGAAAGAACAATAGCAGTGTTAGGCCCTACAACAGATGCATTTACTTTTGTTTTGTTTGGCTCAACATAGACTACATCGTTTTGTGATAAATAATAGTAAGGAGAATTTAGAAAATCAGCTTTTGTAATATCTACTCTTGTAGCTTGTTTCTTTCCATCTTTTTCTCTTATTATTAAGATATTTTCTCTTTTTCCATAAACTGTCAAATCACCTGACAAACTCAAGGCTTCAGTCAGAGTTATTCTCTCACTTGTGATATTATGAACTCCTGGCTGGGTCACTTCTCCTTGAACAGTAATTTTAAAGTTTAATATTCTTAGATTGACAGAAGGTTTAGTGATATATTTTGAAAGTTCCTGATTCATTTTTGCAACCGCCTCAGTTCTTGTCAGTCCTCCAAGTTTGATAGCCCCAATTATGGGAAACTGTATAAACCCATTATTGTCTATAAGGTAACTATTCATTCGCATTTGCTGTATCTCAATTTCTGTATTTGACTGCATAATTACAGATGGCAAGTTAAAAGGAGCAGCTACTTCAGGATTTTCTGCCATGACAACAATCATCAATAAGTCATCAGGCTGCAATTTGGTTTCGTATGAAGATGAGTTTTCAAGATCAGGAAGCTGGTCAATATTCTGATAATAAGCCACATTCTTTCTTGAAGCACACGAAAATATAAAAAGGGATAATAAGAGTATGATTAAAGGCCTAAAATAATTCAACTGTTTCATATGGTTTTTAATGCAAAGATACTATTTAACAATTAACACGCTAAAGAAAACTATGTTTGGCTTACGTGTTTACTGTCTAATGTTTCAAAAATAGAGTTCATACTTTTAAATTCCGGTACAATCATCTTCATTTTTGCTACAATTTCTTCATTTGAGGTAATTTCTGAAATATCGATAAGATCCTGGATAGCCATTGTAACAGCCTCATAATCATCGAAAGTTTCTTCAGCAATCATTATTTTTTCATGATGTGTTGGTAGTGTATTTGCGGTGTCATTTAGTAATTCTTCATAGAGTTTTTCTCCAGGGCGAAGACCCACTATTTTGATCTTAATCTGCTTGTCTGGTGTAAATCCTGCCAACTTGATCATTTTTCTTGCCAAATCAATAATTTTAACCGGATCACCCATATCAAAAATATAAATCTCGCCTCCATTACCCATTGCTCCTGCTTCAAGAACTAACTGGCAGGCTTCAGGAATTGTCATGAAATAACGGATAATGTCAGGATGCGTAATTGTAACCGGTCCTCCTTCTTCGATTTGCTTTTTAAAAAGCGGCACTACAGAACCATTAGAACCCAAAACGTTACCAAATCGGGTTGTTATAAATTTTGTACTATTGTTTTCGGCATCATTCCTGTATTTATAATTCAGGGACTGGACGTATTTTTCAGCTATTCTTTTACTGGCTCCCATTACACTACTCGGGTTTACAGCTTTATCTGTAGAAACCATAACAAAACGCTCCACTTTATATTTGTGGGCCAAATCAGCCAGAATTTTTGAGCCTAATATGTTTGTAAATATAGCCTGTGACGGGTTTTCCTCCATTAATGGCACATGTTTGTATGCCGCAGCATGGTATACAACCTGGGGCTGGTAAAGCTTGAATACCTGTTTTAATACCTGTTTGTTTCTTACATCTGCCAAAACATTATGTATCCTGATATTAGGATTACAATTGGCTATTTCGAGCGAAAGGTTGTGCAAAGGTGTTTCTGCCTGATCAAGAATGACAATGGTTTTAGGATTAAATCCAATTACCTGCCTTACAATTTCACTTCCTATCGATCCGGCTGCTCCAGTCACCATAATTGTCTTATCACGCAATTGTGAAGATATCGAGTTCATGTCAAGAACAATCTGTTTTCTTTCCAGTAAGTCCTGAATTTCAAAACTTTTGATATTCTTAGATATTTCTTCCTGATTTTCCCAATCGGTAATCAAAGAAATGGTATATACTTTATAGTTATATTCTAAACATTCGTCAACTATGGCCAGTCTTTCTTCTTTTGTTAAGGATTTATCGGCAATGATAAGCGCTTCAGCACCAACAGAACGCATCACAACCGGCACTCGCCTTTTGAGCTGTAAAATTGGAAGGTCAAGAATTCTTTTTGAGCTATTCTGATTGAATTTATCGATAAAGCCAAGCAACTTGAATCGGCTTGGATTTTCAGATCTTAAAGCATTTGCTACCGCTATTGCGTTGTTGTCAAAACCATAAATCAAAGCACGTGTTTGTCCTTCTTTTCTAGAAACGCTAAGGTATTTTTCGAAAGTTTGCTTGACAACTATTCTGTAAAAGAACAGGAAACAGAACGAAAGAACACCATTGATAAAAATCCCCGTATTTAAAAATATCTTGTAATCATGGTCGAGCAGAAATACAAAATTGACAAATACCAGCGTGATCAAGGCACAAAACTGTGCAAAGAAAATCTTAACCGCATCGATATAAGAAGAGTGCCGTATGATTCCCGAGTAGGTACGAAATACCCAAAAGAAAAAAATGTTTACTGAAAAATACAGTATGGCACCATAGAAGAGATAGCCATCAGGAATATAAGTTAACTTAATTCCTTTTAGCATGAGATAGGTTATAAGTCCTGCTGCGAATACAATCCCCAAATCTAACAGCAAAACTACCCATCTGGGAAGATATCCCAAATTCTTAAAACTAAAACTCAATTTCAGTCCGGATATAACATTACGCATATCAGACGTGAAATTTCCCTTGTCTAATTCTTTTAATTTTCAAAAATTTTAATTTCTCCTTTCTGGGGGTGGGAAGAGGGTATTCCAAAAAAATGTCCTTGTAATTTTGCACAAAGTTATACAAAAAACAGTAATGTTAAGTGATTATTAAAATTTTAAGTATTTATCAATGACTTATCTTAAATTTATTTTTTTTCACATTAAAAAAACTTTCACTCTGTGTTAGCTTATTGTAGATTGTTATTTTAAAAAAAATCATCTAATACGTTAACAATGCGACTTCTATCATCATCCGTGAGATTTGAACCTGAAGGCAGGCACAGTCCATTCTCGAATAAATCTTCGGCTATATTTTTTCCGTAATAAGGATATTTTTCATAAATAGGTTGCAAATGCATTGGTTTCCATAACGGACGGCTTTCAATATTGCCTTTTTCCAAAGCCAAACGCAAATCTTCTCTTGTCTTTCCCTGAGTTTTTTTAGGATTAACAACAATTGCCGAAAGCCAGTGATTGGAGAAATAATCCTCATTTGGTTCTGTCAATACCGTTATTCCTTCTCTATTTTTAAAATAATCCTTATAGAATTCATTCATTTTTCTTCTCAAGGCAATGTGTTTATCCAATACTTCCATTTGGCCTCGACCAATTCCTGCACATATATTGCTCATTCTGTAATTATAGCCGACTTCGCTATGCTGATAATGTGGTGCGTTATCTCTTGCCTGAGTAGATAGAAAAACGGCCTTATCTTTTATTTCTTTGCTTTTGGCTACAATGGCACCACCTCCGGATGTTGTAATGATTTTATTTCCGTTAAAAGATAATGCTCCAATTTCACCAAAGGTGCCACATTTTTGATTTTTATAATGACTTCCTAAAGCTTCTGCACTATCTTCAAGAATCGGAATCCGGTATTTGTTTGCTATTGCATGTATTTCATCTGCCTTATAAGGCATTCCATAAAGATGTACGGCAATTATTGCTTTTGGCTTATTCCCTTTTGCAATTCTGTCAATTATCGCTTCTTCCAAAGCTATTGGACAGATGTTCCAGGTTTCTTTTTCGCTGTCAACAAAAACAGGTGTCGCTCCCTGATACATTATTGGGTTAGCTGAAGCCGAAAAAGTCATGCTTTGGCAGATTACCTCATCACCCGCTTTAACGCCTAAAATTATCAAACCTAAATGCAAGGCAGCTGTTCCCGAGCTCAAAGCTCCTACGTAAGAGTCTTGCCCTATATATTTCTCCAAATCATTTTCAAACCCGGTCACATTAGGCCCCAATGGTGCCACCCAATTCGTTTCAAAAGCTTCATTAACATAGTTCTGCTCGGTTCCTCCCATATGTGGAGATGAAAGCCATATTTTTTGATTACCCATTCTATTTTTATTTATATTCTAATGAAAGTTTTAATTATTATTCTTAAATCTCCCAAAAATGATCTGTTATAATAATATTCTAAATTCATCTTCACTTTATCAGGAAAAATCACTTCATCATTATATCTCAAAGGATTTTCTTGTTGCGCTAAGAGAAACTCTTCATTCCTGTATTTTAATGACGCATCACTTGTAATTCCCGGTCTTAATTTCAATATATTCCTCTCTTCTCCTTCCAATTTGTCATAATATCCTGGAATGTCTGGCCTTGGACCTACAAAACTCATATCTCCTTTTAGTACATTCCACAGCTGGGGCAATTCGTCTATTTTTGATTTTCTCAACCAATAGCCGAAACCGGAAATCCTTTTTAACTTATCCATGGTTTTCAGTTTGTAAATAGCGAATGGATTTCCAAATTGCCCAATTCTTTCCTGAATAAAAAAACCATTTGACCGGGTATCAACAGACGCTCCTATCCATGCCAAACCAATAAATATTGCAAAAAAAAGCAAGAGGACAAATGATAGAATGACATCAAAAATTCTTTTATTCATTTTACTGACAAACTTAGAAAATCATTTATACCCTAATTTAATTTATTATATAATGGAAAGAAAGAAGTATCGTTAGTTTCTAATTTCTCAAGCCCGTTTGCAATCCTGAAATTATTCGCTTTTTCTACCAACTGATTGTATGTATCATTATTCACTATTTTCCGGCCTGTAAAATAATTCACAACATCATTAGGAAAAAATGATTTTTTATACTTAAATATCCCGTCCTCAAAACCATAACCTCCGCCAAGCACATAATATTTCTTTTCATTGTTCCTGGCCCAATTTAATGCCTCAATCTTGAGAAAATCATTAGGCCTTTTGTAAAAATATTCTTCATTGGTACCTCCTAAAAAAGAAAAAATAGAGTCCTTTGAAATCAGAAGCAATTCAGAGGAAATGGGCGTCTGTTCAAAATAAACTGTACAAATGGCCACATTATTGTTTTGGGTTATAAAGGTTTTAAATTGTTCAAATGAATACGAAAAACTAGCATTGGCATTAGTCCTTTCCATTGTTTGTATATAAATCCTGTGAAATTCAAGAATTTCTTCGTCTTTAATTTCTCTAAAATAAATTCTACTTGTAAGACCTTCTCTTTTTGCCTTATTGACATTTTTCCTAACCTTATAGTCAAAATCACGCCATTGGTTTTCTTCATCAAGGATTTTTCCTTTAATATTCAGCATTGTCGGAAATACATTGCCTGAGTAATGAGCTTCATTTCCCAACAAATTAAATCTTACAAATTCTGTCACAACATTATTATCGACATACCACTGATCAACACACTTCCAAAATTCCATAATATCCGAAACAGAAATATTTGGCGAAAATAGCGGTCCTGTATAGCCATAAGGTGTTATAAAATCAAAATAGGATGTTCTTTCTCCTCCAATAACTATTGGTTTGAGATAACCTGGCATTAGTATAGTTGCGCCGGTTTCATCTGATTCAAACAAAAAATAGATCAGGTTCTCAAATCCACCACTAAATATATTCATATATCGGGAAGAAAAATAAGGCTCTCTTTCTTCAAAACGTGAAAGCAAACCTTCATAATCTTTGCTTTTTTCCTCGCTATCTAACCTGTAAACGTTAAGCATTAAGTATTTTTTTTAATTCCAACACCATTTCATCAATATCGTTTTTATCTATATCCTGATGTATTGGAAAATTTATTATTTTTTTTGCTAAAACAGTCGCTGCTAGAGAAGAGGAATTCTCCAGTTCATGAATCATTGTATGATAGAGGCTTACCATTCCAAATCCTGATTCATTCATTTTATGATATAATGTTGTCCTATCATAATTTTCAACGATTACAGGCAAAGTCTGAGGGCAAATCCCCTCTTCAAGGTTTTTATAAATAACCTCTATACCTTTCACATCTTTTAAAAGACTGGCCAGATAACTATAATTTGCTCTTCTGACTGTATATATACTCAACAAATCATAGCCTAAATCAAGAAATGGGTTCATTCTCTCCACTTCTCTTTCTTTTGGAAGATTATCAACCATAATCCCTCCTTCAGAAACCGGCAGCAGTTTATGAAGAGAATAGAATGAAAAGGCTCCTTTTCTTCCACAAACACCACCTATAAGATCTGTCAGCCAGGCATGTGCACAATCTTCTACAAAAAAGACATTATTTTCTAATAACCAATCCGTTATCTGTCCGTATTGATAATCCATAAATCCAAAATAGTGAACCAGCAAAACCAGCTGATTTTCTTGTTCAGCTATTTTATGTTTTAAATCTTCAAAGTTTATTTCGAGATGCAGGCCTAACTCATAAAAATCATAATTAACTCCTGATTTTACAACCGAATCAAAAATACCGCTTCCCTCATTTGCTGACCAGCCAATATAAGACGGCAGCAGTATTCTTCCGTTAGGATGCCAGACTTTATATTTCTCTATAATATCACTCCATGCATCCCTAGCAGATGCTGTGTAATTCCATTCTCGTCTTAAATGATTCTGATTCTGCGCTTTCTTTGTAATCATAATTTTATGTTTAATTCCATGCGGATAATTTTATCCACAAATTCACCTGTTCCAGATTGGATACCTGTTCCAATAAAATAGACATTCTCAAATCCTAATGTTTTAGAAAAATGGGTTAAACGTTCTTCCAATGCCTGTGTATAGCTTCCCCTTATTATCAGATCTTGTTCAATTACTCCAAGCCTTATGCTTTCGCCCGCAAGCGTCAGGTCTAAAAAATAAAACCCAAATGTATTTTGCAATTCCTTATACTGAGGATAATTCTGTATGTAAAGCTTATGTTGTATTTCGTTGACTTCCTGTTTCAATTTAATTTTAAAAAAAGAAACCGCGTTTGATTGTCTGAAACCCAAACCAGAATACCAGCTTAATGCTATGCTATTAGTTTCATATACATCCAATTGAATTGCCTTAAGTCCCATTTCTAAGAAAAAGGCTCTGGTATAGTCGAATAACTTTCTACCTATCCCCTTATTCTTATATTTATTGTTTACGGAGATCATATTTAGAAAAGCCATTGATGCGCTTTCAAAAATTTTATATTCTGCATATCCAGCAATTTCATTCTCATCCATAAGAACGAAATATCTATAAGGCGAGAAAGGATTATCTAATTCCTGCAAAACGAATTTTTCGATTCCTTTACCTCTGTAAATTGAAGGGATAAGATAATTTTGATTAAATGAAGTCCGAACAAGTTTTACTATTTCGGCAACATCATCTTTTTTAGCAAACCTTATATTATAATTTTCTTTCGTCATCTAAATTTTGCATTATGGATTCAGGGTCTACCACTATATTTTCTGACACGATAACTTTTAGTACAGTCTTGTATAATATTTCCAAATCTTGCTTAAAGCTCATATTTTCAACATAGGCAACATCAAAGGCAAGTCTGTCATCCCATTTAACCGTATTTCGCCCATTTATTTGTGCCAACCCTGTAATTCCAGGTCGGACCGTATGTCTTAGCCTTTCTCTTTCTGTATAAAACGGAAGATACCTCATCAACAATGGCCTTGGTCCAATTAAGCTCATATCGCCAATCAACACATTAATCAATTGTGGAATTTCATCCATTGATGTTTTACGAACAAAGCTACCTATTTTAGTTAGACGTTTAGCATCAGGAAGCAAATTGCCATTTTTGTCCTTTTTGTCATTCATTGTTTTGAACTTCACGATTTTAAATTCTTTCTCTCCCTTTCCTGGTCGAACCTGAAAGAAAAAAGGCTTTCCTTGATTTGCAAAAAACAGACCAATAGTCACCAAAATAAATATAGGACTCAAGATTAGCAATCCGACCAAAGCTGCCAAAAAATCTATTACTCTCTTAAAAAAACTCTTATACATTGCTATTTTATTTTTTTTCGCAGATGTGTTGATATGCTTCCAGGCTTTTTTTCCATAGCAACTGTTGTTCAAATCTCTCTAAAACATAACTCCTTGTATTTTTTGTCATATTGTTTAGAATTTCAGGATTACCAACGCAGAATTTCATCTTTTCATATAATGCACTTTCATTTCTGCTTTCTATTAAAAATCCATTCTCATTATTGGCGATTATCTCATTACAGCCTATAATATCTGATGCTATTGAAGGAATATTCATAGCTCCAGCTTCCATTAACACGATTCCAAAACCTTCTCTATAGGATGGAAAGGTAAAAACATGCATTGCTTTAAAAAATGGTCTTACATCTTTTTGAAACCCGGCATGAATAATATTTTTATTATTCTGGATTTCGAGCAATGTTTCTGCTTTTAAAGGATCGAGCGTAGTTTCAAAATTTCCAACCAATAGTAACTTCGTTTTTGGATTTTCAGCGTTAATCTTTTTAAAAGCATTAACCAATTCATTAATCCCTTTATCTCCTACCAGCCTGCCAATAAATCCAAATACAAAATCATCTTTTTCAATACTAAAATCACTTTTGACATGAGATTCATCAATAGGATCCGGGTCAAAATATACCATATCGAGCCCATTTACACTTCCATTCCATATTATCTGTATTCCCTTTTTACAGACCTTATCTTCAATTAGTACTTTTTTCACACCTTCACTCACAGCCACTACATTCGTTGCCAAAGCACATGAAATTTTTTCCATCTGCATTAGAATTTTCTTTTTTGTACCTGATTCTCCATGATATCTTAAACCATGTACATAATAAATTCTCTTAGGAACTCTCGTTATCCAGGCAGCAATCATTGACAACAGACCCGCTTTTGGAGTATTTCCATGAACTAAGAAAGGTTTTGTCCTGATAAAAAGCATTATCAATTTTATCAGACTTACTACATCTGCGAATACGGAGATTTCCCTGTTCATCTTTATCGGATGCCCGACCACAGAATGCTGAGCACACATGTCGTTCATATGTGGGCCTGGTGATGAAACCAATTCTATTTCAAAATTTTCTTTTAAAACGTTCACTTGTCCTCTAAAAAAGGGTAAGGAATCTGAAATTGTCGTAACTATAAGAAATTTTTTCTTCATGGCTTATTTATGATTGGTTTTTAAAAACCTATAAAAATCGCTTCTTTTTGAATCTAAAACCTCAAAAGAGTAATCTTTAGAATTTTCTAAGTTTATTGCAGCCTGATTATTCGAAAAATCAGCATTACTTAAAAAATATTCAATCATATCGCTTATTTCTTCAGCACTTTCAGGTTGTACCAATACTTCCTTTTGCAACAATTCAGGAATACCTCCCACGTTAGTACCAATGCAAGGAAGTCCCCTTGCCATTGCTTCCACTACCGCTCTTGGAAGACCTTCTGTTCTTGAAACAAGTAAAAAAATATCTGATGCATCTAAAAATCGTGTCACTTCATCTGAAGAAACTGCACCAGGAAAAATCACGTCATCGCCTAATCCTAAATTCTTTGCCAATTCTTCCATATCAGGCTGGAATTTACCATTTCCAAGCCATACTAATTGTGCCTGAATGCCTTTATCTTTTAATAGTTTCACAGCCTTGATAAGTATATCCGGAGATTTATACATCTGATTCAAAGAACCTATAGAAATCAAGTTTGGCTTCCCATTCTCTATTGAAATCTTTTTATGCTGTGTAGCGATTTTTTTTTCATTTAAAAAAACGTCAGATGCAAAAGTTGTGTAAACTCCTGAAAGAGCCGGATATCTTTTTTGAAGCGAATATTTCGTAACATATATTACAGCAGAAGCTCTTCTGACTGCTTTCTTTTGAAAATCGGTAAATAATTTTCTGAGTACCGGACGTAATGGATGCGTAACAACTCCCGGAGCATAAACTTCATAAGGGTCTCCGATAATTTCAATCCCAAAATTTATTTTCTGCTGTTTACATATACCTGTAGCCATATATCCTAAAGGACCGGCTCCACGAATTATTGTCACTGTGTCTTTGGAAAGATATTTACGCAGCCCTTTTTTTACTTTGCTCCTATTTTTTGCAAATGAGAAAATACTATCGAAAGGATGTATTGGACAAAAATTCACATTGTCAACAAGAAAAGACTCATCAAATTTTTCGGAAGTTTCAAAAACTCTGGCTATAACATTTATATTGTCAAATTCTTTCAGATATCGCTCCCATAAACTATTGGTATAGGACATATCATCGGCATAATATTTTCCGTCCGGGGTTTTATAGAAACGACATTCTGTAACAAAAGTTAGATCCATTATAATTTGCTGTAAAATTTATTGAATAAATAACCCGGCTCATAGTTCTCCTTTGCCCATACGCTCAAATTTAGCGACTTTCTTATTTCTTCATTTTCAAAAATTTGCTGAAGTCTGTTTATGGCACCGGAAACATCTGTTGCCTTTACCAAGTAACTATGTAATTCTTCAGGAATTGTTTCTTTGATGGGATCAATATCCGAAGCCACAAAAGGAAGTCCTGTAATTAAAGCCTCCAATAAAGCGTTTGGCTGACCCTCAGTTAAAGATGGGAAATAGAACGCATTTGAAGAATTTAAAACTGAAATTACGTCTTTTCTATATCCCAACAACTTAATTCTGTCTGAAAGCTTTTCCTTTTCAACCCTTTCTTTTAGGGAAATATCTACATCTCTGCCACATAGTATAAAATATACTTTCTTATTTAGCTGGCATAATTGTACCGCCGTTTCAATAATGGTTTGATGATTTTTTGCTTCGGTATATCTTCCTACATGGGCAATTACAAATCCTTTACCAGGTATGCCAAGTTCTTCTCTTAAATTTTTACTGGAATCTAAAAATTTTTCGGCATCAATTCCATTGTAAATAACTTCAAATCTTGGGTCTTCCTTTTTATTAAAGAAAAAACGCAAAGCGGCTTTAGAATTTGAAAGAATATGTGTAGCAGTGTTTTTTATCAGGAAATTCAAAAAACTGTTATACGTGTTCTTCAAAAGGTTTCCTTTAAAATGATTTGTGGCTCCTCTGTAAAAAACAATCCTATTTTTGATTCCGGCATATTTAGCTATAAGTAAAGGAAGGGCTGCAAAATTTCCAGTAAAATCAACTACAGTATCATAATTCTTTTTTTTAAAAAATTGATATAGATTTTTATATGCCGGAAAGTCTAAATAACCGACCTTTAATTTTACCAATTCAATATTAGATATCTTTCTATATTCTTGTTCTAAATCACCAAACACACCACCTTTACAGACAACTACCGGGACAATATTTCCTTCATAATGGCTTAAAAAGCGTAATAAATAATTTTCTATTCCTCCAGAATTTAAATCATTTACAAAAAAAACAATCTTTTTCATTTATAAATACTTATGTATAAAATTAGAGCCATATAATGTTTAGTAAAAATCATTAATATAACCTTCTGTAGGATTTTCTTTTGGGATTATTTTGGCCGGATTTCCAATAACCAATGAATTATCCGGTACATCAAAATTAACAAAAGAATTTGGAGCTATTAGTACATTGGAACCTATATTAATCCCGCCAACAATAATACTTCCGGTACCCATCCATACTTTATCTCCTATTTTTGGAGTTCCTTTTAATTCTCCTCTAAATGTTTCACCAATAGTTACATTATGTGCTATATTACAGTAATTACCTATTTTTACTTTCGGATTTATTACAATCGTTCCGTGATGACCAATATAAAAACCTTTTCCAATTTCGGTAGGTATATAAATTTGAAACCCATATTTATAACTGTAGTGTCTAATCATAAGACGGCAAAAAAAACTGACTAAAGGATTTTTTGAATATTTTAATCCTGTCCTAAAGAAAAACATATATCGAAAACCCGGAATCATCATACCTTTCCAAAAACCTCTAGCTCCTTTTAATCCTCCATATCTGTATAAATCTTCTCTAATAGTTTTGTCCATAATCAAAAATTATTTGAATTAATAAATAAAGTCATCCGGGGTCATCTTTTCTTTGTCAATAATTGTGATTAATAATAAAGAATCTCTATTCATAAAACTTTTTTCAATATTATTTCGGGTAACTATTATCTGTGTTGTTAAAATCATACTGAATATAATGCAGAATATGTTTACAGCCTTACTTTTCTTATAGCGATATAGTTCATAGATTAACATAAATACAAATAAAAGTTTCAAAACAATAGCGTATCTAAGAAATATTGTAGGTGTTGCATAAAAGATATTGATAAGTGCCCCCACTAAAAAGACCATATTTCTAAACAGATTTTCTCTTTTAAACGTTAGAAAAAGATATAAATACCCCATAAAAATCCACAGTATTGAAACATAAAAGATTACAATAGTCCCAAAAGAATCTCCAAGTCCTTCCTCCATAAAATCATTTCCATCAAGATACACCTTTCCTTTTTCTTGTAATGCACCACCAAGACCCAACATCTCAAAAAGGGATATTGCAAAGGATTTAGGTAGAATAAGAAATATTAAGGATATAATAAATATCAGCCTGAAAATCTTGTTTTTATCGGGCAAAAATTTTAAAGCAAAATAAACAGGTATGAATATCAATGTACTGAAATGTATAAAAATGGCTACAAATAATAATAAAAATGGCCATTTCTTCTTTCCCACTAATCCCAAATAAAAGGATAATAAAACAAAAGATGTTGCAAACATGAATCGAGTTCCTGACAATAAATCCAAATATGAAATAGAACAGATTAGCAATATAAAAGATAGAAGCCCTAGTTTTAAGTTGTTTTCAAAAGAGTTTATAATTTTATAATAAATAAAAAAAATAAAACTTATCGTTATGATTGTCACGGTCGAAAAAACTAACTGGGCTGGTAAATCTATTTGCGAAGCCACATAAAATAATGTCTGCAAAATAAAATCCTGACTACTTAAAAAGAAATAGGTAAACATTTCCATAAATGACCCATCTCTATAGTTCTCATATATTTCAAAATACCTTGCTTTATCATCTTCAAAATTTGGAACATACATATAACTAACCAGGCCAAACATCAGGATTAGCAATAGCAAACTAAATTTTGATTTATTTATAACACCATAAATTATGCTGGGGATAGCTAAAAAAGGGGAGAAAATAAAAAGCATCAGATTCAACAAGTCAACTCTTTGTTTCATTTTTTTGAGGGTTTCAGGTTGAATTGTTTATACCACATTGATAAAACAAATAATTTCCAAATACTGAAAGAATAATCATATTTATTCTCCATATGAAGATTCATCTGTTTTTTGAATTTTTGAATATCCAGGTTTGGAACTGAATTCAAAAATTCATCATTTAGACATTTAAGAATTTCATCTTTTAATTCATTCCTTATCCAATCGCCTAATGGAATCGCAAAGCCTTTTTTAGGTTGATTGAATACTTGTTCCGGGATATACTCTGACAGTATATCTCTTACTATTTTTTTTGTGACACCATTTTTGTATCTATATTGTAACGGCAATGTTCTCGCAAATTCTATAATTCTATAGTCTAAAAACGGGCTTCTTACCTCAACTGATGAAGCCATACTTGCCCTATCTACTTTAACATTACTATCATTTTCAAGCCATAATTTTATATTCAAATCTGCTGCTCGCTGTAAAGGTTCTTTAGCCAAATTTTCGAATATCTTATAATGTTTTATCCAGCTTAAATCCTGGTTTTTCTGGAGACTATCAAATGATGTAAATATTCTAACAATTAGTTCATTCTCGTCCTTAACACCTAAAATACCTTTGATTGTTTCCGGTCTGGTCTTGAAAATTTTATGCCAATTAAATATATTTAAAAATTTCCTTATCGGATAAGGAATAAATGAGATTTTCTTAAATTTTTCAACTAAAAGAAGATGCCAATATCCTATAAAACTTTCATCTCCGCCATCGCCTGACAAGGCTACAGTTACGTGTTGCTTGGTTATCGAATTTAAGAGTAAAGATGGCAATGCCGAACTATCTGCAAAAGGTTCATCATAGACCTTTACAAACTTCGTCATCATTTCCAACGCATCATTTGGTCCGCAAATCATTTCTGTATGATTGGAACCTATAATTGCCGCAAATTGTGCAGCTACCTTGCTTTCATCAAATTTAGGATCCTCGAATCCAATCGTAAATGTATTAACCGGGGTTTTAGAAATTTTACTGGCTATGGCTGACACCAGTGCAGAGTCTATTCCTCCGGAAAGAAAAGACCCCAAAGGCACATCAGACTGTAATCTGATTTTTACAGCGTCTATCAGTAATTCGTGTAATTCCTTTTTTGCGTCTTCATATGAAATATCTCTAATCTTAACAGGTTTGAGATTCCAGAATTCAGAAATAGTTTTGGTTTTTTTAACCAAATCAATCTCCATGAAATTACCCGGAGGCAGTTTATATACGTCTTCAATAATTGAGTAAGGGCTTGGTATATAGCCGCAATCCAAATATATTGAAACAGCTCCTTGTGCAATTTTGCTTTCGGGATTTATGAGCGGTCTTAATTGGCTGCATATTTCAAAGCTCCCATCTTTCCAGTAATAAAAAAATGGTTTTACGCCCATTCTGTCCCGGGCACAAAATACCGTATTATTTTTTGCATCATAGATTGCAAAAGCAAACATTCCGTTCAGTTTAGGCAACACTTCCTTTCCCCATTCTGAAAATCCTTTGATAAGGACTTCGGTATCGCTAGTCGTTTCAAAAGTATAACCTAATGCTACTAATTCCTTCTTAATGTCTTCAAAATTATATATTTCACCATTGAAAACAATTTTCAGATTACCAAAATCGTATGGCTGATTTGAACGCACATCCAAATCCAAAATAGCCAAACGCAAATGACCAAGGCTTATATCATCTACCTTTTCATATCCAAGATTATCCGGTCCCCTATATTCTATTGATTTCAGTTTTTCAACAATCTCGTTTTTTTCAAAAGGGATATTCGTTATATATATTCCACACATTAGTTCAGGATTTTCATTTTTATAATAATTTTTAATGTGGAGAGAAAACCAAATCTGGATATCATTTCTCTAAATGAATAAAATTTATTATTATAATTATCATTGATAAAATCTTTTCCCCTTTCTCCCTTAAAACTCATATACTCGTTTAAAAATTCAACAGGCAAATTATCAGATTTAGGATAGGACAAATGTCTCTTAAAAAATTCGAATGCAAGGAAATTATCCAAGTATGTTATTACATTATCTAAAAATTCTGGAGAAGGTTCATATTTGTTTTTAACCCTATTTAGTAAATTATAAACCAAAATTTGTGAATGCACGTATTTTAAAGGTGTTACTTTTGACGTGAGAGATTGCGCATTAGAAAAATAACAGTAATATATTTCCGGCAAAAAGAGAATACTCTTTGCTTTTAAAAACACTTCAAAAGAATAAATCAAATCTTCTGTAGTATTCATATAGTTATTACCATAAATCAAATCCTTCAGCAATGTACTCTTGACCATTTTGGTACAACATGTCCCCATGAAAAGGCGTTGGGCAGAAATTTTATTTTCATTTTCATAAAATTTCTCGCTTACAATATTTTTAACGCTATTATTAAGGGAATTCGTTCCATCATGCCTTTCAAAATTGAAGACAATTATATCTGGATTTTTATATTCAGCGGCTTTCTTTACCAAATTTGAAAACATTCCCGGTTTTATCCAGTCATCTGAATCAATGTGCAAAACATAATCACCTATAGCCCGATTCATTCCTGTACTTCTGGCAACGGCAAGGCTCTTATTAGTTCCCTGCTCAATAACTGTTAAGTTTGGATATTTTTCTTTATACCTTTTTAATATTTCAATACTATTATCTGTAGAGCCGTCATCGACAGCAATCACTTCAAAATTACCTTTAAAATCCTGATTAAAAATAGAGTCCAAACATCTACTCAAATACCCTTCAACATTATAAACAGGTATAACCACACTTAAATCCATACTCTAATTTACTTTTTTTTAATCATTTGAAATAAGTACTGTCTTTGTTTTATATTTAAAAAACCTAAATATGTAATTATAAGGGCCAAAGAGCCAGAAATACTAAAACAAAGAATCAAATCAAACCAGTTTGTAATAGAATAAAACTTATTAATCGCTTTAGAAATTATTATAATTATAATTAGTAAAAACAGGATTTTGAAAAAGATCCCAAACAAAGTGCTAATTTTTATTTCCGGATATACTGATCTTAGCATATAACTTCCTAAAACAAAAGTCTGGAGTAAACATAGAAAGAAATTAACGCCTAATATATAAATTATATAATCATAAGAAAGTTTGCTATTGACACTTAGTATGTAACAAACCACCAAATTAACCAAACCAATTAAAACTGTTAATAATGCTGGAATTTTCACTTTATTCCATGATCTATACACAAAAGCAAAAACCCCTGCCGCGGCATAAAATGGTAAATTAAATAATTTTATATCTAACCAAAGACTAAAACCTGAGAAATCTTTTCCTAGCCATAAATGTAAAAAGCTAGCAGAATAACCTATCAAAATAGCACATATTATAGAAGTAATTAAGCCAATTATCAAAGAGTTATTAAGAGCAAGTTTTTTAACTTCTTCATGATCTTTATTGGAATATGCAATCAATATTAAAGGACCAAATAATGAACTCACGACACTAATGACCATAATTATGTAGGTTCCGAGGTCTGACACTACGCCTAAAATACCAGATTCTTTAGTACCCCATGTTTTATTCACAAACAAAATATCTGTTTTATAGATTGCCATATCTCCCAGCTGATGTACAATCACCCAAAACGTCATAATCAGTAAAGAAGAAAAAATGATTTTGTCAACCTTTTTAAAACTAAGCACTAGTCCTTTGGTTAGTAAAGATCTGAAAAGTATATACGAAAAAAACAAAACTATGAGCTCTCCTAAAAAATTTCCTATTCCCACATATTTCAAATCCACTGCAATACATTCAAATAAAACAACATTAAAAACTACTTTAGAGAATTGCCTGAGAATATTTATCTTATTCAATAAATCCAATCTATTATTCGAATAAAAGATAATGGAAAAAAAATTAGTAATTAAAGAACATATAAAACCTAAGAAAGTAAAAATAAAGAGGACTTTCGCGCTTTGAACAAGTTGTTCCGGTATATTAAAAACTTTATCTATATAGTATACAATAAAGAAGCAAACCGGCAATGCAACAATGATAATTCCGACAATAACCATCAAGGCACCACTTAGATACGATGAGGCCTGAGGTATGTTATTTTCCTTTATGGAAATAGAATAAAACCTGGTTAATGATCCTGTTAAGGATGTGGCTAATATAGATATATACTGATTTATTAAGAGCGCCAATGGTAAAACCCCATATGCTATAATACCCATTGACTTTACAAGATATGGGGTATACAGTATTGCTATTAATACATTTATTAATAAGGAAATTAGATTATATAATAGGTTTTTAGTTACTTGAGACATACAAATAACTATAGTTTTATCGTTGAATTTTTCAAAATCCCTTTTACATCATAAATCACTCCGTTTTCTTTTTCTAAAAACTGGGTCAGATCCAAATCTAAAAATTGTTTATGGGCTACTCCTAAAACAATCGCATCAAAACCATTTTTTTTAATCATGGCATTGTCTATATTGTTTACGGTTGAAAAGCCATATTCATGCATTACCTCTTCCGGATTTGCCCAAGGGTCATATATAGTCACATTTACACTATAATCTTCAAGAGCTTTAACAACATCTACAATTTTGGTATTACGTACATCAGGGCAATTTTCTTTAAAAGTGATACCGAGCAACAAAACTTTAGCACCATTTACCTTTATGTTCTTTTTGATCATCGTTTTTACTACTTGCGAAGCCACATATTCTCCCATTGAATCATTGAGCCTTCTACCTGCCAAAATAATTTCCGGATGGTATCCTACTTCTTGCGCTTTTTGTGCCAAATAGTAAGGATCTACACCTATACAGTGCCCACCTACCAGACCCGGTTTAAACGCTAAAAAATTCCATTTTGTTCCTGCTGCTTCCAGTACAGCATGCGTATCAATGCCCAATAAATTAAATATTTTTGCCAGTTCATTAACAAAAGCAATATTAATGTCTCTCTGTGAATTCTCAATTACTTTTGCTGCTTCAGCTACTTTAATTGTTGGTGCCAAATGGGTTCCGGCCGTAATTACAGATTTGTATAATTCATCTACTTTCTTTCCAATTTCCGGTGTTGACCCTGAGGTAACTTTAAGGATTTTTTCTACCGTATGCTCCTTATCACCCGGATTGATTCGTTCAGGTGAATAGCCGGCATAAAAATCTGTATTAAATTTTAAACCGGATACTTTTTCTAAAACAGGAACGCATTCTTCTTCAGTAACTCCCGGATAGACTGTAGATTCATATATAACGATATCGCCCTTCTTGAGGACTTTACCAACGGTTTCACTTGATTTGTAAAGAGGAGTCAAATCCGGACGATTGTTTTTGTCTACCGGAGTTGGAACCGTAACTACATAATAATTGCAATCTGCTATGTCATCTAATGACGAAGAGCACAGTAACCCGTTTTGGTGGTTTTGAAAATCATCAACCAATACTTCCTGAAGTACTTCATCAGCAACTTCAAGTGTGCTATCGGTACCTGAACGCAGGCTATTAATTCTATTTTGATTAATATCAAAACCTACAACCTTATATTTTGTTGCGAATAACCTTGCCAGTGGCAATCCTACATATCCCAAACCAATCACTGCTATTTTTTCTAATCCCATCGAAACTTATTTTTTTTATTATCAGCCTCTATTTTCCCAAATACCTACGGCTATGTTCTTTTTCTTCAATTTTTATTGTTTATATTGAGATAATCTTATTTCAAATTTTCCCAATACCAATCTACCGCTTCTTTCAGTCCTTCTCTTATTTTATGTGTTGGTTCGTATCCTAATAAATTTCTGGCTTTGTCAATACTGGCTAACGAATGCGGTATATCGCCTTTTCTGTTAGGTCCGTGTTTAATTTCAACGGAAGCAATTTTTGGATCCAGAACAGTCAGGAATTCTTTGAGGTACCCTACCAATTCGTTTAAGGTTGTTCTATCACCAACGGCGGTGTTATATACCGTATTAACCGCTTCGTTATTAGTTGCAAGCATTGCTTTTTCGTTCATTTGCACTACATTTTCAATATAGGTAAAATCACGGGAAAAATCGCCGGTGCCGTTTATAACCGGGCTCTCATAATTCATGAATTGCTTTACAAACAATGGAATAACGGCTGCATAGGCTCCGTTTGGATCCTGGCGACGTCCAAAAACGTTGAAATATCTCAAGCCAATAGTCTCAAGGCCATAGGTTTTGCTGAAAATATCAGCATATAATTCATTGACATACTTAGTAATTGCATAGGGAGATAATGGCTTTCCTATTTTGTCTTCCACTTTTGGTAATGCTTCAGAATCGCCATACGTAGAGGAACTGGCCGCATATATAAAACGCTTTACATTGGCATCACGAGAAGCCACAAGCATATTTAAAAAGCCCGACACATTCACTTCATTGCTTGTTATAGGATCATTTATTGAACGAGGTACTGACCCTAAAGCTGCCTGGTGCAATACATAATCGACACCTTGTACCGCTTCGTTACAAATGTCAAGGTTTCTAATATCACCTTCAATCAGCGTGAAATCCGGATTACTAAAAAAGGGCTCGATATTATGCCTGTGCCCGGTAGCAAAGTTATCAAGGCAAACAACCTGATTTCCCTTTTCTAAAAAATATTCGCACAAGTTAGACCCAATAAATCCTGCTCCTCCCGTAATAAGTATTTTTGACATTTTTTTATTTTTCTAATATTCTTACTATAATAGCTGTCGCTCTATCTCTTGTTTGCCAATCGCAACAAATACTGTCCGTATTCGTTTTTTTGCAACGGGGTGGCCAATTCAATCAGTTTTTCTTTTGAAATATAACCCATTTCAAAAGCAATTTCTTCCAAACAGGCCACTTTAAGTCCCTGCCTTTTTTCGATGGTCTGTATAAAGTTTGAAGCTTCCAATAATGATTCATGAGTTCCGGTATCCAGCCATGCATAACCGCGTCCCATCAATTCTACTTTTAAATTTTGAGAATACAGGTATTCCTGATTCACTGTGGTGATTTCCAATTCTCCCCTATCGCTTGGTTTTATGCTTTTTGCTATTTCAACAACAGAGTTTGGAAAAAAATACAAGCCAACAACGGCATAATTGCTTTTTGGTTCTTTTGGTTTTTCTTCAATTGAAATTACGTTCCCTGTTTTGTCAAATTCGGCAACACCATAACGTTCCGGATCCTGAACATAGTATCCAAAAACCGTAGCCTTTTTATCAACTACTACATTATTTACGGCTGTTTTAAGCAGGTCTGTAAGTCCGTGCCCGTAAAAAATATTGTCACCTAAAATAAGGCAAACGTCGTCCGAGCCAATAAATTTCTCTCCAATTATAAAAGCCTGGGCCAATCCATCCGGACTTGGCTGTTCTGCATATTCAATCTTGATTCCGAAATCATCTCCATTCCCTAAAAGGTTTCTGAAATTGGGCAAATCATGCGGTGTAGATATTACCAAAACCTCATCGATTCCGGCCAACATTAAAACCGATAATGGATAATAGATCATTGGCTTGTCATAAATCGCCATTAATTGTTTCGATATCGAACGGGTTAGCGGATATAACCTTGTTCCAGAACCTCCGGCTAATATTATACCTTTCATATGTTTTTGCCTATATTATTTAAACATTTTTCCAGACTTGATTTGTAATCTGAAATCTTGATTTTATAAATTTCTTTAATCTTGGTCTTATCTAATAATGAGTACGCCGGTCTTTTGGCAGGCGTAGGATAGGCTTCAGATGGAATACCTTTTACATCACAATTGCTTCCTGAAATTTCCTTGATAGCGAGAGCAAACTCAAACCAGCTTATTTTTCCTTCATTTGAAAAATTATAGATTCCGGGATACCAATTTTCTGTTTCAATGATTTTTAAGATGGCTTCTGCCAAATCTTTTGCATAGGTCGGGCTTCCAATCTGGTCATTGACTACACTTATCGAATCCCTTTCATTCATCAACCGCAACATGGTCTTGACAAAATTACTTCCAAATTCAGAATATACCCACGCAGTTCTGATAATAATACTGTCAGGATTGTTTTTCTGACAGGCAATCTCGCCCAGCAACTTTGTCCTGCCGTATTCGTTTTGAGGATTGGTCTGGTCGTTTTCCTTTAAGGGAATTTCAGAAGTTCCGTCAAAAACATAATCTGTAGAGATATGGATGAGTTTACAATTATTTTCAAAACTCCATTTTGCTAACAGGGCTACAGCTTTATGATTGACTAAATCTGCCAATTCGACTTCTGTTTCAGCCTTGTCAACTGCCGTGTAGGCCGCACAATTAACCAGATAGTCAGGTTTCGTTTTTTCTAAAAAAAGCCGTGTTTCCGACTCATTTTCAAGTGAAAATTCAGCTCTGTCAGCAAAAACGAAATCAAAATCGGAAAAAAGCGGGGACAGCACTCTTATTTCACTCCCTAATTGTCCGTTGGCACCGGTTATCAGTATTTTTTTCATAGATTGCGACTACTCTAAATCTTTCAATTCTCCCAGAATCTGGTCTTTTGCAGAAACGATACTTTCCTTATGATTAAGTTTCCAGTCAATGTTTAGTGACGGGTCATCAAAACGGATTCCCCTTTCGCTATCCTTATCATACAGTTGGTCTACTTTATACGAAACCATGGCTGTTGGGCTCAAAACTGAAAATCCATGTGCAAATCCTTGAGGAATCAGCAACTGTTTCTTATTTTCTGCCGACAACAAAATGCTAAAATGTTGCCCATAGGTTTTAGAATTTTTACGGATGTCTACAGCAACATCAAGGATTTCTCCTTGCAAAACACGAACTAATTTTGTCTGAGCAAATGGTGGCACCTGCAAATGTAGTCCGCGAATAACTCCATATTTTGAAAAGGACTGGTTGTCCTGAATAAATTTTATATCAATGCCATTTTCACGAAATAATGCTTCATTATAAGATTCAAAAAAGTAGCCTCTTTCATCTTCAAATACTCTTGGAGTGATGACAAGCAAATCTTCTATCGGCGTGTTTTCAATTTTCATTTCAGTTTTATTTTAACTGGTTTGTTTTTAGACGGCAAATAGTTAGTTATATTGTTTTTCGTAGTATTTGCTATATTCTCCGCTGGTAACATTTTTAAGCCAAGCTTCATTGGCCAAATACCAGTCAATTGTCCTTTCCAGACCTTGTTCAAAAGTAACGGATGGCTTCCAGCCCAATTCCTTATTAATTTTTGAAGCATCGATAGCATAGCGCAAATCATGACCCGGACGGTCCTTTACATAAGTAATCAGCTTTTCAGATGTGCCTTCTTCCCTTCCCAATTTACTGTCCATGATTTTGCAAAGCAATCGCACCAAATCGATATTCTTCCATTCGTTAAAACCACCAATATTATAGGTTTCATGGTTTTTCCCTTCATGGAAAACCAAATCAATTGCTACAGCATGGTCTTCTACAAAAAGCCAGTCGCGGGTATAATTTCCATCGCCATAAACCGGCAACGATTTATTATTGATAATATTATTGATGAAAAGCGGAATCAGTTTTTCCGGAAAATGATTCGGCCCATAATTATTGGAACAGTTTGTCAAGACATACGGCAACCCATAAGTTTCTCCATAAGCCCTCACAAAATGGTCTGAACTTGCTTTTGATGCCGAATAGGGCGAATTAGGGTCATAAGGTGTGGTTTCTGTAAAAAGTCCTTCGGCACCAAGACTACCGTAAACCTCATCCGTACTGATATGATAGAAACGTTTTCCTTCAAAATTTCCTTTCCATTTTTCTTTAAAGGCATTTAGCAGGTTCATGGTTCCGATAACGTTAGTTTTCACGAATGCCAACGGATCTGTTATAGAGCGATCTACATGAGATTCTGCTGCCAGATGCAACACACCCTCAAACTGATGTTTTGCAAACAAATCATTTATAAAATCAGCATCAACAATATCGCCTTTTATGAAAGTATAATTAGGTTCATTTTCTATATCGGCAATATTTTCAAGATTTCCCGCATAAGTCAATGCATCTAAATTGAAAATATGGCAGTCAGGATATTTTTTTACAAATCTCCTTACAACGTGCGACCCTATAAAGCCTGCTCCTCCTGTAATCAATATCTGTTTCATCTTTTTGATTTTATGATCCGATTCCTTTATATACAAATCCGATTTCTGTCAGTTTTTTAGCGTCAAGAATATTCCTTCCGTCAAATACAAAGGCAGGTTTCATCATATTGTCATAGATTTTTTTCCAATCGTAGTCCCTAAATTCATCCCATTCTGTCAAGACTGCAATTGCATGGGCATCTTTGCAGGCTTCATACGGATTTTCTGCCACGGTTACCTGCTGTCTGTTTTCTTCCGGAGTTCTCGAATCCAAATAATTCAAATCTGAAAGAATCTGTCCTTCTGCTACTTTCGGGTCAAAGACATGTAATTCTGCCTGCTCATTAATCAGGTCATCAGCTACATAAATGGCCGCCGACTCACGCGTATCGTTTGTATCTTTCTTGAAAGCCCAACCCAGAAATGCTATTTTCTTTCCTGAAACGGTATTATAAAGTGTTGTAACAATCTTATGCGAAAACCTTCTTTTTTGATGGTCATTCATGATAATTACCTGTTCCCAATAATCTGCCACCTCGTTGAGTCCATAGGCTTTGGCAATATAAACCAGGTTAAGTATGTCTTTTTGAAAGCATGACCCTCCAAAACCAACAGATGCTTTTAGGAATTTTGGCCCTATACGGCTGTCCATTCCAATAGCCTTCGCCACTTCACTTACATCTGCCCCGGTCTTTTCACAAAGTTCTGAAAGCGCGTTTATGGACGAAACACGTTGTGCCAAAAATGCATTGGCTGTTAACTTTGACAATTCAGAAGACCAAAGATTTGTGGTCAATATTCGTGTTCTGTCAACCCAATTGGCATAAACATCAACAAGCGCATTTATAGCACGCTGTCCTTCTTCAGTAGTGTCGCCTCCAATCAGAATTCTATCCGGATTCAGTAAGTCCTGAACGGCGGTTCCTTCTGCCAGGAATTCAGGATTGGATAAAATCTGGAAACGTACACCATTTCCTGTATTGTCTAAAATATTTTTGATTGCTTCTGCTGTTCGTACCGGAAGTGTCGATTTTTCGACAACAATCTTATTGGATTTGGAAACGCGTGCAATCTGTCTTGCGCATAATTCTATATATTTCAAATCGGCCGCCATACCTTTTCCTGAACCATAGGTTTTCGTAGGAGTATTAACCGAAATGAAAATCATTTCTGCCTCATCGATTGCTTTTTCGACTTCTGTAGAAAAAAACAGGTTCCTTCCTCTTGCCTCCGCAACAACATCAGACAATCCGGGCTCATATATAGGGATATTATTTGTATCCTCATCATTCCAGGCTGCAATTCTAGCCTCATTCAGGTCAACAACGGTAACTTTAATATCCGGACATTTTTGTGCGATGACAGCCATTGTCGGACCTCCGACATATCCTGCACCGATACAACATATTTTGGTTATTTTCATTTTATTTTTTTCGGACTAATTTAATAGTGATTCGTAAAATTATTGACTACGAAACAAATTTTGGCAAAAGTAAGGCTTTTAACATTATAACTCATTATTGTGCCCTCCATTTTCTAAATTATAAAAATAAAATTCTCACAACAAAAAACAATACACCATAAAACTCTTTTTATTAGTTTTTTGTGATTTAATCCTTAAATTAGAAACAATTTACTCTGCATGTTTTAATGATATTGGAATTAATTTTAATTTTACCGGCCCTATTTAATTTACATAAGAATATTTTTACTACCACATTCTATGATGAAAAAAGTAATTTTTCTTCTCATCCCCATGGGAATTTTTGCACAAAACAAACCCTTTGACGCTGTCAAGACACAGGAACGGATTACACAGTATATCTTTTCAAAACCCGACAGCGCCAGAATCTATCTTGATATAATGCTAAAAAACAACCATCTGCTTCACGACACGGTTGTTGCTAAAAACTACAATAATTTTGGTGTGTATTACAGCCTGACTGCCAAACATGATTCGGCTAAAATCTTTTTTAATAAAGCTGTACTAAAATCCGCCAAATACCCGAAAAACAAAGCCGGAAGTTTTATTAATCTTTCCATTGCCCATAGAAACACCGGCGATTATAAAACTTCATTGGAGTATCTGGACGATGCCCTGAAAATTTATGAGTCTTTAGATAATGAAAGAGGAAAAGCAATCGTATATGGCGAAATGGCTTCCAATTATGCTTATATGATTGACAATAAAAGTGCGACACGTTATTTGTTAAAAGGTATTGAAATTTTAAGCAAGTCGGATGATAAAACAGACAGAAAAAATTTGGTCGTGCAAAAGCAGAAGTTAGCCAATATTTACTTTAAATTAGAGAACTTCAAGTTTGCTATTGACTTATATGAAGAGTGCCTTCCGGCCATGAAAGAAGTCAGGGATTTAAAAAACTACTATCTGACGCTTATCAATTATGGTGATTGTCTGACCTATGTCAAAGACAATACCAAAGCAAAAAAAGCACTTATGGAAGCTGCCAAAGGTCTTGAAGATTTTCACAATGCAGAATTTATCAGCCTTGCCTACAGCAAACTAGGAAAGATAGCACTGCACGAAAAAAAATACGACCTCTCCGGTTTTTACTATAAAAAAGCCTTTGACGGAATAAAAAATACAGACTCTTTCCGGTTTATGCTTATTGGAGCAGAATACATACAACTTCTGAATCAGATTGGTGATTTTGAAAAAGCGTTGGGTATTATCAAACTGGTTGAAAATTCCCCTAACCGAAAAACCTTCAATGCAGAAGACCAGATGTTCTTTTATGAGGTATCTGCTGTTACTTTTAAGAATACAAATATCAAGGACAAAGGAATTGAGGCTCTTGAAAAAGCTATTATTATTAAAGACTCTCTGGCCAAAGCCCACAAAGAATCTACTACAGAAGAACTTCAGGCCAAATTCCAAACACAAACCCAACAGGAAAAAAATCTTTTCCTAAAACAAAAAAATGAACTGTTGAGCCAAAAGGTAAGTGCCCAAAGGCGAAATTACATACTTATTGGTTCCGGAATAGTCGTGATCTGTGCTTTGGGATTCGCTGTCTCAAGAGCATACTGGCTTAAACACAAACTAGAAAAAGCCAAACTACGAGAAGCTGAAATTGAAAAAATGAATCTTCTTGAAAGGAATGCCTATAAGAAAAGAATCACTGAAGACCAGCAACAAATTATACAACTAAGAGAACAAGAATTAACTTCAATAACCTTGCAGCTTGCCAATTTACAGGACCAGATTTCTTCGATTATTGAAAATGAATCTTCTGGTACCGATTCCAAATCAAACTCTGTCAAATCATCATTGCAACAGATTATCAAGCAAAAAGATTACTGGAAAGAGTTTTCGATTAAGTTTGGACAGATACATCCGAACTTCAATGATAAATTACAGGAACGGTTTCCTATACTAACCAAAAACGATATCAATTTCTGTTCGCTATTAAAACTAAATCTTTCAAATAAGGAAATAGCCACCTTACTCCAGATTTCACATGAAAGTGTAATTACGAAAAAGTATCGCATCAAGAAAAAAATAAACATTCAGGACGATAATGAATTTCAGAAAATAATTTCTGAAATCTAATCCGAAATCTTGCGAAAAAGACCTGCTTTATGCAGGTCTTTTTTTTGCTTTCTTTTTACATTAATCAGCCTTTGATTTTTCCCTTCAAAAACAAAAAATCGACCAACCGACATATTTATTCGATGAAGTACATAAAAATCATAAAAAACAAACTTCAAAATGCAAATTTTGGCTGTTTAAAAGCTTAAAAATTGCCTTGTCGATTTCCGCACTTCATAGACAAAATATAGATAGTTAATTAATTTATTGATTTACAGCGATTTAAAACATAAAACATAACACTCCAAACCTACATTTGTCTATACTTTATCTATACCATTTTCTACTTTTTCAGCTCATTAATGGGCTTAATTTGTAATAACATTAACAAATACCACGCCCCAAATCTAATTTTATTATTACGCCCCAACTTATTCGGGTCATACTTCCCTATGTAAAGGAAGATGATTTGTCGAGGGCAAAAACTAAAAAAATAATTCTAACGTATGATTATCTATGCTAAAAAAATCCCCTTTCGACTTCGCGTCATGCTATGCTTTTTTGTGGGTCTGATTCTGTTTACAGTAATCAGATTACTGCTCTCATAAAATCTTTATGATTTAAATAAACAAATTGTCATTAAGAATGGCCTTTTGTTTCAGCCCTAAACTTCAATAATCGTTAACCAATTAATTTAGATATGAGAAAATTATCACTAATTCTCTTCATGGTCATCTTGTGCATTAACTATACGTATGCACAATCCCCCGATGACCAAATTAAGGTGCTACAAAAATGCATCGACCTTAAAGAGCTCCAGGATTATCTGCCTGGAAAATCTACCCAGCCCCTATATGTCATGCAACATGGCGTTTCTTTTGACAAAGACATAAAGGTCTCAAAAAATGGAAAACCTTTGGTCTTTTTATCCAAGCAGGAAATCAAATCGCAACAGCCGCAGGCCTACCTGCTGTTTTGGACATTTGAAATAAATGAAAAAACAGCACGTGTATCATTTGTTTACAATTATGACCAGAATCAAAGCCCAAAAGCAGTTCGGGCAGACCTGGAACTTAACAAACAAGGCGCTGAATGGACTGTTAAAACTGTAGCAATCAATAAAGTTTAATCGATGGGAAATAAAAATTACTTTCAAAAATTATCCCAGGCAATTTTATTGATTGTTCCTGTACTCATGTTACTGATACCTTCTTTTACAGAAGCTCAGACGAGAGTCATCAATAACAACAAATTGCGTGTTGGTAATGGGTCAGAAAATTCCATTAACAATTCGGGAAATATGCAGCAGCCTTTTTATTACAATTCAATTGCTGCGCAATGGAGAAAATTAACCTACAGCAATTATGCTCTTGATAATGCCTATGCTGTTGGAGGAGACGGAACCAATGAGTGGAACACAACCGGAACGATCGTTCAAAACCCGGCATTGACCAACCAAACTATCGACTATTCAGGATTTACCTTTACTACCGCTCCAAACGGATATGGCAAGGTAGTTTCAAAAGGAAACATCAATGTTGGCGGTTCGCTTCTTGAAGTCGAAAACACTTTTACTCTTTTACAAAGTGCCGGTTATATCGAGGTAAAAGTAAAAGTTAAGAATGTCAGCGCTGCACCTATCAGCAATGTCAGAATTTGGGTAGGAACCCGGGATGACTTTGTCGGTTTGACAGACAGTAACATCAAACAAAAAGGAAATCTTGTAAACGGCGCCTTTGTATTAAACACTGTGGCTTCGCAACCTTCTGCCGCATTAAAAATTTATAATAATGATGAGGCTATTCTTTTTTATTCCAATTCTCCAAGAGGTAATACAATAGTAAATTCTTGTTGCGATTGGAGTAATGTCATTAACCAAAACCCGGCAACTTCTGTAGTAAACTCCGGAACTACGGATGGTTCGTATGGTTTTTATGTACGTTTCAACAACCTGGCTGTAAATGCCAGCGATGATTTTACATGGTATTATGCTGCGGGAACAATTGCAGATATTGACGATATTATTGAAGATGTAGCTCAGGCAAGTGGTGCTGTAAACAATATCACTTACACATCGGCTGTTTTTAATTCTACTTCACAAAATGCTGTAAACGGTTATTATATTGTCGTTCCTCAAGGTTCGCCGGCACCTACCGAAGCTCAAATCCAGGCAGGTACCACTTATGGTTCTGTTACGCCTGTGGCACATGGCTCATCTGCTATGCCTGCCAATGTTGAAGTGCCTTTCCCAATTTCGGGACTGACGCCAAATACAACTTATGAATTGTATTTTGTAACGCGCGACGCCGTTCCTGCTTATTCAACGATTTACCACACCTCATTCACAACACTGGCTTATACCGTTCCAAATGTCACTACCACGACAACTGCCAGTGCCATTACGGCAAACTCGGCTTCTTCCGGAGGAACTGTAGGTTCAGATGGCGGTCAGGCCGTTACTGAAAGAGGTATTTGCTGGAGTACGACTGCAAATCCAACTATTGCCAACAGCAGAACTACAGACGGTTCTGGTTTGGGTACTTTTACAAGTGCTATGGCAGGATTGAATGCAGGTACTACTTACTATGTCAGAGCTTATGCTACCAACTCTGTAGGAACCGGTTATGGACCACAGGTTACATTTACTACTGTGGCTAATAATAACCCTACCATTTCAACTGTTGCCAATCAGTCTGTTTGTGCCAATGCAGCAACTACTGCACTTGCCTTTACGGTGGCTGATGTGGAAACTCCGGCAGCAAGTTTAACCGTTACAAGAAGCTCTTCCAACACTACTTTGGTTCCAAATGCAAACATAGTAGTGGCGGGTACAGGTGCTAACAGAACAGTTACTGTTACTCCGGCAGCCAACCAGCACGGAACAGCTACGATAACACTTACGGTTACAGACCAATTAGGTGCTACGGCTACTACAACTTTCACAGTAACCGTTAACCAGTTCCCTGTAATATCGTATGCATCGGCTACCTATAATTTATACCAAAGCCAGACTATTACACCTATTGCAGCTATCAACACTGGCGGAGCAAGTACAAACTGGAGCATTACTCCGGCACTACCGGCAGGATTGACATTTAACACTGCCAACGGAACCATTACCGGAACTCCAACCGGTTCACAGTCTACGGCAAGCTACACAGTTACAGCAAACAACAATGGCTGTACGGCAACAACAAACTTCTCAATTTACATTACTCCTTGTAATACCTTTAACGCATCAGACGTTATTACAAACGGAAACGCGTTATTGACCGGAAATGAAGTACGCCTTACAGAAAGTCAAGGCAACCTGTATGGTACAGTTTGGGGTAAAGCGAGACTTGACCTGAATGAAAACTTCAAAATAAGTACGCAGCTTTATTTTGGTGCATCTGATTCAGGTGCCGATGGATTGGCTTTCGTTCTACAGCCTTTATCTTCCAACCAGGGAGTTTCAGGAGGCGGACTTGGCTATCAAGGAATTAGCCCTTCTCTTGCAGTAGAATTTGACACCTATTATAATCCGGGTGCAGACCCTATTTCGAATGACCATATTGCTATCGTAAAAAATGGATTGGCAGCAAGTATTTCTGCACATTCAGAATTTGCTCCTTATTACAATGCAGGTCAAATTGAAGATGGCAACTGGCACGATGCCGTTTTTGAATGGATTGCTTCTTCAAAAACGCTTAAGGTGACTTATGAAGGTACGGTAATCTTCAATACCGTAATCGATATTCCAAATGCGGTTTTAGGAAACCAATATGCATATTGGGGCTTTACGGCTGCCACAGGTGGTTCAGTAAACGAACACAGAGTACGTTTTAACGGATATTGCTTAACCTCAATTGTAAGTACACCTCCTACTATTTCAGCGGTAGCTAACCAGAGCTATTGCTACAATACTGCAGGTTCTGTGAATGTTACCGTAGCAGATAGCGAATCTCCTGTAGCAAACATTTCGCTTCAGGCAACAGGTTCTACCAACACGGCGTTGCTTCCTTTAGCTAACATCACAGTTACAGGTACGGGAGCAACCAGAGCGGTAAACTTCACTCCGGTTTCTGGACAATTCGGAACCTCAACCGTAACTTTAAGAGCAACAGACGGTGACGGTACAACATCAACACGAACATTCACCGTTACTTTTGACGATACAGTGAATCCAACTGCTGTTGCACAAAATCTTACTGTTTATTTAGGAACAAACGGTCAGGCTACTACTACCGCTGCCGCTATCAACAACGGTTCGTCTGATAATTGTGGTATTGCAAGTATTACTGCTTCTCCATTAACTTTCAATGGCACTAATCTTGGCGCAAACACCGTAACTCTTACAGTTACGGACGTGAAAGGGAATGTTGGCACGGCAACTTCAACTGTTACAGTTATTGATAATATTGCTCCAACAGTAATTACTCAAAACACTACTGTATCTATTGCTGCTAACGGACAAGTATCGATAACTCCGGCGCAAGTGAATAATGGTTCTTTCGATAACGTTGGAATCACCTCCTTAACCGTAAGCCCGAATACATTCAATTGTTCTAATTTAGGGCCAAATACTGTAACATTAACGGCTGTAGATGCCAGCGGAAATACTTCTTCTTCAACTGCAGTGGTAACGGTTCAGGATACTACTAACCCAACAATCATTACCAGAAACATTACTGTAAACGTGAATGCGGCCGGAATTTACAATCTGGTTCCTTCAGAAGTTGACAATGGTTCTTATGATAATTGTGGTATTTCCAACCTTGGAATCACCAGGGCTTTGTTTACCTGCGCTGATGTAGGTCAAAGCTTTACGATTACGCTTTTTGGAAATGACCCTTCGGGTAACCTGGGTGCTGCTACGGCTGTAGTTACTGTGGCCGATGTTATGGCACCTAACGTAATTACGCAAAACATTACCGTACAGCTAAACGCAAGCGGACAGGCAACAATAACACCTGCTCAAATCAATAACGGTTCGACAGACAATTGTGGTATTGCTTCTTATGCTTTAAGCAAGACTACTTTTAACTGTTCTGAAACCGGAGCCAATACGGTAACGCTTTCTGTAACCGATATTCACGGAAACGTAGGAACTGCAACGGCTGTTGTAACCGTTCAGGATACTACAAACCCAACTATCCTTACTCAAAACATTACTGTACAACTGGATGCTAACGGACAGGCTACAATTGTTCCGGCCCAAATCAACAATGGTTCTTTTGATAATTGTGCTATCACAGCATTGGCGCTTGATATTACTTCTTTTGACTGTACAAACATTGGTGCCAATACGGTAACTTTAACCGGAACTGATGCCAGCGGAAACTCGGCTTCAAATACGGCTATTGTAACGGTACAGGATTTGATTGCTCCGATTGTTCTTACACAGAATATCACAGTTCAGTTGGATGCTAACGGACAGGCGACTATCACTCCCGCTCAAATCAACAATGCGTCGACAGACAACTGTGCAATTGCTACTTATGCACTTGACGTAACATCTTTCGACTGTACAAATGTGGGTGCAAATACAGTAACGCTTACTGTAACGGATGTTAACGGAAATTCGGCTTCAAATACGGCTATTGTAACCGTAGAAGATGTTATTGCTCCAACAGTACTTACACAGAATATCACTGTACAATTGGACGCTAACGGACAGGCTACAATCACTCCTGCTCAAATCAACAATGCGTCGACAGACAACTGTACAATTGCTAATTACACGCTTGATATTACAGCTTTCGACTGTACAAATGTGGGTGCAAACACGGTAACGCTTACTGTAACTGACGTGAACGGAAATTCCGCTTCGAATACGGCTGTAGTAACAGTCGAAGACAATATTGCTCCTATTGTACTTACACAGAACATCACTGTACAATTGGATGCTAACGGACAGGCTACAATCACTCCTGCCCAAATCAACAATGCTTCGACAGACAACTGTGCAATTGCTACGTATGTTCTCGACATCACAGCTTTCGACTGTACAAATGTGGGAGCAAACACGGTAACGCTTACTGTAACCGATGTTAACGGTAATTCGGCTTCAAATACGGCTGTAGTAACAGTCGAAGACAATATTGCTCCTATTGTACTTACACAGAACATTACTGTACAATTGGACGCTAACGGACAGGCGACAATTACTCCTGCCCAAATCAACAATGCTTCAACAGACAACTGTGCAATTGCTACGTATGTTCTTGACATTACAGCTTTCGACTGTACAAACGTGGGTGCAAACACGGTAACGCTTACTGTAACCGATGTAAACGGAAACGTTGCTTCTAGCACAGCAGTAGTAACTGTTGAAGACGTACTTGCTCCTATTGTTCTTACACAAAACATCACGGTTGAATTAGACGCTAACGGGCAGGCTACAATTACGCCGGCTCAGATTAACAATGCATCTACAGACAATTGTGCCATTGCTACCTATACTTTAGACATTACCAGCTTTAACTGTGCTAATGTAGGTCCGAATACCGTAGTACTGACTGTAACCGATATCCATGGAAATTCGGCTTCAAATACAGCTGTAGTAACAGTGGAAGACAACATCAACCCAACTGTTCTTATACAGAACATCACAGTTCAGTTAGATGCAAACGGACAGGCGACAATTACACCGGCTCAAATCAACAATGGCTCATTTGACAACTGTACGATTGCTACTTATGTTCTTGACACTACAACTTTCGACTGTACAAATGTTGGAACAAATACAGTCACATTAACTGTAACTGATGTGAACGGAAATTCAGCTTCTAACACAGCTGTGGTAACTGTTGAAGACAACATCCTTCCAACGATGATTGCTCAAAACGTAACCGTTCACCTAAACATCAATGGTGAATATACGTTGACAACGGCTGATGTGGATAATGGTTCATTTGACAACTGTGCTATCGAAACAATGGGTATTTCCCGCACTTTCTTTAACTGTTCAGACATAGGAACGACGAATACGATTACATTGTTTGGTGTTGATGTTAACGGAAATTATGCTTCTACCACCGCGATAATAACTGTTGCCGACATGATGGCTCCAACTGTAAGAACACAAAACATTACAGTGGAATTGGATGCTAACGGACAGGCTACAATCACACCTGCACAAATCAACAATGGTTCAACAGACAATTGTGGAATTGCAACGTATGCACTGGACATTACAAGCTTTAATTGTACAAATGTTGGTGCCAACACGGTAACTCTGACTGTAACTGACAATTATGGAAATGCGGCTTCAAATACCGCTACTGTAACCGTAATTGATACGGTTAATCCAATTGTAAACACGCAGAACATCACAATTCAGCTGGATGCTAACGGACAGGCTACTATTACGCCTGCTCAAATCAATAATGCATCAACAGACAATTGCGGCATTGCAACGTATACTCTTGATATCACAGATTTCAATTGTACAAATACAGGTGCTAATACAGTAACATTGACAGTAACTGATGTAAATGGAAACTCGGCTTCTAATACAGCTATTGTAACTGTAGAAGATGTTATAGCCCCGACTGTTCTAACGCAGAATATTACAGTACAGTTAGAGGCTAACGGACAGGTTACAATTACCCCTGCTCAAATCAACAATGGTTCGACAGACAATTGTACTATTGCAACTTATACGTTAGACATTACAGAATTTAACTGTACTAACATAGGTGCCAATACGGTAACGCTTACAGCTACTGACGCCAGCGGAAATACTTCTTCAGCAACAGCTGTAGTAACAGTAGAAGACACTATTGCTCCAACAGTAATCACGCAGAATATTACGGTTCAGCTGGATGCTAACGGACAGGCTTCAATTACAGCAGCTCAGATTGACAATGGTTCAGCAGACAGCTGTGGAATCGCAACCTATGTTCTTGACATTACAGATTTCACTTGTGCAAACGTAGGCGCCAACACAGTAACCTTAACTGTGACTGATGTTAACGGAAACACGGCTTCCAATACCGCTGTCGTGACAGTTGCTGATTCAGTTGCTCCAACAGTAATTACACAGAACATAACGGTTCAATTGGATATCAACGGACAGGCTACTATCACACCTGCTCAGATAAATAACGGTTCGACAGACAATTGCGGTATCTCGGGCTACACACTTGACAAGACTAACTTCTCTTGCTCAAATGTGGGTAACAACACGGTAATCTTAAGTGTAACTGATGTTAACGGAAATGTTGCTACTCAAACAGCAACAGTAACGGTTCAGGATGCGATGGCTCCATTCGCAATCACACAAGATGTGACTATTTCTCTTGATGCTGACGGAATGGCCTATATCACGGTTGCAGACATTAACAACGGTTCTTCAGACAATTGTGGCATTGCTTCAATTACGTTAAGCCAGACAGCATTCAATTGTGGTGAAACAGGAACTAATTTCGTGACAATGACAGTTACGGATATTCATGGAAATGTTTCATCGGCAGAGGCTGCAGTAACGGTTATCAATACTTTCGGTGATAATGACGGCGACGGTATTCCTGACAATTGTGATTCTGATGATGATAATGATGGTATAGAAGACTCTGTTGACAACTGTCCGTTTACTTACAACCCAGACCAGACCGATACTGACAATGACGGTATAGGCGATGCTTGTGACGACGATTATGATAACGACGGTGTTCCGAACGATATCGATAACTGTCCTTACACCTACAACCCGGGTCAGGAAGATATTGACAAAGACGGAATCGGAGACGTTTGCGACTTGACAGAAATCAACATTTCTCAAGCATTTACACCAAACAATGACGGAATCAACGATACATGGCAGATTATCAACATCACCAACTATCCAAATTCTGTAGTAAAAGTGTTTAACCGATGGGGTTCTGAAGTATTCAGCGCCAAAGGATACAAAAATGATTGGAATGGTCATTATAAAGGTTCCAGCAACCCGCTGCCTGAATCCTCATACTATTACCAAATTGATTTAGGAAACGGAACTCCTGTTTATGAAGGATGGATTTACTTAACCCGATAATCAGGAACAAATAAAAATGACAATCATTATGAAAACACTCAATAAATTAAGCACTGTACTGTTATTTTTCTTTGCCGCTTATGCATACGGGCAACAGGAAACCAGCTTTACATTTTACAGAAACAATATGAACATCATCAACCCTGCTTATGCAGGGGCTGATGGTGAAACCATAGTCTCAAGCAGCTTTAAGACACAATGGGCAGGAGTAAAAGATGCTCCGGAAACCCAGGCTGTGTCTTTTGGAACGCCAACAGGAAAAAAATTAGGAATCGGACTTTCGATTATTAACGATAAGACATTCGTTGAAAAACAGACTTCTGTTTTTGCTGATTTCTCATATCTGGTTCCTTTGAATGAAACCCTTGACCTGTACCTGGGAGTAAAAGCGGGCGGAAATTTTTATGATGTAAACGTGAACGGATTACAGACCTATAATGTAGAATCTGACCCGTCATTGGTAAACATCAACCGATTCAATCCTAATTTCGGTATTGGAGCTTATTTAAAGCACAAGAAATTTTATGTCTCGCTTTCTACTCCAAAAATGTTGAGCACACAGCGTGCTAAAAATGAAGACGGAGTAGCAACAGTTGCTTCCGACAGACCTCATATTTACCTAAGTGGTGGTTATGACATCATCCTGAATGAGAACTTTATGTTACAGCCTTCTACCCTGCTTCGTTATGTAAACGGCGCTCCGGTTTCAATGGACCTTACTGGTGTTGTTACTTACAAACAGCAGTTTGGACTTGGAGTTGCCTACAGAACAGACAAAGCCATCAACGGATTGGCAATCATAAAGGTTAACAACTGGTTTGATTTTGGGTATGCTTATGAACATTCCTTACGAGATGAAATTGCAAGCGCAACAAGCGGAACGCATGAATTTTACTTGAGATTCAACCTAACGCCAAAAGCGAATTAAGGGTTGGGTTAGTTACAACTAAAAAGCGGGGACTATGTCCCCGCTTTTTTATTTATCTTTTAAATTATCCGAAGCTTTATGCTTATCAAAAAACTCCATCAGCTATGCTTTGCGGCTCTGCGCCTTTGTGTGAAATAATGGCTCGCAAAGACACAGAGCCGCAAAGGTTTTAAGAGCATCTTTTCGTATCTTTAAACAGTATCAATAAAATTCTTTTCCGTTCTATTAAAAACGATAAGGCCTAATAAAAAGATAACGATTGAAAACACCACCGAATAAACAAGACCGAATGTTGTAAACTCCCCTTTGCCCAGATAAGAATATTTGAAAAACTCAAAAATACTGGTCAGCGGATTCAGATACACCAGGTTTTCATAACCATAAGGCTTTAATTTTTTTACTACTAACGAAGTCGGATAAACTACCGGAGTAAGATACATATAAAGCTGTACGCCAAAACCAATCAAGAAAGTCAGGTCCCTGTATTTTGTTGTCATGGAAGAAATAATCATCCCAAATCCAAGCGAAATTAAGGCCATCAAAATCAAGAGAATGGGTGTGAATACGATTTCCCAATTGGGCATTACGGCTTTGCCCTGCATTATGAAATAAGCCATCATGCAGATAAAGAACAGAAACTGTATACCAAACTTTAAAAGATTGGATATGGTTATGGATATGGGCATAATAACCCTTGGAAAATAAACCTTCCCGAAAATATTCTGATTGGTTTTGAAAGTATCTGAAGTCGATTTAAAGCAATCCGAAAAATAGAACCAAAGCGTATTCCCTGCCAAAGCAAACAGGAAATAATTGATTCCATCTGATTCAATCTGGGCTATTTTATTAAAAATCACAAACTGGATAACAGAAGTCAGTAATGGCTGGATTAAAAACCATAACGGTCCCAGAACAGTCTGTTTGTAATAGGTCACGATATCGCGTTTTACAAATAGCATCAGCAAATCACGATACCTCCAGATTTCATCAAAATTAAAGGAAATCAGTTTCCTTTTAGGAGTTATTTCATAAAGCCATTGCTGGTTATTGAAGTCGTTTTCCTGTCTTGCTATTTTTTCAGCCATTTGTTTAAAAGTCTTTTAAAACGATTTTCCGGTTCGCCTTCATCGTGATAACCATTACTGTAATCGCCATAACCATATCCATAACCGTAACCATATCTGGCTTTGCTTTCATAACCATTAAAGACAATACTTATATTGGTCAGCTCTCCTCGTTTGTGCTTGTCATTGACCAAAGCCAGCATTCCTTTTTTGGTAACATTCTGGCGAACGACATACAACGTAGCATCGCAAAACTGGGCCAATTCCAAAGCATCAGAAACCAGTCCAACCGGTGGCGTGTCTAAAATAATATAATCGTATTTTCTTTTCAAATCATCCAAAAGGTCTTTCATGCTTTCCCCGAGAATAAGCTCAGCCGGATTGGGCGGAATAGGCCCTGAAGTAATGACATCTAAATACGATATCCTTGTTTTCTGGATGATTTCATCTGCTGTTTTCTGTCCAATCAAATAATTGACCACTCCAAAACTATTGTCAAGGTCAAAATCACCAAATATTTTAGGTTTTCTTAAATCCAGACCTACAATGACGGTTTTCTTTTCACTTAACGCAAAAACAGTGGCAATGTTTATGGAACAGAACGTTTTCCCTTCCCCACTGATGGAAGAAGTCAGCATCAATGTTTTTGCTCCTGAAACATTTTGTTTTTTATACAGGAATTGTAACGATGATCTGACGGCACGGAAAGATTCCGCCAATGCCGATTTTGGTTTTTCAAAAACAGCCAGATTGCTGGCCATTTTCTTTTTGCCAATAACACCCAACAATGGTATTTTGGTTAGTTTGGCGATGTCTTCAACAGTATGGATACTATTATCCATAAACGTAATGATAAACACAACAACCAAAGGAATCATCAATCCCAGAAACAGGGCTAGCACATAATTTACACTGGTTTTCGGGCCAATTAATCCTCCGCCGGTGTCTTTTGCCGAATCAATAAAATGAATATCCGAAAGATTAGCTGCCTTGACAATGTTTGCTTCATTTCTTTTGGCCAGGAAAGTATTGAATATGCTTTCTGCCAAATCATATTTTCTTGTAATTTTCAATAAATCCTGCTGGTCATCCGGCAATCTTTTTATGGTGCTTTCTGCCTGACCCATTTTAGCATTGACCAATGCCAGATCATTCTGGATTACCGTTTTTGCCGCTGCAATGTTTTCCAAAAGAACTTTTTTGACAGATTCCATTTCATTATCAAAGTCCCTGAAAAACCTGTCATTCTTTACGGCATATGCTTTTTCAGAACGCTGTATGGAAAGCGCTATTAATCGGGAAACATTACCCACAATGTTGGGGTCATCAATTCCTGCAACGGCCGGAGCCGGCAATTTTGAATAGTCAACACTGTTGTTCAGATACGAACGCAATGTATTATAGTAGGCTATTTTACGGTTAATGGCATCTTTTTCTATATCGAGCCCTGCCAGTTTCTCGGAAATTTTTTCGCCTCCGTCTTCCAGTTCAAGAACGTTTTTGCCCCTGCGGAAATCCTTCAATTGTCCTTCGGTTCCTTTGAGCTGGTCTTCCATTTTGATTAACGTACTATCAATAAAGGCAATTGTATTAATCGCAAACTGGTTTTTGCTGTCCAACTGGTTTTTCCGCAATACCTCAACCGTAGTGTTCAGATAATCGACCATTCTGGCCTTATTCGTTCCCTGCATGGCAAGTTTTAGTATAGAACTGCCTTTGGTATCGCTATCTACACTAATGCCCTGATACTGGCTGACCACACTATTGAAATTGTCAAATCTCACAAAATATTCTTTACCGGCATACGAACTCGCATCGGGTTTTAATTCCAGTTTCCAATTCAGATAAGGCAATTTGACCTGCTCTCCTACTTTAAACCTTTTGCTGTAGTCTCCTATCGCAACGGCAATCTGGCTTTGACTGTCGTTATAATAGTTGATAATATTGACGCTTTCATTTTCAAAAGCAATCGAAAGTTCATATTCTGAAGCATTCAGGAATTTTATCTTAATCGGAATTCCTGACAACTGTCCTTTAGATTTGTCAATTACCACCTTAAACGGGGCTTCTCCATAGGCATCAATCAGGTTGTATTTTCCCTGTTTAAAATATTTGATGTAATATTCAAGTTTGGCTACGACAATTTCATTATGAGAACGTGATTTTAGCGTCGTTATAATAGTCTGCACCTTATCTGAAGTACCTCCCCAGTTAAAAACCAAACTCGTATTTGAGGTAAAAAAAGGATTGCTCTCTTCGCGGATGGCGATAAGGCTCTCCATTCCGTAAATTTTTTCTTTACGGATATTCACCTGATAGGCTATAACAAAACACACAATAAGGCTCGCCAAAAACCATTTCCAGTAACTCAATATTTTTATCAAGAAACCTTTGAAATCGAAATTGTTCTGATTTTCAAAAAATGAAAAGTCCTTTGGATCAAGCATGGTATTGATTATCTATTAATGAGCACTATTGCTGTGGTAACCAGAGAAATCAGGGTAATAACGGTTGCCAGCGATTGGATTCCCGTTGTTCCGGTTCCCCAGGATTTTTGTTTTAAAGGCTTAACATAAATATAATCATTTGGCTGTATATAGTAATAAGGGGACTTCATGACATTGGCATCTGTCAGGTCCAGTGTGTGCATTTCTGTTCCGTGCGGATATTGGCGGATTATGGTTACTTCTTTCCTGTTTCCCACCATTGTTATATCTCCCGAATTTGCAATGGCTTCCATTACGTTGACTTTTTCCTGAAACAATACCTTTGTTCCCGGCGATGCGATTTCTCCGTTTACGGTATAACGAAGACCGGTCAGTTTTACATTTACAAAGATGTTTGCCTCTTTATGGAAATATTCATCCAATAGTTGTTTTTCAATCTTAATCCGGATTTCTTCCAATGTAAGCCCAACAACTTTCACCTCGCCAAGAACCGGAATCCTGATGTTTCCGTGGTCGTCAACAGAATATCCGTTAAAATATAAATTTTGTTCGTTCAGGTTATTTACATTTCCGTCTGTGGCATTGAACATTTCTACCAAAGCGGCATCCAATGCTTTAATTTTAATACTCAGGATATCGTTTGTTTGTACTCTATAGGGTTTTGCAACAACTGGATTGACTGAAGAAGCCGTTTCAGAATTGTTCTTGTTCTGAAGGTATATCAAATCCTGGCTGGGCACACATGAGGTAAATATAATAGCTATTACTATTGCTATTGAAAGAAACGGGAGTGATTTCTTCATTATCAATTTTTTAGTAAACAAATATAGAGTTCTTCAATTAGAAAATGACAACAATCTACGTATTTTTAAATGAATTTTCAAAGGGAACCCGGTGTAGGATACTCCTCCCGAGCGTGACTTCATCAGCATATTCGAGTTCATCGCCTACAGAAATTCCCCGTGCAATTGTAGAAGTTATTACATCATAATCTTTAATCTGCTTGTAGATATAAAAATTAGTGGTATCGCCTTCCATAGTGGAACTTAGGGCAAAAATCAGTTCCCGGATGTTTCCCGATTTGACTTTTTCGACCAAAGTAGGAATGTTCAGCTGGCTTGGGCCAACGCCATCAATAGGAGATATTTTTCCTCCCAATACGTGATAAATCCCTCTGAATTGGCCGGTATTTTCAATAGCCATTACATCGCGGATATCTTCAACAACGCAAATCACCTGATGGTCGCGATTGGAATTGGAACAGATTTCACAAACCGCAACATCAGAAATATTGTGGCAGCTCTGGCAAAACTTGATTTCTTCCCGCATCGTCAAAAGTGCCTGCGACAGCAAACCCGTCTGTTCTTTTGGTTGCTTCAGCAAATGCAATACCAAACGCAATGCAGTTCGCTTGCCAATTCCCGGCAATTGAGACATCTCATAAACTGCCTTTTCTAAAAGTTTCGAAGAAAATTCCATAGAGTGCAAATATACTAAACGGAGTCCTGATTTTTAGCAGAGACAAAACTGTTTTAAACAAAAAAGCTTCCTGAAGAACCGGAAGCTTTTGTTTGTTTTATATAAGGGTTATTTTACGGCCTTTGCAGACAATGCCGCTTTTTTTATCTCATCCTTAAATGTTTCTTTGGCTTTCAAATCATAGCCGCCCGAAACCATAATCGTATTCTGCTTATCGACTTTTACGACATAAATTTCCATAACAAGGTCTTGCCCTTCGTCATTCTTAATTAAGGCAGTCTGATAAAGAATATCTTTCCCTTTTTCTTTCAGTTCTCCTTTTTTTACATCGGTTAAATCTTTGTCCTCCGAAATAGCCTGCATTTCTGCTTTTGCATCTTCATAAGTTTGTGCCATCATGTTTGCCATAATAAAGGCGACAGGTTCTGCTGACATGTACATATTTCCTTCTGCCATTGGGAAAAGCGATTTATTGAAATTCATGTCAATCTTGACATCAGAAACGGCATCTTCTTGTGCAAATCCTGCATATGAAACTAAAAACAGGGCAATTGCAGTAACGATTTTTCTCATCTAATTTTCTTTTTGATTTATTTCAAATTTAGGATAAAACTGGGATTAATTGCTATTTTTGGGTAAATTTTATTTGCTTTGCAATAAACTCAAACTTAGATGAAACCACTTACCATTCTCCTGATAATAATTATTTATTTTGGCATATTGATATTGATTTCCAATATCGTCAGTAAAAAGGATTCGGGGAACGATGCCTTTTTTAAGGCGAACAAGAATTCGAAATGGTATTTGGTGGCTTTCGGGATGATTGGAACGGCACTATCCGGCGTGACTTTTATTTCTGTTCCGGGACAAGTTGGCTCACCCGATATACAGTTCAAATACTTTCAGTTTGTTTTAGGAAATGCTATTGGTTTTATACTCATTGCCAAAGTACTACTTCCACTGTATTACCGAATGAATCTGACTTCAATTTACAGTTATATCGAACAGCGCTTAGGTCATGTTGCCTATAAGACGGCAGCTACTATATTTTTAATAAGCCGTACAATTGGCTCTGCAGCAAGGCTCTATCTTGTGGTTATCGTATTGCAACGCTACGTTTTTAACGCCTTTGGCGTCCCTTTTTGGGTAACGGTACTGATTTCTTTAGGATTGATTTTTGCTTATACGTATCGCGGTGGACTGAAAACGATTATTATTACCGATACGCTACAGACCTTATTCCTGGTTTCTTCCGTTATTTTTACTATCTATTTTATTTGCAGCAGCCTGGATTATAACCTACCAGAGGCTTTTGAAGCCGTAAAAGAGAGCAGTTATTCAAAGATATTTTTCTTTGAAGACTGGCTAAAAAGCAATTATTTCTGGAAACAGATTTTGGGAGGTATATTTGTGACACTGGCTATGGTTGGACTTGACCAGGACCTGATGCAGAAAAACCTGAGCTGCAAAAACATAGGCGAGGCCCAAAAGAACATGTTTACTTTTACAGGGATTTTTGTAGTTATCAATATCTTTTTCCTGAGTGTGGGTGCTTTGCTGTATATGTATGCAGAGAAAAACGGAATCAGTGTTCCTTTGGATGCTGTAACCGGAAAGCCCAGAACCGACCTTCTTTTCCCTGAAATTGCCTTCAATTACCTGACATTGGTTCCCGCAATCGTATTCTTATTGGGTTTGACAGCAGCAACATTTGCAACCACCGATTCTGCACTGACAGCACTTACAACTTCTTTTTGTGTTGACTTTTTAGGCATGGATAAGGCCGAAAATGCTTTAAACCCAAATATGGTCCGTACCCGCCATCTTGTCCACATCGGGTTTTCATTACTGATGTTTTTGGTTATTCTTGTCATTTATCTTTTAAACAGTGATGCTGTCGTTGGATTGATTTTCAAAGTTGCCGCCTATACTTATGGGCCATTGTTAGGCTTGTATTCTTTCGGGTTATTTATGAAAACCAAAACTGTCAATGACCGATTTGTTCCGATTATATGCATACTGGCACCGGGAATTACTTTCTTAATCAGTTCTTATTCTACAGAATTGTTTGGAAATTATCAATTCGCCGAAGAATTGATTATCCTGAATGGAGGGCTAACCTTTTTAGGATTATTGCTGATTAGTAAAAAAGCAACTACGCAAACGCGATTTTAGCCAACGAGCTATTGGCAAAATGATGGCGGGTAAAGTGCAAACTTTAACTTTTGTGCTTTTTTATTCCACCGAATGTATTCTACATTCGTTTTTTATTTTGTAAGTTAGTTCTGTAGAAACAAATCGGCTACGTTACTGCTAAATCGAACTTTCAGTCCAATTTATCCGCCAATACGCCAATACCCAAACCGTTAGCGGTCACCCTATGAACGACCGTGCAAACAATAAACAGACAGACAAATGAACGGACAAGCCAACGCTTCGGCAAAATCAAAAGAGGTGCAACCAACCGCACCAAGCCAAAGCATTTGCACCACATTTGCTTTTGCCGCAACCGCAATGAAAAATAGAAAGCCGAAATGACATTAAGAGAAACGTTTTCAAAATATACGCTGACATCAGGACAAAGTTCTCTTATTGACGAGTTAGAAAAGTTTTTTTCCGACCAGACACCTTGCTTTTTGTTGAAAGGTTACGCAGGGACAGGAAAAACGTTTTTAATGAAAGGACTTACAGACTTTCTTTTGCAAAGCAAAAGAAACTTTGTTATTGCTGCACCGACAGGACGAGCAGCAAAAGTTATTTCACAAAAAACAAAACACAAGGCTTGCACTATCCACAAGACAATTTATTCAAGCAAAGAACTCAAAGAGTTTAAAACCAAAGACGAAGACGGAACAGAAACTTTCAAATTTTACTTTGAAATTAGAATAAGTGAAGACCCGACAAATACAGTTTACATCATTGACGAAGCCTCAATGATTTCAAATGTTTATTCGGAAAGCGAATTTTTTAGATTTGGTTCGGGCTTTTTGCTTAAAGACTTAATTCGTTACATCAACTTTGAAAACAACGACCACAGCAAAAAAATAATTTTCATTGGTGACAACGCACAGTTGCCACCTGTAAATATGAATTTTTCGCCAGCACTTGACGGAAGATACTTGCAAGAAAATTGCGGACTTGTTTCAAACGAATTTGAATTGAGCGAAGTTGTAAGACAAAAAGCCGATGGTGGAATACTTCACAACGCAACAAAAATTCGTCAATCGTTAAAAGAAAATATTTTCAATAAACTTGACATTGAAACAGGATTTAAAGACATCAACAAAACAAAATATGAAGAGTTGTTGCCGAAATATTTGCAAGCCTGCAACAACAAAATAGACGAAGAAACGATAATTATTGCTTATTCAAATTCAGCCGTAAAAGGTTACAACGACTTTGTAAGAAACCACTTTTTTCCAAATCAAAAAACAATTACAGTTGGCGACAAAGTAATTTTATTGAGCAATAACTACAATTATCCACAAATGGAATTGCTAAATGGCGACATTGGTTTTGTTGTAGAAGTTTCGCCAACAACTGAAAGCAGAACAATTCCACTAAAACGAAAAAACAGCAAAAACATCGTTGAAGAAATAAATGTTCCGCTAACTTTTCGGAATGTTACAATTACTTTCTCAGACGAAAATTTCAGGAAACACGATATAGAATGTAAAATAATTGAGAATTTACTATACTCACATCACAGAGATTTGAGTTCAGACGAATTGAAAGCACTTTACATTGATTTCAAAATCCGAAACAAAAATTTAAAAATAGGAACACAACCATTTAAAGACGCTTTGCGAAGCGACAAGTATTTTAACGCTTTGCGTATAAAATTTGGCTACGCCATTACTTGCCACAAAGCACAAGGCGGAGAATGGGAAAATACATTTTTGAATTGCAAAACTTCAATGGGTTATTTCAATTCAAGTTATTTCCGTTGGCTTTATACAGGAATTACAAGGGCAAAGGAAAACTTGTTTACGCTTGATGAACCGCATTTTAGTATTGTAAGCAATATTCAACCGCCCAAAATTGAAAACATAAAACCAAGAGAAGATATTCTTGCATTAAACACAGAAATTGCGGAAATAGAATTGCCGTTTGACTTTTCAAATCAAACAACTTTTTTAAAAAATATTTACCTGACAATTAGCGAATATTTGAAAGATGAGAATATAAACATCAGCGACATTCGCCACACAAGTTATTTAGAACATTATACATTTTCGCAAGGAACCGAAAATGCGATTTTTAAAATCCATTACAATGGACAAAACAAAATCACAAGAATAGAAAAGCCAACAAATTCAACGGAATTTATTGAAAGTGTTTATTCAAAACTTGCTAATCTTCAAAACAAGACAATCATAATTGCAGAACCCGAAACAACCGAAACGGAATTTGAATTTGGGCAAGCGTTTCAAAAAGAGTTTTACGAAAACTTAAAGGCAAAATTAGAACCGTTCAATTTTCAAATTGCGAAAATTGAACACAAACAATATCACGAAATTTATGAAATAAAGAAAAACGGTTTTATGGCGACATACAAATTTTGGTATGACGGAAATTTCAGGTTCAAAAAAACAGAACTCATTCCAACAAGAACAACAGGTTTAGCGGAAGAAATTAACGAACTCTTATTAGAAAAAGCATCTTGATATGGACTCTAAAACCGTTTTTGAATTACGAAAAGAAGCACAAAATTTATCAGGAATTGAAAAACTGAATAAATTAAACAATGCTCTAAATATCTCACGAAATCTATACTTAGAGGACAGTTCAGATGAATGGATTCAAAAAGCATTTGCTTGGGTTCTAATGGATTTGTGTAAATACTATTTAGCAGAAAGAAACTTAATTCAAGCAGGAGTTTGCTATAATGAACTAATTACAATAGACTTTCAAGGTTATGATGATGATATAATTGAAAATCAAAAAAACTTTCTTCGCCCAAAGATTGACACAAATTATTCGGAGGTTCAAAAAGCTGAAGAATTAAGCAAAAGCGGAAATAATAAAGAAGCATTAGAGATTTTTAAAAACCTGATTGCACAAAACAGACTAACAGAACTACATCACGAAAGTTACGGTTGGGTAATCTACCGATACATAAAAGCAGAAGAAAGTAATCTTTCATCGGTTGAGGTAAGAACGTTTTTTAGAGATTATATGAACTTAAAGAATGAAAGACCGTCAATGCTTCATTCTATGATTTTAAATTTTGCTTTAAACTATTCTAAAACACACAGCGACTTTAAATTTTACAACTTTTTTCTTTTGTGGAATCCTGACAATCTTCGCCACGAAGATTTACACGATGGATATAAAGATGGGAAAAGTATTCCCTCACTTATTTCACGCATTTGCAGAGAGTTTGTAAATTCAAACACAGAAATAAACATTGAAGAATTTATAAGCAAAATTGACCTTAGTAAAGAAACCGTTTTAGACTTTTTCAGAGAAACCATTTTTTGGAACATTTTCAATGCTCACAAGGAAAATAAATTTTTTGAATTGTGGAATTTGTTTGAGCAATATAATAACAATTATTCCAAACATGGACAATCAAAATGGCATTCCGAAATTTTAAATCTTGCTGAAAGGTTTATGAAAGAAAATGACGAATGGCATTTTCTCAACTTTTTCAAAAATTGGAATCCAGAAAATTTAAGAAATGACGATTGGAAAGAAACAAAAAAAGACGAACACACATACAAACCATTAGCAACAAAAGCACTTAAAAAGACTTTTGAAATTCTGAAAACTCAAACATCTGAACAAGATTTATCTTGGCTAATCAAACCTTATGAAACTGCAATCAAATTGTTTCCCGATGATGAGTGGTTGTTGAGAGAAAAGGCATTACTTCATTTCAAGAATAACGAATTAGAATTAGCAATCAAAATATACAAGCAACTTGTTTTGGAACTTTCCAATAAGCATTATGTTTGGCAAGAGTTTTCAGATTGTATCATTTCCGATAATTCTTTAAAAATCGGAATGCTGTCAAAAGCATTGAGTTTAGAAAAAAACGAAGATTTTTTAGGCGATATTCATTTAGATTTAGCAAAAGCGTTAATTGACGAAAATCTTTTAGAAAATGCTCTTGTAGAACTTGAAGCATACAAAAAACATAGAGAAATAAAAGGCTGGAAATTGTCATCACTTTTTGACGAATTACACGAAAATGCAAGTTCAATTAAACAAAGTTTAAAAGACAATCGGGAACTATACAAAAAATATATTCCTTTTGCCGAAAACTTCGCTTATGCTGATTTTGATTGGACAGAACTTGTTTTGGTTGATAAATGGAAAGACGACAAAGGAAAAGACCGTTTAACTTTTACAGATGGAAAAACGATTGATTTTGCAATTATTAAAAATCGTTTTGACGTATTGAAACAATTAGAGTTAGGACAGGCTTTCAAGTTCAAACTGTATAAGCAAGAAATTAAAAAGGAAGTTGAATCAAAATTTGCCTGGATGGGAAAAACTATTGTTTCTGAGTTCAAGCATATTCCACTCATTGCAGAAAAATCAGAAAAGAAACATTGGGAAATTTTAGAAGACACTTTTGCTATTGTTGATTACATCAACAAAGAAAAAAACATAATTCACGCAATTACAACACAAAATAAAGAAGTATTTTTCTCTCAAATTAAACCTGAACTACAAATTGGAGATTTTGTAACAGCCAAGAGTTACATCAAAAAAGTAAAAGACGAAAACAGAACAGAACTGCGACAAATTCAGAAAATTGACAAAGGTTCTGTTATTTCAAAATTCAAAACTCAAATTGCTATCATTGACGGAGTGAACGAGCAAAAACAGTTATTTCATTTTGTCATTTCGCCCAAGTTGCAAGGAATAGTCAAATTCACAGAAACAAACCTTAGACCAAGCGAAGGCGATTTTGTTAAACTTTCTTTTGCTACAAAAACGGACAAAGACAAAAAATTAAGAATGAAAATATTGTCTATTGAACTAACAGACGAAGCAAATCCAAACTTACGAAAGGACATTACAGGAATTATAGAAATGAAATACAAAAATTATGACGAAGAAGTTCCTGACTTTGCATTTATCGGAGATTACTATGTTCCAAAATACCTTTTAGAAAAACACAACATAACTGACGATTGCAGAGTAAACGCAAGAGCAATCTATGCAGGCGACAAATGGAAAGTAACAGAAATTGAAAGAGTATAATTCCAACGCTTTTGGTGGCACATTTGCATTTTTCCCAACACACAAAGCCAAACTAAAATGCAAAAGAGCCACCAAGCCAACGCACCACGACAGACCAAATGAACAGACAGACAATCAACATATGACATATGAACAAGAAGGGCGAACCGCTAACAAGGTATTGGCGTAATGGCGGGTTCATTGCTAAATTCAACGGTATTTCTTCGATTGAATTTTTGTGCAAAACTGAACATTTATACTTCGATTTCCGCCACTACGCCAATACCCGAAACATTAGCTGTTATTTTGAAAAACCGAACGTGAAAAATGAACGACACGAAAAAATACATATTTACATCAGACCGACTTGGATTTAGAAATTGGGATTTGACCGACATTGACAAAATGCACGAAATAAATTTTGACGAAAAAGTGATGGAGTTTTTTCCAGGTATTCCGACAAAAGAACAGACAGCTGAATTTGTAGAAAGAATGATAAACCAATTTGCTGACAAAGGGTTTTGTTATTTCGCAGTTGATAAACTTGATGACAATGAATTTATTGGTTTCATTGGACTTTCGGAACAGACTTTCGACGCTGACTTTACACCTTGTGTTGACATTGGTTGGCGAATAAAAAGTAGTGAATGGAATAAAGGTTTGGCAACAGAAGGAGCAAAAAAATGTATTGACTACGCTGTAAATGAACTAAAACTTGAAAATGTATATTCGATTGCACCAAAAATAAACACGAAATCGGAACACATTATGACAAAAATCGGAATGAAGAAACAATATGAATTTGAACATTCATTATTGGCAAAATTTGAACAACTAAAAACTTGTGTATTGTACAAATATGGAAATAATTAAAGCGGAAATAGCAGACAGTGAAATATTAACAGCAATTACAAAAAGGTCAAAAGCTTATTGGGGATTTTCGGAAGATATTTTAAAAGAATGGGAACATTTACTGACAATTACAAAAGACTATATTGAAAAAAATGAAGTATATAAACTTGTCCAAAACGACCAAATTATTGGATATTATTCCTATTTTTCTACTGACGAAAACACTATAAAACTTGATAATATTTTTATTCTTCCAGATTTTATAGGAAAAGGATTTGGCAAAATCCTAATGAACGATTTTTTAAAAAACATAAAACAATTTGGCACATACAAAGTAACTCTTGACGCAGAACCAAATGCTGAAAAATTTTATAAGACGTTTGGTTTTGAAACAATCGGACAACTTGAAAGTTCAATAAAAGATAGATATTTACCAATAATGGAATTACAAATTGAGAAAAAAAACAACAGCTAACAGCAGTTTGGCAAAATGGCGGGTTCAGTGCTAAATTGAACATTTGTTTTTCAAATGAACATTAGCGCTAAATTGAAAGTAAGTGCTTCGAAATCCGCCACTTCGCCAAGCTGCAAAACGTTATGCCCAATGCTAAGACGACTGTAAATGAGAGCAACATTTGAAGAAAAGACATACGAAAACTATTTCAACATAGAGTTGGCACGACAGACCGACATTCTATTTCCATTAGGACAAGTTCAAGAAGGTAGTTTGGGTTTTGACAGTTCTGCAATGACACGAAATAGACGACTGTGGAGAAGATTAGGACACCCATTTTGGTTTTTCCCACCTTTTCACGGAATTGACCTACGTGAAATTGCAGACGAAATGGAACACTTTCTAAAGATTACACTTGATAATATTCCAAGAATAAAAGCAAATCTACTTTTTCAATATAAAAAACCAGAATACATCACAATGTATTTAGGTCGTGAATGGTCAAATTGGAACGAACCATACTACCGTTACGACATATACAGACAACAACAAGACTTACTAATGCACATAGACCATCATTTTGGAAACAAAGTGTTTATTGTTTACGCTTCACCTGCATTACACGACATTAACGACCTTGTAACCGCCTATACAAGCGGACAAATCATTAACATTTCAAATTTCCGAAAAGCATCTGAATTAAACGGACATCACCGCAATACATACACACAAGCAGGACGACACTCAATTGCTTGCAGTGAGCCTGAAAAATTTGACAACTTTGACTTGCTCAAAGAAATTAACGAATTAACATACGACAGAAACACAGACGAAAACAACAGGAGTTTTGTTATCAATTTCAGTAAACAGATTTCAAGTGTCATATACGAAGACAAGTATTATTCTGAATCATACAGAAAACTAAACGAACAGTTTTCAAAATTCACGCAATACGAATTACTTTATAGTCATTTGACACTGCATAATTTTAACCAACTGACAGGAACGCAATGGTTACTGAAACTATAAATAAAAGCACAGGGCATAACAGCGGTTTGGCGATATGGCGGGCGAAGTGCTTCGTAGAAACATTTGTGGTTAAACAAACATTTGTTCTCCGTATGAACATTAGTGCTATAAATCCGCCACATCGCCAAGCCGCGGCCCGTTACAAGCAACCCTAACAGACCGACAGTGCAACCATCAAACGACAGAAAAAAAGCCAGCCGCACATTTTAGCACATTTGGTTTTGCCCGAAACACAAGCCGACACTTCGCAAAACCAAAAGAGCTAAAATCTCCCCACCCGCGACTGTTGAAAAGTATTCCCTAAATAATTTTGATTTTTCTTTTTGACAAATTACATTTGACAAATATTGTCAAGTTAATATATCGACACAATGCAAACTGGCGGACAAATTATAAAGACTAAACGTGAAACTCTTGGCTTACTGTTAAGACAAGTAGCAGCTCATGTTGATATAGACCAAGCGATATTGAGCAAAATAGAGAGAGGTGAAAGAAAACCTTCCAAAGACAACATAATAAAACTTGCTGAAATTTTATCACTTGACGAGCAAGAATTAATGATTCAATTCATAAGCGACAAAATAGCTTACGAAATTTCTGATGAGGATTTTGCTTCACAAGCCTTAAAAGTTGCCGAAAAGAAAGTTAAATATCTAAAATCAACAAGAAATGGGAAGGTTTGAAAAAACAATTGTCATAGAGAACGGTCTTGACAGAAGAGAATTAGGCTACTATTCAACACCTAATTTTATTTCAACATTTATGACAAAAAAAATGTTGGACATCAATCCCAGTGGTAAAACTGCTCTTGACCCTTGTGTTGGTAAAGAAGAAATGATAAAGGAATTATATGATTTAAATATAGAAATAGATGGGATTGACATTCATAATCATGGCGACCACTTTTATTGCAATTTCATCGAAGATGATTTTATTGACTTCTATAAGAGAAATAAAATAGGACTTATTTTTAACCAGAAAATCAATTTAGACTACGACTATTATATTGCTAATCCTCCGTATAACTGTCATGAAGTTGATTATATTAAAAATAATAAAAGGGAATTAAACAACGTTTTTGAAAGCATTGGAGTACACAACATGTATTCAATGTTTATTTCCGCAATCATCGACAGTGCTAAAGATGGTGCTTTAATATCTATAATTAGTGCAGACAGTTTTTTAACAGCAAGAATGCACAATCCTTTGAGAAAGCAAATTTTAGAGGAGTGTTCAATTCACTATCTTATTTTATGCCCAACAGACTTGTTTTGGGAACAAAAAGCAGATGTAAGAACGTGTATTATGATTCTGCAAAAAGGCAAGAAGTATCAAAAAAAAGTAAAAACATTAAACAGACCAAAGAATAAGGAAGATCTAAAAACCAAATTGGAAGAAGAATCATTTATTGAAACCGAACTGGAAAACATCGTAAGCGTAAGCGGAGAAAACCAATTTGAATTCGTAATTGATATTCCTTCTGAAATCCAAGACCTTTTCAAATCTCCGAGAATTGGAGAAAAATTCAAATGTATTACAGGTATTTCTACTGGCTCAGATAGCAAATATATTTCTAAAGAGAAAAAGGAAGGATTCGAAATTCCATTTTATAAAAATCCTGGCACAAGAAAATTCTTTTGTGAGCAGGATGGCTATTTAACTAATGACTATTTAAAATTCGATAAGGAAATTAAAAATTTCATGGTTCGAAACAAGTCTTATATGTTGCAAGAGGGTATTACTTGTTCCTCTATGGGTTTACCGTTCAGTGCGTGTTATCTCCCAGAGGGCTCAACTTATGGAGTAAACGCAAATATATTCTGTGATAAAAAAGATATTTGGTGGTTACTTGCCTATCTAAATAGTAGTTTAGTTACTTATATCGTAAGAGGCGTTTTAATTCGTTCAAATATGATTACTTCTGGTTATGTTTCAAAAATTCCAGTAATTGAACTAAGCAAAAAAGTTAAAGATTCACTTGAGTTAATTGCTAAAGAAGCTTACAATAAAAATATAGGACCAAAAGAGGCTTGTAGTTTTGTCAAAAAAATTGACGAAATTTTATTTAGAGAATTAGAACTTTCAAAAGAAACTGAAACGGATATTTTACATTTCGCATCTAACTTGCAAGCTAGAGTTTAATACCTATTTCTTACGTTTACCCTTTGATTTCTTCTTACTTTTCTTTTTGGCTACTTTTTTTCGGCTTTTTTTTTACGAGCAACTTCCATTTCTGATTTCAAAATCTCATAAAACTCCGCATTTGTTCGTTTTGTTGCAGTTGTCATATCTTTATATTTACTCGACTGCAAGTTTCCGTTGTTGCTTGGATTTATATAAACATCAGGTATCCACGCTGCGGGAAAAACAATGCACTTATCAACTTCAATGGTCATATCATCATTGAATTTTATGAAAAAAGTTCCTACAAAAAAATGTCTGTTTACATCTTGCTCATAGAAATTTAAAAGTCCAACGCCTTTAGAAATATCATCCTTTTGAATTTTTCCACCTAAAACAGCAGATTTTATATTTACATAAATTGGTGTGGCTTCGCCATCTAAATGAACTAGAAAATCATGAACAGAAATTTCAGAATCAGAAGGTGTTATTGAAGTAATCCCTAGTTCAATATGACTTTTTTTAATGTTTTGAATTATTACTTCTTCAAGTATTCTCCAAACGGTTCTTCCTTTTGCAGCATTACCCCATCCGTAGGGAAATTGTTCTTTGGTCCCGATTTGAATTTTACCAATCAATCCAACAAGCTTACTTAAACTTGCTTGTAATTTTATCTGCAATGCTTCTGCTTGTGCTATACTCATTATTCTATTCCTTTTAAAAGTTCACTGATTTTCATTTTAAAGGCTTTTGATAATTTTTGAATCACTTCAAGAGAAACATTTCTTTCACCTTTTTCTATGCTTGGTATGTAAGTTCTATCGAGTTCGGCCAAATGAGCTAATCCTTCCTGAGACAATTCGTTTTCTTGCCTTAGTTGCTTTACTCTTTTACCAAATTGCTTTCTTATATCCATACGACAAAGTTCACAATATGTAGACTTCTATACAACGGACAACTGTCTACATACCCAACCCTAAAAGCATACACATTTTGCAACCGATCCAAACCACCACAAAAACCAAAGCTGCAAAAAGAGTATGCTTTCCCAACGCAAGACAATACAGAATACGGTACGACAGAGGACTAATTAGAGAAGAAGGGCAGCTTGTAACACGGGCTTGGCAAAAGTGGCGGTTTAGTGCTTCGTATGACAGTTTTTCGTAAATTTGAAAAGTAGTGCTTCGTATGAAGTTTTGTGGTAAAAATCGCCACCTTCGCCAAGCCCCAAAACGTTATGGGGCATTTTAAGAAGACAACTAACAGACAATAAACATTTGGACTCAATACTATTCATAGGACTTTTAATTTTAGTGTTCATAGGAATCCCAATTGGACTTGGACTACTATTCTATTTTGTCCCTAATAGACTAGGCTATCCAAAAACTGCTAAATACTTGACATTTGCATACGGACTTTTTGTGTTGACAATAGGACTTTATATTGCATTTGAAGACCAACTTTTCACAAAGAAAAACGCAAAAGAATTAGTTGAAGAACAAGACATTAAACTGAAAGACGACTTTGAATTATTAAAGAATGAATCTATGTCAGCAATAGGCGACTACTATCACACATTTACATTAAAAATATCAGAACGTGACAAACAAAACGCAATCACTAAAATAAAAAGTGCGGACAATTTTAAATCGGACAATGGTTCCATTGAGACATTAATGTATCAATCGGCTCCTGACAGATATTTCGGTAAAAAGGTTGTTCAGAATTATGCGACAGAAAACTCCTTTGTTCGAGAATATTTTGAACCAAGTGGACGTGAAGGTTACGCACCGACACTTAGAAGAATATCAATTAGTAAAACCGACAACGAACTAACATTTGAAGACATTGATGAATAGAAAAACGCCCTATAACACGGGTTTTGCGTCAGGCGGGGTGACGTGCAAACTTGGAGCTTTGTGCTTCTATCCAAGTGTAGTGCTGGTTGACAATTTTGTGCTCCGAAACCCGCCCGAACGCAAAGCCCGAAACCGTTGGCAGTAATTTTATGAACGAGCGTTTACTGAATAACATACAGACCAAAATAAAGTTAACGACAAAAGAAATCGAAACTTTACAAACGTTTTGGAAACAAAAACGACTTGCCAAAAATGAATATTTGGTACGGAACGGAGAAGTTTGCAAATACGACAGTTTTGTTATTTCGGGAAGTTTTAAGGCATTTTACATTCACCCCGAAACAGGGAAAGAAGAAATTTTATTTTTTGCTATCGAAGATTGGTGGGCAACGGATTTAGATAGTTTCGCCAATCAAACACCATCTATCTATGATATTCAGGCCTTGGAAGAATCTTTAGTTCAGCAAATCAGTTATCCGTCTTTTGAAAAACTATTGCTGACCATCCCCAAGTTTGAACGCTATTTTCGGATTATTTTACAAGGTTATACAGCATCTATCCAAAAAAGAATTACACTTACCAACGCTCATTCAGCCGAAGAACGTTACCATAATTTCATAGAAAAATATCCCAAAATGGTACAGAAAATACCACAATATTTGATTGCTTCGTATTTAGGTATAACGCCCGAATTTCTGAGCAAACTCAGAAGTAAAAATCTTCGTTCGGTTCTTAATATAGATTAAGAAAGCACCTAAATCTTCAAGATACTTTTGCTCATAATTTAAAATAATTAGAAATGAGAAAAGTATTAGTAATCAATTCAAGCACACGAGAACAAAAATCTCACAGCAGAGCACTTACCAAACTATTTGTAGAAACGTGGTCAAAAAAATATCCCGAAGACACATATCATTATCGGGAGGTTGGTTTGACACCCGTTCCACACATTACCAATGAATGGATTGGAGCTTCTTTTACGAAAGTAGAAAACAGAACCGAAGAAAACCAAAAACCTTTGGAATTGAGCAATATCTTGGTAAAAGAATTGAAAGAATCCGATGTTTATGTCATTGGGGTTCCTATGTATAATTGGTCTATTCCGAGCGGACTAAAAGCCTACATAGACCACATAATGCGGATAAACGAAACCTGGAAATTCAGGTCGGGAGAACCAGACGGAGATTATGTTGGACTTTTGGAAAACAAAAAATTATTCATCTTATCGAGCAGAGGAGATAACGGATATGCGGAGGGAGAACACAATGCACACATGAACTTTCAGACCAACTATTTGCGAACTATTTTTAACATTTTGGGATTACAGGACGTGGAAATCATTTCGCTTGACAATGAAGAATACGGAGGAGAATTATTTGCCAAATCACAACAGGAAATACATAACCAAATCCTAAGTATAAAATAATAATCGGCCAAATTCAAAACCAATGAAATCATTTTTTCAAGCACTAACACTTGGAATTTTAGCTGGTATGGCAAGTTTGATTACTTTTTTATCAGATTTGCCTACGTGGATATTATTTCTCGGTTGGACAAGTTATTTTCTGTTCGGACAAAAGACAAAATCATTTTTTTATGTTTATACACAGCAATTGATAGGAGTATTATTGGCTATTTTGATAATTTATCTCGGTAATTTCTTATCCGAAAGATTAGGTTCTCAATGGTTTCATTGTTCGGTATTTGTAATTTTGTTCAGTGTTTTTTATGTAACAAAACTCAAAGTATTTAACGACCTGACTGCATATTTTTTAGGAATGATAATATGGTTCGGACTGGCAACAGACCCAACTTTAGAGAAAATTTTAATCGTTGCTGTAACACTTTTTACAGGATTTCTATCTGGTTGGATAAATCTAAATCTTAACAAAAGAATTGAAACAAAACTGAAATAAAAAAACTACCGCCAACAAGGGTTTTGCAAAAGAGCGGGTTAAGTGCAAAACTTAACATTTGTGCTTTCTATCCGCAAAAACCATTTTTTATTTGCTTAAAACTGTAAATTAGCAAACAAGAAATGGTTTTGCTACGTTGGTGCAAAAGTTGAACATTCGTTCTTTCTAATCCGCTCTTTCGCAAAGCCCTGAAACGTTAGCGGCAACCTTAGCAGACGACAATGAACAATCAAGTTTTTGATAGATATAAAAATCTCTTTGAAGAGAGATGTGGTAAAATAAGACTTCTTGACTTAGGAGAAGACTCTGTTCGTTATGACTTCTTTATTGCACTTTCTGAAATTGAAAATTTAAACCCTTGTGACATTCAACTTGAATATTCCATTCATAAATCAGCCTTCAAAGAGCGACTGAATAAAAACAGTAAACGGAAAGAAAAACCACAGATTGATTTGGTAGTTGAGACTGAAAAACGAAAACTAAATTTTGAATTTGGACTTTTTAGACAGAATAGCAATGAAGAAGGTAGTATCAACAAAACAGCTAGGACAGTTAAAATGATTAATGATATGGTAAGACTTGCGGTCGACAGCCACTTTACAAAAAGAGAATCCTATTTCATTTGTGTAGCGGACGACAAAATGCTCGGACATCAACTTCAATCAAAAATACTTGGCAAATTTCCATCGGACTACGAAATCAATAAAGAACTTATTAAAAAACAAAAAGAGAAAAAAACGAGTGACTTTGACGACCGATTTTTAGCCGTATTTAACGAACTTGACTTAACAATTAAAAGCAAAATTGTTTTTAATCAAAAAGTTGAAGCAAAATTGATAAACCGAGAAACGAAAATAATAATTTGGAATGTTAAAACTGAACAAAGACAGAAAGGCAGCCACTAACAAGGGTTTTGCGTCAGGCGGGCTGACGTGCACCTTGGAGCTTTGTGCTTCTAATAAACATTAGTGCTAAATTGAAAGTAAGTGCTTCGATTGCCCCACCATCGCAAAGCCCTGAAAACGTTGGCTGTCATTGTAAAACAGACGCAGAAACGAAACGAAAAAATAAAATTTAATGACAATAACAAAGACTGAAATCCCTAAAAACTCACTTCTTAAAACTAACAATATGACTTATGATTATACTGACAGTTTTCAAGGAAATTTTGACGACAAATTTCAAAATATTGGTATAATAGAAGTCGGAAAATCATTTTTTTTAAGTGGACCAAAATGGGTTGACAAACTATTTGGATTTAGAAATAAATTGGTTAGACTTTTCGGACTAAAAACTTCGGGTAAAGTAACAGACAGACAAAAAATGCTTGATAATTTTAAGGGCGAAAAAGGAGAACAAATTGGACTTTTCAAAGTGTTCGACAAAACAGATAACGAAATTATTTTGGGAGAAGACGACAAACATTTGAATTTTAGAGTTTCTTTGTTTATAAAAAAGCAAAATGAAACAAAAACAGACAAAAAATTAATCATTTCGACAACAGTTAAATTTAACAATTGGTTTGGACGACTTTATTTCCTTCCAGTTCGACCATTTCACAAATTAATTGTACCGACAATGTTGAAAGGAATATTAAAAGATATTGAACAACAAAACTTAAAATAAACAACGAACAGCCAACAGCAGTTTGGCAAAATGGCGGGTAAAGTGCAAACTTTAACTTTTGTGCTTTTTTATTCCACCGAATGTATTCTACATTCGTTTTTTATTTTGTAAGTTAGTTCATTAGAAACAAATCGGCTACGTTTTCGCTAAATTGAACTCTCGCCAAATTTATCCGCCACTTTGCCAATGCATTTCCCGTTGCAGGCAATTATACAGAACTACACACTAATGAAGAAAATATCGACATTTATATTACTGTTTTTATTAATTGAAAATTTGTATTCTCAAAACTTTGGAGATTTTCCTAAAATTGAAAAAGAAAAACTTCATCGGGATTTAGATTTATTGTATCAAGGTTTAGATAAGTTCCATTCCGGAATGTATTGGTATACACCAAAAGACAGTGTTGATTTGGCATTCCAAAATGCAAAAAGTAAAATAACAAACAACCTTAATGTTTTTGAATTTCATAAAATAATTGCACCATTAGTTGCATTATCAAGAGAAGACCACACAGATATTTTTTTACCAAAAGAAGTTAAAGAAGAAACTAATAAAAATGAAAATATCCGATTTTTACCTTTAACAGTTGTTTTTTTAGGCGAGAAATTATATTGTACTCATAATGCTTCAAATAGTCCCGAAAAAATTGAAAACCTTGAAATTGAAAGAATAAATGGAGAAAAACCAAAAGAAATAGTTGCAAAAATTGGAAATTTATTTGCCTCAGACGGTTACATAAAAACTGTGAAATATAGTGATTTAAGTGGCTTTAATTTTTCTAAATATTATTATTACTATTATGGAATAATCGAAAAATATGAAGTTAAATTTAAAGAAATTGCAGAACCCATCACAATTAATTCATTGCCAGTTAGTCAAATTAATACCAACTTAAAAAAGAACATCAGTATAGTTAGAGAAAAAATAGAAAATGAACCTTTGCTATTCAAAATTATAAATCCAAAAACGGCTTATTTAGACATTCAAACATTTTCAGATGACATTATTAAAAAAGATAGTAAATACAGAACATTAAAAAATTTCTTGAAGCATAGTTTTTTCGAAATAAAAGATAAAAACATTGAAAATGTAATTATAGACGTTAGTAGAAATGGTGGTGGAACAGAAGGGAATGAAGGATTATTGTATTCTTATTTTGGTGACAATTATCAAAAATATTTCAAAGTAAGAGCAAAAGCTCAAAAAGTTATACTTAATAACGGAATTGACAAACCAATAAAACTTAAAGTGTTTGGATTATTAGAAAGAACTTTTGCAAATAAAAAAATGAATGACGGAAGTTTTGAAAGAAAAAATAATATAGGTCCAGGGCTTATGGCATACAAAAAATCGCCAAAAAATAAGTTTAAAGGTGATGTGTATGTTATCATTAGTCCAATAACATATTCTGGAGGTAGTGAATTTTCAAATATGATGTATTCAAAAGGATTAGCAACATTTATTGGACAAGAAACAGGTGGAGGTTATTTTGGAAATACAAGTGGATACAGTCAAAATTTAACTTTGCCCAATTCCAAAATAACTATTGAAATTCCAGCATTACAATTTGTTATGAATGTTGAACCAAAATTATCTTTTGGAAGTGGTGTAAAACCAAATTACGAAGTAATCCCTACAATAAATCAATATATCAGTAATGAAAATATTTGTTTGGAATATACCCTAAAATTAATAAACGAAAAAAAATAACTACCTACAACATTGCCTTTACGAATGTTTTCGAGCAATTATTTTCACGCAAAGACGCGAAGACGCAAAAGTTGGTACGGAAAGAATTCATCAAAATATAATTCTTAAAAAAAGAAAGGCCTAGAAATTCCAGGCCTTTCTTTTTAAAACTGATTTGTTGAAAGCAACACTAACGTACAGGCCACTTCCACCTGAATATTGTTTAATTTGAGTAATTGGTAAAACTCAGGATTTTCTGTTCCCGGATTAAAAATCACCCTTTTTGGAGATAAGGAAACGACATAATTATAATAATCCCTCTGTCTTTGCGGATTCAGGTATAGTGTTACCGTATCGACATTGGTAAAAGGAATTTGCTTGGTTTGGATTTTCACTCCTAATACTTCTTCTTCCTTAAGCCCTATCGCTACTACGGAATGACCTTTTGCCGTCAGATTTCGGATGGCCATATACGAATAGCGCGCCGGATTAGAAGAAGCGCCCAATACTAATGTTTTTTTATTTTTCATGAATATGCCTATAGACTATAAATTTACTTGAATTTTTGGGCAAAGAAACGATTTTTATCAAAACAATAACATCAATATTTTCCTTTGACAGATTGATAATAATCAATTGGAAGCATGTCTCCTACTTTTAAAGAGCTCATGTAACCTCCTACCATCACTCCATATACCGGACTGTAGTTTCCATTTTCGTCTACAAAAATAACCTTCTCAGTAAAATCGGCTAAGGATTGATGTTTGTTGTCAAACAGAACATTAAACGGCACCTCAACCTCATTATAACCTGTAATTTCAGGTTTTGAACCAATGGTTATGGTCTTTCCTTTCCTTGCTGTTTCAGGAAATTCTTTTTTATATATCGGAACCTGCTGCATCGGCTCCTTAAGAACTGTAATTTTTTTAACCCCTAAAGTATCACTTACTGCAAAATATTTTTTCGGGTCCACTTTAAACCCGTCTACAAACAGGGCTAGTCTTTCTTTGTCCCAACTTTCATTAGCAATTGTATTGACAAAATGGGAAGTGGAACCCAGATAAGAAGCCAGTCTTCTCTTGTCCGTTTTTTTAGATTGGGACAATTCTTTGTAGAATGTAGTTCCTGAAAAATAGCTTTTATCAATCGAAAAACTCGAAAGGCTTCTTCTTCGGTATACCACATTAAAGTCTGCCAGTTCAAAAAAGACTTCATAACCAAGATAGGAATTTTTTATCTTGATTGGTTTGTGTGAAGTGGCGTTTAGTGTATTTGTAGCAATATCATAATACAGATTGATATCATCTTCGTTCAGTATCTTACAGGAGCTTCCTGCATTTGTATTTCCCAAAAACTGCTCCTTGAACGCCTTCATCATTTCTTTTCGGGTAAAAGGCCCTTTTTGAAGCACTACTTCCGGCATTGTAATGGCATCTTCTTCCATCAAAACCTTTATTTTCTTATGTTGGAAAGGATTTTCAAGCCGTATGGTTTTATATCCCATATAACTGACTATTAAAGTAGCCCGGCTATTGGCATTACCATTAATCTTAAAATAACCTTCTGCATCTGTCGTCGTCGCTACGGTTGAACCATCCAAATAGACGGTTGCTGCCTGCAGGGCATTATTTTGCATATCATATACATGCCCTTCCAAAACCTGGGAATAAGCTCCTTGAAAGCTAATCAAAAGTACTATTATAGTAAAAAAGTTCTTAAAAAAATTCATTTGCAAAAGTTAAGGGTGAAATACAAATATAATGAATCTAAAACTTGCTTGAAATATCCGACAAAATATAACTCGGTGTTTGATAATAATAATTTATTTATAACTTTACTATATCCCGCATTTCCAATTCTAATTTTACAACAAAAACTATGGAAATTTTCATTTATGTATTTGCAGCGCTATTTTCAGTTATCAATCCGCTTGGTGCCATACCTATTTTTGTCGGGCTTACCCAGCAAGACACCAAAGAAGAACGCTCGAGAATTTCACTCTGGACAGCCATCAACGTTTTTATAATTCTCATCATTTCTTTTTTTGTAGGCCAATATGTTTTGAATTTCTTTGGAATCAGCATTGATGCCTTACGAATTGCGGGAGGGCTTATTATCTTAAATTCAGGATTTGCATTGCTTTCGGGTAGATTTAACAAAACACGAGGGGTCAATAAAAAAGTAGAAAACGATGCCCAAAACAGAAATGATATTGCGCTGACACCCTTGGCCATTCCAATGCTGGCCGGACCAGGCTCTATTTCCTTATTGATTGCGCTTTATCAGGACTACCAGCATCTTAATGAACAAATTATCGTATGCCTTTCTATAGCGGCTGTTGCTATCGTTATCTTTTTGGTAATGCGAAGCGCCCATTATTTATCCCGAATTCTGGGAGCTTCCGGAATTGTCGCCATTTCGAGAATTATTGGCTTTATTGTTATTGCGATAGGTGTACAATATATTAGCAGTTCGGTTGTGAATATTCTTAAAACAATCTAGTTTTAAACAAATTGGGTTATATTCAAAAATGGCCTGCCAAAAATATCCTTATTTAAAAAAGGTTATAGAATTGATTATGACAAAGCTATTTAATATACACTATATGCGTTATTTCTTATTGCCTATACTATTTTTTTTTAGCAGTTGTTCTGTAAAACAATATGTTCCAAACAATAATCTCCTTGATAAAAAACTAGTTATAGCTTATATAAATGATGGTGGATATAAATTGGAAATTGACAAAACAGAGTTTATCAAACAGATAAACGAAAAGCTTTACAAGGGTGAATCAATCATTGATAATCTTGAAATCAAAAAAGATTATACAGTGGGAGATAAAAAAATTGAGTACCACTACATAAATCTTTCATCCAGATCCAGACATTTAAATATTGTTAGGTTTTTGTTTAACGACAACGGGAAACTTTATATAGATAAATCCTACAACGAGGAAACTTTTACCTATGTTGATTTCTATATTGCCTGTGAGGGCTATGAAGGTTGCCTCCCAAAATTGTTTATTTACGACTCTGTATTTAGCTGGAGCTGTAGAGATTTTGTTGGCTGCGTAACATATGAAACGGCTGAAACTTATAAATGTAAACAATCTACGATAGTATTCTAAAGTACTCAAAAAAAGAAAAGCCAATTGTAAAAATGGCTTTTTGTAAAAATCGTTCATCTCATGGTTTTTGCAAAGTAAATTCTTCGTCCATTAATGCTATAGCTGTGACTGTTTTAGTGCAATCTCCAACCTTAAAACCACAACCCGTACAAGATTTCTTATCAGGTTTTGGAACACATTCGGTACTACTATTCGAGCATATATTAGACGTACACGAAATGCCTTCCCCTATCCCAACTTTTTCATTGATTCGCAACAAAATAGTAGATGTCCACTCCTTTCCAACAGCTTGAATATAATAGTTATCATACTCTCTAAAAACCCTTATGTCTGTTAAATTTGCATCGATTTTCTCAAGTAGCTTCAAATTATGATTCCAATTACTAAGCAGAATACTTTTTTTTATTAAAAATTTCACGTCGCCATTATCTCCAACTTCTATAATATTTTTGGGCGCTATAGTTTTATAACCTATAGTAATATTATTAACTGTATCCTTAATGGTAATTGTGTCACTTTCACTGTCACAAGAATTAAAACTTAATAGAATAATAAAAATGCAACATAAAGCCAAACAATTAATATTTTTTCTCATAATACAATTTATTCAAATATGAACATATTCAAATATAACAATTAACAAAATAAAAACAAAATATTTCTTACAGAAAAATTAAATATTAGTTACAAATTATGTGAATTATTATTATTTTTCACAACGTAACATATACTATTTTCCAATAAAAAAAGATTATTTCATACTAGATCTTCGAGATAATAAAAACACAAAAGCCTCGAAAATTCGAGGCTTTTGTGTTTTTTTTTCAATTATAACCTATTCTTTTGGCAGAAATACCTCAGCCATCATACATCTTGCACTTCCACCGCCACAAGCTTCAATGGTATCAAGGCTGGAGCTGATGATTTCGCAATGGTATTCCAGCTTTTCAATCTGTACCGGTTTCAGGCTTTTGTATGCCGCAGCACTCATCACCAGATAACGCTTGTCATCCTTGCCTCTTACTTCCAGCATATTTCCTGCAAAATTATTAACCTGATCTTCTGTAATCAGTATTACTTCTTTTCCATCTGCCTTAAGGTTATCCAATACCATTTTTCGTTCCTGCTTGTCATCAATACTATCTGCACAGATAACAGCAAAAGTTTCTCCCAGACACATCATAACATTCGTATGGTAAATCAATTTACGCTCGCCATTTACCGTCTGAAAGGCTTCAAAAATAACCGGGGCATAATCAAAATCTTCACAAAATTCAATCAGGAGCTCTTCATCTGCTCTTGGCGAAAGGGCACAATAGGCTTTTCCATTGGCACGGTCCAGCAACAGGCTTCCCGTTCCTTCCAAAAAGATATTATCTTCTTCTGCAGAGGTATAGTCAACGATGTTATCAATTCTGTAACCCTGGTCTTCCAGTAAATCTAAAATATCTTCGCGGCGCTCTTCACGACGGTTTTCTGCAAACATCGGGTAAAGCGCTACGTCTCCGTTTTCATGGAATGAAATCCAGTTGTTTGGAAAAATAGAATCGGGAGTATCCGGACTTTTGGTATCTTCTACCACTATCACATTGATTCCTGCCGCTCTTAATTTCTCTACAAAAGCATCAAATTCCTGCTGTGCTTTAGCGTTCACAGTTTCCGGATGCAGTCCATCCAATACCTTCTGGTAATAATTATTTACCGCCGTCTGTTCATTCATCCGGAAAGCTACCGGACGAATCATCAAAATGGAATTTGTTGTTTGTTTCATATATTTTGGTATAACGTTTTGGGGGTTATTCTGTTTCAATAAGAAACGCTTTCCAAAACAAATTAATCTCTAATCAATGGCAAGGTTGAGCATCGCAACAAGCCTTCCTGTTTTGCAATTTCAGCATAAGGAATCTCTTCAACAGTAAATCCCTGGCTTCTAAGCCAATTGTTCAGTCTTGTAAAATTCCTTTCGGACACCACTACATTTTCTGCAATAGAAAATACGTTTGAATTCATATGGTACATTTCGTCCCTGTCAATATGGAAAAGGTTGTCTTTCCCGAAAAGGTTTACCAAAAAGATATAATCCGATTCCTGGCGGAAACCGCTCTTGTAGATAATCCCTTTGTCTTTTCCTACCGGCTGGAAACAGCAATCCAAATGCAGGGCATTGTCTCTGGCTTCCAGTTTTGATTTGACAAGGTCAAACTCCCTTACTTTTTTGTGCGGGAACAATTCTTTGATATACTTCACACCTTCCATATTGGTCCGTGCCGTAATATAGTCTTTATAATCCGATCCTTTGTAAGTTCCGATAAAAATATAATCATTCCAAAGCATTACATCGCCTCCCTCAATATGCACCTCATCCGGCGGACGAACCACTTTTTTCGGGTCAATCTGGTCTATAACATATTGAATGGCGTCCAGTTCTCTTTCTCTGTCCGGAAGGATATTGGCTTTCACAAAAACATCATCAATAACAAACCCGATATCTCTTGTAAAAATCTGATTGTAATTTTCAATCATTTCCGGGCGGTATACTTTTATATCATATTTCTGGAAAACTTTATTAAAGGCTTCCATTTCTTCTACCATATCTTTTTCTACCGGATAGGTTCCGGCAAGAATATGTTCTAATGATTTTGGGTCATAGGCTTCGTCTGCAGTTGGCGTTGGTCCATTATTTACAGCAGAACCCAGCACTACCGCTCTTAATCTTGAAGTTTCGTTTTTTACATTTAATTGCAACATAGCTTTTGGCTTTAGACAAAGATAAAAAAGGCTTTTTTATTATTTGTTAAGTTTATTTTTCTTCGTGATATTCCTGTTCGGTATTGATGGCCCAAATGTTTTCTTTGCCGGAAATACCGTTTTTTATATTCTGTACTGCCTGTATGGCCGTAAGCATGGAATGGTCCTGATTATTGTATTTGTGCATCCCGTTTCTGCCAATCAGGTACAGGTTTTCAAACCGGGCAGTATAATCAATAATTGCATTGAACTTTTCATAGGTTCCGAAATAGGCGGGATATGTTTTTGGCATTTTGATGACAACACTGTCCAGAACATCTTCCCTATTAATCATTCCTATCTCGACCATTTCCTTTATCGCCAGCTCTTTCATTTCGGCTTCGGACTTGTTCCAGAGCGCATCGCCTTCATAGCAAAAATATTCCAGACCAACCCAGGTCGTATTCGGGTCCTGAACCATAAACGGACTCCAGTTATTGAAAATCTGCAACCTTCCTACTTTAACATAAGGTTCCTGAATGTAAATCCAGTTGTCTGTAATCTCCTCTTTTGTCATTTTCCTTAGCAAAAGTCCTACGGTTATAAAATCGCGGTAAACCAGTCCCTCTGCAATATCCTTAATTTTTTCCGGCACTTCCACTTCCAGAGAAGCAATAAGTTCCTGAACCGGCATAGTCGAAATAAAATAGTCACCTTCAAAGACTATTTCTTCTTTGGTCAACAGGTTTTGCGCTGTTACCGCCGTGATTCTATCATTTTCTGCCTGAATTTTTATCACTTTCAAATTCTGATGCAGCTCCCCTTTATTGTCAGTAACTTTTCGGGCTACTTCTTCCCACATCTGGCCGGGACCAAACTTTGGATACAGGAAATATTCAATCAACGATGTTTCCGTATCTTTCTGGCTGATATTTTTATCCGTTTTTTTTGAGAACTTTTTTTTAAGAAAATGCGCAACCGATTTCCTGATTGACAGTCCCTTGATTCTTTGGGCTCCCCATTCCGAACTTATTTCGGTACATTTTATGCCCCAGACTTTTTCTGTATAATCCTTAAAAAATGTCTTGTAGAGCTTTTTTCCAAACCTGTTGATAAAGAAGTCTTCTAGATTCTTTTCGTTACGGATTGGAAAGGCAACACTTTTAAGGTAACTCAATCCTATCAGAAACGTATTGAACAGGCCCAGTTTCCATACCGTTTCCGGCGTGAGTGCTATTGGATAATCAAAAAACTGTTTCTGATAATATATTCTTGATTTCCTGCTACGGACCAGCATGACATTGTCAAGGTTTTTGACATCCGATGGAAATTCAATAGTATTCAACTCCTTCGATTTATTCTGGTAGGAAATCCTGATTGCTTTTTCTTCTGAGAGAATAGGCAGGATTTTACACCACCAGTCCATAATGACGTCTGATTTTGAGAAGAAACGGTGTCCGCCAATGTCAATGCGGTTTCCTTTATAATTTACGGTTCTGGAGATTCCGCCCCAAAATTCGCTCTGCTCTAAAACAACAGGCTGGATATCGGTATTCTGAATAAATTCATAAGCAGCAGTCAAGCCAGCCGGACCGCCTCCGATAATAATTGCCTTTTTAGTTTTCATCTTAATCCTATGGTTGACAAATCTACATTTCCTAAAATTAGTTTCCAATATTTTGAGTAAGTTTGTTTGCCTGAAAACTCTTAAAAAAGCACAATTGACAACTTTTTTCAACAACCTTAACGATTCTGAATTCCGAAAGCATTTTTTGTTTCTCAGTTTTTTTATGTTGTTTTTTCTGGCTCTCCGAATTATTCAGGGTGATTTCCGGTTAGCGGATTCTGAAGATTATTTTGCAACTGCCGAACTTTTGAAAAGCGGGGAATATTTTTCTTCATCAACTGATTTTGGCATGGCGACGCTGCTAACCAAAAGACCCTTTCTATATCCCATATTAATTCTTTTTCCTGGTTTTTCAAACGATCTGGTAATTGTCCTGATCCAAACTTTGTTAGGCTTTTTGAATATCTATCTAACCTTAGAATTATTTAAAAAACTGGGAGGAAAATCCTTCCGATTGGTAACGGCATTAGTCCTGCTGACTCCTTCTATTTTTATTTATACGCATTTGGTCATGACCGAGGCGCTTGTTATGACCCTGTCTCTTTTAATGGCATTGCAATTAACCGGAAAACTCGATTCAAAAAAGACATTCCGTATACAGCTCATTGGTATTGCATTGGTATTTTTAAAACCGGCTTTCTATCTTTTCCCTATTGTTAGTCTTTTATTTTTTCTTTTCTATTTTGTAAGGACAAAGACTTTCCATTTTTCTGTGTTTCTGCCGTTACTGTTCACAATTGGCTATATGGGTTTTAACAAGGAAAGGACAGGTTATTTTCATTTTTCATCCATGCAGAATATCAACCTGATTGACTACAATCTTTATCTTTTCAAAGCCCAGAAAGAAGGTGCAGAAGCAGCCAATCAATGGAGGGATTCAGTTTACCTTCAGGTTGAAAAATTACCGACATTTGAAAAACAAAGCGAGTTTTTGGCTACAGAAGGAAAAAAGGCAATACAGGAAAACCTTATTCCTTATTCGGTCTTTCATTTTTATGGTGCCGTGCGCGGTTCCATTGACCCGGGCCGGTTTGATTTGATGACGCTGGTTGAGAAGTATGATCCAAATCAGGGTTTTCTGAATATGTTAAGTACGGCCGGCCTAAAAAAAACTATTTCTAATTTTTTCGAATATAAATACTTCTGGATTATCCTGATACTGATTCCCATATTCTTTGCTACCCTGTTCAAATGGGCACTACTTTTAAGGCATCTCTGGCAAAGAAAAAAGCGAATTGATTTTGCCGGGACTTTTCTGGTGATTTTCATAGCCTATGCCATTTTGATAACCGGCCCGGTCAATGCTTCCCGCTATATGATGCCTTTGCAGGGAATTTTGATCGCTTATGCGGTAATCAGCTGGGAAAGTTATAGAGCAAAAAAAAGCTCCACCAAACAGTGAAGCTTTTTTAAAACTATTTTTTGAAAATTATCTCTTTTCGAAAGGAACGAAGTCTCTTAACGGTGAACCTACATATACCTGTCTTGGACGACCAATTGGCTCTTTGTTCACACGCATTTCTTTCCATTGAGCAATCCATCCCGGTAAACGGCCAATTGCAAAAAGAACCGTAAACATGTCTGTCGGAATTCCTAAGGCACGGTAGATGATTCCTGAATAGAAATCTACGTTTGGATATAGGTTTCTTGATTTGAAGTATTCATCTTCCAATGCAGCTTCTTCTAATTTTTTAGCAATGTTCAGGATTGGATCGTTAACTCCTAAAGTTGCCAATACTTCATCTGCCGCTTTTTTGATGATTTTTGCTCTTGGGTCAAAGTTTTTATAAACTCTATGCCCGAAGCCCATCAAACGGAAAGGATCATTTTTATCTTTTGCTTTTGCCAGATATTTGTCAGCATCGCCTCCATTCTTTTGTATTTCTTCAAGCATTTCCAATACCGCCTGGTTTGCACCTCCGTGAAGCGGACCCCAAAGAGCAGAAACTCCTGCAGAAATAGAAGCAAACAAACCTGCATGTGAAGAACCTACCATTCTTACTGTTGAAGTTGAACAGTTTTGCTCGTGGTCAGCATGTAGGATAAACAATTTGTCTAAAGCAGCTACAATTGTTGGGTCTGCAGTATAAGGCCCTGTTGGTAATTCAAACATCAAACGCATGAAATTCTCAACATATCCTTTGGTATTGTCATAATAGTTTAATGGATAGCCCATGCTTTTTCTGTAGGTCCATGTAGCAATAACAAGGAATTTACCCATTGTTTTACAAACTGCCTCATACATATCTTTTTCGCTCTCAACATTTACTGATTTTGGGTTAAATGCAGTAAGTGCACTTGTCAGGCAAGACAAAACGCCCATTGGGTGAGCATTCTTTGGAAAACCGTCAATGATATTTTTCATTTCCTCATTTACCAAAGTATATTTTCTAATATCGGTTTCGAATTGCTCTAATTGCTTTGCAGTTGGCAATTCACCAAAAATCAAAAGGTAAGAAACTTCAAGAAAATCAGCCTTTTCTGCCAATTCTTCAATTGAATATCCTCTGTAACGCAAAATTCCCTCTTCTCCATCAAGGAAAGTAATTTCACTTTTACAAGATCCTGAATTTTTATAACCCGGATCAAGAGTTATTGCACCGGTTGCACTGCGTAGTTTGTCGATATCAATCGCAACTTCGTTTTCCGTTCCAACGAGTACTGGAAATTCGTGTCTGTTGCCATCAATTTCTAATATTGCTGTTTTTGACATAATATTATTGGAGATTATTTAAAATTGAAAAATATAATTTAACAAAAATAGGGAATTCGGTAATAACTAAAAAGCAATACGGTAACGTTTTCGTTAATATTTCTTTAAATTTTGCAAATCAGGCACAAACAAATCCATTTAGAAAAAAAAGCCTGCTGATAAATCAGCAGGCTTTAAAAGTCAGTTATTCCATAACAAAAACTAAATCTTTATTATTTTTTGATTAGGCTTTCTGATTATTTTCTCTTTTTATGAATCTGTCTTCTAGTTTTTTCTATTGATTATTTTTTCGGTTTTGGCTCCTTCATCGGTTATAATTTTCACAAAATAAACTCCGGCTGCATAATTGGAAAGATCAAAACTCACCTCATTTTTTCCCAGGAGTTGCGTCATGAGTATTCTTCCCTGTGCATCATACAGGTATACTGTGCGAATCATGCCGGCAGCTTTAATGTTAAGCATTTTGTTTACCGGATTCGGATAGATTTTAATTGTTTGATCCAAATCTTTTTCACCAACAGACAACATCTTGAAAACGGTTGTGACTCTATTTGTCAATACCGGAGTATTGTAGTCAAAGTATATTCCTACCCTGCTTGATACCGTACTTTCAGCAACAAGATTTTCTGTTGATTTTAGTTTTAATAAAATATTTCCGTGACCACCAGAATCCAGATAAACATTCTGAAAAATGAATTCGGCCCTATTTCCTTTTACTCTTGCTCTTAGTTTATGGGAGCTGTCCAATATCTGAAGCGATGATACATCATACTCCTCCTCATCAATTTCATTTCGGATCACTATATTTTGAGCAGGTGCATTTCCAGTATTTTCAAAGCGAACCAGATAATGGAGGTATTCTCCTATTTCTGTAGGAGGAACAATATCTCCTTCCAGACAGCTAATGTCATTAGGATCAAAAGAACCTACAACTTTCTGACGCAGTGTAAACGTATTGTCATTCGTATTCTCATCACCCGGTGCTGTAATGGAAGCGTTAAAACTCAATATGTCATTGATATTAACCGGATGCCCATCTGTTGGCCTATTGATATTCATTGTTACAGTAAAACTGCGGGATTCAAAAGGATGCAAGTCTGTATAACCCCAGGTTATCCTACCCGGAGTTTGCGAACCGGCAGCCGGAGTCGATGACACAAAACTCATCAGGTCCTGATTGTAGCGAAGCGTGATTCCAGCGTTTTGGGACACTGTCTGGTTTCCGTTATTTTTATAGACTACTTTGTATACTGCATCAAAACCCGGTCTTGCAGGAACCACTGGCGCAATAGCTATTTCTATGTCTGAATGCACTCCGTTTGGAGTAATACAGAAATTTTGCGTCTGCGTATTATTGTTATTATTTGGAAAGTTAACTACTGTACTGGCCGGGCTAAAAGAAAAGAAAGAGGTATTTTCTGTTCCAGGAGTCAGTGTAAATGCTCCGGACTGTGTATAAAAAGCATATCCTGTTTCAAGATCTGTAAATACTGATGATTCTTCTATTCCATCATTTATTTTTACCTTGATAAAAGGCTGTGTTCTATCATTAATGTCGCAACCATTGCCATTTTCATCCAATCTTAACATACCGGCTATGGTATTGTAATCACCTCCGGGTGTAAAAGTACAGTATGGAGTAACGGAAACGTTCATACCCTGCCCCGTGAAAAAGCTTTGAAACAAAGCCACTTCATCTTCATCTGCGCAAACATATTCCAGGTTTGGCGTGTTGGCAAAATCAAAACCGTCAAAAATTTGCGGAAGTGAAAAACCATTTTTCAAATTTACCGAGATAAGTTGCGGATTGTCTGCGCAGGAAACTACAGAAACATAAGGAGAATGGCTAAGGTCTAATTTTGTTAAGGAATTATTATTGCAAAAAACCGACATTAAACCATTAAGTCCTGCCGTTTCAATTATAACGATGTTATTATTCCTGCAATCCAAATGTGATAAATTTTCCAATCCTGATAAATTTAAGACAGAAAACTGGTTATAACTGCACATCAGCGTAGTTAGTGATGGCAAGCCTGCTACGTTCAAAGCCGTTAGCTGATTGGCGCTACATTCTATTCTTTCGAGATGGCTGTTTGCAGAAAAATCGAGGTTTGTCAGTATGTTACTATGGCAGCTCAGGCTGACCAATTCCGGAAATGATGAAAGATTTAAAGAGGTTAATCCCATTGCATTGCATGACAACTCTTTAAGTGAAGTCAGAGAAGAAATATTCAACGATGCAAGACCGGGATTATAAGAATAATCAAGTCTTTCCAGATTACCCAAAGATGCCAGATTCAATGTAGAAAGCTGGCTCAAGCTACAATCCAATGATTTTAAATTTACTAATCCGTTAAGATTCAAACTCGTAAGCCCCGTAACACTACAATCCAGCTCAACCAGGTTTGTAACTGGCGATAAATCCAGTGTTGTCAAGCTATTTCTCCCACATCTTAGCACTCTTAATGCAGTCAATCCGGTTAAATTGAGCGAAGTCAAATTACCACTCCCCATTACTCTGCAATCCAGATGTTTCAGGTTGACCAGTCCGTTCAGGTTTAATGAAGAAATCTGGTTTTCAGAACAATCAACATATTCAAGATAAGGGTTATTTGAAAGATTGAGCTCATTTATTGAATTGTGATAACATTCAAGGATTTTCAGGTTGGAAAAATGATTAATTCCCTGAAGAGAAGAAATATCTGAAGCGGAAACATTCAGTTCTACGACTCTAACGGCTTCACTAAGTTGAATTTCGCCATCATTATTCAGGTCAATACGTATAGGAGTTCCGTTGCCGTCTTTTGCTATCCGATTGGAAACATCAGCAGCCAACAATTTGCTTTTAAAAGATGGGTCTAAGATATCTACGTTCTGCGCATAGCTGAACCCGTATAAGAACAACAGCCCATAAAGTAATAATCTTTTCATATAACCATCATTTTTTTCATAATAATAACCTCCAAATATAATAAAGTAGGAGCCACAAAAAGAAATTATTTAGAATTTTAGCATTTCGGGCTAGAATTCGCTAAATCATTTTCAGCAATTCATGCAATCTTTCTTTTTTTCTTTGTGATATCGGAAGTTTGCTATTATCGGCCATAATGACATAACCTCCGTCTTTTTTGATGTAGGATTTGAGGCAGGAAAGATTGATCAGATGAGACTGATGGATTCTTTCGAAGCCATGCTCTGCCAATAATTCCTCGTATTCTTTTAGTGTTTTTGAAATCAAGATCGGCTTGCCGTTCTTAATATAAAACTTGGTATAATTGTCTTCAGACTCACAGCGAATAATATCACTGACTTCCAACAGGTGAATTCCGTCGGAAGTAGAAAGCGCTATTCTTTTAAAATTATCGACTTTCTTTCTTATATTTTCCAAAAGCAGGTCGATGTGCGCGTAATTATCATTCTTTTCTAAAGTGCTTTTTATTTTTTCTATAACTTTTTCCAATTCTTCCGGGTCTACTGGCTTTAAAAGGAAATCCAAAGCACTAAATCGGAATGCCTTGATAGCATATTCTTCATGGGCTGTGATAAAGACAATATGCGAAGAAGACTTACCATTTTTTTGCGCCAGATTTTCGAGAATGTCAAAACCTGTACCATCTGTAAGCTGTATGTCGAGAAAAACCACCTGAGGTTTAAGGCTGTCCATAACCTTGATACCTGTTTTCACGCTGTCAGCTTCTCCTAAAATTTTAATTTCAGGCGCATAGCGACTCAACAGGCTTTTCATTCCTTTTCTCAGGTTGCTGTCATCATCTATCAATACTGCTGTAATCATACTTATTTAATATATTGTATAGGCAGGTGAAGGACTACTTCCGTACCAACCGGATTTCCATTTTCGTCTTTCAGTTCCTTTATTTCTACTTTTGATGTTTTTGAGGTAACTGCCTCCATCATTTCAAGTCGTTTCCGGGTTATATCCAAAGCCATCGATTTATGAATTGAAACCGAAGCTGCTTTTAACTCCTGCGACTTTTCAAAACCTATCCCGTTATCGACAATTGTACATATCAGGCTTTCTTCTTTTAGTGAGAAATCAATATCGATTTTTCCGACTTCTTTTTTAGGAATCAAACCGTGGATAATTGCATTTTCCACAAAAGGCTGCAATAATAGCGGTGGCAGTGCCATATCGTCTTCTATCAGGTCACTTTTGGTGATGCTGAAATTAAACATTTTATCGGAACGTAGCTGCTCCAGCTCCAAATAATTTTGCAGGCTTTCAATTTCCTTATCAATAGGGATGAGCGATTCTTTAGAATACTCCAATGTAAGCCGCATCAATTTTGAAAATTTGGAGAGGTATTTTATAGCTGAATCCGTACCGTTTTGTACAATAAAGCTGGAAATAGAACCCAGGCAATTAAATACAAAATGCGGATTCATCTGAAGATGCAGTGCTTTTTGCTCGTATTCTGCCAACTCCTTCTGCAAGGTTAGTGTTTTTTTGAGCTGCATCCTGTTATAAATCAGAAAAATAATTCCAAAAATCAGGATTACGAATAAAGCTCCAAAAATGGCCTGCAGTTGGTATCTTTTATTTTGTTCCTTAAAAAGCAATTCTCTTTTTTCATGAGCCTCTTGCTGCATGGTCTGCTTTTTTTCAAAATCAAAATTCATTTCAGCCTGGACGCTTTTCCTGATATTTTCATGGCTAACCAGACTGTCTCTTGCAATATTATAATATTTATAATGCTCTAACGCCAGGTCCGGTTTGTTTTGCTTTTCATAAATCGAACTGATGAGTTTTTCGGAATTCATGACCTGTTCCAATACATCCAGTTCTTTAGCAAGTTTTAAGGCATTGACTGCATTAGCCATTGCTTCATTATATTGTTTCTGGCTATAATAAAAATTACCCAAGTGCGAATAGGTATCTGAAATACCAAATTTATCGTCTATAGATTTGAACTGGGCAATGGCTTTTTCCCAGCTTTCTGTTGCTTTAGGCAAGTTGCCTGTTTGCCAATAATAGGAACCCAGATTGTTGTATAATTCTCCCAGTCCTCTGGCATCGCTGCTTTTATCGAAGGTATTTTTTGATTTGGTATAATACTCAAAAGCTTTGGAATAATTTTTCTGTCTTAGATAGATATTACCAATATTGGTGGTAGTGATACCTACGGTCATATCACCTGCCTTTTCCTGAAGTTTTTGGGCTCTTGTAAAATAATCCAATGCCTTGAAATCTTCTTTCAGGGCCTGATATACTATACCAATATTATTGTAGATACGGGCCGTTCTTGCCCCGTCTTTCATTTCTTCATAAATCCTGACCGCTTTCAGGTGGTATTGCAAAGCTTTGGCATAGTTACTTTGTTCCGAAAAGACTATCCCTATACTTCCATAAGCGCGGGCAAGTCCGTTTTTTATCTTGGAACTATTTTTGAGATCGGTTACAAGATCAGCCTCAAATATTTCCTGTGCATTTGAAAAATTATCCAATGCCAATGAATAGTTTCCGAGAATGACATTTACGTTTCCTAAATTCAGACAGGCATTTCCTTCTTCAATCCGATACTTTATTTTTTTGGAGAGTTCCAGTGCTTTGTTTGCATACTCACGCATCTGCTTTGGATCACTGGACATGTATTCTGATGCTATTGCATTCAGCAGTTCGGCCTTATCAATATCGTTTTTTGTATGGTTTAAAACGTTTTTCAGGCTGTCTATCGTCTTTTCCTGCGAATAGGAAAGAACGCAAAACAGCATAAAAAAGCAGATCACAAAGGATTTCATATTCATTCCAAAAACGTTTTATCTTTAAGATTCCGACACACCAATTCACATGATGCGCAATTAACAAAAATAATATTCTATTTCCCGAATATAGGCAAAACTTAGAATTTGACGGTTTTAATTTAGAATTTGATTTTATAAAAAAACCCTTTCGGAATATACATCCAAAAGGGTTTTAATTATTTAAAGATAGCTAAATTATTTAATCTTGAAAGCTTTTTCACCAGGGAAATAGGCCGTACTTCCTAATTCTTCCTCAATACGAAGCAATTGGTTGTATTTTGCCATACGGTCAGAACGCGATGCCGAACCTGTTTTAATTTGTCCACAGTTCAAAGCTACCGCCAAATCCGCAATTGTATTGTCTTCAGTTTCTCCGGAACGGTGCGACATTACTGATGTATATCCGGCATTGTGTGCCATATTTACTGCAGCAATGGTTTCAGTTAGCGTACCAATCTGGTTTACTTTTACTAAAATTGAATTTGCAATTCCCTTGTCTATTCCTTTTTTAAGACGCTCAACATTGGTTACAAACAAATCATCTCCTACAAGCTGTACCTTATCACCAATTAACTCTGTAAGGTATTTCCAACCGTCCCAATCATTTTCCTGCATACCGTCTTCAATCGAAATAATTGGATATTTTGATGCCAGTTCAGCCAGATATTCTGCCTGTTCTTTTGAAGAACGAACTTTTCCTGTTTCACCTTCAAACTTCTTGTAATCGTAATTTCCGTTTACATAAAATTCTGAGGCAGCACAATCTAAAGCAATCTTAATATCTTCACCAAAAACATAACCTGCATTTTCAACTGCCTTTTTAATTGAATCCAATGCGTCTTCTGTTCCACCTGCCAAATTTGGAGCAAAACCACCTTCATCGCCTACAGCAGTACTCAATCCTCTATCGTGCAATACTTTTTTCAGGTGATGAAAAACCTCTGTCCCCATTTGCATTGCCTGTGTAAACGTTTTTGCTTTTACCGGCATAATCATAAATTCCTGAAAAGCGATTGGAGCATCCGAGTGCGAACCTCCGTTGATGATATTCATCATAGGAACCGGAAGCGTATTACCCGAAACACCTCCAACATAACGATACAACGGCAAGCCTAATTCATTTGCAGCCGCTTTGGCAACCGCCAAAGAAACCCCAAGAATAGCATTAGCGCCCAGATTTGACTTATTAGGAGTGCCATCCAATTCAATCATTCTCTGATCGATCAGGTTTTGCTCAAAAACAGAATTTCCTAATAATTCTTCGGCAATTTTAATATTTACATTTTCCACCGCTTTCATAACTCCTTTACCCATAAATGCTTTACCTCCATCACGAAGCTCTACGGCCTCATGTTCTCCGGTTGAAGCTCCTGACGGTACGGCAGCCCTACCCAAAATTCCATGTTCTGTTACTACATCAACTTCAATAGTTGGGTTACCTCTGGAATCAAGGATTTGTCTCGCGTGGATTTTAATAATTCTGCTCATTATTGATTGTTTATTTGTTATTATTTGGTTGTTTTTCTCAATAGAACACAAATTTAAGGATTTTAAAATCTGAAATCTTTAATTTTTTAAAAACTTATAAACGCAAACGTTTTAGCATTTGTCATTTATTTCTTCACCCTTTTTACAATAAAAGTTACAAATTGATTTTTTAACACGCTAGCAAATATTTACGTAACAAAATTATATTTTTAATTTAAAAGTTAAATTTTAAAACATAAAATGCATTTATTTTCAATTAAATGTTATAATTTAGTTAAACAAAAACAAAAAACTAACTTATTATGAAGAAATTTTTATTTTTTTTAGTATTATCTATCTTCTGTTATCAAGCTTATGCACAGATTCCGAGTAATGATAATTGTATCAATGCAATTTCTCTAGCCGTTAATTCAGATGTATCCTGTACATTAACTACTGCGGGAACACTAGAGGGCGCAACAGATTCAGGAATTCCATCCAATAAAGGGACAGCAGATGATGATGTATGGTACAGCTTTATCGCTACAGCCACCTCACATAGAATCAAGTTGATTGATATTAACAATGATACAGCTTTGGTCCATGAGGTTATGGATGGGAGTTGCGGCTCATTATCCGTATTAAGCTCAAGCAATTATAATTCGAGTTTTGTCACAGGCCTGACAGTAGGTTCAACTTACTTCATAAGAGTGTTCAGCTATGGCAGTACTACGCCCGAACCAACAACATTTAGTATCTGTGTATGTGTTGCTCCTGATGCACCTGCAAATGACGAATGCAACAATGCTATATCTGTGCCGGTAAATACGGATACTTCCTGCACTTTAAAAACTGCAGGCACATTAGTAAGCGCTACCAATTCAAATGAAGGGGAGCCCAATATTGGCACTGCAGATGATGACGTATGGTATACTTTTGCAGCCACTGCAACTTCACACAGGATCAGACTACTAAACATAAATGGTGATGTAACCAATCTTATATATGAAGTATTTGAAGGAAGTTGCGGAAACCAGCTGATAAGCCATTATACAAGCAACCGTGAGCCAAATATTGTTTCAGGCCTTACTATTGGCACTACCTATTACTTGAGGGTGTTTAGCTATGATGACTTTGCATCTGAATCTACAACCTTTGATCTCTGTATCAGCATGCCTCCACCTGCTCCGGTTAATGACGAATGCACTAATGCCATAACTTTGACAGTAAACCAGGACCAATCCTGCATGACGACTACATCAGGAACACTGGTTGGCGCAACAAACTCAGGATATAATGCCAATATTGGAATAGCTGATGATGATGTGTGGTTTAAATTTGTAGCCACAGCCACAGGTCATAAAATAGCACTTAACAACATTGAAGGCGACATGACGGAATTAGTACATGAAGTATTTGACGGTAGTTGCGAATTATTCGGTATTATGAATTCCAGCTATATAAACAATAGCAGTATTAGAGGATTAACCATTGGCAATACCTATTATGTAAGGGTCTTTACCTTTGAAAACCATCCCTCTGAATCGACAACCTTTACAATTTGTGTTAATCAGCTTCCACCTCCTCCTGCCAATGATGAGTGTTCTGGCGCTGTCGCTCTATCCATAAACTCTGATTCCAACTGTACCTCAATAACTTCAGGAACAGTAGTAAGTGCCACTAATTCAGGCATTCCAACCATAACAGGAACCGCAGACGATGATGTATGGTATAGCTTTGTTGCAACGGCAACATCGCACAAAATAAAATTATTTAAGAATAGTATCGATTTTGATCTGGTACATGAAGTAATGGACGGCAACTGCGGTTCACTGGTAGCTTTAAATTCTACCGAATCCAATTCAAGTATTGTTTCCGGACTGACAGTAGGCAATACTTATTATATAAGAGTGTTTAGCTATGGATCCTATCCCCAGGATTCAACAGCATTTGATATCTGTATCAGCATCTTGCCTCCTCCTCCTTCAAATGATAATTGTACGGGAGCAATTGCTCTTACAGTAAACACTGATGCAACCTGTACTATAAAAACAGCAGGAACAATAACCGGTGCTACAGACTCCGGAATTCCAACACCAATAGGAAGTGCAGATGATGATGTATGGTTTACTTTTGTGGCTCCGGCAACTTCACTTGGCGTAAGCTTGCAAAATCTTGAAGGCGATCAAACTCATATTATTCTTGAGATATTAGAAGGAACGTGTGGCGGACATTTAGAAAGACTTATAGAGAATAATCCTGATTCTCGTGTTATCAACGGACTAACTGTTGGCAATACTTATTATCTAAGAGCATATAGTTATAATGAAGGGCAAATACTATCAACAACTTTTGATATTTGTGTCCGAACACTTCCTCAACCACCTGTCAACGATGAATGTGCTAATGCCATAACTCTGACTCCGACTACAACTTATGCCGGTGGGGCTGTCAATTCAAACGTAGCAGGCGCAACAAATTCTCCAGAAACAATACCTGAATCAGCATGCGGGGAAGCCGGTGCTGATGTTTGGTTTAAGACTGTTATTCCTGCCGATGGCAACTTAATTATTGAAACCGGTGATCCTACCACCTCAGGAAACAGTGGTTTTGATTCTACAATAACAGTATACTCCGGCAACTGTGACACTTTAGAATTTATAGAATGTAATGACGAAGGAGATGTAGAATTGGGATATTCAAAAATCAACTTAACCGGAAGAACAGCGGGAGAAACTATATATATTAGGGTATGGGAGTATGTTAATAATGAATTTGCACAATTCTCCATTTCTGCCTGGAGTCCGACATTAGGCACAACTGCTTTTAATAACGCAGATTTTAAAGCCTATCCCAATCCTGTTAAAGATATGCTCAACGTGTCTTATAACCAAAACATTTCCAATGTAAAAATCCTTAACCTGTTGGGACAAAATGTGGCTTCCAAAACAATCAATGACACTAATGGAAAAATTGATATGTCCGACCTGCCATCCGGAACCTATTTAATAAAAATAACTGTTGATGGAGAAACAAAAGCTGTAAAGGTGATTAAGCAATAATTGAAAATATCTTAGATAAAAGAGCCGCTCCAAAGCGGCTCTTTTTCATTCATTGAATGAGTACCTGTCTATCCTGAACCTCTTAAAAGCGAAAAACATTTTGGTTATCGTCTAAAAATGAGTGTTTTTAATTGTATCTGTTTGATATGCCTTCAAAACACAATTGCAAATTCTAATTCAAAACCGCTAAATTCTAATTAGTTTTTGTTTTTTTGCGCAAATACGCCGAAATTCAGGCGCTATTAATCAAACAACTAACTAATGAAAAAAAATCTATTTTTTTGGGCATTACTTGCCTTTTATTGCCATGCATATGCACAGGCTCCCAGCAATGATGACTGTGCCAATGCCACTTCGCTAACCGTTAACACCAACTTGTCCTGCACATCGAAAACTGCCGGAACATTAGCAGGCGCTACAGACTCCGGAATCGAAGCAGATACCGGTACTGCCGATGATGATGTGTGGTATAGCTTCGTTGCAACAGCAACAACACACAAAATCAGCCTATTAAATGTAGAAGGTGATGACACCGATTTAGCCCATGAGGTCATGAGCGGAACTTGCGGAACATTAAACATCCTGAGTTCCAGGGATCCTAACACAAGTGTTGTTTCCGGATTGACAATTGGAACTACGTATTATGTAAGGGTTTACAGTTATTATGATGACGCTGTCACAACAACATTTGATATTTGTGTAGGCACTTTACCAGCGTTAACAAATGATGAATGTGCAAATGCCGTAGTTTTAACACCTAATTCAGGCCTGACCTGCACTTCTGTCGCTACAGGAGTTTTGGCTGGCGCTACCGATTCTGGCGTTAGCACGGAAACGGGAACTGCAGACGACGATGTATGGTATCGCTTTGTAGCTACAGCAACATCTCACAAAATTTCACTTTTAAACATTGATGGCAACGCAACCGATTTGGTACACGAAGTAATGGATGGCACTTGTAGCTCCTTGAACATATTGAGTTCCAGCGATCCTGAATCTAGTCTTGTTAGCGGTTTAACCGTTGGCAGTACTTATTATGTAAGAGTGTTTTCATACGGATCGAGTCCGGCATTGACTACTTTCGACATCTGTATAACTACTTTACCGGAATTAACCAATGACGAATGTACAACTGCAATTTCTTTGACTGTAAATCCGGCCAATACACCATGTGCTTCTGTAACACCAGGAACACTTATTGGCGCTACAGATTCTGGAATTTCAACCAGTACAGGAACTGCAGATGATGACGTGTGGTATAGTTTTGTAGCTACTGCTACTTCTCACAGAATAAAATTAATTGACAGCAGTGGAGATAATACAGATTTGGTTCACGAAGTAATGGACGGCGTTTGCGGTTCATTGATTGTACTAAACTCAAGCGATCCTGATTCAAGCCTGGTTAGCGGCCTTACCGTAGGCACTACTTATTACGTAAGAGTATTCAGTTACGGAAGCAGCCCTTCGGAATCGACAACCTTTAACATCTGCGTAAGCGTTCCTCCGGCTCCACCTGCTAACGACGATTGTGCTAATGCAATAGCCGTTCAAGTAAACACAAACGATTCCTGTACTTTAAAAACCGCAGGAACACTGGTTAGCGCTACTGATTCAAATGAAAGCGAATCAAGTGTTGGTAATTCAAATGATGATGTTTGGTACACCTTTGTAGCCACCTCGACTGCACACAGAATTAAGCTGTTAAATATAAACGGTGATATTACCGATCTTGTACACGAAGTATTCCAGGGAACTTGTGGTGGCCAGCTTATAAGCTTACACGCGAGCGATCCTGAATCAAGCCTTGTTTCCGGACTAACAGTTGGAACTACTTATTACCTTAGAGTATTCACTTATAGTTCTGCTGCTGCCGAATCGACTACTTTTAACCTTTGTATCAGCGTTCCGCCAGCAGCACCAGCTAACGACGAATGTGCAGGAGCCGTTGCTTTAACTGTAAACTCTGATTTCAACTGTACATCAACAACTTCAGGAACATTGGCAAGTGCTACAAATTCCGGAATCGAAGCCGATACAGGAACAGCAGATGATGATGTATGGTATAGCTTTGTAGCTACTGCTGCTACTCACAAAATAACACTTACAAACGTTGAGGGCGACCAAACCGATTTGGTACATGAAGTACTGGATGGCACATGTGCAGGATTAAACATTTTAAACTCAAGCGACTATGATCAAAGTACAGTTTCCGGATTAACTGTTGGCACGACTTATTATGTAAGGGTGTTTACTTACGGAAGTACTGCTTCAGAATCAACAACTTTTGATATTTGTATAGGAACATTTCCACCGGCTCCAGCGAATGATGAATGTGCTGGTGCTATTGCCTTAACTGTCAACTCTGATCTTAACTGTACAACTGTAACTTCAGGAACATTGGTAAGCGCTACGGATTCCGGAATTGAAACGGATACAGGAGAAGCAGATGATGATGTATGGTACAGTTTTGTAGCTACTGCAACATCTCACAAAATAAATCTTATAAATGTAGAAGGAGACGAAACAGATTTAGTACACGAAGTGTTTGAAGGTACTTGCGGCACATTGTCTTTACTATACTCAAGCGATAGCAATTCAAGTTTCGCTACAGACCTGACTGTTGGCACTACTTATTATGTTAGGGTATACAGCTATTATTCTGACGTGCCGGAATCAACAACTTTTGACATCTGCGTCGGTTCTCAGCCTGCCCCTCCGGCAAATGATGACTGTACAAATGCAATCGCTCTTACTGTAAATGCAGACGCATCCTGTGCTTCTACAACGGCAGGTACAATTGCAGGCGCTACAGATTCGGGAGAATCGGAAAGCAGTGTCGGAACAGCAGACGATGATGTTTGGTATACTTTTGTAGCTACGGCAACCTCACATAGAGTAACCCTTCTGAACGTAGAAGGAGATCCATCAGACCTTGTTCATGAAGTTTTTGAAGGAACATGTGGAGGACAATTGATAAGCATATCTATCAGCGATCCTGATACAAGTGTGGTTAGCGGATTAACTGTTGGTACTACTTACTATTTAAGAGTATTCAGTTATAGTAGTGATGAAATTGGATCTACCAATTTTGATATTTGTGTTGGTACTACACCTCCACCACCTGCAAATGATGATTGTGCAAATGCCATCACTTTGACTGCTGCTACAACATATGCCGGTGGAGCTGTGAATTCAACTGTAGCAGGCGCTACAGATTCTTCTCTTTCAGCCACTATTCCGGATCCGGAATGTGCCAGTTATGAGGGCGGTGATGTTTGGTATAAAGTAGTTATTCCTGCAGACGGAAAATTAACCATTGAAACCGGCAATCCAGTAGGATCAAGCGTTACCGGCTTTGATTCCGGGTTGGCAATTTATTCAGGTACTTGCGATGCTTTAGAATTAATCGAATGTAATGATGATGGAGGTAGCGCAAATTATTCAAAAATCAACCTGACCGGAAGAACAGCAGGAGAAACAGTTTATATCAGAGTGTGGGAATATGGTAACGATGAAGAAGAAGCATTCTCAATCTCTGCATGGAGCCCAACATTAAGTGTACCGGGATTCAATAACGCTAATTTCAAAGCTTATCCGAACCCTGTTAGCAACATTTTAAACCTATCTTACGACCAAAACATTTCAGACGTAAGCATCTTTAACTTATTAGGTCAAAATGTGGTTTCAAAAACAATTAATGACACTAATGGCACTATTGACATGTCTAATTTGCCATCAGGATCTTATTTAGTAAAAGTAACTGCTGAAGGACAAACAAAAACCATTAAGGTAATTAAACAATAATCTGCAAGCAGACTTCAAAATAAAAGAGCCACTTTACAGTGGCTCTTTTTTATTCTGATTATTTTTTATTTTGTTACACAGCTTTTGATATTCTCAATAAACTGGTCAAACAAATAAGACGAATCATGTGGTCCAGGACTAGCTTCCGGGTGATACTGTACTGAAAAGCAATTTTTATTTTTCATTCGCATACCGGCAACGGTTCCGTCGTTAATATGAAGATGGGTTATTTCCAAATCTGGATGTTTTTCCAACGCTTCACGATTTACTGCAAATCCGTGGTTCTGGGAAGTTATTTCTCCTTTTCCTGTAATAACATTCATTACCGGATGGTTTATCCCTCTGTGGCCGTTAAACATCTTATAGGTTGGGATTCCGTTAGCAAGAGCCAAAACCTGATGTCCAAGACAGATTCCAAACACAGCATCATCATTGGATAAAATTTTCTTTGCTATTTCTATAGCTCCAAAAAGAGGATCCGGATCGCCAGGACCATTGGAAAGGAAAAATCCATCAGGATTAAAAGCTTTCATCTCTTCATAGGTCGTATCAAAAGGGAAAACTTTTATATAACAATCTCTTTTGGCAAGATTTCGCAATATATTTTTCTTGATTCCCAAATCCAATGCCGCGATTTTATAAGTAGCCGTTTCTTCTCCTACAAAATAAGGTGCTTTGGTAGAAACTTTCGAAGCCAGCTCCAAACCTTCCATATTAGGCACTTTTGCCAGCATTTCTTTTAATTCTTCAATAGATTTGCCGTCAGTAGAAATTACGGCATTCATGGCACCATTGTCACGAATATAACTTACCAAAGCTCTTGTATCTACATCAGAAATGCAAATTAAATTCTGCTTCTTAAAATAATCTTCAAGACTACCGGAAGAATTGGCACGCGAATAATTAAAAGAAAAGTTTTTGCAGACTAATCCTGAAATCATGATCTGATCAGATTCTACATCTTCCTCATTCACTCCATAATTACCAATATGGGCATTTGTTGCCACCATAATTTGGCCAAAATAGGACGGGTCTGTAAAAATTTCCTGATAGCCTGTCATTCCTGTATTAAAGCAGACTTCGCCAAAAGTAGTTCCTTCTATACCTATAGATTTCCCGTAAAAGATGGTTCCGTCACTAAGAAGGAGAATTGCTTTTTGTCGTGTTGTGTATTTCATTTTTTATTGTTGTGTTGTGTAGTTATGGAATGCGGTTGCAAATTTAATTCAATTTTAGAGTTTCTAAAAATTTATTTCTCGATAGACCATTTTCAAAACGGCAAAAAAAAAGGATAAACTATAATAGCTTATCCTTTTTTTATTTATGAAATGAATTTCTTCATTATTCAGCAGCATCAGTAGAAGTTTCTGCAGCCGGTGCAGCTGGAGTTTCAGCTTTTGGAGCCTCTTCGACAGCAGTTTCTTCTGCTTTCTTAGTAGACTTACCACCACGACGGCTTTTCGCTTTTTTAACTTCTTTTTTACCTCCGTTGTATAGTTCGTTGAAATCAACTAGTTCGATCATCGCCATATCAGCGTTATCCCCTAAACGATTTCCAAGTTTGATGATACGAGTGTATCCACCTGGACGATCTCCAACTTTTGCAGCAACATCTCTGAAAAGGTCAGTTACAGCATACTTATTTTTAAGGTAAGAAAAAACAATACGTCTGTTGTGAGTAGTGTCTTCTTTTGATTTAGTAATCAAAGGCTCAACATATTGTTTAAGCGCTTTAGCTTTAGCAACAGTAGTGTTAATACGTTTGTGTTCGATTAGAGAACAAGCCATATTAGACAACATAGCTTTTCTGTGCGATGCCTGTCTGCTTAAGTGATTGATTTTTTTTCCGTGTCTCATTGCTATTGAAATTTAATCTCGAACGAATTCGGGATTAGATTATTCTTTATCTAATTTATACTTTGTTAAATCCATTCCGAAATGTAAATTTTTCACTGCAACAAGCTCATCAAGCTCAGTTAATGATTTTTTACCGAAATTACGGAACTTCATTAAGTCATTCTTATTGAAAGATACTAGATCTCCGAGTGTATCAACTTCAGCCGCTTTCAAGCAATTTAAAGCTCTAACAGACAAATCCATATCAACAAGCTTAGTTTTAAGCAATTGTCTCATGTGTAATGATTCTTCATCATAAGATTCTGTCTGAGCGATTTCATCAGCTTCAAGTGTTATTCTTTCATCAGAGAACAGCATGAAATGGTGAATCAAAACTTTAGCAGCTTCAGTAAGAGCATCTTTAGGATTGATAGATCCGTCAGTCTTGATTTCGAAAACTAGTTTTTCGTAATCTGTTTTTTGCTCAACACGGAAGTTCTCGATAGCATATTTCACGTTCTTTACCGGTGTAAAGATAGAATCCGTAAAAATAGTACCGATTGCAGCGTTTTGTTTTTTATTCTCTTCTGCAGGAACGTATCCTCTACCTTTTTCAATAGTCAACTCCATATTCAAGTTAACTTTGCTATCTAAGTTGCAGATAACCAATTCCGGATTCAATACTTGGAAACCAGAAATAAATTTTTGAAAATCTCCAGCAGTAATCTGGTCTTTACCAGAAATTGAGATAGAAACAGATTCATTGTCTATATCTTCAATCTGACGCTTGAAACGTACTTGTTTAAGATTTAGGATGATTTCTGTAACGTCTTCCACTACTCCTGAAATTGTAGAAAACTCGTGATCTACACCTTCGATACGAACAGATGTTATTGCATATCCTTCTAAAGCGGAAAGCAAGACTCGTCTAAGTGCATTACCAACAGTCAATCCGTAACCAGGTTCCAAAGGTCTGAATTCAAACTTACCTTCGAAATCGGTTGAATCGATCATGATAACTTTATCGGGCTTCTGAAAATTAAATATTGCCATATGTTCGACTAGTGTCTTATTATTTGTTATACAACTCTACGATTAGTTGCTCTTTAATGTTTTCTGGGATTTGAAGTCTCGCTGGAACTGAAACGAAAGTACCTTCTTTAAGGTCGTTGTTCCAAGTAATCCACTCGTAAACGTGACTTGAATTAGATAATGAACGCTCGATAGCTTCTAAAGATTTAGATTTTTCACGAACGGCAACTTTATCTCCAGGTTTCAAGTGATATGAAGGGATGTTTACAACTTCACCGTTAACAGTGATGTGTCTGTGAGAAACGATTTGACGTGCAGCTCTTCTTGATGGAGCGATTCCCATTCTGAAAACTACGTTATCAAGTCTTGCCTCACAAAGTTGCAAAAGAACTTCACCTGTTACTCCTTTAGTAGCAGAAGCTTTTTCGAATAAGTTTCTGAATTGTTTTTCCAAGATTCCATAAGAATACTTAGCTTTTTGCTTTTCCATTAACTGGATAGCGTATTCAGATTTCTTACCTCTTTTTTTAGCCAATCCGTGTTGTCCCGGTGGATAATTTCTTTTTTCGAAGGCTTTGTCATCTCCGAAGATTGCCTCGCCGAATTTACGAGCAATTTTAGTTTTTGGACCAGTATATCTTGCCATTTTAAAAATTAATTAAGGTAGAGATTATGAATTCAGGTCATATCCTCCGATAATCTTAGATTCTACCTAGTTATACTTAAATATTAATTAAACTCTACGTCTTTTTGGAGGACGACATCCGTTGTGTGGCATTGGAGTAACGTCAATGATTTCTGTTACTTCAATTCCGCCGTTATGAATAGAACGGATAGCAGACTCACGTCCGTTTCCTGGTCCTTTTACATAAACTTTCACTTTTTTAAGTCCAGCTTCTAACGCTACTTTGCTGCAATCTTCAGCTGCCATTTGAGCGGCATACGGAGTGTTCTTTTTAGAACCTCTGAATCCCATCTTACCTGCAGAAGACCAAGAAATAACTTCACCTTTTTTGTTAGTCAAAGAGATGATGATGTTGTTAAAAGTTGCATTAATATGAGCTTCGCCTGTTGATTCAACGATAACTTTACGTTTTTTTGTACTTGCCTTAGCCATACTACTTATTATTTAGTTGCCTTTTTCTTGTTAGCAACAGTTTTTCTTTTACCTTTTCTAGTTCTAGAGTTGTTTTTAGTTCTTTGTCCTCTTAATGGAAGACCAGATCTGTGACGAATTCCTCTATAACATCCGATATCCATCAAACGTTTGATGTTCAATGAAATTTCAGAACGCAATTCACCTTCAATTTTGAAGTAGGAAACTGCCTCACGGATAGCTCCGATTTCATCATCATTCCAATCTTGAACTTTAGTATCCTGGCTAACTTGAGCTTTTTCTAAAATCTCAATAGCTCTGCTTTTTCCTATCCCGAAGATATAAGTTAAAGCGATAACTCCTCTTTTGTTTTTAGGTATATCTACCCCTGCTATTCTTGCCATAACTATCCTTGTCTTTGTTTAAATCTAGGATTCTTTTTATTAATAACGTACAATCTTCCTTTTCTTCGTACGATGATGCACTCGGCACTTCTTTTTTTAACTGATGCTCTTACTTTCATTTTAATAGCTTTAGTATCTATAAGTAATTCTTGCTTTTGACAAATCGTAAGGGCTCATTTCCAGCTTCACTTTATCGCCAGGCAATAATTTGATGTAATGCATGCGCATTTTCCCAGAGATGTGAGCTATTACAATATGTCCATTTTCTAACTCTACACGGAACATCGCATTTGATAATGCTTCGATGATGGATCCGTCTTGTTCTATTGCTGATTGTTTTGCCATAAAAATTAAGCTACTGCTTTTCTATTTTTACCACTTTTCATCAAACCATCGTAATGCTTGTTCAACAAATAAGAATTAATTTGCTGGATAGTATCACTTGCAACTCCAACCATAATCAATAACGATGTACCTCCGTAAAACAAAGCCCAGGATGGTTGTACATTCAAAATAGTTACAACGATTGCCGGGAACACGGCGATCAAAGCAAGGAATAATGAACCTGGGAATGTGATGTAAGACATAATCTTATCTAAGAATTCTGAAGTTTCAGCACCAGGTTTGATTCCTGGGATAAAACCGCCGCTTCTTTTCAAATCATCTGCCATTTTATTTGTAGGTACTGTAATTGCGGTGTAAAAGTAAGTAAAAACTATGATTAACAAGGCGAAAACCAAGTTATACTGCCATCCAAAAATATTCTGGAAAGCTGTACTAACTGAAGTAGCTGTTTCTGAGCTAGATAAACCAGCCAAAGCTGCAGGAATGAACATAATTGCCTGAGCAAAGATGATTGGCATAACTCCGGAAGCATTCAGCTTCAGAGGAATCCATTGTCTGTTTCCTGCCTGTTCAAATTCACCTGATACCGTACGGCGTGCATATTGTACCGGAATTTTTCGAACCGCCATAACCAATAGAACACAAGCTACGATGACGAGCAACCAAATTATTACTTCGAAAACCAAAAGCATCGGACCACCGTTATTGTTTGTTACTCTGGTAGAGAATTCCTGGATGAATGCTTGTGGCATTCTCGCAATAATACCCACCATAATCAATAACGATATACCGTTTCCGATTCCTTTATCTGTAATTTTTTCTCCAAGCCACATCGCGAAGATAGTACCTGAAACAAGTATTACAACAGACAAGAACTGGAATGCAAAAGGTGAGATCAATCCTGGGTTCACATTAGAAAGGAAAGCTTCTCCCGGTAAAGTTCTGTAAAGGTTGAAAATATAACCCGGAGCCTGAACCAACGTAATTACGATAGTCAACCAACGCGTGATTTGATTCATTTTCTTTCTTCCGCTTTCACCGTCTTTTTGTAGCTTTTGAAGGTAAGGCACAGCAATACCCATCAATTGAACTACGATAGATGCAGAGATGTATGGCATGATACCTAATGCAAATACAGATGCCTGCGAAAACGCACCACCTGTAAATACATCAATTAACCATCCGATTCCTTCTTTTGTTTGATCAGTAAGTCCATGTAACTTAGTCGCATCAATCCCTGGAAGCGTTACTTGTGCTCCAAAACGATACACCAATAACAATCCAAGAGTAACTAAAATTCTGTTTTTTAGCTCTTCAATCTTCCAAACATTGCTTAACGATTCTATAAACTTCTTCATCTTGATTATTAAGGATTACAAAGTTACAGCTTCTCCTCCGGCAGCTTCGATAGCAGCTTTTGCAGTAGCAGTAAATTTATGTGCGGTTACCTTTAATTTAGCTTTTAATTCACCTCTACCCAAAATCTTTACGATTTCGTTTTTAGTTGCCAAACGGTTAGCTACGAAAACTGTCATATCAACAGTGTTATCTGTAACAATGCCATTATCAACCAAAGCTTGAAGCGTATCAAGGTTTACACCTTCGTATTCTTTACGATTGATGTTTTTAAAACCAAATTTAGGCACACGTCTTTGAAGTGGCATCTGACCTCCTTCAAAACCAATCTTTTTAGAGTAACCAGAACGAGACTTAGCTCCTTTGTGACCTCTTGCAGAAGTACCACCTTTTCCAGAACCTTCTCCTCTACCTAATCTTTTGTTTTGATTGTGTGTTGAGCCTTCAGCTGGCTGTAAGTTACTTAAATTCATAACTATAATTTGTTATTTAGCTTCTTCAACAGAAACTAAGTGTTTTACTTTGTTTATCATCCCAAGGATAGCAGGATTTGACTCATGCTCCACAACTTGTCCCATTTTACGAAGACCTAAAGCTTCAAGACCTCTTTTTTGAGATAGAGGACAGTTGATTTTGCTTCTAACTTGTTTTACTAATAATTTTGCCATTTTTCCTTGAATTAACCTTTAAAAACTTTCTCCAAAGAAACACCTCTCTGTTTTGCAACAGTATAAGCGCTTCTCATTTGCAATAAAGCATCAAAAGTTGCTTTTACCACGTTATGAGGGTTTGAAGAACCTTGAGATTTTGATAATACGTCGTGAATACCTACTGATTCAAGAACTGAACGAACAGCTCCACCAGCGATAACTCCTGTACCATGAGATGCAGGCATCAAGAATACACGCGCTCCACCAAATTTACCTTTTTGTTCGTGAGGAACAGTTTTGCTGCTCAATGGAATTTTCACAAGATTTTTCTTTGCATCTTCTACTGCTTTAGCAATAGCTTCAGAAACATCTTTAGATTTTCCAAGTCCATGTCCAACTACACCGTTCTCGTCACCTACAACAACAATTGCAGAAAATCCGAAAGCTCTACCACCCTTAGTAACTTTAGTTACACGGTTTACACTCACCAAACGGTCCTTTAATTCAAGTCCACTTGGTTTTACTAACTCTACGTTTTTGTATTTATGATACATAATTTCTTAGAATTTAAGTCCAGCCGCTCTAGCGCCTTCTGCTAATGATTTAATACGACCGTGATATAGATATCCGCCTCTATCGAAGGTAACGGTTTCAATTCCGGCTTTCAACGCTTTTTCAGCTACCAGTTTTCCAACTGCTGCTGCAACTTCTACGTTTGTACCTTTAGTATCTACTTCTTTCTCTCTAGAGGAAGCAGCCAATAAAGTAACACCATTTACATCGTCTATGAGCTGTGCATAGATTTCTTTGTTACTTCTGAATACAGAAAGTCTTGGTTTAGCAGCAGTACCGCTTACGATTTTTCTGATTCTGAATTTAATTCTCTGTCTTCTTTCAGATTTTGTTAATGACATAATCTTTTATTTTTAAGCTGATTTACCTGCTTTTCTTCTTAATACTTCACCAACAAACTTAACTCCTTTTCCTTTGTATGGCTCTGGCTTACGGAAACTTCTGATTTTCGCAGCTACCTGTCCTACAAGTTGTTTATCGAAAGATGTTAATTTTACGATTGGGTTCTTACCTTTTTCAGAAACTGTCTCCAATTTTACTTCAGGAGCAATATCTAAAATGATATTGTGTGAAAATCCTAGAGCCAAATCAAGTTTTTGTCCTTGATTAGAAGCTCTGTAACCTACTCCAACCAATTCCAATTCCTTTGTAAAACCTTCAGATACACCAACAATCATGTTATTGATTAACGCTCTGTACAATCCGTGTTTTGCTCTCTCTTCTTTCTGATCAGATGCTCTTTCAACCTGAACTTGACCATCTTCAACTTTTACAGTAACATTAGAATATTCCTGAGTAAGCTGACCTAATTTTCCTTTTACCGTAATCACACCTTCTGCAACTTCAACAGTTACTCCGGCAGGGATTGCGATTGGGTTTTTTCCTATTCTTGACATCTTAATAAGTCGTTTAAAATTAGTATACGTAGCAGATTACCTCTCCACCAATGTTCAATTGCTTAGCTTGTTTTCCAGTCATCAAACCTCTTGATGTTGAAACAATAGCAATACCTAATCCGTTAAGGATTCTTGGAAGTTTAGCAGCACCTGCATATTTACGCAAACCTGGTTTACTAATTCTTTGGATATCTTTGATAACTGGCTCCTTAGTATCTTTATCATACTTCAAAGCAATTTTGATTGAACCCTGTACAGAGTTGTCCTCAAACTTGTAGCTCAAGATATATCCTTGATCAAATAAAATCTTTGTGATTTCTTTTTTAAGATTAGAAGCAGGAATTTCAACGACTTTGTGGTTTGCAGCCACAGCGTTTCTAACTCTTGTCAAATAATCCGCAATAGGATCTGTATACATATAATTAAAATTGCGGTTTTGGTATTCGTCCCGGACTTTCCGGTAGAACCTGAAACCATTAAAACTTACTAATTAATCGACAGATAGTTGCCGGTTCGCGGCAAAAATCCGGCAAACTTACAACTATCTGTCGAGAAAACAAAATTTTTGATTTTACCAGCTGGCTTTTTTAACTCCTGGTATCAATCCTTGGTTAGCCATTTCACGGAAAGTTACACGTGAAATACCGAATTGACGCATATACCCTCTAGGTCTTCCAGTCAATTTGCAACGGTTGTGCAAACGAACAGGAGAAGCATTTTTCGGTAATTTTTGTAGGCCTTCATAATCTCCAGCTTCTAATAAAGCTTTTCTTTTTTCAGCATACTTAGCTACCGTTTTTTCTCTTTTTACCTCACGGGCTTTCATTGATTCTTTAGCCATAACTTAATTCTTTTTAAAAGGTAATCCTAATTCTGCTAATAATGACTTCGCTTCTTTATCTGTTTTTGCAGATGTTACAAAGGTAATATCCATACCAGAGATTTTGTTTACTTTGTCAATATCAATTTCAGGGAAAATGATTTGCTCCAAAACTCCAAGGTTGTAATTTCCTCTTCCATCAAAACCAGTAGCTTTGATTCCGCCGAAGTCTCTTACTCGAGGCAATGAAGATGTAATCAATCTGTCTAAGAATTCATACATTCTTTCGCCACGCAAAGTAACTTTTGCACCAATTGGCATTCCTTTTCTCAATTTGAATGACGCTACGTCTTTTTTAGATATAGTCGCTACTGCTTTTTGACCTGTAATTTTAGTCAACTCATCAACTGCATAATCGATAAGTTTTTTATCAGATACTGCAGCACCAACTCCGCGGCTCAAAACGATTTTTTCCAATTTAGGAACTTGCATTACATTTTTGTAACCAAATTCTTCTTTAAGAGCAGAGATAACTCTGTCTTTATACTCTTGTTTTAGTCTAGGTATATAAGCCATCACTATAATACTTGATTAGATTTTTTTGAAAATCTTACTTTCTTATCTCCTTCTACTTTCACACCTGTTCTTGTAGCCTTTTTAGTCTTAGGATCTATAAGAGCAATGTTTGAGATATGAATTGGAGCTTCTTTCTTAACGATACCACCTTGAGGGTTTTTCGCACTTGGTTTCGTGTGTTTTGAAACCATGTTTACACCTTCAACAATCGCTTTATTTTTTTCACGATCAACACGCAAAACCTTACCTTCAGCACCTTTATGGTCGCCAGCGATAACTTTTACTGTATCTCCTGATTTGATTTTTAGCTTTATCATCTTGTAAATAATTAAAGCACTTCTGGTGCTAATGATACAATCTTCATGAATTGTTTCTCACGAAGTTCTCTTGCTACTGGACCAAAAACACGAGTTCCTCTCATTTCTCCTGCAGCATTCAAAAGAACACATGCATTGTCATCGAAACGGATATAAGAACCATCAGCTCTTCTCACTTCTTTTTTGGTACGTACAACAACTGCAGTTGAAACAGCTCCTTTTTTCACGTTTCCGTTTGGAGTTGCATCTTTGATAGATACTACAATCTTGTCACCAACAGAGGCATACCTTCTTTTGGTACCTCCTAAAACACGGATAGTTAAAACTTCTTTAGCTCCTGTGTTATCTGCTACTTTTAGTCTTGATTCTTGTTGTACCATAATTATTTAGCTCTTTCAATGATTTCAACTAGTCTCCAACATTTTGATTTACTTAAAGGACGCGTTTCGCTGATTCTTACAGTATCTCCAATGTTACAGTCGTTTGTTTCGTCGTGTGCTACATATTTCTTAGTTTTCAACACGAACTTACCGTATAACGGGTGTTTTACTTTTTTTGTTTCAGAAACAACAATAGATTTCTCCATTTTGTTGCTAGTAACAACACCTATTCTCTCTTTTCTTAAATTTCTTTTTTCCATCTTTTAGCAGAATACAATTACTGTAACTCTCTTTTGCTTAACTCTGTAGCGATTCTTGCAACTGATCTTCTCAAACTTCTGATTTGAAGCGGGTTTTCAATTGGAGAAATTGCGTGAGCATTTTTTAGGTCGGCATATGTCTTTCTTAATTGACCAAGTTTTTCTTGCAACTCAGCTACAGACAGATCTTTAATTTCTGATTGTTTCATAATAAAAATTGATTATGCTTCGAAATCTCTAGCTACGACAAACTTAGTTTTAACAGGAAGTTTTTGTGCTGCAAGACGCAAAGCTTCTTTTGCAACTGACAAAGGCACACCACCTACCTCAAACATAATTCTTCCGGGTTTAACAACTGCAGCCCAATATTCAACTGCACCTTTACCTTTACCCATACGTACTTCAAGAGGCTTCTTAGTGATTGGTTTATCTGGAAATATTTTAATCCATAATTGTCCTTCTCTTTTCATGTAACGAGTTGCAGCGATACGTGCAGCTTCGATTTGGCGAGAAGTAAGGAACATTCCAGTTTCATGAACAGATTTAATACCAAACATTCCGTTAGAAAGTTCGTGCCCTCTTTGAGAGTTACCTTTCATTCTACCCTTCTGTACCTTGCGGTATTTTGTTCTTTTAGGCTGTAACATTTTTCTTTAATTTAAAAATTTACTTTCTTTTACGTGGGTTTGATTTGCCTGGTCTGTCAGATTTGCCACGAGGAGCATCTCCGCCTTTACCGCTTCCGGCTTGTTTTTTGTCCATTCCAACTAGTGGAGACAAATCTCTCTTGCCGTAAACCTCACCTTTCATGATCCACACTTTGATTCCCATTCTACCGTAAGTAGTATGAGCTTCAGCAAGTGCATAATCAATGTCAGCTCTGAAAGTTGATAGAGGAATTCTACCTTCTTTGAACATTTCCGAACGCGCCATTTCAGCACCATTCAAACGACCTGAAATCATAACTTTCACACCTTCAGCGTTCATACGCATTGCAGCCGCAATAGCCATTTTAATAGCTCTTCTGTATGAAATACGACTTTCGATTTGACGAGCGATACTTGTAGCCACTAAGTAAGCATCAAGCTCCGGTCTTTTAATTTCAAAGATGTTGATTTGAACCTCTTTGTCAGTAATTTTCTTAAGCTCTTCTTTCAACTTGTCTACCTCTTGGCCACCTTTCCCGATAATAATACCTGGTCTGGCAGTAGTGATAGTAACGGTTACAAGCTTCAAAGTTCTCTCGATGATTACTTTTGATACACTAGCTTTTGATAAACGAGCGTGGATATACTTTCTGATTTTGTGATCTTCGGCAAGTTTGTCACCGTAATCATTTCCACCATACCAGTTTGAATCCCATCCTCTGATGATACCAAGTCTGTTTCCAATTGGATTTGTCTTTTGTCCCATCTTATTAATTGCTTTGTGTGTTATCTAATTGTCCCAACACGATAGTTACGTGGTTAGAACGTTTTCTAATTCTGTGTGCACGACCTTGTGGAGCCGGACGAAGTCTTTTCAACATCATTCCACCATCTACTCTGATCTCTTTAACAATCAAGCCTGCTTCAGCTACATTACCTTCGCTGTTTTTCTGCTCCCAGTTATTGATTGCAGACAACAAAAGTTTTTCTAATTTTCTTGAAGCTTCTTTAGAGCTGAATCTTAAAATATTCAAGGCTCTTTCCACTTTCTGACCTCTTACTAGATCTGCTACTAAGCGCATTTTTCTAGGTGAAGTAGGGCAGTTATTCAATTTTGCGAAGGCAACTTGCTTGTTAGCTTCTTTGATGCCTTCAGCTCTTTCTCTTTTACGAACTCCCATTGCTCTTCTTATTTTTTACCTTTATTTTTTGCTCCAGCGTGACCTCTAAAAGATCTTGTTGGTGAAAATTCTCCTAATTTATGACCTACCATGTTTTCTGTTACGTAAACTGGTACAAACTGACGACCGTTATGAACTGCGATAGTCTGTCCAACAAAATCTGGAGTAATCATAGAAGCTCTAGACCATGTCTTTACAACTCCTTTATTACCTTTTTCAATATTTTCTTGAACTTTCTTATCTAATTTATAGTGAACAAAAGGTCCTTTTTTTAATGAACGTGCCATATCTTATTATTTCTTTCTACGTTCTACGATATACTTGTTACTCGGATTTTGCTTAGAACGCGTTCTGTAACCTTTAGCAGGCAACCCTTTTCTTGAACGTGGGTGTCCTCCTGAAGAACGTCCTTCTCCACCACCCATTGGGTGATCAACAGGGTTCATCGCAACTGGTCTTGTTCTAGGTCTTCTACCTAACCATCTAGATCTACCTGCTTTACCAGATACTACTAATTGATGATCAGAATTAGATACTGCTCCAATTGTAGCCGAACAAGTCAACAAGATCAATCTTGTTTCTCCTGAAGGCATTTTAATTGTTGCATATTTTCCATCTCTTGCCATTAATTGAGCGAAAGTTCCTGCTGAACGAGCAATAACAGCTCCCTGACCAGGACGCAACTCAATACAAGAAATAACAGTTCCCAAAGGAATTTTGCTCAAAGGCAATGTATTACCGATTTCTGGAGATGCTTCAGCACCAGAAACTACTTTCTGACCTACCTGCAATCCGTTTTGAGCGATAATATAAGTTTTTGCTCCATCAGCATAAGCTAACAAAGCGATAAAAGCAGTACGGTTTGGATCGTATTCGATTGATTTCACAGTAGCCGGAATTCCGTCTTTTGTTCTTTTGAAATCAATAATACGATAACGCTGCTTGTGACCACCACCCGTATAACGCATGGTCATCTTTCCTTGACTATTTCTACCTCCTGAGTTTTTTATCGGTGCTAACAAAGAGCGCTCCGGCTTATCAGTTGTAATGGCGTCAAAACCATTAACAACTCTAAAACGCTGACCCGGGGTAATAGGTTTTAATTTTCTAACTGACATGTTTCTGCCTTATTTATTAGATATTATTATAAAAATCTATCGTTTCTCCTTCTTGTACTTGAACAATTGCTTTTTTGTAAGCATTTGTCTTTCCGTTGATGATACCACTTTTAGTATATTTAGTAGATCTATCAGCTCTGTAGTTCATCGTGTTTACTTCAACAACAGTAATCCCGTAAGCTGCCTCGATAGCATTCTTAATCTGGATTTTGTTTGCTTTTTTGTCAACGATGAATCCAAAGCGATTGAAAACCTCACCATCTTTGGTAATTTTCTCAGTAATTATAGGTTTAATTATGATACTCATGGCCTATTATTTGCTTAAATTTTCTTGAATTCCTTCCAAAGACCCTTCTAAAAGCACTAAATTGTTTGCATTCAAAATAGCATAAGTGCTTAATTCTGAATTAGTTACAACGCTAGACGCCTTTAAATTGCGTGAGGACAAATATACATTTTTATTCGACTCTCCCAACACAAATAAAGATTTTTTATTCTCTAACCCTAAAGCTTTCAAAACGTTAATGAAATTTTTAGTGTTTGGCACTTCAAAATTGAAGTCTTCTAATACGATAATATTTGACTCTTTTGCTTTGATTGAGAAAGCAGATTTTCTTGCCAAACGCTTCAAGTTTTTATTCAATTTGAATGAATAACTTCTTGGTCTTGGTCCGAAAACTGTACCTCCACCTTTAAACAAAGGGTTCTTAACGCTACCAGCACGAGCTGTACCGGTTCCTTTTTGCTTTTTAATCTTACGCGTACTTCCGGTTACCTCAGCTCTCTCTTTAGATTTGTGAGTTCCTTGTCTTTGATTAGCAAGATATTGCTTAACATCAAGGTATACCGCGTGATTATTTGGCTCAATTGCGAATACTGAATCAGAAAGAGTAATCGTTCTGCCAGTTTCTTTTCCGTTGATATTTAAAACTTTTACTTCCATTACTTCTGAATGATTACATAAGAGTTATTGTGTCCTGGAACACATCCTTTTACTAAAAGCAGGTTCTTCTCAGCAACCACTTTCAAAACTCTTAAGTTCTGAACAGTTACATTATCAGTTCCCATTCTACCTGCCATACGCATTCCTTTGAATACTCTGGAAGGATAAGAAGAAGCTCCTACAGATCCCGGCGCTCTCAAACGGTTGTGCTGACCATGTGTAGACTGTCCAACCCCACCAAAACCGTGACGCTTAACAACACCCTGGAAACCTTTACCTTTTGATACACCTTGAACATCTACAAATTCGCCTTCTACAAAAAGGTCTACAGTGAGTACATCACCTAATTTGTATTCTTCTTCGAAGTACTTGAACTCAACGACTTTTTTCTTAGCTACAGTTCCCGCTTTTTTAAAGTGACCTAGATCAGCTTTTGTGGAATGTTTCTCATTTTTGTCATCGAAACCAAGTTGCAACGCTTCATACCCGTCAACCGCATTGGTTCTGACTTGGGTAACAACACATGGTCCAGCTTCGATTACAGTACAAGGAATATTTTTCCCGTTTTCATCGAAAATACTGGTCATGCCGATTTTTCTACCAATTAACCCAGACATAAAATATTAATTATTAATTATTAAAATACAAAACAATAGAACACATTATTTAAACGAATCCTATTTTTTGGAGGCGCAAAAGTATAACTATTTTGCGATTTATCCTAAAAATATTTTTTCGCCTAAATAATGTGTTGTTTTTCTTAATGAGATACTTATACTTTGATCTCTACTTCAACTCCACTTGGAAGCTCCAATTTCATTAGAGCATCGATAGTTTTTGATGAAGAAGAATAAATGTCTAACAATCTTTTGTATGACATTACTTCAAATTGCTCTCTAGATTTTTTGTTAACGTGCGGAGAACGCAACACAGTAAAAATCTTTTTGTGAGTTGGCAACGGAATTGGTCCTGTTACCACTGCACCTGTACTTTTTACAGTTTTTACAATCTTCTCAGCAGATTTGTCTACCAAATTGTGATCGTAAGACTTTAGTTTTATTCTGATTTTTTGACTCATTTTTCTTTAGAATTAAGCGTTACCTTTTGCTTTTTTGATTACCGCTTCTGAAATGTTAGAAGGCGTTTCAGCATAGTGAGAGAACTCCATTGTAGAAGTAGCTCTACCTGATGACAATGTTCTCAATGTTGTAACATAACCGAACATTTCTGATAATGGCACATCAGCCTTGATAGTCTTAGCACCATTTCTGTCACCCATGTCATTAACCTGACCTCTACGACGGTTCAAGTCACCTACGATATCACCCATGTTTTCTTCCGGAGTGATAACTTCGATTTTCATGATTGGCTCAAGGATAACAGCACCAGCAGCTTTTCCAGACTCTTTGTATCCTAATTTCGCAGCTAACTCGAAAGAAAGCGCATCAGAATCCACAGGGTGGAAAGATCCGTCCAACAAAGTAACTTTAAGGCTATCTACTGCATAACCAGCCAAAGGCCCTTGTTTCATTGCTTCTCTGAAACCTTTTTCTACTGCAGGGATATATTCTTTAGGAACGTTACCACCTTTAACTTCATTAACGAACTGTAATCCAACAGGAACTTTTCCGTCAACTTCGTCAGCTGGTTCGATTCTAAATACGATATCACCAAATTTACCACGACCTCCAGATTGCTTCTTGTAAACCTCTCTGTGTTGAGCCGGTCTGGTGAATGCTTCTTTGTACTCTACTTGAGGCTCACCTTGGTTAACTTCCACTTTGAACTCACGTTTCATACGGTCGATAAGGATATCCAGGTGAAGCTCACCCATACCAGAAATAATTGTCTGACCTGAAGCCTCATCTGTTCTAACTGTAAACGTTGGATCTTCTTCAGCCAATTTAGCCAAAGCCATACCCATTTTATCTACGTCAGCCTTAGTTTTAGGCTCAATAGCGATACCAATTACCGGATCAGGGAATTTCATAGATTCAAGAATGATTGGGTGTTTTTCATCACACAATGTATCTCCTGTTTTGATATCTTTAAATCCAACAGCAGCTCCAATATCTCCAGCCTCGATAAATTCGATTGGATTTTGCTTGTTAGCGTGCATCTGGTAGATACGGGAAATTCTCTCTTTGTTTCCTGAACGAGTGTTCAAAACATAAGAACCAGCATCAAGACGTCCGGAGTAAGCACGGAAGAATGCCAAACGACCTACGAATGGGTCTGTAGCAATCTTAAATGCTAAAGCTGCAAACGGCTCTTTTACATCTGGCTTACGCATAATTTTTGTTTGGTCTTCTTCCAACAAATCTGCATCATCAGGATGAATTCCTTCGATACCTTCTTTGTCTAGCGGAGAAGGCAAATATTTACATACAGCATCCAACATGAACTGAACCCCTTTGTTTTTGAAAGAAGAACCACAGATCATAGGAATGATAGCCATATCAATTGTAGCAGCACGTAATGCCTTGTTGATTTCTTCTTCTGTAATAGAGTTTTCGTCCTCCATATACTTGTCAAGAAGATTTTCATCATACTCAGCCACAGCCTCGATTAAAGTAGAACGGTATTGTTTTACTTCGTCTACCATATCAGCAGGGATATCAACGATATCAAAAGTAGCTCCCTGAGTTTCATCATGCCATATGATAGCCTGATTTTTCACCAAGTCAACCACTCCTTTGAAATCCGCCTCATCACCAATTGGCAATGTAATAGCAACAGCGTTAGATTTCAACATATCTCTAACCTGTTGGCATACGTTCAAGAAGTTAGAACCTTGACGGTCCATTTTGTTAACGAATCCCATACGTGGAACTCTATATTGGTCAGCAAGTCTCCAGTTAGTTTCAGACTGAGGCTCAACACCATCAACTGCACTAAACAAGAAAACCAATCCATCCAATACTCTTAAAGAACGGTTTACCTCAACGGTAAAGTCAACGTGCCCAGGAGTATCGATGATGTTAAAGTGGTAAGGCTTACTTTCCGGAAGAAGCTTTCCTTGTACAGTTGGAAAGTTCCACTCACAAGTTGTAGCAGCCGAAGTAATCGTGATACCTCTTTCCTGCTCCTGTGCCATCCAGTCCATTGTTGCAGCACCATCGTGCACCTCACCAAGTTTATGTGATTTTCCAGTATAAAAAAGAATACGCTCAGTTGTTGTTGTCTTACCAGCATCAATGTGAGCAGCAATTCCGATATTTCTTGTATATTTTAAATCTCTAGCCATTTCTTAAGGATTAAAATCTAAAGTGAGAGAATGCTTTGTTTGCTTCAGCCATCTTGTGAGTATCCATTCTCTTCTTAACAGCAGCACCTTCTTCTTTAGCAGCAGCTAAAACTTCAGAAGCTAGTTTTTGAGCCATAGATTTCTCGTTTCTTCTACGAGCATAAAGTATCATCCACTTCATTGCCATAGAGATTTTACGATCTGGTCTGATTTGCATCGGGATTTGGAATGTAGCACCACCAACTCTACGGCTACGTACTTCTACGTGAGGCATAACGTTAGTTAAAGCATCTTTCCAGATTTCCAATGAAGATTTTTCTGCATCTTGTTTCTTGTTTTCTACGATATCCAATGCATCATAGAATACTTTGAAAGCAGTTGATTTTTTACCGTCCCACATTAAGTTGTTCACAAAACGCGTCACTAACTGATCGTTAAATTTTGGATCTGGTAAAAGAGGTCTTTTTTTGGCCTGTCTTTTTCTCATGTCTTGAATTTTAGTCTAAAGTCTAAAGTTTAAAGTCGCAAAGAATATTTCTTTCAACCTTCCGCCTTCGACATCGGACTGATTAAAAAATTACTTTTTTGCTTCTTTTGGGCGTTTTGCACCATACTTAGATCTTCTTTGCGTTCTTCCGGCAACACCTGATGTATCAAGCGCACCACGAACGATGTGGTATCTAACTCCTGGTAAATCTTTTACCCTTCCACCCCTAACTAATACTATCGAGTGCTCTTGTAGATTGTGTCCTTCTCCTGGGATGTAAGCATTCACTTCATTACCATTTGTCAAACGTACACGCGCAACTTTACGCATTGCAGAGTTTGGTTTTTTTGGCGTAGTAGTGTAAACACGCGTACAAACCCCTCTTCTTTGAGGACAAGAATCTAAAGCAACCGATTTACTCTTCTTAGTTATCTGGGTTCTTCCAGTTCTTACTAATTGTTGAATTGTTGGCATAATTAATACTAATATATATTATGATTTAATTTCCCGCTTTTTACGGGGTTGCAAATGTAGTAATTATTTTTTTTCAAACAAACGTTAATTCATTAATTTTCAAACAGATTAACCTAGATTTAATTTTTGTATATTATTCGTTGCTTTTTTGCGTTACTTTTACCGTGGTCTGATAACAGTTCTAAAAGCCTTATTCCCTATTCTTATAAATCCTGAGAAATTCAGGAATAAAACCGAAGATCCAGTGTCGTTGTTTTTAACAATTATAATATTTTGAACCGATTTTTTTTTCTTTTATTCTGTATTTTATTCAGCTTAAATTCTTTGGGCCAGAAACTTCATTTAAAAATCACATCGAATTCGCAAAGCGATTTGAAAACGATTGACTCCATTGGCTATTCCAAAAAACACAGCAATGCCAAAAGTATCGTAGAGGAAGCCAATAGCCTTTCGGAAAAACTAAAACGTTTCGGTTTTCTTGAAAACGAAATTCAGGAAAATAAAAAACAGGATGACAGCACTTTTTTATTCAAATTTCGCCTGGGGCAGAGAACCCGTTTTATACATATTTATTTAGGAAAGGATTCTGAACTACGGAAATTAGGAATCGTAGAAAGCCCCGGAGATACGCTAAAACTCCCTTTGGGGGAAACGGAAAGTTTTCTGAACACTACACTAAATTCCCTGGAACGAAAAGGCTACTCTTTAGCCAGGCTTCAGCTTATTAATCTAAAAAAACAGAAAAACATCCTACTTGCCGACTTGAATCTCCAAACCGAAAAGCAACGACAGGTAAATGATATTGTAATTAACGGTTATGAAAAATTTCCTGAAGGACATAAAAAAGAAATCAGGCGCCGTTACCGCAACAAAGTTTTTAACCAACAAAATCTCAAAAACATACACGAAGATTTTAACCAATTTCAATTTGTAACCCAAACCAAATATCCTGAAATCCTTTTTATGAACGACACCACCAAGGTGTATGTCTATCTGGAAAAATCAAAACCCAATCGTTTTGACGGATTCATAGGTTTCGGAAATGACGATAAAGGCGACTTAAAAATCAATGGCTATCTTGACCTGTTATTGGTCAACTCGCTAAACGTAGGCGAACGATTTAATCTGTACTGGAAAAGCGACGGCAACGACCAAAAGACTTTTAACGCCAACATCGAACTCCCTTATATTTTTAGAAGCCCCTTGGGAATCAAAGCCCAGCTAAACATTTTTAAACAGGACAGTACGTTTCAAAATACGCAGACCGCTATCGATCTCGGATATTACTTTAATTACAACACGAGATTATATGTAGGATATCAATCCACAGAATCAAATGACATCCAGAACCTCAACAGTTCGACTTTGAAAGATTTTGACAATGCTTTCATCACCTCTAATTTTGAGTATACGCGATTCAAAAACGATGATTTTTTATTTCCGGACAAAACATTACTCAATATTAAGGCTGGCGTAGGAAGTAGAAATTCCGAAGCTTCAAAGAACAGCCAGTTCTTTACCAATGTAGACCTCAGACACAATCTTTATCTGAATGACAAGAACATTATAGCACTCCGGAGCCAGAACTTCCTGCTGCAGAGCGACAGCTATATCACCAACGAGCTTTTCCGTTTTGGCGGGATAAATTCCATCCGAGGATTCAATGAAAACAGTCTTCAGGCCAATCTTTATTCTTCTATACTTACGGAATACAGATATGTTTTGGCACCAACAATCTATATCCATTCCATCATTGATTTCGGATATTATCAGGACAAGACTACAGATAACGACGGAAATCTTCTTGGACTAGGATTCGGATTTGGATTGCTGACCAAAAACGGACTTTTCAATATTGTATATGCTAACGGCAGTACTGGCAACCAGCAAATAAAATTTTCCAACTCAATTGTTCACATTAGCTTTAAGGCCAAATTTTAACATTCAGCATACATATATTACAATATAATAAAAACAAAATTAAAAAAACTATAGGTTTGTTAAGAAATATTTAAGAAATTTGGATTAACTAATTCAAACCTATATCTAATGAAAACAAAGTTAAACGGCTTGTTAACGCTTGTCCTGGCGTTAATAATGCAGATTTCTTTTGCACAGGAAAGGACAATTTCTGGTACAGTAAGTGACCAAAGCGGACTGCCCCTTCCTGGGGTAAGCGTAACCATCAAAGGAACAACAATGGGCACTCAAACCGATTTTGATGGTAAATTTCAAATAAAAGCTTCACCTCCCGACATTTTAGTTTTCAGTTTCATCGGCATGACCACAAAAGAAGTTATGGCTACAGCTAACGATTTCAACATTGTGATGGAAGACGATGCAACCCAGCTTGAAACTGTCGTGGTAACGGCTCTTGGAATAAAAAGAAATCCAAAAGAACTGAGCTATTCCACTCAAGTCGTAAAGTCTGACGAATTAAATCAGGCCAAGGCCGTAAATGCAGCCACAGCGTTAGTTGGAAAAGTGTCCGGTTTACAAATTAATACCATAAACAGCGGTGTCAATCCACAGACAAGGGTTGTATTAAGAGGCGCCAGATCCATTTCAGGAAATAATGAAGCACTGATTGTTATTGATGGTGTACCTTCTGCACTTAGCACTTTGAGTGAATTGAACCCGAACGATATTGAAAGCACCACTATCCTAAAAGGTGCCAATGCTGCGGCATTATATGGTTCTGCAGGTTCAAACGGGGCAATCATGATAACTACCAAAAAAGGACGAAATGGTAAAATGACTTTGCAATACAACTCGACTATAACTTTTGAACAGGTTCAGTTCATACCGGACAGGCAGACAAGATTTGGTCAAGGCTGGGCAGGAGAACTTGACCCGGTTGAAAACACTAACTGGGGAGCGCCATTAGATGGCTCATTAGTTCAGGTTGGACCGGAATTGCCGGATGGATCTATCAGAGAATTTAGCTATGTAGCCCGAAAAAACAATATCAAGGACTTTTTTAATGTTGGAACTACAAAACAAAATGGCTTTTCTATCTCACAAGGCGATGAAAATGGTAATTTATTCTTCTCTGCTCAAGATGTAAAAACAGAAGGGATTATTCCTGGTGATCTTTACCACAAAAACACCTTCCGTTTAAATACAAGCAAAAATTCCGGAAATTGGTCGGTTACAGGAAATGTTTCCTATTTTACCGATAAAACAGATATCGCAGGAAGCCTTACCGGCTCTGATGATGAAAGCAGCTTTTTTACAGATACAGAAAGTGGCCGAAGCCTTTACAGCCAACTTTTGCAAACTCCTATCAACATTCCTTTAGAAGTATACTCACAGGGAGATTTACAGGATTACTTTACAAACTATGCTTATAACCCTTATTGGATTCTGAAAAATTCACGACGCATTTCATCTACAGAACGTTTTCAGGGATCGGTTGATTTGGGCTATAAGATAAACGATTGGTTCAATGTTTTATACCGCGGTGGTGTAAGTATGTTGAGTTCTGATTTCAAACACACCAATAACGGCCATGTTTTCACAGATGGCAGTGGTAGGGAAGATTTAAACCAGGGTGTTTCTGACGGTTCGAATTTTGAGAGAAGAATTAACAGTGACCTGATGCTTAACTTTGATTTCAACCTGACTAAAGACATTACAGCCAAAATCATTTTAGGGAACAATATCAGGGATATCCGAACAAAAGAAATCGGAATACGCGGTGACAATTTAGTTGTTGAGGGATTATATAATGTTTCTTTAAGAACAGGTGAACTTCGCGGTGTTGAATTCAATTCCCGTTTGAGAAGCATCGGTCTATACGGAAGCGCCGAACTGGGCTTCAAGGACTTTTTATTCCTTAATGTTACCGGAAGAAATGACTGGTCGTCTGCTTTAATCAAAGAAAACAACTCCTACTTCTACCCTAGTTATGGTATTTCATTTATTCCTACATCAGCTTTCCCTGAACTAAAAGGAAATGTATTGAATTTTGCAAAGTTAACCGCAAGTTATACCAAAGTAGGAAACTCTACTTCCGCTTATGCGAACCAAAACACCTATGTCCGCTCTGTAGGTTTTCCTTATGGTGATCTGACATCTTTTAATTTGAGCAATACAGTTGCTTTGGCAGGATTAAAGCCGGAGTTTACCACATCAAAAGAATTTGGTTTAAATCTTGAATTTTTCAACAAAAGAATCTGGCTGGATGCGAGTTATTATATTTCAAACTCTACTGACCAGATTATTAATGCAGCCGCCCCTTCTTCCTCTGGAGCAACGAGGGCTCTGCTTAATGCAGGTGAATTAGAGACTAAAGGACTTGAATTGGATTTAGGGTTTGTGCCAATCCAGACAGAAGATTTTGGATGGGATTTCAGAATCAGCTACAGTGCTCCTAAAACCGAAGTTAAAAGCTTATCGGCTGGCAGTAACGAACTTTCTTTAGGCGGTTTTTCAACTGCAGGAGTGTATGCTGTTATTGGACAAGAATATCCTATCATTAAAGGAACTGCCTATCAAAGAGATGACCAGGGCAGGGTAATTATCGATCAGGCAACGGGTAATCCTATACAGTCTTCTGCCTTGAAAAACTTAGGAAAAACAACTCCTGATTACATCGTTGGCCTTTCAACCAACTTTAATTATAAAGGATTCAGACTTTCTGCTGTTTTTGATTACAGAACAGGACACGTATTTTATAATGAAATAGGTCAAATGCTTGATTTCACAGGTTCGTCAGTACAAAGTGCGCAGACAGGAAGGTTACCATTCGTATTCCCTAACTCTTCTTACCAAACAGCACCTGGAGTATATACTGCCAATACAAGCATTCCAACTTCCAGCGGAGGACAACCTTTTTGGGATTCGGTTTACAGCAACATTGCAGAAAACTATGTGATTGATGCAACAGCTTTCAAATGCCGCGAAATAGCACTTAGCTATTCATTCCCTAAAAAAGTATTAGACAACTCTCCTTTTGAAGGCATTACCATTGGAGCAAACGCACGCAACGTATTCATGATTTTGCCTAAGGCAAACCGATATACAGATCCTGAATTTGGATTTACTACAGGAAATGCTGTTGGGGTAGGAACCGTAAATGAAGTTCCTCCAACCAGAAGCTACGGTTTCAATGTTACATTAACTTTCTAATTCAAGAAATGATGAAAAATATATTCAAAAAAAACTCCTTATTAATTGCCTCTTTTTTCTTGCTGTTTTCCTGCAGCGATTATTTGGACATCAATGAAGATCCAAACAACCCCACTAATGTAAAGCCGGAATTACTTCTGGCAAGCGCTCAAAATTCAGGAGCAAGAAAACTCAATGTAAGAATGAACCATGTGGGTAATTTTATGGTTTACAACTGGTCAAACAACATTGAAGAATTTATTGCCTATCAGGATGAGATGCAATATATCGTAAACAGTACATTCTATGATGACACCTGGGACGATCTGTATTTGACATTGGCTAACTTTCATAAGATTGAGAAGACATCTTTAGAAAACTACGAAAATTATCAGGCAATCGCCAAAATAATGAAAGCCTTCTATTTCCAATATCTTGTGGATTTATATGGAGATATTCCTTATACCGAAGCACTGCAACGTGATTTGGAACTGACTCCTGCCTATGATGACGCAGAAGCTGTTTATGATGATTTAATTGTACAATTAGATGCAGCAATCGAACTTATCAAAAACGCACCTTCTTCGGCATTGGATCCTGCCAACAATGATATCATGCTTCACGGAGACATGGATGAATGGATAAAATTTGCCAACACCGTAAAGATGAGAATCCTTATCCGTCAATCCGGAATGCCTTCGAAACAGGCCTATATTGCCGATAAGTTCCAGGACATTATTGATGAAGGAAGTGGTTTCATAACTGAAAACGTAACAAACAATCCCGGCTATATTACGAGTACCGGAAAAATGAATCCGTTTTTTGAAACTTATGGAACAACATTATCAGGAAGCCCAACAAGTGACAACAGAGCAGTAAAAGGTACGCAATACACTATCGACTATCTTAACAGCACAAATGACACCAGACTTGAAAAAATCTATGCCCCAATTCCTGGCGGAGGTTTTGCCGGAATAAATCAGGGTGCTCCAGACGAGCAAGGAACAGTGGTTGTGCCATACTCAGGATTAGGAAATGGAGTACTTAAAAACTTTACCCAGGATGCTTATATTTTAACAGCCGCAGAAAGCTATTTCCTTCAGGCTGAAGCAGTGGCAAGAGGCTATATTGCCGGAAGTGCTCAAAATCTCTATGAATCAGGAATCGAGGCCTCATATGAAACTTTAGGGCTTACAGCTGCACAGGCAAACACTTACTATTCACAAGCTACCAACCTTGTAGGATGGAATGCTTCTGCAGGAAATGAAATCGAAGCCATCATAACACAAAAATGGATTGCCTTAAACAGTATTAACGGTATCGAATCCTGGATTGAATACACCAGAACCGGATTCCCATCAGGCATTCCTTTATCATTAATTGCAAGCAGACCACAACGTCCAATTAGATTAATGTATCCTAACTCAGAATATGTGGCCAACTCTGCAAATGTTCCTAACCAGACAACGGATGACGCTTTTACATCACCTATTTTTTGGGATAACTAATAAAATATGAAACATGAAAAATAATAAATTCAAATTCGCAGCCATTGCGATCATATTGGCCCTGTTCTCATCTTGTCTTGTAGATGATGATGTAACAGATTTTGGTGCCGGGACGAACCTTGTTGACTTTCCGTCTGGCTCTATTGACGGAACATTTGATATTGGAATGGACGAAGCAGAATTTCAGGTTCCTGCCCGTTTAGTCGGAGGTAACGGCTCTGCTGCTCCATCAGATATTGTAGTTACGTATGAAGTAGATCCCGCCAAGACAACAGCTGTTGAAGGCACAAACTTTGTCATTTTAAACAACGGGACATTTACATTCCCGGCAGGAGAAACTCAGGCCACATTCCCAATCAAGATACTCTCATCTTCTCTAGACCCTGAATTACCGGTTCCATTGACTATTGCACTGAAACTGACTGCTGCTACAGGAAGTTTCCCGGTAGGAGTTTCAACAAAAGAATCTACAGGTACCATCATAATCAACCTAAAACCATTGTGCCCTATTACAGACGATCTGTCAGGAACACATACCTATACTCAGACATCTATGCAATATGGTGACGGAGAAGGAACAGGTACAGGAACGGGAATTGCAGGTACTATCAGCGGTACAGTAACATGGACTGAAACCGAACCAGGAAAATACAGTCTTGATGATGCCTCATTCGGATTGTATGGAGCTATCTACGACGACGACCCTGCTGTTGGACCTGATGGCGCCTTTTTAACATGGGTATGCCGTGAATTTCTTTTCAGCGGTTCGGACCAGTATTCCGATACTTTCACCTATAACATTGTCAGTGTCACAGGACCTGTTATGGTCTTTACGTGGAGAAATACCTGGGGTGATGGCGGTACTGTTACCCTAACCCGCGAAGGTGGCGTTGATTGGCCGGATATCTTCCAGACCAACTAATAATCATAACAAGTATCAAACAAAGGCCGGCAGAATCGAATTCGCCGGCCTTATTTTATTTCTTTACAACTTTATCCTATCTTTGCCACCATGGAAAAAGGACATCAAATTTTTGGGATTAGAGCTATCATAGAAGCTATTCAGGCGGGAAAAGAAATAGACAAAGTATTTATACAGAAAGACGCTCAGGGCGAACTGATGAAAGACTTGATGAAAGTCATGAAGCGTGCCGGAGTAAATTTTTCTTACGTGCCTGTAGAAAAGCTAAACAAGCTAACTCCAAACAACCATCAAGGTGCTGTTGCCACTATTGCGCCGGTTTCTTTCCACAATCTTGAAACGCTTATAGAAACTGTGATGGAAAGCGGAAAGACTCCCCTTTTCCTTATTTTGGACCAGATATCCGATGCCCGAAATTTTGGGGCTATTATCCGTACTGCAGAGTGTACCGGAGTCGATGGAATCATCATTCAAAAACAGGGTGCCGCTCCCGTTAACGGAGATACCGTAAAAACATCGGCAGGTGCTGTTTTTAATGTTCCAATCTGCAAAGTAGAACACATCAAAGATGCCATTTTCCATCTTCAGGGATCAGGCATAAAAACTATCGCTGCTACAGAAAAAACAGACCAGAACATTTATGACTTATCACTAAACGAACCTATAGCCATTATCATGGGTTCTGAAGACCGTGGGGTGAATCCTTCTGTTTTAAAAATTGTAGATGAAAAGGCCAAGTTGCCAATGTTTGGAACTATTGCTTCATTAAATGTATCGGTTGCCTGTGGTGCTTTCCTTTATGAAACAGTAAGACAGAGAAGTTAGGTATTCTCTTCTGCCCCATCTTCATTATTTTCCGGATTACCTTCTGAATTATCACGGACAATTGTATAAAAGACATTATAATTAGATCTGAAGAAATCCTCATTGCCTGTTTCATCATCAACATCAGGTTTTGGAAGATTTTGGAAATTGCCGTTTTCATCAAAATGCCTCATAAACATATCTTCTTCCGGATTAAAGTCAGGCCGTTCCCAGTCATATACAATCGGTTTTTGATATTCCGGAGTTTTAATTGCCAATGAGAAAACATATCCTGTTATGAGTCCTGACAAATGGCCTTCCCAGGAAATCCCCTGCTGTACGTTTGGAAAAATATACCACACCATACCTCCATACAGCAGTATAATTGTTAGGGATAAGGCAACAAGCCTGTAATATCGGGTTTGTATTCCTTTAAAAAAGATAAAGCTGACCAAAACATAAATCAAACCGCTGGCTCCAATATGATAGGATTCCCGACCGATAACCCATGTCAAAAAGCCCGAGAGCAATATTCCATATCCTAAAACCGCCAAAGTCTGGTTTCTGTAAAAGAAACGCATTGCTGCTATTAAAAGAAACAGCGGAATCGAATTATTATAAAGATGTTGGATATCGCCATGAAGAAACGGGCTGAATAAAATCCCTCTTAATCCGGAAAAAGTTCGCGGGTAAATTCCAAATTCTGTGAGATTGAGTTTAAAACGTACTTCTGCCCAAAAGATAATCCACAAAAGAACTACGGAAAATAATGGCCAGGCCAAAACTGAAGGCGAGAATCGTAAATTTTTATCATCCATTGCTTTTAGGATTTTTTTTACCAAAAACTGTCAAAAACTTATCCACTTTTATTTTCGTGCTATTTTGTCAGCATTTGAAATCAGGCAAACTGTTTTACCTCACATAAAATAAAATATAGGCCTTCAGAAATTTCACAAAAGTTTATGCTGTGTTCCTTAAAAAAAACTTCTTCAAATTCAGTAATTTTACAAAATGGAAGCACCGTTAGCAGAAAGAATTCGTCCGCAACAACTTGAAGATTATTTAGGCCAACCGCAACTAGTAGGCCCTAACGGGTCATTGACCCATCAGATTGCAAAAGGCATCATTCCTTCATTAATTTTTTGGGGACCACCGGGAACAGGAAAAACTACCCTGGCCCAAATTATTGCACAGGAGTCCAAACGTCCGTTTTATATCCTAAGCGCTATTAATTCCGGCGTAAAAGAAGTGCGTGATGTTATTGAAAAAGCCAAGCAAAGTGGCGGTTTGTTCACTGCCAAAAATCCAATCCTATTTATTGATGAGATTCACCGTTTCAGCAAATCGCAGCAAGATTCCTTATTAGCCGCTGTAGAAAAAGGCTGGGTAACATTGATAGGTGCCACAACTGAAAATCCTAGTTTTGAAGTAATTCCCGCATTACTGTCGCGTTGTCAGGTTTATATATTGAATGCCTTTTCAAAATCAGATTTGGAGGCGTTGCTTGAACGGGCAATGAAAACCGACGTCTATCTGAAAGAAAAAAACATTGAATTAAAAGAAACGGAAGCTTTATTAAGGCTTTCGGGTGGAGATGGCAGAAAGCTGCTCAATATTTTCGACCTCGTCGTTAATGCTTCCAACGATGAAAAAATCATAATTACGAATGATTCCGTACTAAAACTGGTACAGCAAAATACGGTTTTATATGATAAGACCGGTGAACAGCACTATGACATTATTTCCGCATTTATAAAATCCATTCGCGGTAGTGATCCAAATGGGGCCGTTTATTGGCTGGCCCGCATGATTGAAGGAGGTGAAGATGTCAAATTTATTGCGAGACGTATGCTGATTCTTTCCAGCGAAGATATTGGCAATGCAAACCCTACAGCCTTTATCATGGCAAACAATACGTTTCAGGCAGTTTCAACCATTGGCTATCCGGAAAGCAGGATTATTTTAAGCCAGTGCGCCATTTATCTGGCAACTTCGCCTAAAAGCAATGCTTCGTATACGGCAATTGGAAAAGCACAGCAAATAGTAAAACAGACAGGCGACCTGCCTATTCCGCTTCATTTAAGAAATGCACCAACAAAATTGATGAAAGAACTGGGTTATGGTGAAGATTATAAATATGCCCACGATTATCAAAATAATTTTGCGGAGCAGGAATTCCTTCCCGATGAAATAAAAAACACCCCTATCTATGTTCCGGGAAATAATTCCAGAGAACAGTCAACAAGGGAATTTTTAAAAAATCGTTGGAAAGACAAGTACGGTTATTAAAACTTAATCAAAAGTTTTTCTGAAACCGGCTTATCATCTTTATAATATTCCAGTACCCATTCATTATTTTTTCTGATTAATGCCCCGTTAATGGTATCAGATTGCACTGTGAAATAGTCCGGATGAGAAGTCTTGAAAATTTTGAATACCACTTTAGGTGTCTTATCTACCAATTGGTAACCATTAGGAATTGGCTGCGCAAAAAGCATATTAGGAGTATCTTCCGGCTCCACAGAAGATTTAGGGGTTTCTACCTTTTTAGCCGATTCCGGTTTATAAACCGTTCCGTTATAGTTATATCCAAAAGTAAACAGTGATTTGAAAGCATCATTCAGTGCCTCCGGATAAGCAATTTTATATTCTTTGGTTTTGCTTACTCCAACATCACTCCTGTTAATCTCAACATTATTACAATCCCTAAATACGACAACCAGTTTTGTTGACAGTAATGAGTTTATTTTTTCTACATTAACAAAAACCCTGCTGCATCTTTCTCCGGCTGTTTCTAATGGCAAATCTTCATTTGAATAGAAAGCCTCAAATCCCATCTTTGTCAGATTAAATTTTGTAATTGTGTTGAGCCTGTACTCATTGGGCTCAGTCAAAAAATCAAACTTTACTGGAACGATAGCATATTTGTAATCATTTAATGAACGTTGTGCCAAAGCAGATAAAGAAACAAATAAGAAGAGTATTAGGATGTTTTTTTTCATAACGAGAGGTTTAAAGATATTTTTTTAAGGCAAGCAGATGATTTACCTGCTTGATATTAGGGTGGGTTTCTAAATTGTGTTCATTAAAAAAGATAGCGTCAAGCCCTACATTCAAGGCTCCTTCGATATCGGCCTCAAGATTGTCACCAATCATGATGCTTGTTTCTTTATTACATTTTGCCAAATCCAAAGCATAATTAAATATTTCCGGATGTGGTTTTTTTACACCTGCATTTTCGGAATTGGTAATGGTTTCAAAATAATGCACAATTTTAGAATTGACCAACTTATTATTTTGTATCTGGTGGAATCCGTTTGTGATTATATGCAGCCTGTATTTTGGCTTCAGGTATTCCAACAGTTCTATTGCCCCTTCATAGAGGTGATTGAACTGCGGAAGATAACTGATGTATTCTTCTGCTAAAAAATGAATCATTTCGTCATCGACCTCAATTTTCATATGGTCAAAAACATCTTTTAGCCTTCCATAGCGCAATTCTTGCTGTGTCACTTTATCATCCTGGTAAAGCTTCCAGTATTTAATATTTACGGGAACATATAACGAAATAAACTCCTGAATATCCACATTAACTTTGTGCTTCTTCAGGATGGTATCAAATGCCAACGCAGAATTCTTTTCAAAGTCCCATAAGGTATGGTCCAAATCAAAAAAAACGTCTGAAATTTTAGTTTCCAATTTATTTTCCTTTTACAATTACGGCATCTTCAATATGATAGATCCAATCTTCTACATCATTTTCATTTATACGGAAATTGCCTTCCAAAGTTACATACTGATCCGTTTTCAACTTTGGAGTACCTCCCCTGAACTTTATTCCCATAATGGTTTCCGGTCCTGCCTGCCCGCAGAAAAAACAGGCTGCAAAAACATTTTTGCTGAGTGCATAGGTGGTATTGTCTATCGGCACAATGAAGCCTGACATGGCAATCCTCTTTTTGTTTTTTGTCTTTAAGGTAGAATTGATTATTGGGTACATGACACCTTCTGGATAATCCTTGGTTGTTTTTTTTACAAACTTGATAGCCCCCAGCAATTTCCAGTTTAAAGTATCGGTCACGATAAGAGATTTTGCTTCCGATTTAGAAAAAGCTCCTGCTTTTGGCAAAAAACCTGCCTGCTGCACTGAAAATGAATCTGTTTCTCTTCCCTTTACATTCATATAAATTGCGCCTAAAAAAAGAAAAAGCGCTATGAAAAAATAAGTCTTACGCATTTGCTAAAGTTTTTGAAATATTCAATCGGTATGCTTTTATGGCAGGAATTGCTGCCGCCAATACTCCTACAAAGATAGTTACTATAAATAAAATTCCTTCTTTCTTCCAAACAAAAGCAAATGGATCAAAAGTCATTTTATATTCCTCATCTGTTGAAGAAGAAATTAAAAACAATGCAATCCTTCCAACAATAGTGCCGAAAATAAATCCGACAAAGCAAAGCAATATGCTTTCAAACATCACCAGATTAAGCAATTGTAATCGACTGGCCCCGCCAACCCTCAAAAGGGCGAATTCGTATTTCCGTTCTTTCAATGTTGTATAAAGCGCTATAAAAATACTGATTCCGGATATAAGCATGATTCCGTATGCCAGATACTGTAAAGCCTGAAGTCCTATCCCGAATAAGGAAAACAGTCTGTTGATTTCGATTGCAGGAGAAGCTGCCTGCATTTTTGTATTCTGGGCAATCAATCTCGGCCAGGTCACAAAACCCATTTTATTCCTGAATTTTATCAATACGGCAGTTATTTCTTTCCCTTCTTCAGATACCGGCATTGCTGCTTCGTGATTGTGATGTTCGTGTTCATCGCCTTCAAAGTGAATATGTCCTTCTTCTCCATGTTCCGGATTTTCGTCTGTATGCTCGTGGTTTTCATGCATAGCCCATACACTAGGGATGTTGCACAAAATAAGATTGTCGATTACTTTTCCGGTCGGGCTTGCAATGCCACTAACTTTATAAGCAAATTCTTCATGAACCTCACCTTCGGCCGCATCTCCATGCGACCCGAAAAACTTATCTCCTACTTTTATATTTAGTTTTTTTGCAATTTCGGCACCGATAACAACTTCAAAATCGGATTGAAATATCTTTCCCTGAGAGACAGTTGCCCCAAATTTATCAAGATAAGCGGGTGTTGTTCCCACAATCTTAAATCCCCTGTAGTTATCTCCAAAAGCCAAAGGTATGGCGCTTTTTACAAAAGGATGTTTCATCCATGTTTTTGCTTCGCTGTAACTAATATTGCCTGTTGGCGCATCAACCTGATATACTGAAGAAAGAATCAGCTGCAACGGACTTCCCTGTGCCCCCAAAACAACATCAACACCGTCAATATTACTTGAAAATTGCTTTTCAAATTGTTCCTGAAGCAGAATCAACAATGAAATTATGGCAACACTTGCCGTCAGCAAAATAATACTCAAAATGGTATTCAAAGGTTTGAACCAAATATTTTTCCAGGCTAATCTGCCAATCATGCTAATGTAATTTGATTAGAAAAACGATCTTTTAGTCTTTGGTCGTGCGTAACAATAATGAGTGCCGCACCATATTCTTTTGACAATTGCGAAAGCAGGTCGGCTACCTTATAGGCATTCTCATCATCAAGGCTTGACGTGGGTTCGTCTGCCAAAAGCAATTGGGGCTCATTCACCAAAGCTCTGGCTATGGAAACTCTTTGCTGCTGCCCAATACTCAAACGTGATGTAAGCTTGTGTATTTGATCCGACAGTCCCAGTTCTGCCAAAAGTAATTTTGCTTTTTCATCTGCTTTTCGTCCGGTTGCCAGCCAGGAAGAAAGAACAACATTTTCAAACACAGAAAATGCTTCTACAAAATGAGATTGCTGGAGTATTAACCCAATATTTTTGCCTCTGAATTTGTCCAGGTTCTTATTGGACAGGGTTTCGATATTGATATCGCCTATACGGATAGAACCTGATTGGGCTTTCAGCAACCCACCCAAAAGGTGAAGCAATGTTGTTTTTCCTTTTCCGGAGCCGCCGGTAATCAAAAGTACCTCGCCGCTATTTAAGGAAATATCAGGGAAATTAAAATTTGCTTTCCCATTATAAGAAAAAGCCAGATTTTTAGTCTGAATCATAACTAAAGTCATTTCTGCAAGTGCCTGCAAGATACTGAAATACTTTAATATAAATTGTTAAGCCAAACTTATAAAATATAGCCTTGAAAAGCGAATGAAACGAAATAACCCAAATTACTCCTGCATAGAAGGTTAATACAATGAGTAGGAATGCGATCTTTATAATTATCCAAAACACCAGACAAGAAAATAGGATTCCAAATTGAAATGTTAATTAAAAATTAGGTGGAAAATAAGGATCATTAAGAAGTCCGTTCTCATTGGCAAAATTGATTAGTTCGAGAGAATTTTTGACATCAAACTTTTGAAGCAGGTTTCTTCTGTGGGTTTGTATGGTTAAAAAACTTAAAAATAACTCTTCTGAGATTTCTTGTGTAGATTTTCCTTTTATTAATAAAGCCAATATTTCTTTTTCTCTTTTGGTCAGCCTCGGAATCGATTTTAAATCAGCTATCTGTATTTTATCCAACATAGCCTGTACTTCTTTTCCAAATACGATTTTCCCTTTTGCCGCCTCTTTTATGCAATGGATATATTCATCATTTTTAGCTGTTTTTAATAAATAACCGGAGGCGCCCTGTTTGATCATCTGTAATACAATACTTCTTTCTGCCTGACTGCTAATTCCCAATATAATCATTTTGGGATATTTCTTTTTCAAATCAAAACAAATATCGATTCCGTTATTATTTCCAAAAAAAATATCCAACAGCAGTACATCAATTTTGTCAATTGCTTCAAAACCATACAGTTCTTCGCTTTGGTTAAAACCACCCAGCAGATTAAATTCTGTGTGGTTTGAAAAAAGCGTTGTCAACCCCTCAATAATCAATGGATGGTCATCCAAAATGGCAATATTCAACTTTTTATTTTCCATAATCTGTCAGACATCAAGTTCTATATTATAGGAAGTTCCTCCGGAACTACTTTCACAGTCAAGGCTTCCATGTAAAAGTTCTATTCTGCTTTTTATATTTTTGATTCCAAGTCCCTGGTTTTCTTCAATCCCTGAAATATCAAAACCAACTCCATTATCTTCTATTGAAATATAAAACCGGTTGCCATTCTGGCTGCAAGAAACTAAAATCTGAGTGGCTTTTGAATGTTTTAGCGCATTGTTTAATAATTCCTGAACGATTCTAAAAATATTTGTTTGCGTAGTGAGCGGCATTGAATTATCAATTTCATACGAATGAAATTCAATCGAAACAGTATCAGAACGCAATGTAAAACACAAATCGCCAAGGGCTTTTTCCAAACCTAATTTCAGCAGAGATTCGGGAACCAAATTGTATGAAATCTGCCTTAACTCAGCTATGGACGTTTCTAAAATAGTATTGATTCTGCTATCATTATAATCGTTTTTGTTTTGTGTATTTGCAAATATAATTTTCAAAGCCGACAGCTTACTGCCTATACTATCATGCAAGTCCCGGGCTACTCTTTTTCTTTCAGCTTCTTCTACATTAATCATGGTTTGCATGATTTCAATTTCTTTTTCCCTTTTTAAATTATTTAACTTCTGAAAATGGTTTATTTCTTTTTGGGCTGTTATTTTCTTTTGGTTTTTTAAATTCTTCCAGATAAAATAGGTGACAGTCAATACGCAGATAAGGGCAAAAGACAACAATAAAAGAAAAAGCATATTTTTTCTCTGATTTAATAGTGTTGCCTGTTTTTCAATGGTCAGCTCTTTTATCTTATTTTCATTTTCCAATTTATTGTATTTGGCCTCAATGTCTGCTATTTTTTCAGCCTCAAACATTTGACTCAGGCTATCTTTTAATTGAATGTATTGCTCATTATAGACATAAGCCTTTTCAAAATCATTTAATTTCCGGTAAATTTTAGACAGTTCATAAGAATAATAGGCCCTATCCTTAATATTCATTCCACCGGTTTTAAAAACGTCCAGCAGCAAATCTTTAGCACTTTCAATTTTATTTTGAAGAATAAAGACCTCATATTTCATGAGTTTGAATCTTTGTTCCAGAGCAGAATCCTTATTAAGTTGCGATAACCTTACACCATTATCATAATCCGAAATAGCCTGCTCATAGTTTTTAATCTCCTGATTCAAACTCCCTTTTGCAAAATAATATTCAATATATAACGATTTCAACGGATAGGATTTCAACAAATCTTCAGCTTTTTGCAAATATTCAAAAGCTTCATTCGTTTTTTTCTGAACAGATAAAACCTCAACATTAAACAAATACAATTCTATTAAATCCTCATTGTATCTGTTCTTTTTGCTCTTTCCCTGTTCCAAAGTACTGATTGACAGATCCAGATAATATTTTGTTTTGGCAATATCTTCATTATTATAAAAAACAACGGCAATTAATTTATATAGATTAGACAGTTCCTGACTATCCTTGCTTTTCTTTGCTACCGGAATCGCTTCCTTTACCAAAACCTCTATTGTTTGTAAGGGTTCATTTTCCCGCTGATACAGGAGTCCGATATTAAAAAGTATTTTAGACCTTAATATGTATATTTCCCTGCTGTTGTATTTTTTTAAGGCTTCGTCTGCTTTTCGGAACTTCTGCAGATTCTCTTTTGTCAGGCTAAAAAAAAGCGAATTATAATAATAGGAAAGGTCTTTTAAATAGCTATTGTTTTTTACTAATTCATTGGCCTTTTTTAAATGAATCTTTCCCAACTCTTTCTTATCTACATTTTTAGTATAAATATAAGCCAGCCTGTAATTCATAATGCAACGGAGACTATCTGATTTACTGGTAGAAATTGCATTTTTCAGGCTATCAATTGTAACCTCATAATCATTTAATGTACTACTGCTTTGTGCGTGCGCAAGACTGCTTGCAAATAGCAGGAAAAAAAGATGCAATCGCTTCATTTTGTAGAGATAAGCTACAAATGTAATGACCATTATTCGGATTCTGAATAAATGGCAGAAAATTACCTGATTTCAGGTAATCATATATACCTTTTTATGATTAGAAGCAAATTAAACCTCCTCTATAAATTTGTCTGACATCTAATAACCATCTAATCAATTAAAAAAATTAAATGAAAAAGCTTATCAATTTATCCGTGCTTTTGCTCACTCTTTCTGCATTCGCGCAATCTTCGCTTGAAAAAGGCAAAATTCAATTAAACGCCGGCTTTGGGACATCTAACTGGTCCACGCCTGTTTATGTTGGTGCTGATTACACGATTTCGAATCCAATTACTGTCGGAGTTGAGGCGTCCTATCAGTCTTATACTACCTATGGCATTAAAAGTACCATAATAGGTTTGCAGGCCAACGGGAATTATCATTTTAATGAATTGCTGAAAATTCCGAATGAATGGGATGTTTATGCCGGACTTAATTTAAATTACTATAACTGGAAATTCAAAGATTCGGAAACTAACACTTATCTGGTTGATGACAAACCTTTTGGAGTTGGAATTCAAATTGGCGGAAGGTATTTCTTTAATGAGAGATTTGCTGTAAATCTGGAGCTCCGAAGTGGAAATGTTACAACAGGAGGAAAAATTGGCATTACTTATCTGTTAAATTAAAAGTACCATCTCTAAAAAACAAAAACTATGAAAACAATAAAAACATTTTTTTCCATCTTATTAATTGCCATTACTGTTTCCTGTAGCAGTGACGATGGCGACGGCAATCCAATACCTACACCCACACCGGTTAAAACTGCAAAATTTGAAATAACGGGCAACTTTACCGGTCATATATTTGTAGTTTATAACAACAATGTCACCGGAAACACAACTGAAACAGTCACTTCATTGCCCTGGAGCAAAACAATTGAATATCCTGATAACGTCATGGGCATTGGCATTAGCGGTAATGCCGTAATGCAAAATCCCGGTGTTGCAGGTCAAACGGCCAGCTTAAAAATCTATTATGACAACAATGTTGTAAGGCAAAGCAATAAAATTGCGGACGTTAATGGTACATTTAGTTTTGAAAGCCTGGCTTTTGTTTTTCCTTAACATCCTAATTATTAGGACATTTACAAAAAACCATCCCATTTAAGAAAGAGAAATGGCTGATAATTAAGTAAAAGAAAATATATTTAGAAAAAATAAATTCAGTTAAGCCAAATAATCATGAAGCAATTGTTTAAGTATGTTTTTCTTTTCACTTTAAAAATTTCAGCACAAACCAATACAGAAACTTATCAGTTTTCAAAAGATATTGCAGCCAAAATCGAAAAAGACACACTGGCATGGAAATATCAAATGGGAGCAACAGATTATTCCATAAACGGATATTATAAACAGGCTTTAGAAACCTGGGATAAGAACGGAAGACCTGCACGAAAAATCAGCAAAGAAGATAGTTTGTACTTCACTTCTTTCAGGCAAAAGAATGCAAAGGACTATATCATTAATCGCTCAAAAAATGAGAAAATCATCATCATCAATGAAGCACACCATAACAACATGCACCGTGTTTTTACGACTTCGCTTTTACAAGGTTTGTATGATAATGGTTATCGCTTCTTTGGTTTGGAGGCACTCGCTGATACGGAAATAAATGACCGGAAATTTCCTGTCATGGAAAGTGGTTTTTATGTAAAAGAACCACAGATGGCAAATATGTTAAGCGAAGCATTAAAAATTGGTTTTGTTTTATTTGAGTATGAAGCATCTGATGGAAAAAATGGTAAAGAAAGAGAAATTGAACAAGCGGCCAATATTGCCCGATTAGTCAAGGAAAATCCAAATTCAAAATTTTTAATCCATTGTGGCTTCGACCATGTAATAGAAGGAATTCCACCAAGCAAAAGTTGGGAAAGAGCTATGGCTGGCCGATTAAAAGACGAAACAAATATTGATCCTTTTACGATTGATCAGGTATATTATACGGAAAAAGGTGATATTAAATTCACCAGTCCTTATGTCTTGATGGCGAATCCTAAAAAATCGGTAATCCTGATCAATGGAGCCGGAAAATTATTTAATGGCGGAGAAACAAACGATCAGACCGATTGCAGGATAATTCATCCTATTACGGAATACGAAAACGAAAGGCCTGATTGGTTATTATTAGATGGGAAACGAAAAACATATACGGTTCCAAAATCTAAAATTACCGAATATCCTGTTTTGGTTCTTGCCTACCGAAAAAATGAATACGAAAAAAACGGAGTTCCTGCAGACATTATTGAAATCCTAAATGAGGAAACAAAGACAAATCTTATTTTAGATAAAGGCATTTATAAAATAATTATTAAGGATAAAAATTATAAGATTATCCAGGAATTTGATGCAAAAATAAAATAACCCATCATCTTCAATTTTTAATATGCCTTTTTTGAACCTTTAATATAAAAAAATGAAAAGACACATTGGCATATTACTATTGCTGTTATCATCTGTATATGGTAAAGCCCAAACCAAATTACCCGAGTTTAATGACAAGCCGGCCTATTTCAATGCCGCCACAAATGAGCTGATTGAGTTGGAGAAATCACAATACAACACTATGGCAAAGGCCAAAGGATTATTTAGTGCGGAGGGCGGTTTTTATTTAAACGGAATCAAATCGTCTGTTACCATTAAAAACAAAAGCACTTTAAAATTCATTGTTAAAGTAAATCCCGGGACCGATCCGACTTCTGTTTTTGATTTAGTAAAATTTGAAATCCGAAAAGATAAAAGGGTTTTGATTACCACGAAAGCAAAAGCAACCAGCACATCAACTTCATTCGACAAGATTAATTATACGATTGAAAAAGTAAAAGACGGCTATTATTACTTAGTCGTTAAAAATCTCGCTTCAGGAGAGTACTTTTTTGGATCCGGGGACTTCATGTTTGCTTTTAGTTTGGAATAAGAACCTGATCTGGTGCAACATCCTTGCAAGGATGTTGCACTTCTCAAATCTATAAAATACCGTTATCCGCAAAGCTGTAATAATCATTTTCGGTAATTATTACGTGATCAAAAACCCGTATGTCGAGGCTTTCTCCTGCTGCTTTTAATTTTTTAGTTATTATTCTGTCAGATTCACTTGGATATAATACCCCGGAAGGATGGTTGTGTGCCAGAATTATTGCTGTTGCATTATGCTCGATTGCTATTTTAAAAACAAGGCGGGCATCCACTACGGTTCCTGTCATTCCGCCTTTACTCAATCTCCATTTGTGAGCAATTCTATTGGAGTTACTAAGAAATAGGATCCAGAATTCTTCATGTGCAAGTTCACCTATTACAGGTTGCATCGTTTCAAAAACCACCCTGCTTGTAGCAATTCTCCTCGATGGCACGGCTTCTTCAGAGCGCCTTCTTCGGCCCAATTCAACAGCCGCAAGAATTGTAATCGCCTTTGCCTCTCCAATGCCGTGATAAGTGAGGAGCTTTTCAATAGATAGCTTTCCTATCCCATTTAGACTTTTAGCATCTGCCAAAATTCGCTTGCTCAAGTCTACAGCACTTTCGGTATGATTTCCGGTACGTATCAGGATAGCTATAAGCTCTGCATTGCTTAGGGCTTCCTGCCCTTTATGCATTAGTTTCTCTCTTGGTTTGTCATCTTTTGCCCAATCCTTGATTGTAAGTGTTTTTGTTTTTTTTGCTTCTTTTTCCTGCATGGCGTTGAAATTAAATCTAATAAGTGAATATACGAATATATACTATAAAAAACACCCCCCTATTAAATTTAACCGCAATTATAAGATATATCATACATTTAGCGTTATAGTCTAAAAATTAACTGCCATGAAATATTTTATCTCTCTTACCTGTTTTCTTTTTATTGCCGCTATTGTAGAAAAAAGTTTTCCGGAAAAACTTTCGGATGCAGCAATTATGCTGACTAAAGATAAGGTCGTCTATGACCCGGGCTATTTTTCCATCAGCTATCCTAATGGCGATGTGCCTAAAGGAAAAGGCGTTTGTACAGACGTTGTTATCAGGGCATACAGAAAACTGGGGATTGACCTGCAGAAAGAAGTACATGAAGACATGAAAAAAAACTTCTCAAAATACCCTCAAAAATGGGGACTCAAAAAAACAGATCCCAATATTGACCATAGAAGAGTACCTAATCTTCAGGTTTTCTTCACACGATTCGGTAAAAGTTTAGAAGTAACCGATAAAGCTTCAGATTATAAGACAGGCGATTTGGTAACCTGGATGATCAATGATAAAATGCCCCATATTGGAATTGTGACCAATCGAAAATCAGCTGATGGGAAACGGAACCTGATTGTGCATAATGTTGGTGCCGGCCAGGTTTTGGAAGATTGCCTTTTCCAATATAAAATAACAGGACACTACCAATTTAAAAAGTAAGCGGACCTGCTTTCTGAAAGGAATAACAGTTCCGCTAATCATCATAGTTTATTTATAGAAGCGTTTTTACCTCATCAAAATTAAGTCCTCCATAATTTCCGGAACTCATTAGCAATAATGCAATTTTCTCCGTATCAAATTTAAGGTGGAAAAGGTATTCTTTAAATGCAGCCGGATTGGTGTAAATAATCAGGTCTTCGCGATTGAATGATTTTGCAATCTGATCATAGGTTACTTCTTCCAGTTGTTTGATTTTGACAGCATCCGGCGAATAGAAAACCACCGCCACATCTGCAGCATCAAGGGCTCCTTCATATTCTTTCAGGAATTCAGCATTCAGGCTACTGTAGGTATGCAATTCCAGACAGGCAATCAATTTTCTGTCCGGATATTGTTCTTTCACCGCTTTTGTAGTGGCAGCCACTTTGCTCGGCGAATGTGCAAAATCTTTATAGGCTACATTGTTTTTATTTTCCGCAATTTTCTCCAAACGTTTTGAAGCTCCTTTAAAACTGGAAATCGCCTCATAAAAATCGGCTTCGTCAACGCCCATATTCTGACATATCCATTTGGCACCGGCCAGATTATTCAGGTTGTGGGCTCCAAAAACCTCAATTGGCATATTTCCTTCCGGAGTTTCAAGTAATGTTATTCCATTCTCAACTGTATAATTTGCCGTTGTGTATGGAATTTTGCGGATAGGATTTGTAGCTGCTTCCGCTACCCTTTTTACTTCCGCATCATCTTCGTTATAGACAAGAATCCCTCCGTTGGTTATTTTTTGAATGAAAATCTCAAACTGTTCCACATAATTTTCATAGGTTGGAAAAACATTAATATGGTCCCAGGCAATTCCTGAAATCAAAGCAATATTGGGCTGATAGAGATGAAATTTTGGTCTTCTGTCCATTGGAGATGATAAATATTCATCTCCTTCAAGAACAATAAAATCATTTTCTTCTGTTAGATGCACCATCGTATCAAAACCTTCCAATTGCGCTCCAACCATATAGTCTACATTGATGCCATGGTAATGCATAACATGCAAAATCATGGAAGTAATGGTAGTTTTTCCATGCGAACCGCCAATTACTACTCTTGTCTTATTTTTTGACTGCTCGTATAAAAACTCAGGATATGAAAAAATCTTTAATCCTAATTCCTGTGCTTTTAAAAGTTCCGGATTATCAGCTTTGGCATGCATGCCCAGAATAACCGAATCAATATCTGAAGTGATTTTTTCAGGAAACCAGCCCAACTCTTCAGGCAGCAGTCCTCTTTTTTCCAAACGTGTTTTGGAAGGCTCAAAAACAGCATCATCACTACCGGTAACCTGGTATCCTTTTTCATGTAATGCAATGGCAAGATTGTGCATTGCGCTGCCTCCAATGGCTATAAAATGTGTTCTCATCTATTCAAATATATGGATAGGATATTAATTATGTTTTGCTTATTTCAGCATATTCTTCTAAAACAGCCTTGGCTTTTTCCGGCTGCTTCATTTTATTTTTATACAAATCGGCTAATTTCTTGTAGGTTGTTTTTGATTTGCCAATTTCAATTGCCTTTTTATAGTTTTTTTCTGCTTCTTTATATCTTTTGAAATATTCAGCAATATGTCCTTTTGATAGATAACCGTCAACAGCAGATAGTGTCATTAGTTCATCTGCATATTTTTGTGCCTTTCTTTCACTGCCTCCAATTATGGCAGGAAGTTGCAGGTACAATTCCACCAATGCCCATCTTGATTCAATATGCTTCGGATTTAGTTCAATGGCTTTTTTAAAAGAATCTTCCACATCGCCAATCATCCCAAGAGCCTTGAATTTATTGCTCTCTTTAGCTTTCATTCCTAGAGCACCTCCATATTTATAATAATAATTAGCTTCAGAAGGTTTTAATTCTTTTAGCTTTTCATAATATACTAAAGACTCCTCCCATTTTTTGGCATGTGCTTCGATATCACCCAGATATTCAATGACACTGACATCTTTAGGGTTCTTTTTATAAAGAGCTGTAAAAATTTCTTTGGCCTTTTCATAATTCCCTTTATCAAAAAACTGCGCTCCTTTCGCAAATTCTGATTGCGAAAAGACTGCTAACGGAAATAAGAATAAGATTAAAAAGAAATGTTTCAACAGACTTGATTTAGTGTTCCAAAAATAGGAAAATGATTTGGAATAGCGGGATGGATTTTATGTGTTTTGGCTAACTAAAAAACTATGTCCAAATACTATCCTAAATTTGAGATATTCAGAATAATTCCTGCAAATCCACATCAATAAAAAAAGCCGTTTCAAAACTGAAACGGCTTTTTAATTTATTTGAACTAATAACTAATCTGAAAATTATTTTGCGATTGTCATTTCGTCAATGATATGTTTTGCACCGGCATATTTGTCAATGATAAACAAAACATAACGGATATCAACGTTGATTGTTCTTTGTAGTTTAGAATCAAAGATTACGTCACCGGCCATAGCTTCGATGTTACCGTCAAAAGCTACACCAATAAGCTCTCCTTTTCCATTCAATACTGGAGAACCTGAGTTACCACCAGTAATATCGTTGTCTGTCAGGAAGTTTACAGGCATATATCCTTTTTTATCAGCATATGGCCCGAAATCTTTTTTCTCGTTCAATTCAATCAATCTCTTAGGCAAATCAAACTCCTGGTCATTTGGCTTGTATTTTTTGATTGTTCCCTGAAGTGTAGTATAGTTGTTGATTTTTGCATCATTTCTCTTATCAGCAGGTAATGCACGAACTTTACCATAAGTCAAACGCAAAGTTGAATTTGCATCCGGATATTTGATTTTGTTAAGTTTAGACTCACGCAATCCTTCTACAAGAAGACGGAATGACTTTTGGAAATCATTTTCCAACTTCGCCAAATCTTCCGGCTTGCTTCTGTAAGTAGCCAAAATGCTAGATGAAAGTAAATACAACTTATCATTTTTCAATGCATCCACATTTGGATTTTTCAAAAATGCTTCAGCTTTTTCTTTTGTAGCAAAAGCGCTCTCTGCGATAGCCTCGTCTACAAATTTCGTAAAGTCATTGTTGTTTTCTTTGGCAAGTCCTTCAATGAACGGGTCAAGTTTGTAACCTGCTTTTTTAGCATAAAGGTTTAATTCTGCAATCAATACATCTCTTTCCAATGGAAGGTAGAAACCTTCGTAAACACCTTCAATTGCTGCCTGAAGTCTTGGAAGCATTTCTGCTTTCTTAGCATCATTTTCTTTGGCATAAGCAGCGATTCCGTTTCCTAAACTTGCAGGACCGCCAGCCAGGCTGCTGTTTCTTAAAATAGAAATCAGGTAGTTATCGTGTCTTGATTTTTCGTTTGTTGCTTTGTAGTAATTGTTGATAGTAGCAACTACATCACCATATTTTTGCTTGTTCTCCGGCTTGTTTGCCCATTTGTTGAACTCAGCCTCTTCTTTTTGTTTTGTAGCGGCAGTTTTGAACTTTGTCAATGCATCAATCATTCCCTGACGGTTTTTCCAATAGTTGGCTACAGAAGCATATTTTGAAGCGTAGTTTAAACGAACCTGGTCGCTTTTATCCATGTGGAATTTCATAGCATCCATTCCTGCTTTAGAACCTTCAACCCATGCAGGGTATGCAAATTTTACGTTTTGCTCAATTCCTCCGGCCGGCATCCAACGGTTTGTTCTACCCGGATAACCTAAAATCATAGCAAAATCATTTTCCTGAACACCTTTCAAGCTGATTGGCAAGTGGTGCTTAGGCTTTAACGGAACGTTGTCCGGAGAATATTCAGCAGGATTTCCGTCTTTGTCAGCATAAACTCTGAACATAGAGAAATCTCCTGTGTGACGTGGCCATTCCCAGTTGTCTGTGTCACCTCCAAATTTCCCGATGCTTTCCGGCGGAGTTCCAACTAAACGAACGTCTTTATAGTCCTGATAAACGAAATAGTAATATTCATTTCCCTGGAAAAAAGAACGAACAGAAACAGTATATTTTCCTCCTTCGTCATTTTCTTTTTGGATTTTAGCAATTTCCTGGTTGATTACTTTTTCGCGCTCAGCCTCACTCATGCCGTCATTTACTTTAGAAAGAATTCTTTTTGAAACATCATCCATTCTCACAAAGAAACGTACATAAAGTGAGTTTGGCTTGATTTCAGATTTCTTGTCTTTTGCCCAGAAACCATCTCTCAAATAGTTGTCTTTTGGAGTAGAAACTTCAGCAATCGCATCATAACCACAGTGGTGGTTGGTCAAAACCAAACCTTGATTAGAAATAATTTCTGCAGTACAGCCACCATTGAACTGAACAATTGCATCTTTAATACTTGAATGGTTGATACTGTAGATTTCCTCAGAAGTCAGTTGCAATCCCATTTTTTGCATGTCACGGTGATTCAAACGCTCAATGAACATCAGGAACCACATCCCTTCGTCAGCCTTTACTGTTGTAGGAACAAGCAGTATAGCCGTAATTAAGGATAAAATAATTTTTTTCATTTATTAGTATTTAAAGTTTAATAGGTATGTGAGTAGTCGCATAAAATGATTTTTTGTTACATTTTTGACTGCCTGACATATATTTTTGCGATGCGAATATAACTCCATTTTACAATTTTAGACTTATAAACGAGGAGAAAACTAAATCGTTATCGCAATTTTAACTTTTGTTTTAGACTTCTTGTTTCCTGCCCTTTTAATATGATATCTTCATCACGACCTGCTATTTCCTTTGCTTTCCTGCTTTTTTGTTGCGGCAGAAAATTTCTCCCATTCAGATGCGAATAATACTGCTGAATAAATGCCTTGAAGTACAAAACATTCTTTTCGTCTTGCGGAATTTTACATTTCAGAAGATTATTTTTCCACAGCGGGTCTTTTCTGTAATCGGATTTGACCAAGATGTCTTTTTCGTTGAACTGGTAATAATAGGAATCGGTTGTACAATTAAAGGCACTATTTGAAAAATTAATTGCAAAATGATTTTCCTGCTCCTCTTTATTAAAATGATTTTTACCAAAGGCAAAATAAGGCTTATCATAATCAAGCATTCCTAAAAGTGTGGGCATGATATCTATATGTTGCATAATTTTATCATCTGTTCCTTTAAAGTTTTTTCCCGGATGATAAAACAAAATCGGAATAGAATAATCAAAAGGCGGCTTTAAAAACTTTGGCGAATCTGCCCCGGAAGCATGGTCTGCCGTTATAACAAAAAGAGTATTCTTATACCACGGTTCCTTTTTTATTCCTTCAAAAAAAGTCTTCAGCGCATAATCAGAATATTTAATCACACGGTGTATCGGGAGCGTTCCTTCTGCAAATTTGCCTTTAAGTTCTGCCGGAATACTAAACGGATGATGGGATGAAAGCGTAAAAACAGTCGTAAAAAAAGGTTTAGGCATCACGTTGATTTTTTCGTGAACAAAAGGCCAGAATTTATGGTCCCATATCCCCCATTTCCCGTCAAAGTCATCATCTCCTTTTGCTTCTTCATACTCTTCTCTGGACTGGAATTCTTTAATATCGAGGTTTTTTCCAAAAGACACAAATCCCATCGATTCTTTTACGGCACCGTGCATAAAAGCCGTATGGTAGCCCATTTCATTCATGCAGGCCGGCAACGCATGATAATCGGCAACAGAATTTGGCAATGAAAGAAACGGCTCTTTGAAAGTAGGAATAGAAGCCCAAATAGCAGGTAAGGCATCCATAGACCGGTAGCCGTTTTGATGCGCATTCGTAAAGAGATAGCCTTCATTAAAGAGCGAATCTAAAAACGGCGTATGCGTTTCCTGTTTAGGCTTGAACTGGTCGGAAAGGCTTTTGATATGGGCTTTTCCGAAGCTTTCTAAAATTATGATAAAAACATTGGTATTCCGGTCAATCTTAAATTTGCCTGAAGACGACGGCATGTGTGTTGTAGGCATATAAGCTTCGGCAGTACTTTTATCAAAATATTCAAGCTTAGGCACTTTTTTAGATTTACCTATTGTCCTGAAAAGGCAGAAAGGATTACTCAATATCAAGGAAGTATGGGAAGCATTGCTTGTATAAAGAAAAGCATCGCTCATCGAAATGGGGAAAGAAGCTTTTGAAAGACTGGCTCCCCTCACCAAAAAAACGGTTAGAAAAACCATTACACCCAGATATGCCGAATTAACCACATAGTAATCTCTATTGTTTGATAATATCGATTTTCCATATCCTATACGCCTATAGCCCACACAAAGCATAGCCAGTACAAGAAAATAGAAGATAAAGCCATACCAGTAGTCAACCATAAAGTCGAGTATCAAAAGTGAGAAACTGTCTTCCTTAACCAAAAACAAATCTCCTAAAACCAATCGGGACTGTTTGTATGGATAATAAAACACATCCGCAAAATTGACCAGTAGCCCGAGGCTGTTTGAAATCATGTAAACCCAGAAAAGCCTTTTCTGATAGTTTTCTTTTTCCCGAAACCGAAAAGGCAACAGCGACAAAAAAATAAAAGGCAAATTCAGATAAAGTATGGAAACCGTATCAAACATCAGGCTTCCGCGAAGCAAAGAAAAAATATCCTTGTGGTGGATAGGGTCAATCAGGTGGTCGTTAAAAAAATAAAAGATAAATCTTCCGAGCATGAATGCGACATAAACGACCAAAAGCCGCAACAGCATAACGGTAAAATCATTTTTCCAGTTGATTTTCATAAAATCTAACTCTATTATGTTCTTCTGCAAAACAAGTCCTAAAACTAATTCTGTGGTTCCAGAAGAAGCGGTGGGGAATCGAAGTAAAACGTTTGTTCACACAAAAATAACGAATAATTCACATTCCGTTTACGTGCCTGAAAAATTTATATCAACCATTTTAAACTCATAAAAAAAGCATCCTTGCAGATGCTTCAATTTTTCTTTTTGTATCACTTCTATTGCTTTTCGCAATGCGTTCTGGCTGTCGTCAATTGCAATATCCTGAAAGACACTTTCCGTATTGATAACGCCGCTTGGCCTTACATCAGGGTTGGTTGATACCTGAAATGTAAATTTGGAATACGGCAATGCATACTACACTAAAGTGTAGGTAAAACAAATCGAACCAACTTATAATTTCTCTGTTTTCATCAACAATAAGAAGTTGCCTATTGGCGCCTATAAAGATGATTTTTCAAGCGGGTAGACGAAAATAAAATATAAAAGGCGACCATCAGGTCGCCTTTTATATTTGTTTGTCTTTATTACTGATTTTCTTCAGCATTTAACATCTGCCAAAGTTTGTCTTTTAATTCGACCAATCCCTGGTTTGCTATTGACGATATGAAATGGTATTTCAAGCCTTTAAACTCTTTGTCCAACTGTGCTTTCATTTCTGCTTTCAGTTCCTCATCAAGCATGTCTGATTTAGAAATTACGATAAAGCGTTCCTTATCTAAAATTTCCGGATTATAGCGTCGCAGCTCATCCAAAAGGATTTCATATTCTTTTTTAATATCATCTGCATCAGCAGGAATCAAAAACAGCAATACTGAGTTTCTTTCGATATGTCTTAAGAAATAATGTCCCAGTCCTTTGCCTTCGGCAGCACCTTCAATAATTCCGGGAATATCTGCCATTACAAACGATCGGAAATCTCTGTAGGCTACAATTCCAAGATTCGGTTTCAGGGTTGTAAACGGATAATCGGCTATTTTTGGTTTTGCAGATGTCAATACAGACAGCAAAGTCGATTTTCCCGCATTTGGAAATCCTACCAAACCTACATCGGCTAGAACTTTAAGTTCCAGAATAATATCCAGTTCATTAGCCGGCATCCCGGGCTGCGAATATCTTGGGGTTTGGTTTGTGGAACTTCTAAAATGCCAGTTCCCCAATCCGCCTTTTCCGCCTTTTACCACAATCTTTTTCTCGCCGTGTTCGGTGATTTCGAATAAGATTTCGTTGGTTTCTTTATCGCGCACTACGGTTCCCAGCGGTACTTCAATATACTTATCTTCTCCGTCAGCACCTGTACTTCTGGCACTTCCTCCGTCGCCACCATGTCCGGCTTTGACGTGTTTTGCAAATTTTAAATGGAACAATGTCCAAAGTCCTTTGTTTCCTACCAGATATACGTGTCCGCCCCGTCCTCCGTCCCCTCCGTCAGGACCACCTTTTTCAATAAATTTCTCTCTATGCAAATGCGTCGACCCTTTTCCTCCTTTTCCGGAAGAAACATAAATCTTAACGTAATCTACAAAATTTCCCTCTGTCATTTTCTTTATTTAAAGTGTAAAGTTTAAGGTTTAAAGCTACAGTATACTGACAACTCTAAACCTTAAACTTTATACTGTTTCTTTTTGTTTATTCTTTTAGCGAACGGACTAAAACCTTGTCAATTTTAACACCGTCCATATCTATAACTTCTAATTCAAATAAGTTCCAGATTAATTTTTCGCCCTGTTTTGGTATATAGGAAAGTTCTGTCATGATTAGGCCGCTTACTGTCGTAACTTCATAATCGTTAATCAGTTCATCCAAATCAAAATAGGTCAAAAAGTCGTGTAACGAATAATGTCCGTCTACCAGCCAGGTACCATCTTCTCTTGCCACAAGCTGGAATTCTTCATGATAGAAATCTGACGCATCACCTACCAGAGCTTCCAGAATGTCGTTCAGGGTAATCATACCCTGTGTGATTCCGTATTCGTCTGTTACTATGGCATAGTGTACTTTAGTTTTCTTGAAAATATCCAATGCCTTATAGGCAGAAGTATGTTCTATCAGATAGACCGGCTCCTTCATTATATCTCTAAGGTTGAAGTCGCCGCTTTCAAATTTGGCAAACAAATCTTTTAACAGCACAACCCCAACAACTTCGTCCAGGCTTTCTTCACAAACCGGATAAACGGAGTGAATTTCATCCAGAACTTTTTGTTTAAGTGTAGGAAGGTCATCTTCCAATGAAAGATAGTCAACCGATTTCCTGTGGGTCATCAAGGAGTTTACCTTTCTGTCACCAATATGGAATACACGTTCCACGATGTCCTGTTCGATTTCCTGTACTTCTCCTACTTCAGTTCCTTCTTTGATAATGGCCTTAATTTCTTCTTCGGTTACTTTACCGTCTGCCGTTGGCCTGATTCGGAACAATTTCAGCAAAGATTCTGTTGAAATGGTCAAAAGCCAAATAAAAGGCGCGGTAATTATCGAAATTACTTTCATAGGCAAGGCTACCGTCTTTGCAATGGTTTCCGGATAATTGAGTCCGATTCTTTTAGGAAGCAATTCGCCAAGCACCAAGGAGAAGAAAGTAAGGATTACAACTACGATTCCAACCGAAAGGTTTGCTGAATACGGCTGCAGGAATTCATACTGGTCCAGGAAAATCTTTACATCGCCAGTGATATTATCACCTGAATAAATACCTGTTAAGATTCCGATTAATGTGATTCCGATTTGAACGGTCGACAAAAATTTGTTTGGCGAATTGGCCAAATCCAAAGCAGTTTTGGCGCTGGGATTCCCTTTTTTTGCAGAAGTTTCCAACCTGTTTTTTCGCGCTGATATTAATGCGATTTCCGACATCGAAAAAACACCATTCAAAAGGATTAAAAAGAAAATTATAGCTATTTCCAAGTTTTATAAATTTAGTTAAGGCTATCGATTACTGTACTTAACCGATCTGTAATTTCTTCTATGGAACCAATTCCGTCCACAGCGTGAAATTTATTCTGTGCTTTATAATAGTCCATTAAAGGAGCTGTTTTTTCGTTGTATTCCTGATAACGGTTTCTGATTTTTTCTTCATCCTGGTCATCTGGTCTTCCTGAAGTTTTTCCTCTTTCCAAAAGTCTTTTTACCAAAATTTCATCATTGGCCTCCAAAGCAACCGTTGCCGTTATTTCTTCGTTTTTAGATTCCAAAAAGTTATCCAGAGCTTTTGCCTGTGACAGGGTTCTTGGGAATCCGTCAAAAAGAAATCCTTTAGATTCCGGGTTTTTATCTACTTCACTTTGAAGCATCTGGATGGTTACTTCATCCGGAACCAAATCTCCCTTATCCATATAGGTTTTGGCTAATTTGCCAAGCTCTGTTTCATTTTTAATATTGAACCTAAAAATATCTCCTGTTGAGAGATGGGTCAGATTGTATTTCTTTTTTAAGAATTCAGCCTGGGTTCCTTTTCCTGCTCCAGGCTTCCCAAATAATACGATATTAATCATTTTGTTAGTTGTGAGTTATTATATGCCAGGATTTTTCAATCCAAAATATTTCATTTTCTAATCCGACTTAATCTTTCAATTGGTATATTTCCGGAATGTTTCTTCCGAGCCCATCATAATCCAGGCCATAGCCTACAATGAATTTGTTTGGAATTTCAATACCAATATAATCAATTTTTATGTCTTTTTTGTATGCTTCGGGCTTTAAAAATAAGGTAGCAAATTTAAGCTGCTTTACATTTTGGGACTCAAACATTGCTTTCAGCTCGACCAAAGTATTTCCTGTGTCGACAATATCTTCTATTACGACAACGGTTCTTCCCGATAAATCTTGATTAAGTCCGATGAGTTTTTTTACCTCATGGGTTGTAGTAGTGCCCTCATAGGAGGCTAATTTTACGAAGCTTACTTCGCAGGCTTTCGGATAGTGTTTCATAAAATCTGAAACCACCATAAAGGCGCCGTTTAAGACGCCCACAAATAAGGGTATCTCTTCGTCCAGGTCTTCAGCTACTTCCTGCGCCATTTTGGCTATAGCTGAATCGATTTCCTTTCCGCTGATGAAAGGAACAAAATGTTTGTCGTGAAGTTGTATCACAATGATTTTATTAAATAATAAGTTGCAAATATACTAAAATAGAATCCAGCTATTTTACAATTTATTTCAGTTTTATTACAATTTTATTTTTGTTAAATGTTTTTTAATATTCTTTAAACTCCGAAGATAAAAAATTTAAAATCAGTAAATTCAATATCCTGAAAATACAACCACTAATTTTTTCAAGCTATGAAAACACGTATTTTACCCCTACTTTCCTGCATTGCTTTTTCATTCTTATCCTGTAACGGACAAGAAAAGAAACTGCCTGTAAAAAATAGTACTACTATTGTAAAAACTGCTGTAGGCGATTTGGAACTTCCTGATCCGTATGCTACAGAATCTGCCCGAAAAATAAGCCGCATGAAAGAGTGGCCTGAAGGAGTTACACCTAAGGCTCCGGAAGGATTTGTGGTAACGAAATTTGCAGACGGATTGAAAAATCCGCGCTGGACCTATATTGCTCCCAACAATGATATTTTTGTAGTGGAAAGCAACACTTTTAAAAGCGCCAACCAAATTACTATTTTCAGAGACAAAGACGGTGATGGTGTTTTTGAGACCCGTGAAATTTTTAAAGACGGGCTCAACATGCCTTTCGGGATGCTGATTCTTGATAATTATTTTTACATAGCCAATACTGATGGTCTTTTTCGTTTTCCATACAGTGCAGGTGACTTAAAGCTAAGAGGAAACGGAACAAAAATACTGGAACTTCCTGCCGGAGGTTATAACAATCACTGGACAAGAAATCTGCTTGCCAATGCTGACGGTTCAAAAATATATGTTTCCGTAGGCTCTGCCAGCAACAATGCTGAGCAAGGAATGGAAGTAGAAAAAAGGCGCGCCAATATTTTAGAAATCAATCCTGACGGAACAGGAGAGCAGATTTATGCCAGCGGCTTGCGAAATCCTGTTGGAATGGATTGGAATCCTGCCAACAACGAACTCTGGACTGCCGTAAACGAGCGCGATGATTTGGGTGACGAGCTTGTTCCTGATTATATTACAAGCGTAAAAAGAGGAGGTTTTTACGGATGGCCTTATTCCTATTACGGACAAATTGAAGACCCAAGAATGAAAGGAGAGGGAAAAGAACTGGTTGCCAAAGCTATCATTCCTGATGTTTCTGTTGGTGCCCATACCGCTTCACTCGGATTTGCTTTTTATAACCAGGATGTTTTTCCGGCTAAATACAGAAACGGGGCTTTTGTAGGACAGCATGGCTCCTGGAACCGTTCAAAACTAAGCGGATACAAAGTGCTTTTTGTACCTTTTAAAAACGGAAAGCCTTCCGGAAAACCCGAAGATTTCCTGACCGGATTTATTGCCAATGAAGAAAAAGCCGAAGTTTACGGACGTCCCGTTGCTGTGACGGTTATGAAAGACGGCTCGTTATTGGTGAATGACGACAGCGGCAATACGATATGGAGAGTGGCTGTTAAAAAATAAGTTTCATATGTTGCCTTTGTAATTTTTCTGGATTACAATTGATATTTAACATTACTATCATTCCAATTAACAATCGCCTAGTATTTCATTACCGACGAACCTCTAAAAGTCTTCATTATAATGTAGTACCAACATTAAGCACAAAAAACATTCCTTATTCGTGGTCATTATTTAAATTATTATATTTGGATAAATTTATACTATGGGTAACATTTCTACCACTTTAGACCAACAACTTCAGAAGCTTTCCGAAAGAGGCATGATATTAGATTTAGGAGAAGCAAAAGCCAAAGAGATATTACTGGATATAGGATATTATAGACTTGGCTTCTATTGGAATCCATTTGAAATAGATGAAAAGCACAATTTTAAAGAAGATACAAAATTTTCTGATGCAGTTTGTCTTTATTATCTTGATGTATATCTTCGAAATATTCTATTGAAATATATTAATAGAATAGAAATAAACTTTAGAACTAAGGTGGTATATTATGTATCAAATAAATATAAGAAATCCCCTGTTTGGTTTATTGACAAGAATGTAATGAAACAGGATTTTATAGATAATATTGACTATCATTATAATGATGATTTTATAAAAAACAATAAACCCATAAAATTACATCATCAAAAATATATTAATGACAAGTATGCGCCTTCGTGGAAAACGTTAGAGTTTTTTACTTTTGGAACCATTTTAAAGATTTTCAAATCATTAACAGATTCTGAAATACAGGAAAGAATATCTGGGACTTTCGAAATCAAAAATTTAAACAAATTTATAAACATGATGGAAACTATTGTATCAGTAAGAAATAGCTGTGCACATAGTGGTGTTATTTTTGACATGGTTACCCCTAAAGGAATTTCCATTATACCAGAACTAACATTTAACAACAACAACAGACATTGTCTCGATAGTGCAATTAAAATCATCGGGTTAATACTTTCAAAAATATCTAAAGAAAGGAAAAATGATCTAGAAAAATCAATAAATGATTTATTCTATTCTCATAAAGAAAATGAGACTGTTAAAAATATAATAGAGCAAAAAATAGGATATATTTATTAAAATTTTGTTTAAATGTATTGCCATATGAATATACTTTCCTATTTTTGTCCTCTGAAAGTGCCCTGTTAGACCTAGCTCTAATGCTGCACTATAAAAAAATAAGTCCAAACCCAGACATTGCTCTGGGTTTTTTATTTGCCTAATTTTTTCTTATTCAAAAAAACATTTTCATCTCAGATTACCTCGATATCGCATTCCAATTATCTATTCTTCAAAATACGCCCAAGTATGTGCTCACATAATATCTCTATTATTGTTCCCTCCAACAAAATCCCATCTCTTTCTATTTATGCCATACCATTTAATTAAACCAAATTTATAAATAAGTATCCCTTTAATACTTTTACACTAACAATTAAAAACCCTATAACTCATGTATTCTGATTTTATTAAAAAATTAGAAAATAGCACGGCACACAGACAAAGCCGCGAATCAATATCTGACAGTATTTCTGCCAATCCGGAACTGTTGCCGGTTTTAATGGGCGTGCTGCTAGACACCAAAAACAAAAATCATTATAAAGCTTGCTGGACTTCGGAATTGGTTTTTGAAAAGCATATCGAATGGCTTATTCCCTATCTTGATGTTTTTAGCAAGACTCTTTCGTGCTATTCGCATGACGGAGCATTGCGTTCTGTTTCTAAAATCTGTCTTTTTTCAGCAACCCACCATTTGAAAAAGAAAAAGTCGGGAGCAATTTTTCTGACAGACGAGCAGTTGGAACTAATGGTAGAATCCTGTTTTGACTGGCTTATCAGCGACCAGAAAGTAGCCACCAAGGCTTATGCCATGAGGGCCCTTTATGCTTTTGGAAAAATAAACGACTGGATATATCCGGAACTCAAGACCATTTTGACACAGGATTATCCAAATCATTCGGCGGCATACAAATTAGCTTCAAAAGAAATCCTGAAAAAGCTGAAATAGCTAAAAAATATCTTCTTTTTGCGAGCCAATTCATTTTAAGACTTTAAATTGCACGCTTTAATTTCCTTTTATGGGCGAAAGCATTGCAAAAAATAATGGCCTTTTATTCAAAATAGTCACCAATCTTACTTTTTGGGTGCTGATAGCAATTATTTCAGGTGTTTTGGTTGGACATTATTTGCCCGAAACCGGCACAAAAATGAAGGTCATAGGTGATACTTTCATCCAGATCGTCAAGCTTTTTATCGCCCCGATTATTTTTCTTACTATTGTTTTAGGAATCAGCGGTATGGGTGACCTGAGAAAAGTAGGCCGTATCGGGATAAAAGCGCTGGTTTATTTTGAAATCGTTACCACATTTGCCCTGGCTATTGGCATTATAGCGGCTTATATTATCCAACCCGGAAAAATCGACAAGTCCGGCCTTGATATTCAGGATGCTTCAAAATACACCTCTAACCCAAGAACCGAATTTGACTGGTGGCAGTTTTTCATGGACAACTTCACCTTGCAGGTTTTAGCCCTGGCTATTGTTTGCGGCATTCTGCTCAATTATTACAACAAACGCGAATCTGTAGTAGCTACCTTATACAAAGCTTCAAAAATTGTTTTCAAGGCTTTAAAGTTTGTGATGTTCCTGGCACCATTAGGCGCTTTTGGGGGCATGGCCTATACAGTAGGAAAGTTCGGATTGCATACTTTGATTCCTTTAGGAAAACTGATGTTTACCGTTTACCTGACTATGGCCGTTTTTATCTTTTTGATTTTGGGCGGCATAATGCGCTACTATAAAATGAGAATCTGGGACCTGATAAAATACCTGAAAGCCGAACTGTTGATCGTGTTAGGAACTTCATCTTCTGAACCTGCATTGCCCAATCTGATGGATAAGCTGGAACGACTGGGATGCAGCAAATCAGTCGTGGGACTTGTAGTGCCAACCGGATATTCGTTTAATCTGGACGGCACTTCTATCTACCTTTCAATGTGTGTCATTTTTCTAGCACAGTTATATAATGTACATCTTTCTTTTGGGGAAATACTGACTATTATCGGACTGCTGATGATTACTTCAAAAGGAGCAGCCGGAGTTACCGGAAGCGGCTTTATTGTGTTGGCCTCAACACTCACGGCCATTCACAAAATTCCGCTTGAAGGATTGGCTTTTCTTTTAGGGGTTGACAAATTCATGAGCGAAGCAAGAGCCATTACCAATTTTATTGGCAACGGTGTAGCAACTATTGTGATTTCTAAAAACGAAAACGAGTTTGTCGATATTGAAAATCCAATGGAACTCGATTAGGATTTCCGTTTCAGGTATTCATGAATTTTTTCCTGTGACCGTGTTGGTTCTTTTTCATTTCTTACCGGAATATTTTCGAGCGATGCTCCTAATAAGGAAGCCTTTACATTATCGTCTAACTGGATTTTAAGAATATCGAGCATTTCTTCTTTGAGAATGGGGTCATATACCGGAAAGCAGACTTCTATCCTGTGGTATATATTCCTGTTCATCCAATCGGCAGACCCCATAAACAGTAACGGATTGCCATTGTTCTCAAACACAAAAATACGTCCGTGTTCGAGATACCTGTCTACGATTCTGCGAACCGTAATGTTTTCGCTCCTGCCCGGAATTTCCGGCACAAGGCAGCAAATTCCACGAACAATCAGTTGGATTTTCACTCCTGCATTTGAAGCTTCGTATAATTTTTCAATCAGGCTTTTTTCTTCCAGGTTATTTAACTTGATGGTGATTCCGGCAGCAAGCCCTTTTCTTTTGTTCTGGATTTCGTTATCAATGAGTTTAATAAATTTTTCCCGCAGGTTGAATTTAGCCACGAGCAAATGCTTAAAATCCATTTTGTATCTCTTCGGATTTTTTTTGATGGTAGCCAAAAGAAGGAAAGTCTTTTCCAAATCTTTCAGCATTTCCTTATGAGCCGTCATCAATATATGGTCTGTATAAAAACGGGCCGTATTTTCATTCAGGTTTCCGGTAGCCAATAATCCTATAGGCGGGAGTTTACTTTGTTTTTTAAACTTTACCAGCGCTATTTTGGCGTGTACTTTTAGTGACGGGATGCTGTGTACGATTTTAACTCCGGCTTTTTTCAATTGTTTTGACCATTTTATATTGTTAGCTTCGTCAAAACGGGCTTTCAGTTCTACTACAACAGTCACCTTCTTCCCGTTTCTGGCGGCACTAATGAGTGCATTGGCAATTCTTGAATCACTTGCCACGCGATAAAGCGTTACATATATTTCTTCGGCGTTGGGATGTATGGAAGCTTCGTTAAAAAAACGGAGTACGCTGTCGTAGGACTGATATGGCACATGCAGCATCAGGTCTTTTTCTGCAACGGTATCAAAAATACTCTTTGCTACAGGGGCGTCTAAAGAAACCGGAACCATTTCGGTATAAGAAAGGCTTTGTTTTTTTAGCGGTAATGAAGCCAGGTCTTTTAGATTATGGTAGCTTCCGCCCAGAACAATCGTGGTATCTTTTAACTTAAAGGTATCTATCACCGACTGTAAAAACGGTGGCGGCATGCGGTAATCGAATAAAAAACGGGTAGCAAAGCTGTAATCTCTTTTGGCAATCTTCTTCTCCATTTTTTCGGCAATTGCCTCATCATATTCGTCATCAAGTTCCAGAGCCGCATCGCGTGTTATTTTGAAGTTGTAATCTGACGGTAGTTTTTGGTCTTTGAAAATAAATTTCAAGCCAAATTTGATGATATCATCCAGAAAAAGGATGTAGGTTTTGGCTCCTTTCTTAACGGAAAAGAAGCGTGGCAAATCGTCTGATGGTATGTTTAGAAGAAACAGCTGGTGTGTGTCTGTATTTTCTTCGACAACAACAAGTTTGTATAATTTGTTATTCTCCGGAAAGAAATCCGTTTCCTTTGTTATTTCTACAATCTGCAGGAATGCCAATACTTCTTTAAAAAAGTAATGGGTTATTTCGTTGTGGATGTTTTCAGGAATTGGCTCATTGTACAGCAGATGGTATTTTTCTTTTTCGAGTGCGGGAAGAATCTTTTGGGTCATTATTGTTCCAAAAACCCGTTGCTGGTCGTCAACAATATGCTGTATTTTATCCAGAATATGCTGATAGGCAAAGCTATTTTCCTTTTTGTTTTTGGAAATTTTTTTGAGTGCCATTAATGACGGTATCCTAACCCTGTAAAATTCATCAAGATTGGAAGAATAGATGGAAAGAAACTTTATTTTTTCAAAAAGCGGCACGTCATTGTCTTCTGCTTCAAGAAGCACTCTTTGGTTAAATGAAAGCCAGCTGATATCTCTGTCAAAAAAATCAGGTTTCTGGCTTACTTCTTTGGTCTTGGTTTCCAGAATCATATCGTTTTTAAAGTAGTTATAAAAGTATTAATTTATGATGATTATATCATTAAGATACTATTATCGTTTGCTTTTATACTTCTTTTTTGTTTACAATTATGACATAAAACGGTTTTCGCCTATTTCGGAATAACCAATAATTACCCGAATGGCAAACGTAATAAAGTAGTAACGTTCCATCTGTTTTGGCGTGCAGTGCAAATTTTGTGGGAGTATTTTTTATTTTTTGCTTATGGAATAGGCAAAAATCAATAACTTTACGATTGTCTTTTACGTAAAGAAATGGCATACAGGGTGCCATGACGATATATTTTTTTCTATATTCGTTGTTTGTTTTGTTACGATTTGTTGTATTTCCACATTTCTACAAAACAAAGTAAATAATTTAATTTATAATAAACAAATTTATTTTTCATATGGATGGAAAAATTTTAAAAAAGAAATTACAATCACTTGACATCCAAATGACTGAAGTCGCAAAGAGATTAAACATTTCTCCTCAAAATCTTCAAAACCGATTCAAATCGAAAGAGATTACTTTGGATTTTTTAATCGAGGTTTCAAAAGCGGTAAATGCATCTGTTTATTATTTCATTAAAGGCACGGCTTACGAAAATGAGTTTCTCCAACCGGATAACGTGATTTTAAAAGAACCGGACGGTGAATTTATTCCGAATGTGGTTGATGCCAAAAACCAAACTATTGAAATTTTACAACGTGAAGTTCAAGACCTCAGAAGCGATAAGGATTTTCTAAAAAAGATTATCGATTCGAATCTGGTCAAAAGGAATCCTGACTCTGATTTTGAACAGGCATAAACTTTTCTTGTTGTGCCTAATATCCGTTATATTAAGGAACCTTTTTTAGCGAGAATAATTTCTGTAGTTTTCATTTTTGCCAGCATTATATTGCTTTCAGAAGAGCAAAAAGGGTTTGGAATTGTCACACTTATAATTGGCCTTGGCCTGCTTATCAGCAACTCTGTCTGTACGGGAATCGAAATCAACACAGAACAAAAGTACTATCGTAAGCTATATTCCTTTCTGGGTATTGTATTTGGCGAATGGGAATCTTTTCCAAAAACGGAATACATTTCTGTCTATAAATCACGCGAAACACTAAATAGTCCCGCTGCCAACTGGCCTACACTCACAAGCAATTCCTATATTGTCAATTCTTTTTGGGAAGACAGAAGGCCTATTACATTATATAAGTCCAATTCCAAAAAAGAAGCTCTTGCTGTTGCCAAAGATATGGCAGACGTCCTTGGCATTAAAATTCTCGATTCTACAGACGGGGAACAAAAGTGGCTTTAAAGCTGAGTTGATAAGTTATTAAGGGATTGAGGGACTAAGGTTCCTGGCTAATGCTTTGGGATTTATAGGGCGTAAACATTTTTGTTTCTATTTCACTTTAATATTCTTCCGAATAGTTATTTTCTCTAATCAGTCTGCGTGTTTTACTTCTTCGCACAATGTCATAAAAAACACTCTTTTTTAATCTCTACAGGCAGAAAAAAGCCACTGCCCGCATCACCAAATTTAGTGATAAAAAAATATACCAAAATTGTGGTATTGTATGCGTTTTTGAAATATTGCAACTTTGAAAAGTCAAAAAAACAGAGCGTTTTAAAGACATGCCCAAAAACTAACCTGCTAAATCTTTTGTTATGCATACAACTACTATTCAAAAAGTTGACTGCTTATTTCAAGCAAAAAATTCCAGCGTTACCCTTACTTTCAGGAAAGAAAAACTTTCGCACAATGCGAGAACATTTTTCTATGGCATACTCCTTCTGATATTACACCTTCCTATACGAATAAATAAATTCGATAATTCAACTATTAACTTAAACCTTTAAAACTATGTACGAACCATTTCTTGGACAAATTCAGACATTTGGATTCAACTTTCCTCCTAGAGGATGGACTTTCTGTGATGGACAAATCATGTCAATTGCGCAAAACACCGCTTTATTTTCGCTTTTAGGGACTACCTATGGTGGAAACGGACAAACAACATTCGGTCTTCCCGACCTGAGAGGAAGATCTGTAGTTCATCCAGGAAACGGGCCAGGACTAACTCCTGTTGTTTGGGGAGAAGTTGGAGGAATTCAAAACGTAACTTTAACAACAAGCAATATGCCTATGCACGCTCATCCTTTAGTTGACGGTCAGGCTCATGTTGCTACCACTATCCTTGCTACTAACAACAATAATGGAAGCAATACTACTGATGGTGGTTCCAACGGATTTGGAGATTCAGGTAATATGCCGGAAATCTACAGAGAAAGTCCAACGGGAACGAATGTAGTAGGCGGTGTGAAATCTGTAATCAGCGGTACTACCGGCATTGCAGGAGGAAGTATACCTTTTGGAATACGTAATCCATACCTTGGAATATACACGAGCATTGCTCTTGAAGGAATTTTTCCTTCCAGAAACTAATTAATATGGGGGAGTCACTTCCCCCTTTTATTTTATTATTTATGAAAATCGGAATATTGTTGCCCCAATCAAAACAATACCCATCATTAGACAGGGATTTTATGCGAGGCATGAAATTAAATGACCTGGACGTCAAATTTTTTATTGAAAGCATTGGCATTGGCGCAGATGAAAAAATAATTATCGAAAAGATGCAGAAGCTTTCTTTACAGGAAGATATCAGTATTTTTATTGGTTTTTTGGGACATCGCAACATCCAAAGCGTGTATGACTACGCTTCAAATCACAATCTTTTTTTATTGGCTACGGATATGGGCTCAACACTTCCTTATGCCCTGCCAAAGAAACAAGGCGTATATATCAATTCATTTGGTATTGCCGAAAGTTCCTATCATTTAGGCGCTTATTTTGCATCACAGAATTACAAAAACATAGCCACTTCATCCTCATATTATGATTCAGGCTATGGCATTAACCAGGCCATTGAAATGGCACTTTATCAAAACGACAGTCAATTTTCAGGACATTACATCACACCTTTGAATCCGAGAGAAAACGAGGCAGACTGCATGCAGGAGACACTGGCTCCTTTAAAACCAGACGCCATATTTGCTTTCCACAGTGGCATTTATGCAGAAGAACATGCTTCCTATCTTACTAAAAACAAACTGACCCAAGACTATCCTTTTTATTTCACTTCTTTTTCTATATCAGATAAGATAAAGGAAGAAAACAGGGAGGCTCTTCAGAACACTATGATTGTATCCTCATGGTCGGATAGTTTAAGAAGCAAAAAGAACCTATCCTTTGTAGAAAAACATAAGGCTATATTTCATCAGGCTCCAAACATTTTCGGTTTACTGGGTTATGAAACCGGAATGATTCTGGAAAACTTATTAAAAGACAACGATAGTATTCCGAGTCTGGAACAGCTTATTGACAAAATGGAAGAAGCCCTGGAAGGCCCGAGAGGAAAAATACAGTTCCATCCGGAAACCAACAGAACCAGCTTTGACAACTATATTTTCAAAATTACAGACGATGGAATCCAAATTGAAACTGTCTTGAAAAATGACGGACAGTTCATCCAAAACATCATGTCTGACCAGCGCCCGCAATCTATGGGAGGCTGGCACAATGCTTACCTGTGTCATTAAACCTTAAATCAATCATATGAAAACAACAATTACTTTTTTTAAAGCCTGCCTGTTTTTCATGATTTGCCTCCTGAGCGGAGTCAAATCGGAAGCACAGACAATGAATAAAGGCGATATCGCCTTTATAGGCTACAATACCGGTGGTCAGGACGGTTTTGCGTTTATCGCATTAAATGACCTTCCTGCCGGACAGACGCTCTATTTTACGGAACAGGGATGGTCCGGAACCCAATGGATGAATACCCTAAACGAACCGCATCTTGCTTATGTTATTCCACCCGGAATTACGTGCGGCAAGATTATCTCGTTTGTAGAAACGGCTCCGGATGTAATTACAGTAACAGGAGGCGGAAGCGTTACTTTTGCACTGGGTACAAGTTTTAATCTTTCCGGTGGTGACCAAATTATTGCTTACCAATCTGCTTCTGGTGTAGCTCCGGCTACTCCTATTTTTATTTCAGCAATCCATGGAGATTATAATTCATCAAAGTATGACCCTGTAACAACATGGAATCCGGCGACAGGAAGTAACAGCACTTTATGGGCAACGTCTGATTCAGCCATACCAACCGACTTAGAAAACGGAGTAAATTGCATCTCATTATATCCGGCTCCAGGGCCAGAATTTGCAAATGCAAAATACAACGGAACTTTAACAGGAACTTCTATTGCACTTCGCGCTGCCATTAACAATCCTGCTAACTGGATGCATGACAATTCTACCAGCACGGCCATTCCTATACAGCCTTCCAATTTCCCAACACCTTCTGTGACATGCATCAACTGTACGAACCCAACCGTTCCTACATTGACAGCATCTACGGCTGTACTTTGTAATGGAAGTAGCAGAACCATAACTATTACAGGAAGCTTGAACAGCGCTACAGCATGGCATGTTTATTCCGGCTCCTGTGGCGGAACATTGGTAACAAGTACAGCAACTGGTTCATTTTCTGTAAGCCCAACCACAACAACAACTTATTATGTTCGTGGCGAAGGTGGTTGTGTAACGCCTGGAGCCTGCGCAACGATAACAGTAAGCGTAAATCCGGCTATAGTATTGACCACCGGAGGAGGCTCAACAAACGTAAGCTGCAATGGAGGTAATAACGGAACAGCTACTGTAGCTCCAACAGGAGGAACACCTCCATATACCTATTCATGGGCTCCATCCGGAGGAACGAACGCTACGGCAACAGGACTGGGTGTAGGAGTTTATACCGTGACAGTAACCGATGCTAATTTATGCCAGGCTACACGTAATTTTACAATTACACAGCCTCCTGCCCTTAACGGAAGTACGGTAGTAACTAACGTTGCTTGTTTTGGAGGCAGTACTGGTGCCATCAACCTGACTCCTTCAGGCGGTACACCACCTTATACATTTAACTGGGGTGGCGGTATTACAACCGAAGACCGTACCGGATTGGCAGCTGGTAATTATTCAGTAACAATTACTGACGCTAATTCCTGTACACGTACAATCAGCAACATTAATGTAACACAACCTGCTGCAGTTGTGTCCGGAACAACAGTAGTAACAAATGTTGCCTGCTTTGGAGGCAGTACCGGAGCAATCAATTTAACTCCTACCGGAGGAGTACCTCCCTATACTTATAATTGGGTTGGCGGTATTACAACCGAAGACCGTTCTGGATTAGCAGCAGGTACTTATTCAGTAACAATTACGGATGCCAATGGCTGTACAGGTACTGTTTCAGGCATTACAGTAACACAACCGACTGCTGTATTAGATGGCACAGTCATAAAAACAGACGTAAGCTGCAATGGTGGCTCTAACGGTACTGCAACCGTATCTGTTAACGGAGGAACACCTCCATATACTTATTCATGGGCTCCATCAGGAGGAACCAACGCTATGGCTACAGGACTAGCGGCTAACACATATACAGTTACTGTAACCGACAACAATGGTTGCCAGATTACAAGAACTGCTACAGTTAACCAACCGGCTACGGCTTTATCTGCAGCTACAGGCGGTGGCAAGACAAACGTGAGCTGTAATGGCGGTTCTAACGGAACGGCTACCGTAGCGCCAACGGGCGGTACTCCGCCATATAGCTATTCATGGGCTCCATCCGGAGGAACGAATGCTACGGCTACAGGATTGGCTGTGGGAAGCTATACGGTTACTGTCACTGATTTCAATGGATGCCAGGCTACAAGAACATATACTATTACCCAGCCAACAGCCTTATCTGCTGCAACAGGTGGTGGTAAAACAGACGTGAGCTGTAATGGAGGTGCTAACGGTACGGCTACTGTAGCGCCAACAGGCGGTACGCCACCATACACCTACTCATGGTCACCATCAGGAGGCACAAATGCTACGGCTTCAGGACTGGACGCAGGAACCTACACGGTGACTGTAACTGACGCCAACTCTTGTCAAACTACAAGATCATTTACAATTAACCAACCGGCTATGGCTTTATCTGCTGCAACAGGCGGCGGCAAAACAGATGTGAGCTGTAATGGAGGTGCTAACGGAACGGCAACGGTAGCGCCAACAGGCGGTACGCCACCTTATACCTATTCATGGGCTCCTTCAGGAGGGACGGCGGCTACGGCTACAGGACTGGCTGTGGGAACTTACACGGTAACAGTAACTGACAGTAACAATTGCCAGGTTACAAGAACATTTACTATCAACCAGCCAACAGCCTTATCTGCTGCAACAGGCGGCGGCAAAACAGATGTGAGCTGTAATGGAGGTTCCAACGGAACGGCAACGGTAGCGCCAACAGGCGGTACGCCGCCCTATACCTATTCATGGTCTCCTTCAGGAGGAACGGCGGCTACGGCTACAGGACTGGCTGTGGGAACTTACACAGTAACCGTGACTGACAATAACAATTGCCAGGTTACAAGGACATTTACTATCAACCAGCCAACAGCCTTATCTGCAGCTACAGGAAGCAAGACTGACGCAAGTTGTAATGGAGGTGCTAACGGAATGGCAACCGTAACGCCAACAGGCGGTACGCCACCATATACCTACTCATGGACTCCATCAGGAGGAACGGCGGCTACAGCAACAGGACTGGCTGCAGGAACCTATACGGTAACTGTAACCGATGCCAATAACTGTCAGGCAACCCGAAATTTTACAATAAATGAACCAACCGCATTGACAGCCACCACATCACAGAATAATACTAGCTGCAATGGAGGTGCAAACGGAACTGCTTCTGTTACGGTTTCAGGAGGAACACCTGGATATACCTATTCATGGTCCCCATCAGGAGGAACAGCTGCCACGGCTTCTGGATTGGCTGCAGGAACCTATACGGTAACCATAACTGATGCCAATAACTGTCAGATTACAAGAAACTTCACAATTACCGAGCCTGCTATATTATCAGCTACAACATCACAAATTAATGTAAGTTGTAATGGCGGTACTAACGGAAGTGCTACTGTTACAGTAACAGGAGGAACAGGCGCTTATTCCTATGCATGGGCTCCATCCGGAGGAACAGCGGCCACGGCTTCTGGATTGGCTGCAGGAATCTACACGGTAACTGCAATTGATGCCAATAACTGCCAGATTACGACTACTGTCACAATAACTGAACCTGCTGCACTATCAGCTACTACAGCGCAAACTAATGTTCTTTGCAACGGTGGTGCTACCGGAAGCGCTACAGTTACGATAGCAGGAGGAACAGGCCCTTATACCTATTCATGGGCTCCATCCGGTGGAACAGCGGCTACGGCTTCAGGATTAGCCACAGGAATTTATACTGTGACCGTAACTGACGCCAATAACTGCCAGCTTACAAGAACTTTCACAATAACTGAGCCTGCTGTATTATCCGCTACAACATCGCAGACAAATCTAAGTTGTAACGGTGGCACTAATGGAATCGCTGGTGTTACAGTGACGGGCGGAACAGCTCCTTACACCTATTCATGGGCTCCTTCAGGAGGAACGGGCGCTACAGCAACAGGACTGGCTGCAGGAACCTACACGGTGACAATTACTGATGCCAATGCGTGTCAAATCACAAGAAGTTTTACAATAACTGAACCTACCGCATTATCAGCAACTACATCCAGCACTAACGTAAGTTGTAATGGTGGTTCTAATGGTTCTGCAACAGTAACAGTTACTGGCGGAACAGGTGCTTATACTTATTTATGGGCTCCATCCGGAGGAACAGCTGCTACGGCATCTGGACTTGCGGCCGGAAACTATACCGTAACAATCACTGATGCTAATATGTGCCAGATTACAAGAACGGTTTCCGTAACGCAACCTTCTCCAATCGTAATCGTTCCATCACAGTCCAACGTGAGTTGTACAGGTGGCTCTAACGGTTCGGCTACAGTAGGAGTATCAGGAGGAACAGGCAATTATATCTTCTCATGGGCACCTTCAGGAGGCACCGGAGCTACTGCTACCGGATTGGCTGCAGGAACCTATACTGTAACTGTAACTGATGCAAATTCTTGTACAGCTACACAAAGCTTTACTATTACTACCACCGCAGATACAACACCGCCAACTGTTGTTACTACTAATATTACCGTACCACTTACGGCAGGAGTTGCTACAATTACCGCAGCACAGGTGAACAATGGAAGTACAGACAATTGCGGCATCGCCAGCATCTCTGTTTCGCCTAGCACTTTTAACTGTAGTAATGTAGGCCCAAATACCGTAACATTAACAGTAACAGATAACAGCGGCAATACCGCAACAGGTACGGCTACAGTAACTATCACAGACCCTACCAATTTCTGTGGTCTTTCTGTACCGGAGTTTGGAGATATCAAAATGAGATTGTATCCAAACCCTACCAACGGAATTGTAACTGTTGAATTCTCAAGAGATATAACGGCAGAAAAGATAGAAGTTTATTCAATCACCGGACAGCTTATTCTTTCTGACACCAATACAACAACTCAATCAAGCCGTCAGTTTAACATGGAAAGATTCCCTTCAGGAGTTTATCTGGTTAAGATTACAACTGCTCACGGAACACAAGTAAAACGTTTGATGAGAGAATAATTTAGTTAGGTTAAAGTGAATATAGTTACCCGAAACCGCCCATGCATATTGCATGGGCGGTTTTTTTCTGATTAAAAGCTAAAAATGGCTCAACAAATCGGATTGCTTTTTTCGCTAATTTAGTAGTACCGATTTAATCCCTTAAAAACAAAAAAGATGATAGCAACAAAAGGATACGCTGCCCAGGACAATAAAAGTCCGTTAGCGCCATGGGACTTTGAAAGGCGTGAAGTTGGGCCTCATGATGTGCAGTTCGACATACAATATTGTGGAGTATGCCATTCAGACCTTCATCAAATTAAAGATGACTGGTTTCCGGGAATTTTCCCAATGGTGCCGGGTCACGAAATTGTAGGACGGGTTGTCAAGGTTGGCGACCATGTTAAAAAATTTAAAGTAGGCGATATTGCCGGAACCGGATGTATGGTTGATTCCTGCCGTGAATGCGAAAACTGTAAAAAAGACCTGGAGCAATATTGCCTTAAAGGAAATTCGCAAACCTATAACGGTTTGGAACAGGATGGAAAGACGCCAACTTACGGAGGCTATTCCAACACTATCGTAGTCCATGAAGATTTCGTTCTCCACATTTCAGACAAACTGAATCTTGCAGCTGTTGCTCCGTTATTATGTGCCGGAATCACAACCTATTCACCTTTACGCCACTGGAAAGTAGGAAAAGGACACAAACTGGCTGTACTTGGTTTGGGAGGTTTGGGTCATATGGCAGTAAAATTTGGAGTATCATTTGGAGCGGAAGTTACGGTTTTAAGTACTTCTCCTTTCAAAGAACAGGATGCCCGAAAACTTGGCGCCCATAATTTTGTGGTAACCACAGATGAAGCACAGTTGGCAGCGGCCAGAAATTCTTTTGATTTCATCTTAGATACGGTTTCTGCAGAACATGACCTGAATCTGTATCTTTCTCTGTTGAAAACAGACGGCACACACATTTGTGTTGGTGTTCCATCCCAACCTGCTCCTGTTGCGGCATTCAGCTTGTTAGGAGGGCGAAAAAGCCTGGCCGGTTCCGGAATTGGAGGTATCGCCGAAACTCAGGAAATGCTTGACTATTGTGCAGAGCACGGCATTGTTTCAGAAATCGAAATGATAGACATCAAAAATATTCAGGACGCTTATGACAGAATGCTGAAAGGCGATGTGCGTTACCGTTTCGTTATTGATATGGCGACTCTTTAAAAAACAAAAATTATTATTGGCTTTATGCGGAAGAATATACTTTCTGCATAAAGCCAATTTTAGTACTGTTTTCTCTTTACCTCTTCCCTGCTCTTTTTGTATTTCGAAAATTCAGACAATCCTTTTAAGACAAGCCCGGAAGTTGTTCTCCATTGGCATCTGTAGTCAAAACTTCACTCATATAATCAAAAAAAGGACGCATGTTTTTGAAGGTCTGGTCTGCTTCTTTCAAAAAAGAAGGACTTAACACCTCAGCATCTGCAAACTTTCTGATTAGCAGGAATTGTTTATAGCGCAATAAATCAATAGCCTCATCTGTAGTATCAAAGCCTTTTGGTGCTTTCTTTAGCTGTTCACCCTGCAAGGAGCCAAAAGTTTTTACAAAGGATTTACTATTTATAATTTTTCGTAAAGGTTCCGGGTCAAAACTGATGTCTTCACGAATGCGTTTGATATCTTCTGTATTGGGAGCCCAAAAACCACCGGCTATAAAACTGTTGCCGGGTTCGATATGAAAATAGTAACCTCCCCTACGCAATGCAGTTGCTCTTTTAAAGCCACCACTCCAGTTGGTTTTGTAAGGTGTTTTATCTTTCGAAAAGCGGGTATCTCTGTAAATCCGATGCAGGCTCTTTTTACCTGAAACCGTTTCGATAACATCGTGGTTTCGGAGTTCCTGTAATAACGACTCCGCAAATTTTTCTATGGCATCGTACTCTTTCAAATACAGGTCCTTATTATCATTAAACCATTCTCTGTTATTATTTTCTTTGAGCTGTTTTAAAAAGTCCAGGCTTGAAGCAGGTATATTTGTCGGCATCTTTGAATCCATGTTTTTGGTTTTGTTCTGTCAAAGTTAGTTCCTTTTCGGATAGTTTTCAATGCAAAAAACCGTTTCTCAACAAATCAGCTTATATCCGAATCCCCTGATATTGATTACCTCAATATTTTTGTCTTCTTCCAGTTTTTTTCGAAGTTTTGTGATGTAGACATCCATCGTTCGGGTATTGAAAAAATTATCATCTCCCCAAAGCAGCAATAGTGTCGATTTTCTGTCCAATACCTGATTTTTATGCTTTAATAACAGTTCCAGAAGCTGGGCTTCTTTATGGGAAAGCTTTATGATTTTGTCATTAATTTTCAGTTCCTGCCTTTGAAAGTGAAAAAGATAATTGCCTATTCGTTCCTCATCATTTTTTTCTTTTTCTGATGATGTCCTCCTAAGCAGTTCTTTCACCCTCAAAAAAAGTTCATCCAGGCTGAATGGCTTTTTGAGATAATCATTTCCTCCACTGGCATAGCCTGCCATAATATCTTTAATATCTGATTTTGCCGTCAGAAACATCAAAGGTATTTCAGGATTGTCATTCCTGATTTGCGATGCCAAAGTAAAACCGTCTTTATAAGGCATCATTACATCAAGTATGCACAATGAAAACGTATGCGCTTTATAAAGTTCCCATGCTTTTTTCCCATCCGGAGCTAACATAACAATATAACCCTGCTTTTCAAGACTCTCTTTGACGACCTTGCCTAGAAATTGTTCGTCTTCTGCCAAAAGTATAATAGTACTCATGATAAAGGAAGTTTAATGAGGAAGAGACTCCCGTTAGGAATATTGTCTTTCAGGAAGATGCTCCCTTTGTGGGCTGTAATCACCTTTTTGACATAGCTCAATCCCAAACCATATCCTTTGACATTATGGATATTGCCCGAAGGAATGCGGTAAAAAGGGCTGAAAACCGCTTCCTTATGTTCGTCAGGAATTCCAGGCCCGTTATCTGCAATGGCAATTAGCAGTTTCCCGTTTTCTATAGAACTCCTTATTTCGACAACGGAATTTGTTGATGTACTATATTTAACCGCATTATCAATCAGATTTGCAATAGCCCTGTCCAGATGTTTTTTGTTACCCTGCAATGTAGCATTGCTATTTGCAGTAACAGAGATTTGAACCGGGCTCTCTGTTTGGACAGCAATTTGCTGTAACATCGTATCGACAGCAATCATATCCTGCAATTCCATTTCAGAACTTTCCAATCGTGCAGAAGTCAGTATTTCGTCCGTAAGCGACATAAGTTTACTACTTTGGTGGAGTATGATATCTATATAATTTTCCTGTGCCTCCTTGTCGTGGCTAAACTTTTTTAATGACTCGCCGGTTATGGCAATAGAAGTGAGCGGCGTATTAATTTCATGTGTCATATTATTGATAAAATCATCTTTTATTGCATTAAGTTTTTGCTGTGAAAGCAGTAATCTTAGCGTATACCAGAAACAGAATAATGTAATGAGCAATAACAGTATTGACCCTGTCAATACCCATTTTAGCTGTCCAAGCAAAAACAAATCTACATTAACAACAGATGCCTGCAACATTTCTTTCTTATGAGGCCGTCTCAAGGAAATGTTTACTTTTTTGGTCTGGTAGCTTTTTCCATCTCCTTTGCCATTGAAAACAAACGGAAGCATAATACCTCTTTTTTCCAAAGCGACCTTATATTCTTTTTTGAGCAGTGCTTTTTCTATAGGGGTGTCATATGCTATTTTTGTAAGGCTGTCTCCCAATTTCTGCGTATAAAACCACACATATCCCTTTTTCAGTTCTGCATCAACCTGACTTACCATATGATTGACAAGCAATTCTTTACTCCCGGGAGTGATACTGTCAAATCTTTCCTTTAAATCGCCAATACTCATACTGATTTGGCTTTGACCAACAGGCGAAGGTTGTCTTTCTTTTATCGTAAATACCGTTTCTTTTACGTCCGGATTCCATCGCGCCGTGATTTCAATAAAAGAAGGATCGTTTAACCATGACCTAAATGTGCCGGTCACAATCTTGCGGTATCTGGTAAAAGAACTGTCAACGGCCTCGTCAAGAGCTTCATTACAATCTCTTTCAAACTGCCTGCGTTCTGAAACATAGGTCGTATAGCTGTAAAAAAGTTGCAGTGCTGCAATTCCGGCAACACTAACAGACATCAGGGCAAAAGCTAGCAGTATCTTTCTTTTCATACAAGCCAAAGATAAAATTTTAAAAGTGCCCTTCCCATTTTCGTTAACACTAATTAACCCTTATTCAGGGCGGTTAACCTCAACAGTTGCAATACGGGACTACCTTTGTATTCGAAACTTTAACCAACCTGATTATGAAAAAACAGACCATCAAGATTATCGCTATCCGTTTAGCAAGATTATGGCTTTTCTTTTCATGCTTTGTCACAGCAGCGCAAGAAAACACAATACAAATGAAAAGCGATATCTATTCCGAAAACAAAACCCTGACAGATATTATGCGTTTTGAAGACATTGATTATTATACTACAAAATTCACCGGAACGGCTTTGAAAAATAAAGAATATTATATCGTAGCCAAGGAAATCTGGAATGGCAAGATTAAAAAAACCGACACCGTTTTCAACTCATCAACCAACAGCTATATCGGAAAAATAGAAAAGGACAGCATGAATCTTCGGATAATTGCGGGAAAATCTTCAGATAAGACCTTAAAGATTAAATTCATGTTTGACCGTTTTGAAGTACAAAAAGAATACAAGAGTATCTGTTCTGACGACTATAGCCTCAGGGATTTCGGTTCTCATTTTCCTATCATTACAGGTAAGCCTTTTTATGCTTTTGCCTATATCCTGCCCTATGAAGACAAACAGGGAAATAAGTTTTGGTGTGCCGTAGAAAGCAGCGGAAAAGATATCGAAAGCTGGGGAAAGGAATTTGGGATAAAACATTATATTTTATTTGAGATGCGGTTTGGCGAATAGAAAATCAGCATAAAAAACAATGACCCTATAAAATCGGCAATAGGGTCATTGTGACAAAAGAGCTACCTGTTACAAACCTTTTCCCTTTACACTGCCCAGTCCTATAGAAAAACGATACCCAAACTGCAATTGAAAAAAAGAGTCTTCACTATCGCTCACATCCATAAAAGTTCTCAATCGAAGAAAAACCGATTGCTTCTTTGATTCTCCCGGGTAGTAAAAAATCTCTGCCTCGTTTCGGAACACCCATATGTTTTTGGGATTTTCCATAAAATCAATTTTATTCATATGGTTATAATAGGCAAATTCCGGAGAAAAATTAAATCCGAAATTATTGAATCTTTTGAACTCGAAGCGAACACCGGCAGCATGACCCAAAGTCTTAAAATTAAGATTCTCTTCATTCTCCCTGTCAATCGTTGCAATCTGGTAGCGAAGTGCATAATACAGATTGATATTAAACGGTGATTCCTTGATAAAAGAAAAACTAAAAACATCCAATACAGCTCCCATATCCAGATAGGACTTTTCGATAATTTCAAGCGGCCTTCCAATCATCTGGGTTCCGGGCAATGACGGATTATCAATTAGCGTTAATCCTTTATGGTCATCATCAAGTCGGGTATAATGCACATATGGAGATACTTTTTTGAAAAAATTCATAGGATGCAGACGTCCTACCTGAAAGGGAACTACAAAAAAATCGGCTTTACCTTCTATTTGCATAATGCCGTTTGGCGTATCATCAAACAATCCTAAAAAATCCGTATAAGTCCGTAATTCCATTACGTTCTGCAAATTAGTATCCTGATTTAACAGATACAGTCTGCGCTTTTCTTCATTGACTTCCTTTTCCAGCCCGGTGGGAAAAGTATATTCAACATCGTCAGGCACAAAATTATTGCCTGGGTTAGGCAAATAGGTGAGTACATCAGAAATTCGGATGTAACTATTCTTTACCTCATCTTTCCCATTTAGGGAATCCCCCTTCAACAGGGTACTTCGATGCGACAAAAAGTTTCGTTTGGCTTCCCTTGGATAATTGAGCATTGAAATTGGCACCCTGTTTTCAAAATAATATTCTTTTGTCTGTTCGGAATTGGTTACCGTTACCCGGATATCATAAATATTACCATCTCTGATAGAAAACTTTACTTGCTTAAAACAGACAAATTGATTGGCAACGGCATCATAGCTTACATCATAGAGCTGTATCTTTTGCTTATGACCAGGTATCTCAAAATTACCCAGGCAGGTTTCGCTTTTAACAGACAAAATTTCTTTGAAAACAGTCTCTGCTTCCTTGTTTTTAAAAATACTTTCATCTGCAATTTTTTTATCGCCATACATTATATATACTGCCTTTTCAGTCTCAACAGTATCTTTTGAAGAGGTCTCATTTTCTTCGGCTGATTTTGATTCATCTACCTGCTCCCCATCAAGCGGTTTGTAATTAGCTGGTGGCGGAAAATACTGATTGAGTTTCTTTTCGGATACTTTTCTAAGATGGTAGGCTTTTACAGTCTGGTATTGTTTATACAAACCATCCAGTTCTTTTTTGATTCCGCGTTCTTTTTTTGCCTGTACCTCTATATCGGCCAATGGTTTCCCCGCACTATTCATATCCCGAAGTTTTTTGCTTTCAAGTTCGAGAAGGCCTTTCATATAAGAGAAGTCCTGATAAAGGGCGGTCAGTTCTTTTTTTGCTGCTTTTTCTTCGGGAGTTTCTTTGTTCTGTGCGTAACTGCAACAACACACCAGAACAATTATTAGGTTAGTTATTGTTTTCATTTTTACTGTTTTTAAGTTAAGTTGTAGAATGCAGACATCCAGTCATTTTTGCATTATTACTAATTGTTTTTCAAAACTATACCACCTAAAAACAGCGAACAATAGGGAAAACCCTAGACGAAGCAGGATTTTACCCTAACCCTCTGAAAACAGGAATACTAGAGTAATTTATTAAGAAAAAAGTGATATTTTAGCCAGGCTTGCTGAAGAATAGGGAAACACCTAAAAGAAATAGGGAAAACCCTATTGGGTTGGAAGTATCGAAAAGTAAACTTTGTAGCAAACTTAATTATCAACCTCCAATATTTACATTATGAAAAAAACAGCATTATTTTTAATCTTGTCATTGGTGATGATGGGATGTAATGACAAAAAAAAAGAAACAGTTTCTGAAGACAAAATTCAAAAAATTCAAAGAAAAGACATAGCAGCAGGAGCTCCAACTGACTGCGAAAACAATCCTATAATGAAATCTCTTCGCTCCATGTCCCATTCAGAACGGGAAAAATGGCTTAATAAATATGGTGAAGCAATATGTATGTATGACTTATATAGCTGTATTGAAAACATTCATTTCATTCATGATACAGTATTTACACAATTAGCAAGACAGCATAGCAGGAATACAACAAGTATCAAGTTGTATGAATTACCCTGGAAAGATTTGGAATCTTTCATTAAAAAAGAGGGAATCAAATGTTATGATGCCTATATAGCTTTTGATATTGACGCTATAAACAATAAAGTGAGTTTAAGAAAAACTTCTTTTTCAACAACAGAAGCTACATATTCAATCCCGTTGTTTGAAGGAATAAAAAAAGTACATGGAAACATCCAGACAATTTATGTGACAGATGCAGTAGTGGGCAAAAAAGTAATAAGTAAAGAAAGAATCATTTTTAAAGTGAAAGATGCATCTGGAAATTTTTTTCATTATGACATTAGTGATGATCCAGCTATAATGAATATGTAAAAGTAAAAAAACATTTCTAATCTACAATTAATATTTCATGAGCTTTTTTGAATTACTGACTCCCATAAGAATTTATATTCTTTTTACTTTTATCATGTTAGCCATAAGCTATGACAAAGGCAAAAAAGCTCATGTTATACTATTTATCATCCTGCTTTTAAGCGTAATAAACGAATCAATGTCCGCTATACTTAAATATAACAACATTCCGATTCGCCTGAATGCTTCCATTTTTATTGTCATCAATAACATCCTGTGGTTTTTTATCTTATATAATGTATCCTCTATAAAAAAATCTTTGCTTTTAATAGTGATATTATTTTTTGTAAGCTTCACTGTATATAATCTTTTCCTTTTAAACGGAATCAAGGAATTCAACTCCTATTCTTTTGTGATAGGCGCTTTTTTGTATTTAATCCTTTTCATTTATAATTGCTCTTCAGAATTAAAAAAAGAAAATTTAAATTATTTTTTATCCAATAATTTCATATTGATGTTATCGCCGGTATTGTTCTTTATAGGATTTAGTCTTTTATTTGGATTTAACAATAAGAACATCCATAAAATAATGATTTTAAATCGTTTTAAACTCTATGATTTCATTAGTTATTTTGTAAACATAACTTATTATTCGCTACTTAATGTTTACATTTATCGTGAAAAAAAGTTAAAACATGTTGAATAATGTAGCCTTCGGAATTATCATCGGGTTGCTTTTTATCAGCCTGCTAATCCTTTTTTGTGTGGTATTGGTAAAACTATACATCCGCAAAATCAAAAACTACACCGAGGTCATCTACCAAAAAGACATTGATTTCCAGAAAACAGTAAACCAAACGATACTTGAAACGCAGGAACAGGTATTGCAGAACATTTCCCAGGACCTCCATGATGATGCCGGACAACAGCTTACTTATATCAATTTCCAGATAGAAAATCTCAAACTCGATTCGCCGGAACTGAACCAGACCTTACAGCCCTTATCAGAATCCGTTGGCAATCTGTCGCAATCCATACGAAATATCAGCCATTCCCTAAACAGCCAGATGCTCCTGCAACAAGACCTTATAAAAGCTATAGAATCTGAAATCATACGCCTGCAAAAAGGCTCCATTCCTATCCATTTCGACCTCAAGGGAGAAAGCAAAAGGATATTTTCAACAAATGAAAAAATTGTCATCTACCGGATTTTTCAGGAAATCATGAACAACTGCTTCAAACATTCCAAAGCCGGTCTTATTGAAATACGATTAAGGGCAAATCCCAGCTTTGAAATGGTAATTTCCGACAACGGAAAAGGATTTGACTATGAAAAAATCAAAAACAGTACTGCCACGATAGGACTACAGAACATAATCGGTCGGGCGGCTATTATTGATTATTCTGTAACTATCTGGTCCGAAAATGGAAAAGGAACAAAAATCACGCTTACCGAAAAAAACTTACCTAAACATGGAAAAAATTACGATAGGCATTATTGACGACCATAAAATTGTGAGACAGGGATTGAAAGAGCTTCTGCAAAAAATCAGCAATTTTGCCGTAACCGCAGAATTTGACAACGGGACCGATTTTATGGCATCGCTGCCTTTGGAAAATAAGCCAGACCTCTTTATTTTAGATTATTCCATGCCGGGAATGAACGGTATTGAAGTATTAAAAGCACTGGAAGAAATAGACGACGAATATAAAATATTGCTATTGACCCAGCATTTTGACGAACAGATTATCGATGCGGCCTACCATCATGGAGCAAGAGGATTTCTTCATAAAAACTGCACCGCTCATGACCTGAAGTTTGCTATTGACAATATCGTAAAAATAGGCTACAACAACGTTTCTGAAATACTGAAACGCATGAGAAACTATGAAACAGCACCCGACAAGGATGCTAAAAGTCAAATTGTATTGTCTGAAAGAGAACTGGAATTTCTGAAACTGGTTTGTGATGAAAGAGAATTGACCTATGACCAAATGGCTGATAGCATGGGATTGTCTGTAAAATCTATTGAATCCTACCGTACGGCACTTTTTGAAAGGTTTGGTATCAAATCAAAAGTAGGGCTGGTTTTATTTTCCTATAAATACCAGATAACACCGCCTTTTATTTAATTTCTAAAAAATTTGCTTACCGTCACATTGCCAATTATTTCTGCTTCTGCAATCCTCTTCGTTTAAGAAAGCATTTAAATCGAAGACAGAATAATTCATCATTCTAAAGAATGCTTATCTTTGCAGCAAACAACAACACAACAATGAATTACTTCTCATCCGATTTTAAGCTCGGAATACTAGGCGGAGGACAGCTTGGCAAAATGCTTCTGGCCGATACCCGAAAATTTGACATACAGACTTATGTACTGGACCCAAGCGAAGAAGCCCCAAGCCGAATAGGCTGCAACAAATTCTTTCAGGGCAATCTTATGGATTTTGATACGGTTTATGGATTTGGAAAAAAAGCCGATGTCCTGACTTTTGAAATAGAACTGGTCAATTTGGAAGCCCTCGAAAAACTGGAATCAGAAGGTACAAAAGTATATCCATCGCCAAAAACACTCAGAAATATCCAAAATAAAGGAAGGCAAAAAGATTTTTATAAAACCCATAATATTCCAACTGCTCCTTTTCAAAGATTCCAGACACTGGAAGAATTAAAAACAAGCCTTGAAAAGAATAATACCACCCTGCCTTTTGTTTGGAAGAGTGCTGAATTTGGCTATGATGGAAACGGTGTTAAAATTGTACGCACGGCAACTGACCTTGCAAACCTGCCGAATGTAGAATGCATTGCCGAAGAAATGATTCCTTTCAAAAATGAACTGGCTGTAATAGTCGTTCGAAATCCAAAAGGCGAAATCAAGACCTATCCGGTGGTTGAAATGGAATTCCATCCCGAAGCCAATCAGGTAGAATATGTTATCTGTCCGGCACGTATTGACGACAAAGTAGCTGCAAAAGCAAGGGAAATCGCTTTGAAAGTTTCGGAAGCTTTTGAACATGTAGGATTACTGGCTGTTGAAATGTTCCAGACAGAAAATGACGATATTCTGGTTAATGAAGTAGCACCAAGACCTCATAATTCGGGTCATTACAGTATTGAAGCCAGCTATACTTCCCAATTTGAAAACCATTTAAGAGCCATTCTCGACCTGCCTTTAGGCAATACCGAAAGCAAAGTAGCCGGAATTATGGTCAACCTTGTTGGAGAAGAAGGTCACTCGGGTCAGGTAGTTTATAAAAACATAGAACAGATTTTGGCCATTGACGGTGTAACGCCACATATTTACGGAAAACGCGAAACAAGACCTTTTAGAAAAATGGGCCATGTTACTATCGTAAATGAAGACATCACCAAAGCCAGAACAACAGCAGAAGAAGTAAAAAAACTAATACGGGTGATCAGTAATTAACGAAAAGTTTTTAATTAAATTTGTAAAAACTCAACAAATGAAAATTTTAAAATTAAATATTGATTCCTATAAACATTTAGAAAAACTCGAATTTGATTTTACGTACCAGAGCGGTGAAAGGAAAGGGCAATCTTTAGATAAAATATGTTTCATTGGTCAGAGTGCTAGTGGAAAAACTAATTTACTAGAATTAATTAAAAATCAACATTTTGCTCTAAACAACCTTATAATATCCAATCATAACAATACTTTTTCCTATAAAAATAACGTAGAATTATTTAAAGGCAGGACTAGTTTTAGTGTGAATCACAATATAGTTGAATTAACAAACACAAAGCTAAAGTATAAAAACAATCTATTTGTTTATTCAGATTCTGGAAGCTTCTCACATCTATTAAACGATGAGGAAAAAAAATATATTTATTATTTAAAAGCAAACTTAATTTCTGAAAAGAATATTGACTTATTTACAAAAAACCCACTTGACTTATTTGAAAATTATCCAGGCTTAAATGATAACATTCATCTAAACGGTATATATTCTAAAGAAACTCCTATCATTTTCGATGCTGATGCAGAACATCAAATATGGCTATTCTTATTATCTGAAATTTTACAGTATCGTAAAAAATTTAATCAAAAAATGTCAGAACTAATCCATAAGGGATTGCTTGCCAATCCTAAAAAATTAAGTACTGAATTTGAAAAATGGCAAAAAGAGAACCCAAATAAATTAGAAGCTTTTGCAGAAAAATTTAATCCCATTCTGGAAAAGTTAAATTTAGAAGTTGATATTGTTGACACACAATACTCTATTCCAGTAAAAAACAAAAGAAATGATGAAATAATTCCTATACAAAATACAAGCACAGGTACAAAAGGATTATTATTGTCGTTCTTACCGTTATATAAATTAGACACTATAGGTTCAATTATATTAATTGATGAGCCTGAACGCTCACTATATCCTGATATGCAAATGGACTTAATGGAACACTATAAAAATTTTGCACCAAATGCTCAATTTATTGTGGCAACACATTCTCCTTTTATTGCCGCTGCTTTTGAACCTGATGAACGTTTCATTCTACATTTCGATGAAGACGGAAAAATAGCTGTCCGCAGAGGAAGTTCTCCTATTGGAGATGACCCAAATGATATTCTTAAAAAAGATTTTAATGTAAATTATCATAACAAGCACGGGGAAGAAGCTTATAAAAAGTATCTTGAATTAAAGCAACTCGTAGCTAACGAGACAAATCCTGAAAGAAAAAAAGAACTAATCATAGAAACCTCTAAACTGGGAAATACATACAATTTTTAATAAATGAGAAGAGTCATTAAAAACCCTAACTCAATTATTATAAGTAGCGAATTGAGTTATAAGGAAGGTAATTCACATAATAATCTTAAAATTTCAGAAATATTATATAATGAACAAAAAGGATTTTGTGCTTACACAGAAGAATATATTGGAAGAGCTGACGCAAAAGATATTGAGCATTTTAATCCCGAATTAAAAGGAACTCCTCATGACAATTATAATAACTGGTTTCTGGTAAAACATCAATGGAATAAAGAAAAGTCTCAAAAATGGAATGACACTATCTTATATCCTACAGCTGATGATTTCGAAAATAGAATCATCTATGACAATGGAGATTACAGAGTTGCTGATGATAATGATGACGAAGCCAGAAATTTAATAACCTTACTCAAATTAGACGATTTGCTATTAGCAGATGAAAGAAAGAAATATATAAGACGAAAATTAGATGAAAAAGACAAATTCGGGGTTGATGCAAAAACTTTTTTCGAAATTTTAATTACAGACGACATAAAGCAAATATCATATATTCGAGCTATACAGGAAGAATTTAAAATTAACATATGGGATATGTTACCTTAGCCGAAATAAATTTTCAAATTAAATTATGAATAAAATCGCAATCATAATGGGCTCTATTTCTGACATGTCGGTCATGCAGGAAGCCATCGACATACTGAAAGAATTTGGAATTGAAACCGAAGTAGATATTGTTTCGGCACACCGCACACCGGAAAAATTATTCGACTTTAGCAAAAATGCACATACACGTGGTATCGCTGCTATTATTGCAGGAGCCGGAGGTGCTGCTCACCTTCCAGGAATGGTAGCCTCAATGTCGCCGCTTCCCGTAATTGGCGTTCCGGTAAAATCAAGCAATTCTATCGATGGTTGGGACAGCGTGCTTTCCATTCTTCAAATGCCTGGCGGTGTTCCGGTTGCAACAGTTGCCTTAAATGGTGCTAAAAATGCAGGAATTCTGGCAGCACAAATTATCGGAAGCAACAACAAGGCCGTTTTAGATAAAATTATTGCTTATAAAGAAGGATTAAAACAGGCTGTGCTTAAAGCATCCGAAAACCTGAAAAAATAACTTCAGATAAAAACAGTAGAAACCAAGCCCGATAAGCTTGGTTTTTTTATTTTAAACCTCAACGTTTTCATAACGCCATAGGTAATTCCTTTCCAATTTTATACTTTTGAAAACAGCATGTGGGAATGTGATTCCCGTGCCACAACTTATTTTTTATTTACAGATATTTAAAAAGACCCTGATATGTCAGTTCTTACCAAAAAATTTACAACAAAATACGATACCGCGCCTTTTTCTCAAATCAAAAACGAGGATTTCCTTCCGGCATTTAAAGAAGCAATTGCCAGCGCAAAACAGGAAGTAGACGATATAGTTAACAATCCTGAATTACCAACATTTGAGAACACAATAGAAGCCATGGCTTTTAGTGGAGCCACTTTAGACAGGATATCTACCATTTTCTTCAACCTGCATTCTGCCGAAACCAACGACGAACTTCAAAAAATTGCACAGGAAGTTTCTCCGCTATTATCCGAATTTGGAAATGACATCCGCCTCAATGCCGATTTGTTCAAAAAAGTAAAAGCGGTTTATGACAAAAAAGACAGCCTTTCGCTTACGGCAGAACAGGCAACTCTGTTAGACAAACAATACAAAAGCTTTTCCAGAAACGGAGCCAATTTATCTGAAGACAAAAAAATGGAACTGCGTGAAATCGACAAGCAACTTTCCAAACTCAGTTTAGAGTTTGGCGAAAACGTACTGTCTGAAACACACGCTTTCCAACTCCATATTACAGACGAAAAAGACCTTTCCGGACTGCCGGAAGGCACCATTGAAGCCGCAAAAGAATTAGCTCAAAGCCACGAAAAAGAAGGCTGGATTTTTTCGTTAGACTATCCAAGCTATATTCCTTTTATGACCTATGCTGACAACAGGGAGCTTCGTAAAAAAATGGCAATTGCCTTTGGAGCAAAAGGTTTCCAGAAAAACGAGCATGACAATCAGGAAATCGTGCTTCAAATTGCCAGACTCCGATTTGAAAGAGCCAAACTTTTAGGCTATGCCTCACATGCCCATTTTGTATTGGAAGAAAGAATGGCAGAAAGCCCTCAAAAAGTAAATACTTTCCTGAATGACTTGTTAGCAAAGGCACGTCCGGCGGCGGAAAGAGAATTCAATCAACTGACGCAGTTTGCCAAAGAACTGGACGGTATTGAGCAGCTTGAAAAATGGGATGGGGCTTACTATTCCGAAAAGCTAAAACAACAATTATTCAATCTGGATGACGAAAAACTAAAACCTTATTTTAAGTTGGAAAACGTATTGGGAGGTGCCTTTACCGTTGCCGGAAGATTGTATGGACTGACTTTCGTAGAAATAAACGACATAGAAAAATACCATCCTGATGTAAAAACGTATGAGGTAAAAGACATTGCCGGCAATCTTGTTTCTGTTTTTTACGCCGACTTTTTCCCTAGAAAAGGAAAAAGAAACGGTGCGTGGATGACTTCATTCAAATCGCAATACGTGTTGGGTGGAATAAATGAAAGACCGCATATTTCTATTGTATGCAACTTTACAAAACCAACAGAAACCAAGCCTTCATTACTTACTTTCAACGAAGTAACCACTTTATTCCACGAATTTGGACATGCCTTGCACGGGATGCTTGCTGATACCACATATCCAAGCCTTTCCGGAACCAGCGTATATTGGGATTTTGTCGAATTGCCAAGCCAGATATTTGAAAACTGGTGTTATGAACCGGAAGCTCTGGCATTATTTGCACGCCATTACCAAACGGGAGAAATCATCCCTACAGAATACATTCAGAAAATAAAAGAAAGCGCCAGCTTCCAGGAAGGCATGGCTACTTTGAGACAGTTAAGCTTTGGCTTACTGGATATGGGCTGGCATGGTCAGGATCCAACACCTATCAAAGATGTAAAAGAATTTGAAAACGTTCAGTTTGCTTCCACCAAACTTTATCCGGATGTGAAAGAAAATGCTATGAGTACTTCATTTTCTCACATCTTCCAGGGTGGTTATTCTTCGGGCTATTACAGTTATAAATGGGCTGAGGTACTTGATGCAGATGCTTTCGAATATTTTAAAGAACAAGGAATATTCAATTCTGAAGTGGCTACAAAATTCAAAGAAAACATATTGTCAAAAGGCGGAACGGAGCATCCGATGATTCTATACAAAAGATTCAGGGGAAGCGAACCAAAACCGGATGCCCTGCTAAAAAGAGCCGGATTACTTTAACACACAATTATTTGATTTCAAAATACTTGGGACTACCTGTAAAATAAGGCAGTCCCTTTTTTTATGTGTTTTTTTTACCTTTACAGCTGTGGGAAACCATAATTTTTCTTACAGTTTTTTATATATTTGGAATCTTCCTTAACGATTTGCTTATGAAAAAACTTTACCTCAATTTTATATTTGCATTAATTTTTTCCTTAAACGCAATCAGTTCCTACGGACAATTGCCGGATTTTACCCTTACCGTCACCGGAACGGATGAAACTTGTAACAGAAACGGAACCTTATCTTTTACAGTAAGCGGAACCCATCCAAATGCAGGTATTATATATACAATATACAAACTGCCGGTACTTAACAGTCCTTATGCCACAGTCTCGACCAATTCTTTATCGGGGCTCACAGGAGGAACATACAGGGTTATCGCCACGCAGACTTTAGGCACAGAAAATAACCAAAAGCAAAAAGATTATGTCATTAATAGTACAGTTGAATTTTTAGAATTCAACATGACCTTTAGCGATATTAACTGTAGCCTCAATAGAAACTTAATTGTCAATGTCACCAGCGGTAATCCTATAGGATATGAAATTATTTCAGGCCCCATTATAAGGCCACGCCAAACGTCCAATATTTTCACCAATCTTGTAGCAGGAAACTACCTGATTAAAGTTTATGACTCTTGTGGCAACGCAGTATCCCGATCCTATACTTTAGTAACCCTTGAGGAACTTCCGAACAATTTGGAAATTTCGGCGGCTTCATCCCCTAATGAAGAACTAGTCAACTGTAATACAATTGGGGTTTCATATGCTTTAGAAATAACTGCCGGAGCTACGGTAAACTTCCCGCTTACTTTTGTATTTACTATTTTTCCTCCAGGTGGTGGTGCTCCTATTACAAGAACCTTTACAGCAAATAGCCCTCAGGAAAAATATGACTTTGAACTCCCATTTTACAACACTCATTACAATTATAATTTGCTGATTACTGATGCCTGCGGTAAAGAATACCGCCTGGATGGCAATGCTATGAATGAAGAGTTTTCAATGAACCTGGAACAGCATACACTAAATTGCGGAATAAAATCTTTTCTGGTTAAAACGAAAAACCTTACTTATCCATTAACTGTAGAATTTCTTTCTGCGCCGGTTGGATTTAATCCTTTAGCCTATGAGCCATCACACCCTACTTTCAATTACAATCCAACCTACGGGAATACTACCAATATACTTCCGGAAGGTACTTATATTGTAAAAGTAACCGATGCCTGCGGAAGAATAAAGACCTCTGAACTAACCATCTACCATGGAACAGATGCTCAATTTGTAGCTACGGGTTCCTGTGGCGCATCCGGTGTTATTTTTGGTGAAATTCTGGGTTCCAATATTACATCTGTAACAATTGACATAGCGCCTTCGGGCTTTGCTTTCCCAACTCCTTATAACGCCAATGCCTATATACAAGCTGATGGGGGCATAATAATCAACAATATACTTGTTCCGGGTCAATACACTATAACTCTTTTAGACGATTGCGGAAATTCTTATACAAAACCCGTAACGGTACCAGCCGTTGGATCTGGCACACCAAGAGTCAATTATCTTGGCGGATGCGAACCCGGATTTGGCTCCGTTTATATTGGAGGGGCAGCAGATATCCGAATATTAAGTGCTGAATTTATATCCGTACCCAGCAGTTATAACGGACCCATGAATGTTTTCAATAATGTTAGAGGAAGTTATCTTATGATGAATTCTTTACCTATCGGAACTTATCGTATCAAGATAAAAGACTCTTGTAATGCAGAACATACCTTAACCTTACAAATCAAGGAATATATTGGCAATACCACTTTTGAAATTGTTGAAGGATGTTCCTCTTTTAATATCCGATTTAACCATACAAACAACAATGGTTCAGTTTCAAATTTAGGATACTGGCTACAAAAATTCAATCCGGCAACAGGTGAATGGGGCCACCCTAACACAAATGTTAGCTATCCTGAAAACACCTATCCTAATTCGAGCAATTCACTTCCGGTTACCAATAATAATGCATGGAACCTGAATTTCCCAATTGGTGGAAAATTCAGAATCATCACTGCAACATCCATCTATAACAGCGTAGGGAATGACAATTTTTGTGCATTTTCTATAAAAGAATTTGAAACAGGAATGCTTCCTGAAATAAAAGGAGCCTTAAACTTTTCTTGTTCCGGCACCCTCTCAGACGTTTTGCTAAATGTAGTTGGCGAAGGAAACTTTACTTTCAGAATCATCGAAAAAAACGGTCAGCCTTTTGTTTTTTCAAACGGCAGTAGTCCGTTATTTACTGATTTGGAATCTGCGGTTTATGTTTTCGAAATAAAAGACCAATGTCAAAATACGAGCACCTATACTCATGATGTTACGACTCCGTTTGTATTTTCTATAGCAGCTTCTTTATGTGATGCACAAAACAGTACGCTTTCTGTCCCTAACTTTCCTTACCTGCAATACAAATGGTATAAACAAGGAGCGGAAAATGTTACATTGGGCACAAGTTCTACGCTAACTTTTGCTCCTTTAAATGTCAGCACACAGTCAGGAATGTATCATGTGGCCATTACCTATCCTGCTGAACCGGATTCCTGCCTGAATCAAATCCTAAACTATCAGATCGATGCCGGAAACCCGCCAAATGCCGGAAATGACAATGATGTAGACCTATGTTCTATTCCTCCTTCCATCAATCTATTTGACTATTTATTAGGCAATGCAGACCAAAACGGAACCTGGGAACAAATCCCTTCTACAGGTGCTCTTTCATCAAATGTATGGAATACCGAAGGAGCCCAACAAGGCTCAACTTATTACTTCAGGTATTTTGTGAGAGGATTTTGCGGCGTAGAAGACGAAGCCATAATTTCTATACATTTTAACAATGTTGTCCCTGCTCCTATTATAAATCCTGTTGGTTCCCTTTGTGAAGGCTCCCCAATTAATATCAGTATTCAAAATCCAAATCTTCTGTACAATTATACCTGGTCCGGACCGAACGGATTTACGGCTACCGGCATCAATCCGACATTTCCAAATGCGACAATTGCAATGTCCGGAACTTATACCGTTACAACCAACTTGGTCAACTGTCCTTCTGAACCTCTGTCATTTGAACTTGTTGTAACACCACAGCCGGAATTTCATTTTACACAGGAAAACACCAGAATCTGTTTTGGACAGGAAAGCATAGTAAAGATAGTTCCTGACAATTTCCAGGAATCAGAAGCCAGTTATATTTGGCGTAATGAAAATGGCCAAATAATTGGCGGTAATTCCGCAGAAATTGAAATCAATGAACCCGGATTGTACAGTGTTTTGGTAAACTTAAACAATTGTTCTTTTTCAAAATCAATACAAATTGATGAAAACACAGATACTTTTTCTGTGGGAGCCCAGGCTAAGTGTGAAAATGACCATTATATGCTTACCGCCTATGCAATCGACAACTCATTCAATGAATCAAATGCTACCTATGCATGGACAGGACCAAATGGTTTTAATGCAACAACACAATCGACAGACATTACCGGACTGGAATCGGGAGTATATACCGTTGTAGTAACCAATGAAGAAGGCTGTACCACTACAGCATCGATTCCTGTAGAAAAAAGCTATTGTAAAATACCAAAAGGAGTTTCTCCAAACGGCGATAATAAAAACGACACCTGGAATCTGGCCGGACTTGATATCCTGAGAGTTAAAATTTTTAATCGCTATGGAACAGAAGTCTACGAAATGAACAATTACGTAAACCAATGGCACGGACAATGTTCTGACGGCAAACTGCTTCCTACCGCAACCTATTATTATTATATTGCATTTAGGGATGGGAAAGAAAAAACAGGTTGGGTTTACTTAAATCGTGAAGTAAATTAGTCCTCACTTTTAAAATAAAAAACCGTTGGCAGAAGCCGACGGTTTTTTTATCAATTATTATTTTCAATTATTTTTGAAAGTTCAAAAATAAATTTATACATTTGAAGTATGGAATTCAAAGAGGCAAAAAATAAATTCATCCAAACATGGGGAGCATTAGGTTCTCAATGGGGAATCAACAAAACGATGGCGCAAATCCATGCGTTACTGATGGTTTCTCCAGAGCCGCTTTCTATGGAAGACATTATGGAAGAATTATTGATTTCCAGAGGTAATGCCAGCATGAACCTTCGTGCCTTGATGGATTGGGGAATTGTGTACAAAGAATACAAATCAGGCGAAAGAAAAGAATTCTTTATAGCCGAAAAAGATTTAGACGAACTGGCTGTTAAAATAGCACAGGAAAGAAGTAAAAGAGAAATCAAACCCGCATTAAGAGTCTTAAAAGATGTTTCTTCCATCAAAGCCAACGAAACAGGGGAAACAAAACATTTTGTAGAACAGACTTCCAAGCTCTATGATTTTGTACTAAAAGCCGATAATATGATTGACAAGGTAACCGAATTTAAAGACAATTGGATTGGCCGTCTGGTCATGAAAATCATGAAGTAAAAAAAATTTAGACTAAAGTTTCATTTTTTTCTGAAAGTTTAAAAATATTAATCATGACACTTATACAAAAAATTAATTGTTTCGCTATAGGCCTTCCCATTACAATAGCCGCATTGGCTGTATTTGAAGTCGGGATGTTATCATTTGCTTTATTGTCAACAGTTATTACAGGATTCCTTCAGGTTTCTATTGCGTTAGTACTTTTTATTAATCATTACAAAAACAGACATCTCCAGGCCTATCTTTTGCTTTGTATCCTATTCTTCTCATTATGGTTTACAATGGATTGGGGATGGATTTGGGCCATGCCGCCATCTTTAGCCCTTTATATGACAGTCATTTTACATTTCATAATTAAAGAAAAATAGTAATGAAACTGCCTTTTATTAATCAAAAAATGCAAATCATGAAAACACTTGAAAACCAAACATTATTGTATGATGAAGATTGTCCACTCTGCCGGGCCTACACAACAGGTTTTATAAAAACAGGGATGTTGGACAAAAACGGCAAAAAACCATTTTCTAATCTGACAGAAGAAGAACACAGTTTTATCGATTTCAAAAGAGCTTCTAATGAAATTGCTTTGGTCGACAATAAAAACAAAACCGTCATTTACGGAATAGACAGCCTGTTGAAAGTGATTGGAAATTCTTTTCCATGGATAGAAAAAGTCGGAAACGTTCCTCCTGTGAAATACCTGTTGAAAAAACTTTATTCTTTTATCTCATACAATCGGAAAGTAATTATCCCTAATCAAAATACCAATACTACTGCTTTGCAATGTGTTCCAAGTTTTAATTATAAATACAGGATTATTTACATTCTCTTCACCCTTGTAATTACTGCCCTGACACTGCATAATTTTTCAAACCTCATCACTAATCTGCCTCGCGGAAATTTCGGAAGAGAATTGGCTATTGCTTTCGGACAAATTGTTTTTCAATCCTTGTTTTTACTAAAAATTGAAAAAAGAGATCTGGTAAACTATACAGGAAATCTGATGACAGTGTCACTGGCAGGCGCTCTACTCCTGACACCCATCTTACTCCTGAACCAATTTATAAATATTCCACAAATCGCCATCTTAATCTGGTTTGCCCTTGTAGTTTTATTTATGCTTATGGAACATTCCAGAAGAATTAAAATATTGCGACTTCCAACTCTACTTTCTTACACTTGGGTAATTTACAGAGTAATTGTCTTGTTAGTCATCTTACCCTTTTAATTTAACCAACCTTCCCACCCTGGCAGGGTTATTAATCCTGCCAGGGTGGGAGGAAAACATACAAAAACATGAAAAAATTAATAATCGCAGCAGGAACCGGATTCCGAGGACAAGTTCTGGTGAATCATTTTAAAGATAAATTTGAAGAAATTATTATTCTTACCAGAGGAAGTTCGAAAATAAAAGGAAACATCAGGCACATAAAATGGAATGCCAAAACATTTTCAGGCTGGGAAAAGGAATTGGAAAATGCGGATGTACTCATCAATCTTGCCGGTAAATCTGTTGATTGCAGGTATACCGAAGAAAACAAAAAAGAAATTCTGGATTCCAGACTTGAAAGTACCCATATCCTGAATCTTGCCGTACAACAATGCGAAAATCCACCCAAACATTGGCTAAACTCTTCAACTGCTACTATTTACAGACATTCATTAGACAAAGAAATGGACGAAGAAAATGGTGAAATCGGAAATGACTTTTCTATGAATGTTGCCAAATCGTGGGAAAAAGTCTTCTTTGAAATACAAACTCCACATACTAAAAAAACAGCATTGCGAACCTCAATTGTGTTAGGAAAAAACGGAGGTGCCTATCTTCCTTTAAAAAATCTGACCAAAGTGGGTTTTGGTGGAAAACAAGGAAAAGGAAACCAATTTATCAGTTGGATTCATGAAAAAGATTTTGCAAGGGCGGTAGCCTTTATTATTGAAAAAGAACTTACAGGAGTTTTAAATATAGTTTCTCCACAACCTATTCGAAACATGCTTTTTATGAAAGCGCTTTGTAAAAGTTTAGGTGTTCCAACCGGAATTCCAATAAGCGAAAAACTCTTAAAATTTGGCGCAAAAATGATTGGTACAGAAACAGAACTCGTCTTAAAAAGCAGGAATGTTATCCCGAAACGGCTAACGGAAAATGGTTTTACATTTGAATTTGGAGAATTAAAGAAAGCTCTGGATGATTTACGATAATTTCGACCCTGGCAGAGTTTCAAATCCTGCCAGGGTTGCAGTTAGCTCAAAACAGATACACCAACCCTAACCAAAAAACCGGAATACTCTCGACCCAAAAAGATGTATAGTATTTGGAACGGTTTTCATTGGCAAAAATCATAAACAGCGAAGTAACAATAACCAAAATGGCATTGACAAAAAGCTGATTGGTGTCAATAGTACTTTTCAGAAACTCCAGAAAGTAAAGCGGCACCAACAGAAGCAGGCCTACAACCTTGGTCTTCTTCACTCCTATTCGCTGAGGCACAGTGCCCAATGTTGGGCTGTCTGTTTTTAAATCTATAATCTCAAAAATCAAAATCAGGCTGATAACAAGCAAAAATCGTTGAGAAAACTTAAGAATGACATCCGAAAAAACTTCGGTGCCCGCATTAATTAATGGTAACAGTGTAGTAACTCCTGACCAGCAAAGAGCAACAATATAAATCTTGACACCGCTCCAGTTCCTGATATTTTTTCTGCTTGAAAATACTGGTACCGTATACAAAAAAGTCAGTCCAAAGAAAATAAAAGCCGTAATCTGGGTGATGAATTTCAAATGAAAAAAGAAATAAGCAGCTGCTATAAAAGCAATCAGGCTTAAAATAGCTATCCCTTTAAGTTCAAATCGTAAAGGTTTTTTATTTCTGAAAAAATCTTCATATTTGATAAAATTATATCCGAAAATAGTCCCGAAAAAAGCAAAACCAGCCATGGGCAAATCGAAATCATTTCGGAACATATGGTTGGTCATTAAAACCAGTGACAAAACGGCTACCGCAACGTGTATGCTGCCATTAATATAAAAATTAAATAGTCGTCTGATAGCCTGCATACTGCAAAAATAACGAAACTGTTAACAACACCGAGTTTTCGTTGAAAATTTCCTAAAAAAACCATGTTAAAAAAGGATTTATTTTTGAGATTAATAAGTATTTTTGTGCCACAAAAAACAACCCACGACAATATTATATGAAAACAGATGCTTTTGCTTTAAGACACATCGGTCCGAGAGAAAACGATTTGCAGCATATGCTGAAAACTATTGGTGTTGAATCAATTGACCGATTGATTTATGAAACGCTTCCTGATGACATCCGTCTAAAAGCGCCGCTGAATTTAGAACCAGCCATGACCGAATATGAATATTTGAATCATATTCAAAAACTAGGAAATAAAAACAAAGTATTCAAGTCATATATTGGTTTGGGTTATCATCCTGCAATTGTTCCTGCAGTTATTCAAAGAAATATCTTTGAAAATCCGGGATGGTATACGGCCTATACGCCTTATCAGGCTGAAATCGCTCAAGGCCGTTTGGAAGCACTGTTGAATTTCCAGACAACTGTTATTGAATTGACAGGAATGGAAATTGCAAACGCTTCCCTACTTGACGAAGGAACTGCCGCTGCCGAAGCAATGGCATTGCTTTTTGATGTAAGAACACGCGACCAGAAGAAAAATAACGCTAACAAATTCTTTGTTTCCGAAGAAATTTTACCACAAACCTTGTCTGTTTTGGAAACCCGTTCGACTCCAATCGGAGTGGAATTAGTAGTAGGTAACCATGAAGAATTTACATTCGGAAATGATTTCTTCGGAGCCATCCTTCAATATCCTGGTAAATATGGTCAGGTTTACGATTATGCCGCATTCATTGCACAGGCAAAATCCAATGAGATAAAAATAGCTGTTGCTGCAGATATCATGAGTTTGGTAAAACTAACTTCTCCCGGAGAAATGGGTGCAGATGTAGTTGTTGGAACAACGCAACGTTTCGGAATTCCGATGGGTTACGGCGGACCTCATGCTGCTTATTTCGCTACCAAAGAAGAATACAAGAGAAGTATGCCCGGAAGAATCATTGGTGTAACTATCGACACTAACGGAAACCGTGCGCTTCGTATGGCTTTGCAAACTCGTGAGCAACATATCAAACGTGAAAAAGCAACATCTAACATTTGTACGGCTCAGGTTCTTTTGGCTGTCATGGCAGGAATGTATGCCGTATATCACGGTCCAAAAGGACTGGATTATATTGCCGGAAAAATACATGCTTCTGCTGTAACAACAGCGAATGCTCTAAGTAAATTGGGGATTGAGCAAACAAACTCATCTTTCTTCGACACAATTGTTGTAAAGGCAGATGCCCAGAAAGTAAAAGCGATTGCTGAGAAAAACGAATTCAACTTCTATTATATTGACAACAATACGGTTGCCATTTCATTTAACGAAACAACCGGTTTGGCAGACATCAACACTATCGTTTCTATTTTTGCAGAAGCTGCCGGAAAAGAAACGATAAAAGTAATCGAATTGGCTGCCCAAACACAATACAGTGAAAGCCTGAACAGAACCAGCACCTTCCTTACACATGAAGTTTTCAACAAACACCATTCAGAAACAGCACTGATGCGTTACATCAAAATGCTCGAAAGAAAGGATTTGGCTTTGAACCACTCCATGATTTCTTTGGGTTCGTGTACGATGAAACTGAATGCAGCTGCAGAAATGTTGCCTTTGAGCATGGCAAACTGGAACAATATCCACCCTTTTGCCCCTATTGAACAAGCTGAGGGTTACCAAACTATGCTGAAAAAACTAGAACAGCAATTAAATGTTATTACTGGTTTTGCAGGCACTACCCTACAGCCAAATTCCGGAGCGCAAGGGGAATATGCAGGCTTAATGGTTATTCGTGCTTACCACCAGTCAAGAGGTGAATCACACAGAAATATTGCCTTAATTCCGGCTTCTGCCCACGGTACAAACCCGGCAACGGCAACTATGGCAGGAATGCAGGTTGTGGTTACAAAAACATCAGAAAACGGAAACATTGATGTTGAAGATTTAAGAGCCAAGGCTATTCAATACAAAGATAACCTGGCATGTTTGATGGTTACCTATCCATCAACCCACGGAGTTTATGAAGCTTCAATTATTGAAGTAACAAAAATCATACATGAAAACGGAGGACAGGTTTACATGGACGGTGCCAATATGAATGCACAGGTAGGATTGACAAATCCGGCTACAATCGGAGCGGACGTTTGCCACCTGAACCTGCATAAAACCTTTGCTATTCCTCACGGAGGCGGAGGACCTGGAGTAGGACCAATTTGTGTTGCTCCACATTTGGTAGAATTCCTGCCTACAAACCCTGTAATCCCGACTGGTGGAAACCATGCAATCACTGCAATTTCTGCAGCACCATGGGGCTCTGCTTTGGTTTGTTTGATTTCATACGGCTATATTACTATGCTTGGCGCTGAAGGTTTGACCAGCTCAACACAACATGCCATCCTGAATGCCAACTATATCAAAGAAAGATTGAACGGACATTATGCTACTTTATATTCCGGCGAAATGGGGCGTGCGGCTCACGAAATGATTATCGAATGCCGTCCGTTCAAAGAAAAAGGTATTGAAGTTACAGATATTGCCAAACGTTTAATGGACTATGGTTTCCACGCACCAACAGTTTCTTTCCCTGTAGCCGGTACTTTGATGATTGAGCCTACAGAAAGTGAAAATCTGGAAGAACTGGACCGTTTCTGCGATGCCATGATTTCTATCCGTAAAGAAATCGAAAAAGCTTCTGCAGATGACAAGAACAATGTCTTGAAAAACTCTCCTCACACATTGGCTATGCTTACAGCAGACACCTGGGATTTCCCATACACAAGAGAAGAAGCGGCTTTCCCTCTGGAATATATCGCAGAAAACAAATTCTGGCCATCAGTTCGCAGAGTTGACGATGCCTATGGTGACAGAAATCTGGTTTGTTCCTGCGCTCCTATTGAAGCTTACATGGAAAGCTAACAGAAATTTTATATAACAAAAAAGCCGATAGTAAAACTATCGGCTTTTTTTATTTTGGATACTTATTAGTATTTATAAGCAACTCCTTTTTTGATAACCTGTGAGCCTCCCAAAGTATTAGAACTAGCACCAACAGTAGCTTTGTCAGCCATTAACAAAATAAAAGGACATCCTAATTTTGCAGCTTCCATTTTTAGTTTTTTCTCTGCTTTCTTATCACCTGTATTTCCTGTCTGGAAATTGATAAGACCGGTCTTACCTCTTACCTCATCTACTTTTTTCAATCCTGCGATATAAGATTTCTCCTCAAGGATAACAACTTTTTCCCAGTCTTTTTCAGAGCTCACTTCAATTTTCTCAGAAACCTCTTCTACTCTCCCGCTTTTGCCGTAAACAATTTTTTCAATAGCATATTTTCCTATTGAGTTTTCAGCATCCTCTCCATCATATTTGAAAACAACCACATATTCATCCAAACGAATAACTTTTCCATTTACAGTTTCCCCGCTGTGTTTAAAAATTTTGTCTGATTGTGCAAAAATTAACGACGAAGTCATTAATAACATTAATAATAAAATACTTTTTTTCATTTTTTTAAGTTAAAGATTGATTTTTGGCGCAAATATAAGATTTTTACTCACAAAAAAAAGTTCAATTGCTTTCACTCCTCAGATAATTAAGCTAATTTTAAGACTCATAAAAAAACGTCATGAAAGACCTCGAAAATCGCGAAGATTTGACTCTCCTGATGGACAATTTTTATCAAAAATTGCTTCAAAACAAAGCAATCAGTTACTTGTTTACAGAAGTGGCCCAAATAGATCTGGAACATCATCTTCCTGTTATTGTAGATTTCTGGAATCTTAGCCTGTTTGGCAAAGGCAATTATAAAAACAATGTGCTTAAACTCCATTTAGACCTTAATGAAAAATCCAAACTGTCTCCGCAACATTTTAAAATCTGGCTTGATACGTTCTACCTGACTGTAGACGAAAACTTTTCAGGAGAAAATTCGGAAAAAATAAAGACCAAAGCACTTTCCATTGCCAATGTAATGCAAATTAAACTGCATAAATCAGCTTAAAATAAAATCATATTCTTAGTTATTGAGCTTAAAAATAACTATTTGATAATTATATGCATGCATAATACTTTTTTACAAAGAAGCGCGTTAATTTTTAATACATTAGCAAAAAACATAATTATTCAATAATGAACATAAAAATCATAGGTTCTGGCAGCTATATACCGGAAATCAGAGTTGCCAACCACGACTTTGACAATCATATTTTTCTGGACGACAATAGTGAGCCCTTATCACACCCTACTGAGCTTATTATTGAAAAGTTTAAGGATATAACAGGAATAGAAGAACGTCGCTACGCCGACAGTCATTTGCTGGCTTCCGATATTGGTTTTCTGGCTTCTCAAAAAGCAATTGAGGATGCCAATATAGATGCCGAAACTATAGACTATATTATTGTCGCCCATAATTTTGGTGATGTACAATATGGAAAAATCCAATCCGACATCCTGCCGAGTCTGGCTTCAAGAATTAAACACAAGCTCCAGATAAAAAATCCCAAGTGTGTAGCCTATGATATCCTTTTCGGATGTCCCGGCTGGATTGAAGGCATACTGCAAGCCAATGCTTTCATCAAATCAGGAATGGGAAAACGCTGTCTGGTCATTGGAGCCGAAACACTTTCAAGAGTTTTGGACCCACATGACCGCGATTCCATGATTTATGCCGATGGTGCTGGTGCTACGATAGTAGAAGGTACAGATAAAAATGAAGGCTTACTGTCCTACGAAAGCGCAACTTTTGCTTATGAAGAAGCAAACTACCTGTTTTTTGGGAAGTCCTATAATAAAGAACTGAATCCGGATGTACGCTACATTAAAATGTACGGTCGAAAAATTTATGAGTTTGCCTTGAGTCAGGTTCCTATGGCTATGAAAAGCTGTCTTGAAAAAAGCGGAATCGACATTTCGGAAGTCAAAAAGGTACTTATCCATCAAGCCAACGAAAAAATGGATGAGGCAATCATCAACCGTTTTTACAAACTCTTCAAGGCAGTTCCGCCAGCCGGTGTTATGCCTATGAGTATCCACAAATTGGGCAATAGCAGCGTAGCCACTGTACCAACACTATATGATTTGCTTATCAAAGGAAAAATCGAAAATCAGGAACTTCGTAAAGGAGATGTTATTATCTTTGCATCCGTTGGTGCGGGAATGAATGTAAATGCATTTACGTATCGGTTATAACAAAAGTTCCGGTTTCAGGCTTCATTGCTCGAAGCCTTAAACTTGAAACAAGATGTACGAAAAAACTTTTCCAGAAAAAAGATTCAAGCTTACGCTCGATTTTTTAAATAAACATATCAATTCTTCTGAAACAATCCTGGACCTGGGAGTTGAAAATCCGTTCTCGAAAATTATGAAGGAAAACGGATTCCAGGTTATTAATACCACAGGAGAAGACCTTGATAAAGATCAGACAGCTCTTCAGTCACAGCAATACACAGTGACTACGGCGTTTGAAATTTTTGAACATCTGCTGAATCCGTACACTGTGCTTCAAAATATTAAGTCCGATAAATTATTTATATCTATCCCAATGCGCCTTTGGTTTTCACCTGCTTACCGTAGCAAAACCGATATGTGGGACAGACACTATCATGAATTTGAAGATTGGCAACTGGACTGGCTATTGGAAAAAACCGGATGGAAAATACTCGACCGTCAAAAATGGACAAATCCGGTAAAAAAGTTTGGAATCAGGCCTTTATTGCGAAGATTTACAAACAGGTATTATATAGTATACGCAGAGAAAGTACATAATTCCTGACTTTATGAACTATTATATCGTCATTCCTGCCCACAATGAAGAAGCTTTTATTGCACTGACATTACAGTCGTTGGCAGACCAGACAGTTGTTCCGGCAAAGGTTGTTGTGGTAGATGACAATTCAACCGACAATACTTCGGCAATAGTACAGGAATTTGCCTCAAAATACCCCTACATACATCTTGTTCAAAAAACATCTGAAGCTATCCACCTTCCGGGAAGCAAGGTTATTCAGGCTTTTCACAAAGGATACGAAACTCTGGACAGCAATTATGATATAATTGTAAAATTAGACGCCGACCTAATACTGCCGGAAAACTATTTTGAAACGATAATCAATATTTTCAAATCAGACCCAAAAACAGGCATGGCGGGCGGTTTTGCCTATATCGAAAAAAACGGCGATTGGATTCTTGAAAACCTGACAGATAAAGACCATATCCGCGGAGCTTTTAAAGCCTATCGCAAAGAATGTTTTCTACAGATTGGCACTCTTAAGCCTGCTATGGGATGGGATACCGTTGATGAATTGTTGTGTAAATTTTACGACTGGAAAGTAGTAACAGACCAATCATTAAAGGTTAAGCATTTAAAACCGACCGGCGCCAATTATAACAAAACAGCACGTTACAAGCAGGGCGAAGCTTTCTATACATTAGGTTATGGTTTTTTTATTACGGCAATTGCTTCCGCAAAACTGGCAATGCTAAAGAAAAAACCTTTTTTGTTTTTTGATTACATCAGAGGCTTTTTTAAAGCCCAGTCTCAAAAAAAGCCGTTACTCGTTACCCGGGAACAGGCTAAATTTATCAGAAACTACCGATTGAAAAAAATGAAAGAAAAGCTATTCTGATTTGCAGGGTTATTTATTAGTTAAAAAACTCACAAAGCAAAACCAGCTACTCTTGACAATTTTCGTATTTTAGCCATTATTTAGAAACTCATAATGATAATTCGATACTTAACCCAGATAGGACGCTATTTTATTATGTTGAAGGAAATCTTCAATAAGCCAACAAAATGGTCCTATATGAAACAACTCATCCTGAAGGAAATTGACGATTTGATTATCGGTTCCTTAGGAATTGTTTCTTTTATTTCTTTCTTTATCGGAGGGGTTGTTGCCATCCAGACGGCGCTCAACCTGACAAATCCTCTGATACCAAAAACCCTAATCGCTTTTGCCACAAGGCAATCTGTTATTCTGGAGTTTGCCCCTACCTTTATTTCCATTATCATGGCCGGAAAAGTAGGGTCTTTTATTACTTCGAGTATTGGAACAATGAGAGTAACGGAACAAATTGATGCATTGGAAGTCATGGGAGTTAACTCTCTCAACTATCTGGTATTTCCAAAAATCATTGCCTTGATGCTTTATCCTTTCGTGATTGCCTTAAGTATGTTCTTAGGTATTTTGGGAGGTTATATGGCTTCCGTATACGGAAACCTGACATCAAGCGACGAGTTTATTATGGGTCTGCAAACGGAATTTATTCCATTCCATATCGTGTATGCCTTTATAAAAACAATGGTTTACGCCTTAATCCTGGCAACTATTCCTTCCTTTCATGGTTATTATATGAAAGGTGGTGCTTTGGAAGTAGGTAAAGCCAGTACCGTTTCCTTTGTCTGGACGAGTGTCGTGGTGATTCTCATGAACTATATTCTAACACAATTACTTTTAAGCTCATGATTGAAGTAAAAGATATAAAAAAGTCATTTGGCGATGCACAGATATTAAAAGGGATCTCTACCACTTTTGAAGCCGGAAAAACCAATCTCATTATTGGGCGAAGCGGTTCCGGAAAGACAGTATTGCTGAAAACATTGCTTGGAATCCATACTCCTGACGAAGGAACTATTTCTTTCAACGGGAAAATCTATTCTGAATTGAGTAAAGATGAAAAGAGGGAATTGAGAACCGAAATTGGAATGGTATTTCAGGGAAGCGCACTTTTCGATTCTATGACGGTTGAAGAAAATGTAGGTTTCCCGTTAAAAATGTTTACCAACAAGAAAAAAAATGAGATACGCGACCGTGTCAATCAGGTACTCGAAAGAGTGAATCTGGTGGATGCCAACAACAAGTATCCTTCAGAAATTTCGGGAGGTATGCAGAAACGTGTGGCCATTGCAAGAGCTATTGTAAACAATCCTAAATATCTTTTCTGTGACGAACCAAACTCCGGATTAGACCCGGAAACTTCCATATTGATTGACGTGCTGATTCAGGAAATTACCAAAGAATACAACATGACAACCGTCATCAATACGCATGATATGAACTCGGTTTTGCAGATTGGAGAAAAGATCGTATTCCTGAAAAACGGAATTAAAGAATGGGAAGGAACCAATGAAGAAATTTTAGAAACGAAGAACAAATCAATTGTTGAATTTGTTTACTCGTCCGACCTGTTTAAAAAAGTGCGTGAAAGCCTTCTTGCCGATATCGAAGACGAAGACAAAGAAGAAAATAAATAGCTTAAACATTGAATACAGACCCGGTAAATGAATCCCGGTCTGTATTTGTTTTTTTCCTGTTACATAAATTAAAATGTATTCGGCATATTGTTATCAGCCATTACTGATAGTGATTGTCCATAATATCTTTATGGCCTTTAGGATTGTGTAACCAGGGGATATGGCCTGAATTTAAAACTATAAATACCTTTGCTGTTGGATAACGGTCAGTCACAAAGTTTTTACTTGTTTTATAGATATCCTGTTCACCATACAAGATGGTTATTTTAAAATCCGGATTCGACAATCCCTTCAAAAGCGGGTACTTTATGATTTCTGGCCTTGTCTTATTTATCGGAACTGCTTTCAGCAGATTAAAATCTTCACTGTTATCAGAAGTGCCAGTAGGTAAAAATCCATCATTATAGTTTTTCATTACCTGTTTGAAAAGACGCTTATAAGCCTTATCACTTCCTAACATTCCGAGAAAACTATTCATCCCCATTTTTGTCCATTCCCAGCCGGTAGTTTTGGATTTATTCAACTGCATTACTTCTTTTTCAGTCTGCTTCCACTGAGTATTGGTTCCCGAACCGGGACTACACAAAAACAGGCTGAGTAAATTATCAGCATATTTTTCAGCATAGATTTGGGCATAAAGTCCACCCCAGGAATGCCCCCACAAATGGAACTTATCAATCTGATAAAATTTCCTAATAGCTTCCAGATCGCACAAATACGCTTCCATTGAATAATCTTTGCTTGCACAAGGTGATTTTTCTGTTCCTCTCTGGTGAAATGTAATGACTTGAAAACTGTCTTTTAAAGAATTGACAACTTCTGTAAGGTCACTGGGAAAACCCGGGCCGCCAGTAAGAGGACTATTGTTTCCTTATCAGATTTTGAATAAATGACAGTAAACAGCCTGTCTGCTTTATTATCGATAATATTGGTTTGCATTTGCTTATCGTATTTCAAGACCGGATAGTCATTGCCGATCGATATCGTCTGTAGCTTCTTAATCTATTTCCTTTTCCGCAAGTTCCTTTAATTTTTCATTCATTCGATTAAAGCCTTCTTTAGTTTTCTTTGGATTGAACATCCATACAAACAGCCCTTTGAACTTTTCGCTTTGGATAAAAGTTACGGTTCCGTCTTGATTGTCTATGAGTTCGAATTTATGTTCTCCATCAAACAATCCTCTAAATAATACCTTGCCTCGCCAACTCAATTCCTTTTCTTTTATTTTAGTAATCACGATGGGCTTGAAAGTCATTTTCTTTCCGCCAGGCGGATGGATACCAACCTTAATTTTATTACCTATGTCAACAGCACCTTTAACGGAACTCACAAAAGGATTCCAGTTTGGGTAATTTTCAAAATCGGTAAGGATTGACCAAATTTTTTCGGGTGTTGCCTGAATAACAATTTCTGTTTTGATTTCTTTTGCCATAACTGTTATACTCATCAAAAGGATTGCTGATATTAAAAATAGACGCTTCATTTTGTGTGGTGTTTAATTGAACATCACAAAGGTCTGTTTTGCATAACGATGTCGGCTTGATAAAAATCAAGAATTTAAGAAAATTGCTTTTTTCTTATCCGGCTAAAAGTTTCAGGTGTCATACCCAACATTGAGGCAATGTATTGCAATGGAACCTGATTGAATAATTCTTTATTGTTTTCGAAGAAAAAACAATAGCGTTCTTCTGCTGTCATAGAAAGATGGCTAAAAACCCTGTCCTCCAGTGCTGTAAAGCAATGTACGATAAACTGCTTCTCTAACTCAGGCCATTTTGGAAGAACAGTTTTTATCTTAGCGTATTCGCTTTTCCTGATGGTATAAATCTCTACATCGGTTAATGCCTGAATAGTCCAACGAGCCGGATGGTCAAAAATAAAACTGGATAAATCAGTAACGAAGTAACCTTTTGTAGAAATCCATTGTGTAATTTCTTTGGATTTAGTTTCGAGAAAAATTCTCAAAAAACCGGATTGAATAAAACTTAATCGATCACATTTTTTGCCTGTTTCCAGAAAAAAATCTCCTTTTTTCAATAGCTCCGACTCAAATAAAGTGGTTATGGCTTTTAATTCTTCTGTGTCAGCAACTCCAAAATGTTGTTTCAGACTGATTTCAAACTCTGTCATTCTTTTTCATTTTTTGGAAATATCCTGATTCCCTTATTAAAGTCTTTACGCTTTCGCTCAGATGAATTGAATAAAATTGATAAAAAAAGAGGCTGTTATTTTCAGGCAGCCTCTTTTTTTATTTGTTTACAATCTCTCGGATTCTCTTTATTTCCTGCTCTTTCCCTTTAGGATAAATCAACAGTACATCTTCCTTGTCAACAATGATATAATCGTTTAATCCATCAATAACGATTAATTTTTTAGCATCGGTACGAATAATATTATTGGAAGCATTTTCCAAAACTACAGATGCGTTTACGACAGCATTCAACTGGTTATCTTTTGGAAGTTTTTCATACAAAGAGCCCCATGTTCCTAAATCGTTCCAGTCAAAAGTGGCCGGAAGCACAAACACATTAGGCGCTTTTTCCATGACAGCATAATCAATCGAAATATTTTCAGATTCGGCATAATTCTCTTCAATAAAAACTTTTTCCAAATCTGAATTATAGGCTCCATAACCAAGCATGAACAAAGCATACATCTGCGGCTGATAGGTCTCAAAAGCCTGTATAATCGATTTTGCGCTCCAGATAAATATTCCGGCATTCCAAAGAAAATTACCGCTCTTCAGAAACTCTTTTGCTGTTTCATAATCCGGTTTTTCCCGAAACTGACTTACTTTTTTTACTTGGTTTGCATCCGACTTATCGTATTCGATATAGCCAAAGCCTGTATTTGGGAAAGTAGGCTGTATTCCCAGAGTCATCAAAGCATTGTCTTTTTCGCAGAAGTCAAAAGCAGTCTGTAAATCGCTTACGAATGCCGTTTCATCTTCAATCCAATGGTCGCTTGGAGCCACAACTATAACAGCATCAGGATTTATCTTTTTTATTTTTAATGAAGCATATAAAATACAAGGAGCCGTATTCCTCATGGCTGGCTCAAGCAATACCTGTTCCTGGCTTACCTGAGGAAGCTGGTTTAAAACCAAGTCATTATAGCTTTCATTGGTCAGAATAAAAATATTTTCTTCCGGAATTAGTTTAGACAGCCTGCTGAAAGTTTTTTGAATCAGGGTTTCTCCCGTTCCCAACATATCGTGAAATTGCTTTGGAAACTCACTGGTACTAACCGGCCAAAATCGGGAACCCACACCTCCAGCCATTAATATGGCAAAATAGTTTTTATTCATCTTGGATAAATCATTTACACAATCTCTATGTAAATATTATTATTTCTTAATTCAAATCAAAATCGTTTAATCAACATTTAACATCTGGCCGGCAAAAGCTCAACCTCAGCATTGGGACTAAACAAATAGATTCTTCCCGTGCTTACTTCCTGGCATTCGAACCTTTTGATTCTCTGAGCTCCTTTCTTAAATATTTTGCCATTATGAATCCTGAAAAAACTCCCGTAAGGTATTTCAAAAATATAACTTTTGTCGTTTTCTTTGTCAAATTGTTTTAAGGCCAATGACAAAGTGGCATCGGTATCACTACTTGCCGCAGGATTCCTAAAATGCCTCGCCATTAGCGGTAAAACCTGACTTGGAAAAATCTCAGGACGGATAAAAGGCACCATCAATTGCTGGAAGGTATATTTCCATTCGTTACCATGAGGTTTAATATTCCTGCCAAACTTTTTAAAAGCCACAAGATGCGCAATTTCATGAATCAGCGTCATCAGGAACTTGTATTTATTCAGGTTTGAATTTATGGTAATTTCATGTTTTCCCCCGGGGCCTTTTCTATAGTCGCCGTGGCGCGTTACCCGTTCATTGACAATTTTAAGATGGACCTCATTAGCCTTAATTAATTCGAAACAGGGTTCCACTGCATGTTCAGGGAGATATTTTGATAAGACTTCACTCATTATTACAAATTTATTTATTTTTGGTAGAAATGCTATACATTTAGAATATGATTGAGGAAATAAAAATATATTATGATGAATTAGCATCCACTTACGACCAAAACAGGTTTGGAAATTCCTATGGTACCTACATTGACATCCAGGAAAGAGCCTATTTAAAAAAGTGTTTGACTCACCTCAGCTCGGCTAACATTTTGGATTTAGGCTGTGGTACAGGAAGATTTCTGGACCTGGCAAGCCACGGAGTAGATATCAGCCCAAAAATGATTGAAGTTGCAAAGCACAAATTCCCGGAGAAAAACATCAGTCTGGGCAGTGTTTCTGATATTCCGCATCCTGATGCTTTCTTTGACATTATATTTTCTTTTCATGTCATAATGCATTTAGACAAAACCACTGCAAATGATTTCCTTAAAGAGTCGCATCAAAAATTAAAAAAAGACGGGAAGCTAATTTTTGATTTTCCTTCTCAAAAAAGAAGAAAACTTTTCAATTATAAAAAAACAGGCTGGCATGGCGCCAATGCTCTTTCTATAAAAGATATCGAAAGTCTTATAACTCCCGACTGGACCATAAAATATTACCGGGGAATCCTTTTTTTCCTATCCACAGATTTCCTTCTTCAGCCCGACCTTTATTGCAAAAAATAGATGCCTTTTTTTGCAAATCCTTTCTCAAAGAATATTCTTCCTACCTCGTCATCGAATTAGAAAAAGCTCAACCAAGTGAAAAAACTTATCCCAACCGCAATAAAACTAAAATTCAGGATAATTAAAAGACAGATTACCGATTTGAAATTTATCTCCAGGAATCGCTTTGCCCAAAAAAGACCACAAGAAAATATATCCGGTTTCTCTATCACAATTAAACAGGAAATAAAAAAAGGAGCCCATTTCGACAACAAAATCCACAATCTGAAACTGGCCTCGAAAGCAATCAATCAAGTCTGTATTTATCCTGACGAACTTTTTTCTTTTTGGAAAATAGTGGGAAATCCTTCCGAAAGTAACGGTTTTAAAAAAGGACGGAATATCGTAAACCAAAAAATTTCTGAAGAAACCGGCGGCGGACTTTGCCAACTTTCCGGAATTATCTACCACACGGCTCTCCTAGCCAATTTAGAGATACTGGAAAGGCATAACCATTCTGTAGACATCTATTCCGAAGAAGAACGATTCACTCCTTTAGGGGCCGACGCTACTGTGGTTTATGGTTATAAAGACCTTCGGATCAAAAATAACAATCCCTTTCCTGTCCAATTTAAAATCGAAATTGAAGGTTCCAATATTAGTTGCTCCCTAAATAGCCAAAAAGAAATTGAAGAGCACCATGTAACTTTCAATATCATAGATAAAGGCAGAAAAATTGAAGTGGTTACTTTTATAGAAAATAAAAAAGTTGCAATTTCTTTCTACAATAAATTAAGGAGTTGAGGAAGATACCTGAAGGACTTTTCCGTTATAGAACTTATTCCCTTTTAGGGTAAAATCATAAATATAATCTGCCATTTCTTTGGCCGAAAGTGGTGCCTCATAACCCGGGAAAGCTTCAGCAAGCATTTCGGTCTGGACAGAGCCTAACGCCAATACATTAAAAGAAATGCCCCTTTCTTTATATTCTTCAGAAAGCAGTTCAGAAAGCGTAATAACAGCTCCTTTACTGGAACTGTAGGCAGACAGTCCGGCAAATTTCATACTTCCCTGAATGCCGCCCATACTGCTAATTGTCACTACATGGCTTCCGGGTTTTAAATAAGGCAGTGAGATTCTTGTCAGCGAAGCAACGCCAAAAACATTTACCTTATAAATCTGCTCAAAATCTTGCGTAGATGTTTCTGAAAAAGGTTTTAACAACAACGCCCCTGCATTATGAACGATTGCATCAACCTGTTTCCATGCAGAAGAAAGGAAGTTTTCGATTTTAGCCAAATCGGCTTCATTCGCCAGGTCAACAGAAAGACAGGTAATATTTGGATTTTCTATTAATGCCTTTGGTGTTTTTCTGGAAATGGCCAAAACCTGATGGCCTTCGTTTGCAAATAACAAAGCCAGTTCGTAACCAATTCCTCTGCTTGTTCCTGTTATGATGATATTTTTCATTTCAATTTTAAATCGCAAAGCTATCTTTGCATTATAAGTTATACTTTTCGATATATAGATCTCTTAAATCTGCATAATTCTTTTAATCTATGGCTAAATAAAATCCACAACCGAAGCCGGTCGGTCAAAACAAACGTATCATTAGCCATTAATTATTTTTCAAAACTATTTCTTTTTTTGGAAGAATGGGTTGGTTTTAGCTAAAATAAAAAATCCTGCAATTATCCTTTCAAAATATATCCCTGCACTTTCCTCTATAGAACCATTTTTTAAGTTTTATCGTGAAATTTACGAGAATCATCCTTTTCTTACATTCTCAAAATGCCACTAAAATTGTTGAATTCCACACTTTTTTGGAGCAAATTCCACACTTTTACACAGATTCCCCATATTCCACAATAATTCAAAACATAAAAATACCATTGATTTACAGTTATTTACATATAATTCGCATTACTTTCTCAAAATGGCACATTTCTTTCTATTAACTAATCGAAAAAGAAACACAGCTATTACCACAAAAAAAATTGTTATGAAAAAGATTTTAGTATTAGCCGCATTAATATTGAGTTTTGGAGTAAACGCTGCGGCATCATATAAAACGATAAATGAAATTTCCGTAACCCAGGAAAAACAATATAAACCTATTGAACCATCTGCTATTCCTGCTGATGTTTTAAAAACCATCAGTTCTAAATATGGCGGATATACAATAAAGGAAGCGCACGTTGCTAGCGACGGAGAATACAAGCTGGTCCTATCAAAAGATGACAAGACCGTTACGGCTTATTTCACGGCTACAGGTGAGTTTATAAAAGAAGCATAGTTTAAGTTAAGTTTGTTGAAGGAAGAATTTATAATTCTTCGCAATATAAAGGAGATGTGGGGGCATCTCCTTTATTGTTTTATATTATAACATATATTAACATTTAAAATTCGTTTAAAATTTTAAATTTGTGAAAACATTTATACCCCAATATGAGCTCGAAAATTTTGGTGATTGATGATGACACGTCTTTTTGCGTAATGCTGAAAACCTTCTTGCAAAAAAAAGGTTATGATGTTACCAACGCTTTCAATGCGAAAGAAGCTGAAGAAGCGATACGAAATCAAATTTTTGATGTTGTCCTTACGGATATCCGATTGCCTGACAGTGATGGTATTCAGATATTAAAATATATAAAAGAGACTTCTTTTAAAACCCAGGTCGTCCTAATGACCGGTTATACGGATATTAAAACAGCTGTCAGCGCCATGAAAATGGGAGCTTACGATTATGTAGGCAAACCTATCAATCCTGACGAAATTCTCCATACTATAGAGCAGGCCTTAAAAAAGAGACTTGAAAAGCCGGAACAGCCTGTTACCGAAAAAAAAGAGAAAAAGGAAACTTCCTCTTCCGATTTTGCTTTTGTAAAAGGTGGCAGCTCGACATCTAATCAGCTTCATGAATATATCAGCCTTGTTTCGCCAACCAACATGTCGGTACTCATTATTGGTGATAGCGGTACAGGAAAAGAATATATTGCCCACACCATTCACACACAGAGCAAACGAAAGGACAAGCCTTTTATTCCTGTTGATTGTGGTGCCATTCCTAAAGAACTTGCTTCAAGCGAATTTTTCGGACACATAAAAGGTTCCTTTACAGGTGCCATTAATGATAAAACGGGACATTTTGAAGCGGCAAACGGCGGGACGTTATTTTTGGACGAAGTAGGAAACCTTTCCTATGAAGTCCAGATTCAGTTGCTTCGTGCGTTACAGGAACGAAAAGTAAAACCGGTAGGAAGCAATCATGAGGTTAAGGTTGATATTCGTGTTATTGCCGCTACCAATGAAGACCTTTCAGAAGCAGTGAAGCGAGGTGATTTTCGCGAGGACCTTTATCACAGGCTCAATGAATTCTGCATTCAGGCTCCAAAACTGAGTGAAAGAAAACAGGACATCATGGTTTTCGCTCATCATTTTTTGGCTTTGGCTAACGACGACCTTGAAAAAAACATCGAGGGTTTTGATGACGAAGTCATTGAACTATTCATGAATTATGACTGGCCGGGCAACTTACGTGAGATGAAGAACACCATCAAACGTTCTGTATTATTAACGAAGAGCAATTCTGTTCCTATTGACGTTTTGCCACAGGAAATGCGTTCTGCCATTGAGCAGGAAAACGCTATTCCTTATTATTCGAAAGAAAATGAAGAATCGGCTATACGCTCAGCTTTGGAAAAAGCAGGCTTCAATAAAACCAAAGCGGCTAAATTGCTGAATATCGATAGGAAAACGCTTTATAACAAATTGAAATTATACAGTATCGACCTTTAGTTTTATAGTTGCTGAGCGACTTAGTATCTCAGCAACTAAGTATTTAAGCACCCTATTTGACAAGCTAACTTCAAATCTCCCTAAGAAATTCATTTTAGACGCGGATTTAAGGAAATCTATATCAATTATAAAAGGTGTGAAAAGCTCGTTTTCTATAACTTCCTATTTCGCAAACAAAACACACGACCTTAGTAACTCAGAACCTTAGCAACTTAGCATCTCTTTAACTAATTTCCTTTTCCAATTCAGAAATAAGGACTGATAATTTTTGGAAAATAATTGCTACATATTTTTCCATTTCTTCCTTATCGTATTCCAAACTCTGGTCTTCTATTGGTTCTAAGAGGTCTGAAATTGAATATACTTCCATTTGTTTCAGCATCGGAATCATTTTATGGGCAACTTCCGACATCCTTTTCAGGTTCATTTCACAGGTAGCTTGTCGCAACGCTTCGGTGTTTTCGGAAACGCTGGTGATAAAAGTATCCACAATTAATTTTAAAGAAACCGGATCGTTTTGGGTAAACTTATTCAGGCTTGACAAATCAAACAGCTTTTCATCTTTCCTTGCTTCTGCTACCTGAACAGCAACATCTACCGGTTTTCCATTAAATATGGATTTCATAAGCAGCAACAACTCTTCCAGGCGCAATGGTTTTGGATGGAATGCCGTAAATCCTTTGCTCGTAAAATCTTCAGGATTAAGGTTTCTTTTACCAGATAAGGCAATTACAGGAATAGCTGCTATTTCCGGATTATTGTTATTGCGAATAATTCTCACTAATTCAAATCCGTCAATATTAGGCATCTGTATATCGCTCAGGACAAGGTCAAATTGTTCGTGCTCCAACAGATTTCTCACTTTGGCTGCGTCAACCAGTGTAGTCACTTTTACAGGATAATTCGCGAAAATTTCCTTCATTAGTGAAAGCTGCATCGCATCGTCATCAACAATCAGAATTCTTTTGTCTTTCAAAAATTCCGTTTCCGAATCCAAATTTGGAACCCCAACCTCAACAGCTTCAGCTTCCGATTTTATAGCCGGAATCGTAATCGTAAATATGGAACCTTTATTTTCTTCACTATCTACCACTATATCTCCATCTAAAAGCTGTAGCATTCTTTTCGCAATCGTCAAGCCAAGACCAGTTCCTCCAAATTTCTTTTCTATTCCGGCATGCGCTTGCGTAAACTCTTTAAAAACCGCTTTTTGCTTGTTCTTTGCAATCCCGATTCCGGTATCGATTACAGAAACAACAATGGTAGCCGATTCTACCCTGGCATGAACCTCAACTGATCCTTCCTGGGTGAATTTTATAGCGTTTGAAATCAGATTGGTCAAAATTTGCTTCAGCCTGTAAGGATCTGATATAAAATTGTCATCCAATACTTCTTCCACATCCCAATTGAGCTCTATTCCTTTATTCTCTGCATTTGGCTCTAATGGTTTGCAGGTACTTTCAATCAGATCTTTAAAATTAAAGCTGACTTTCTCAATATTAATGCGATTGTTTTCCAATTTGGAGAAATCTACCAAATCATTAACCAGCTTTAATATATAATTTGAAGAATGCTTTATATTATCTAAGTATTGTAACTGTTTTGGATTAACATCGGTATTTTTTAACAGGTCTGAAAAACCGATCACACTTCCCAATGGCGTCTGTATATCATGCGTAACGGTAGCCAAAAGCATCATTTTACTTCGCAACAGGTCTTCTTTTTCAGCATTAAGGGCTTCAAGCTGGTTTCTGTAATTTTGATTTATGGTAAGGTCTCTTATTATTATATAGCCAAAAACAATAAGGAGACAGAATGTTATGGCACCAACCCATGCAATAGTTTGGATTGTATTATCAATAGCCCGTTTGGATTCATTAATTTTTGCATATGATTTTTCCAACATCTGCTTTTCTAAAGAAGAAAGTACGGTTCGAAGCTGATCGGAAATATACCGGTTTTCATCAAGCATTTTCTGCTCCTTACCCACTAATTCATATTGCTTATCAATTTCTCTTGAAGCTTCTTTCCTTATGGCTCCTTGAATAGCCATAGTAAGTGAATCATTGGAAAGCGGCAGTTTGCTCAAAGAGTCCAGCTGTTTTTTTGTAAGCACTTCATTTAAAAACGAACGGTACTGCTGTCTTCCCGAAAACTGCACCGGTTTTATTTTTTTGACCAATGAATCTTTAGTGTAATATACCTTTCTTTCGGCTCTTTTATAGGTTGCCCTCGTATCGAGATATTTCCTGAATTCTATAATTTCATTGATACTGTTTTTCTTTCTCTGCAAGAGGTATTGAATCGTATCCAGCTTAGGAAGCTGTGTTTTATCCGCTTCTGATTTTATAGCTTCAATTTCTAATTTTATACTGTCAAGCAACTTGGTATATTCATTAAGATCGGCTTTAGAACCTGTCAATATTGAGTTTCTCCCCACAGTTTCAGAAGCATATAAACTGGCAATAGCATTACTGACACGGATTACCTTTTGGCTGTCTGCATTGGCATTATTACTGGGAGTGGCAATTTTTAGGATTTCAGAATAGATAAACCAGACCGACAAAGCGGCTATTACAAAAAGCAACAAATACCCTATAATAACTTTTACTTTTAAAGATCTCGGTTTCTGACTCATGAGGATAAAGATAGTATTTTAAAATAATTTGTTAAAAAAAAATCCAGCAGAAACTGCCGGATTTTTTTAATGTCAAAATTTGACAAATTTATGCATTCAGGATACTTCTTGAAATTACGATTCTTTGAATTTCTGAAGTTCCTTCATATATCTGGGTGATTTTTGCATCACGCATCATTCTTTCTACATGGTATTCTCTAACATATCCGTTACCACCATGAATCTGTACCGCTTCAATAGTAGTATCCATTGCTGTTTGAGAAGCAAACAATTTTGCCATTGCTCCTGATTGTGAAATGTCTTGTCCAGCATCTTTTTCACAAGCCGCTTTCAGGCAAAGCATTTCTGCCGCACTGATTTGCGTTGCCATATCTGCCAGTTTAAAAGCAATGGCCTGGTGCTTGGAAATTTCTTTCCCGAAAGCTTTTCTTTCTTTTGAGTATTTCAATGCCAGTTCGTAAGCTCCGGCTGCGATTCCAAGTGCCTGAGAAGCGATTCCGATTCTTCCTCCATTCAATACCGCCATTGCAAAATTGAATCCGAAACCTTCTTCACCGATTCTGTTTTCTTTTGGAACTTTCACATCTGTAAACATTAAAGAATGTGTATCAGAACCGCGAATTCCCATTTTTTGCTCTTTCGGGCCAATTTCAAAACCAGCCCATCCTTTTTCAACAAGGAAAGCATTAATTCCTTTATGTCCTTTTTCAATATCGGTTTGAGCAATTACAATATAAGTAGAAGCTGTAGCTCCGTTAGTAATCCAGTTTTTTGTACCATTCAAAAGGTAATGGTCACCTTTGTCAATTGCTGTTGTTTTTTGAGAAGTCGCATCACTTCCGGCTTCCGGTTCAGAAAGACAGAAAGCTCCTATTACTTCACCTTTAGCCAAAGGCACAAGGTATTTTTGTTTTTGTTCCTCATTGCAGTATTTCTCTATACCTGCACAAACAAGTGAGTTGTTCACAGACATTACTACTGCTGCCGAAGCATCTACTTTTGCAATTTCTTTCATTGCCAAAACGTAAGAAACGCTATCCAATCCGGCTCCACCATATTTCGGGTCAACCATCATTCCAAGGAAACCTAAATCGGCCATCATTTTGACCTGTTCTGTTGGGAATTTTGAATGTTCGTCTCTTTCAATTACACCTGGAAGCAGTTCTGCCTGAGCAAAATCTCTTGCCGCTTGCTGAATCATCAGATGTTCTTCGGTTAGTTTAAAATCCATAATTTTAAAGGTATTATTTGCCGTTTTATTGTTTTTGTGCGCCCAAATGTAAATATTAAATATCAAATTTTCAATAAGATTGCCTAATTTTGGCGCTATGGCTAAAGAAAACTATAACGTTATCGGAGTTATGTCAGGCACATCCTTGGATGGTATTGACCTGGCCCATGTAATTTTTAGTCGGTTGGAAAACCGCTGGCACTATCAAATTGAGGAAACCAAGGCAGTTCCTTATACGGAAGACTGGGTTTACAGACTAAAAAAAGCAGTAGATTTTTCACCAGAAGAACTCGAAAAACTAAATACAGATTATACCTTATTATTAGGGAATGTGATTTCTGATTTTATCGCAGCAAATCAGTTGGAAAATCTGGATGGTGTATGTTCTCACGGACATACAATCCTGCACCAGCCCCAAAACGGTTTTACCTTACAGATTGGAAATCTTCCGGAAATAGCAAAACTTACCAATCAGAAAGTAATCTGTGATTTCCGCATACAGGATGTGGATTATGGCGGACAGGGAGCTCCATTGGTTCCAATTGGTGACCGTTTCCTGTTTCCCGAATATGATTTTTGCCTGAATCTTGGCGGCTTTTCTAATATTTCCTTTGAACAGGATGGTAAAAGAATCGCATTTGATATTTCTCCTGTCAATACGGTACTTAATTTTTATGCCAACCTATTAGGTTATGAATATGACGACAAAGGAGCGATTGCCCGAAGCGGAACTATTTCTGAACTGCTATTACAGGAACTTAACAACATTGATTTTTATGCTCAGGTCTATCCTAAATCCCTAGGCTATGAGTTTGTAAAAACAATCGTACTGCCTATGATGGAAAGACATAACATTTCCATAGAAGACAAATTGCGGACTTTTACAGAGCATATCGCTATACAGACTTTGTTAGCTGTTCCTAAAAAAACAGGAAGCCTTCTGGTAACCGGAGGTGGCGCCTATAATAAATTTTTACTCGAGAGAATGGCCTTCCATTTGCCTGAAATGAAATTCGAAGTGCCGGATGACAAAACGGTACAATATAAAGAAGCGCTGATTTTCGCCTTACTTGGCATTTTAAAACTGCGAAATGAAGTGAATGTACTGGCTAGCGTGACCGGAGCCAAACACGACCACAGTTCAGGAAAAATATTCCTGCCATAAACGGAATTTCTAAAACTTTGCGCATTGATGCTTTTAAAACTATATTTGCAAACCAATAAAAAACAACATACAAATAATACAATATAATGAAAGATTTACTTAAGAAATTTGAGAATAAAGAGCCTGAAATAATATTCAACTGGAAAGATTCCGAAACTGAAGCCGAAGGGTGGACAGTAATCAATTCGCTTCGCGGTGGTGCTGCCGGAGGTGGAACAAGAATGAGAAAAGGACTTGACGTGAATGAGGTTCTCTCTTTGGCAAAAACCATGGAGGTAAAATTTTCAGTTTCAGGGCCGGCAATTGGCGGAGCTAAATCCGGTATCAATTTCGACCCGAACGACCCAAGAAAAAAAGGCGTTTTACAAAGGTGGTATAAAGCCGTTTCTCCTTTATTGAAAAGCTATTACGGAACCGGAGGCGATTTGAATGTTGATGAAATCCACGAAGTAATTCCAATGACTGAAGAATGCGGTGTATGGCACCCACAAGAAGGAGTTTTCAACGGACATTTCAAACCAAGCGAAGCTGATAAAATCAACAGAATCGGACAATTGCGTCAAGGTGTTGTAAAAGTTATTGAAAATCCTATCTACTCTCCTGATGTAAACCAAAAATATACAGTAGCCGACATGATTACCGGTTTTGGTGTTGCGGAAGCGGTGCGTCATTTCTATGACATCTACGGCGGAAACATCAAAGGTAAAAAAGCCATCGTTCAGGGATTTGGAAATGTAGGTTCTGCCGCGGCTTATTACCTGGCTAATTCGGGAGCGAAAATCGTGGGTATTATCGACAGAGATGGCGGAGTTATCAACGAAAACGGTTTTACTTTTGAAGAAATCAGAAATTTATTCGTTAATAAAAACGGCAACCAGCTTGTAGCTGACAATATGATTCCTTTTGCAGAAATCAATCAAAAAATATGGACTATCGGTGCTGAAATCTTCACTCCGTGTGCTGCTTCAAGATTGGTTACTCAAGAGCAATTAGACAATATGGCAGCTGCCGGATTGGAAGTGATTTCATGTGGTGCTAACGTTCCATTTGCTGATAAAGAGATTTTCTTTGGCCCGATTATGGAAGCTGCCGACAAAAAGATAAGCCTGATTCCTGACTTTATTTCAAACTGCGGAATGGCAAGGGTATTTGCTTATTTCATGGAGAAAAAAGTACAGATGACAGACGAAGCTATCTTTAGCGATACTTCTGAAACCATCAAAAATGCAATCCAGAAAGCGCATGACCTGAATGCTGACAAGAAAAACATCAGCGCCACTGCTTTCGAAATTGCCCTAAAACAGTTGGTCTAATTATTGATAGTATTCAGATAACATTTTTTCGATAATTACGTTATCTTTATCAAGCATAATTCGCAAAAACTATGAATGTCACCCTTTCTGACGAACAAAAAAAGTCCTTAGCCATCACAACAGCTTTGTTTGCGTTGCTGCTATTGCTTTTGTTTCTGATCAAATTTGCTACCGAGGAAAGAATCCAGGAACTTGCCGGAGGCGGAGGTGGAGGTGTGACCGTAAATTTTGGCGATAGTGAGTTTGGTTCTGGTGCTGATTATACCAGTGAGGTTTTAAAAGTAACCCAAACGACAAAGTCAGCACCACAGCCAACAGCCAGCTCACAGGAAGACATTTTGACGCAAAACTCTGATGAGGATGCTGTTTCTGTTACCGAAACAAAAAAGCCTGTCAAAACAGAAGTCAAAAAACCTACTACTACTCCGGTTGAAGTCAAAAAACCATCCAAATCCACAAATGATGCACTTTCCAGCATTTTGGGTGGTGCCAATAAAGGCGGTGATGGTGACGATGGAATATCGGGAAATAAAGGAAAGCTGAATGGCGATAAAAATTCCAACAATTATTATGGCGATGGTGGCTCCGGCGGAGGAACCGGAGGCGGAAACGGACCGGGTAACGGTCCAGGCAATGGCCCTGGAAGCGGACCAGGCTCTGGTGGCGGAAGCGGAGGCGGTTATTCGTTAGGAAACCGAAAAGCTTTGTCAAAACCAATGCCCAACAGCGATTGCAGTAATGAAACGGGGATTGTTGTTGTTGAAGTTTCTGTAGATAAAAACGGCAATACCATTAGCGCTACTGCCGGAATCAAGGGAACTACCATTACAGCCAAATGTTTAAGAGACCAGGCAAAACAAGCCGCCATGAGAACCAAATGGCAGGCAAGCAGTGATGCCCCTGACCGCCAGGTTGGTAAAATCATTTATAACTTCGGCTTAAATTAAATTACTGAAATCATCTCCTGATGACCTATACCGAAACCTTAGACTGGATGTTTAGCCAGCTGCCAATGTATCAAAAACAAGGCGCTTCGGCTTACAAAGAAGACCTGACCAATACTGTTTTATTAGCCAACCATCTTCATCATCCGGAAAAGAACATTAAAACAATTCATGTAGCCGGAACTAACGGAAAAGGCTCTACATCTCATTTTCTGGCTTCGATTTTACAGGAAGCCGGATATAAAACCGGACTCTATACTTCTCCTCATTTAAAAGATTTCAGGGAAAGAATAAAAATTGACGGCAAAGAAATCTCAGAAGATTTTGTGATACAATTTATCGCTGCAAACAAATCTTTTTTTGAACAGAACCAGTTGAGTTTTTTTGAAATGACCGTTGGACTGGCCTTTGATTATTTCCGTCAGGAAAAGGTAGATATTGCCATTATTGAAGTAGGTATGGGCGGGCGATTGGATTCCACCAATATCATTTCTCCTTTACTTTCTGTTATTACCAATATCGGGATGGACCATGTACAGTTTTTAGGCAATACGATGGAAAAGATTGCTTTTGAAAAAGCCGGAATCATCAAACCAAAAACTCCTGTAGTTATTGGAGAATATACTACAGAAACAAGAGCCGTATTTGAGAAAAGAGCAACAGAAATGCAGTCTGAAATATACTTTGCTTCCGATTTAATCAACACTACCTTCCCTTCTACCCTTACGGGAGATTATCAGGAACAAAATAAGAAAACCGTATTACAGGCCGTTCGCGCACTGCAGTCACAGGGTAATTTTCTAATTTCAGAAGAAAATATAAAAGACGGATTCTGGAATGTCATAAAAAACACCGGATTGCAAGGACGTTGGCAGCAATTAAAAGAAGCTCCTAAGGTAATTTGCGATACAGCCCATAACAAACACGGACTGGAAATTGTTATGAAACAGGTCGCTCGTCAAAAATTTGACATACTGCACATTGTTTTGGGTGTGGTAAACGACAAAGATTTGGATGATGTACTGCCTCTTTTTCCAAAAAATGCCAAATATTATTTTTGCAGGCCAAATATTCCCCGCGGACTAGACGCAACAGCATTACAAGAAAAAGCAACAACTTTTGGACTTAACGGAAAAGTATACTCCTCTGTTGCAGAAGCTTACAAAAACGCTTTAGAAAATGCTTCTGAAACGGATTTTATCTACATTGGCGGAAGCACATTTGTAGTGGCAGAAATTTTATAATTTTTACGAATATTGTTTGCAGATATAAAAAAACAGTCTATATTTGCACTCGCAAACAAGTTCACCGAACACCATTACAATAATCAAAATGATGTGAGGTAATAAGGGCGATTAGCTCAGTTGGTTCAGAGCATCTGGTTTACACCCAGAGGGTCGGGGGTTCGAATCCCTCATCGCCCACAGAAACTTAAGCCTCACCAGGAAATCCTAGTGAGGCTTTTTCTTTGGCACAACGTTTATAAATTTTGCCACAGGATGTTTGTTTTCAGCAATGGCTAAAAGTAAAACCTCACTAACAGCTTTCTCCCGACCTTCACAATACATCTGTCAATCCAGGCACCTATCTTTACTTTCAGACTTGTTTACTTACTAACCGCGTCATAAAAAAAATCCCAAACTCTTTTCGGAATTTGGGATTTAGTTATTAAGCAATTGTCTTATTTATCTTTTTATAATTTTAATAATTTTCGCGGAATCACCACTGGTTACCTTAACAAAGTAATTCCCTGACGGTAAATTCGAAAATTCCACTACTCCATCATTCGCATTTATCGATTTGGCATATACCTCCTGGCCCAATACATTATTTACACTTATAGTATTAATTGTATGGCTATATTTAATGTACAACACGTCCGAAGTTGGATTTGGATAAAAACTAAGTTTCGTATCATTAAAAGAATTCGTACCCAAGGCAACCGAAACCGTTACCGGATAGGGAGCGCTGCTACAGCCTTGACTTGTCGTATAGACTGCATAATAAGTAGCTCCGTTCACCAAAGTTGTAGTGCTGTTCAGCGGATTAGTATGTGATATTGCATCTGATTCAGAGGCATACCAGACAACAGTTGACGGACTGATAACAATATCAGAGATTGTTGCATCACCGGAAACGTCAACGGTTATTATCTGGGACGATTCACCAACCGGAGATTCCGAATTGTTTATGGTTAAATTTAATATTGCCGTGTTGGTACATCCGGAAGCGTTAGTTGTAACATGGGTGTAGGTTCCGCTCGTTGTATAAGTCGTTCCGTTAGCTGCCCAGATATAACTGTTGCAGGCCGTTTCGGTAAGGCTTGATGTCGTGCTGTTGTTGATGGTCAGGTTCAGCGTTGCGGTGTTTGTACATCCGGAAGCGTTGGTCGTAACATGGGTGTAGGTGCCGCTCGTTGTATACGTCGTTCCGTTTGCCGCCCATGTGTAACTGTCACAAGCCGTTTCGGTAACACTTGATGTCGTACTGTTATTGATCGTAAGATTCAATGTTGCGGTGTTCGTACATCCGGAAGCGTTGGTTGTAACATGGGTGTAGGTTCCGCTCGTTGTATACGTCGTTCCGTTTGCAGCCCACGTATAGCTGTCACAAGCCGTTTCGGTAACGCTTGATGTCGTACTGTTGTTGATAGTAAGGTTCAGCGTTGCGGTGTTCGTGCATCCGGAAGCGTTGGTTGTAACATGGGTGTAGGTTCCGCTCGTTGTATACGTCGTTCCGTTTGCAGCCCACGTATAGCTGTCACAAGCCGTTTCGGTAACGCTTGACGTCGTACTGTTGTTGATCGTAAGGTTCAGCGTTGCGGTGTTCGTACATCCGGAAGCGTTGGTCGTAACATGGGTGTAGGTTCCGCTCGTTGTGTAAGTCGTTCCGTTTGCCGCCCAGGTATAGCTGTCACAGGCCGTTTCGGCAATGCTTGATGTCGTGCTGTTATTGATGGTCAGATTCAGTGTTGCGGTGTTTGTACATCCGGAAGCGTTGGTCGTAACATGGGTGTAGGTTCCGCTCGTTGTGTAAGTCGTTCCGTTTTCAGCCCACGTATAACTGTCACAGGCCGTTTCGGTAACGCTAGATGTCGTACTGTTGTTGATCGTAAGGTTCAGCGTTGCGGTGTTCGTACATCCGGAAGCGTTGGTCATAACATGGGTGTAGGTTCCGCTCGTTGTGTAAGTCGTTCCGTTTTCAGCCCAGGTATAACTGTCACAGGCCGTTTCGGTAACGCTTGATGTCGTGCTGTTATTGATGGTCAGGTTCAGCGTTGCGGTATTTGTACATCCGGAAGCGTTGGTCGTAACATGGGTGTAGGTTCCGCTCGTTGTGTAAGTCGTTCCGTTTTCAGCCCAGGTATAACTGTCACAGGCCGTTTCGGTAACGCTTGATGTCGTGCTGTTGTTGATTGTCAAATGCAATTCATTACTGGTAACCGGATTGATATAGGTTCCGCTTGTGGTGTAAGTTATTCCGGTATCTGTCCATGTATAGCTGTCACAGGCCGTTTCAGTTACGATCGTACTTCCCGGACAGGCAATCAATGTCGGCACCAGCAGTCGCGCCGTAAGCCCGTCACCCAATTGCGAGTAATTGTTATAGCCCCAAGTCCAGAATGAACCATCATTTTTTATAGCTGCACCAAATAGTGAGCTTGTACCTACTGAAATGGTATGCCAGTCATTTTGAGTACCAATTTGAGTAGGAACCAAAACATTCGCAGTGCTTGCCCCTTGGCCCAGTTGGTTGAATGTACCCTCTCCCCATGACCATATCGTACCGTCGGTTTTCCTACCAATACTAAAGAAAAAACCTGCTTTAACGCTTTCCCAGTTGGTGTCAGTTCCCACTTGCGTAGGTTCTAAATATCCGGTAGTGGTACCGTTACCTAATTGGCCTCGACCGTTCGTTCCCCATGCCCAAAGTGTTCCATCCGTTTTTAAGGCTAAAGTATGGCTTACACCACGACTTACACTCTTCCAATTGGTATCTGTTCCAAGTCGAACAGGTGAAAACCTGTCAGAAGTCGTGCCATCACCAACAACCTGACTGCCTTGACCCCAGCCCCAAAGTGTTCCATCAGTTTTTACAGCGATTGTGACATTGTTTCCTGCAGAAACACTCTTCCAACCCGTTCCGATAAGTCTGGGACTAGTCCTGTTGGTACTGGTACCGTCACCTAACTGGCCATGATCGTTAAGTCCCCAGGCATACATGGTTCCATCATTCGTAATTGCCACTGTATGATCATATCCTGCAGCTACGCTAGACCAGACATTACTGGAGGATACCTGAGTTGGGACGGTTCTGTTAGTGGTATTGCCAAGCCCTAACTGGCCGTTGTCATTAAGGCCCCACGTCCAGAGCGTCCCATCTGCTTTTATGGCTACTGTATGGAATTGCCCGCCTTCTATATTTTGCCAGTTTGAAGCAGTACCGACCTGGGTTTTTACCGGAGTATTAGTAGTATTACCGATTCCCAATTGGCCATAGTTATTTCTACCCCAGGCCCAAAGCGTTCCGTCTGCTTTGATTACAAAAGTACAGGAGGATCCTGCGCCGGCCTTTTGAACACATTGCGCTGACAACTGTAGGCTTAGTGATACTAATAAAATTGTAATTATTCTTTTCATATTTGTTATTGCGGGTTAATAAATTTTCGACGGCAAACATATAAAGCATTTTGTAGGTTCCAAAGAAACTGACAGAAAATTATATGTAAGTTTACTATTTCACATTTTCATTGAACAGCTTTTAAACAGCTGGCACAAAGTATTGGCGTAATGTCGATATCGGTCAGATTGTAAATCGAAATCACAAATACGTTACAATGATAGTTTAAAAGCAAGAAAAAATCCGGAACAATGAACAAGTGCTAACTATAAGCGGATTACTGTAAACCATTACGGGATATTCGTTCTTTCGGGATATGTTTAGAATAAAAAACTCCAGATGCTGCTACTACAAAAACCAATTTATTTTAGGGCTATCATGAACACAAAACATTTTTTTTTACACTGTTCTGTTACATTTCAAAAGGAGCCTCGTCTTAATGCAAAAGAGTTTTAAAAAATCATATTTTTTAAAATCAATCATCAAAAAACAGAACGACCTATGAAACTTTTGACTACCTTATTTTTGGCAGCATTTTTTGCATTCAGCTCATTTGCACAATCCAGCTCACCAACATGGAACAAATTTCTTTCGGACTTGCAAAAAGCACAAGTCGAGTATAACAAACATTATCCCGCAAAGGAATACCAACAGGCAGCTACAGTTTTGAACACAGTTGCTACTTCATTAGACAATTTAAAATTAACTGAAAAAGAAAAGCAGGAATTCCAACCTACTATTAAAGATGTATATGCCAATATTTACTATAATTTAGCTTGTTTACAATCGTTGTTAAATGAAAAAAAGCAGGCAATTACCAATTTTGAAAAAGCAATAGCCTGGGGTTATAAAGATTATCAGAATGCCCTAAATGATGCCGATTTAGCAAATATTCGTAAAGAGAAAAAGTTCATAAAGGCATTTAGCCAATTAAAACAATACGACAAGTTATTGCTGCTACAGCAATCCGGGAATTACATATCAGAAAATAAAAGTTCTTTACCCGCCTTTAATTATCAGGTAGCAAATGACCGCAATCTAACAGAAGTGAAACGATATTTCAATCTGGATTCCATAGCCGGAACGGGAGATGAAGTTTCAAAAATAATCAATATCATGTTGTTTGTTACCAACAGTATTAAATATGACGGTACCAATTGGGCACTATGTGAATTTGATGCCATTGATTTTTACAACTACCATAAGGCAACAGGCAAAGGAATCAATTGCAGACACAAGGCTATGACATTAAATGAAATGTATCTCGCAATGGGTTTTAAATCACGCTACGTAACCTGTATGCCAAAAGACGACACGGATACCGACTGCCATGTCATTAATAGTGTATATTCCGAAACGCTAAAAAAATGGCTTTGGATGGATGCTTCTCACGGGGCTTATGTCATGGACGATAACAATAATCTGCTGAGTATTGAAGAAGTTAGGGAACGATTAAGAAACAATCAGTCCATGAAGTTAAATTCAGAAACGAAAGTCACCAAAATCTGGTATCTGGATAATTATATGGCCAAAAACCTATATTGGATTCAGTGCACTAACAAAAGCCAGTTCAATACAGAAAGCCGATACAGACAAGCCGATGCCGATTTACAATATATTTCGCTCATCCCAACCGGTTTTGACAAAGACAGCAATAAGTATCTAAAAAATAATGTTATCACTCATGACCCTGCTTATTTTTGGAAATCGCCTGAAGTAAAAAACCAGCAGTAGAAAATTTGTGTAAAGAATCAGGTTTTGAAACCTGATTACTACAAAAGGATAGTAACAAAACTATATTAGTCGTTTTACTTAAATAAAAAAACCGCAGTTAATAACTGCGGTTTTAAACAACCTTATACTATTTATTATTTTTTGATGCTATTGATAAAAGTCTGGAGAAGCGCATCAGTTTCTTCCAGAGTATTTCCGTTATTTTTTACAGAGCTTGAAATAATAAGGGTCAGTTTTGGATTCGTTGGATGTTCCAGGATGTAAATAACAAAGTTCCCTTTTGGAGTCCATTTGGTCGCATTAATATGCTCACGTTCATCCGTACTGCTTTTAAATGCATAGCCTTTCATGCCATTGATAGTAACTGTTTCAAACAAATTCATCAGGTTACTATTCTTGACTTCTTTGTTGACACGGTAGGAAAGTTTAGACAGCCTGTTTTTCGAATCCAGCAAATCGTTGATATGGTCCCAAGGCAATGTATATTTCTGGATATCATAATCCTTAAATGGTTTTTTATCATTCATCTGGTTATAATTCGCATAGAACGTTCCTGCATGAATAAAATCGTCTGCTACTTCTTTGGCGTTCAGCCCCGGATATTTATCACTATCAAGAGCAAAAGCAGTATACCATATTTTGTCTTTTTCAATGAGCCTATATCCAATCTCAGTCTCTTTTCTGCCTAACATCCCGTTTTGCTTGGTGTCCATATCCCCCGCTATGTTGGTCTTATCGATAGTCAGGTCGAGGAATGGCATAGTCACATTTTTTGCGTCCCAAATCGGCACGTTGAATGTCATAGGCTCTAACAATCTTACACTTTGCCCGTACTGTCTGTAACCTGTTTCTTCAGCAACATACAAGCCGATTTTTACCTGTATGGTTTTCTGAGCTTCTTGCCCAACGGCTGCTGACAATATCCAATCAAGCGTATTGCCATTGCTAAGAAAACCTCCTTCACCAAATACTTTATACTTTGTTGTTGGTGTGTTACTTTTAAAAAAATCTTCGATGGCAACATAGCCGTCTTTTTGAAGGAAAAAAGACTGGATATCTTTTTTATTTGCGTCAAGAAGCTGAACATAGAGTGCGCTTATTCCGGAAATAATGGTGACTTTTTTCTGATTCTTAAAACCAACCTGCAGCGATGCAAGATCTTTTTTGGAGACACTTGCTCCTTCTTTGATTGCCTTCCCGTTGATATAGGCAGAAAGTTGCGCATAACTGGTAGCGCTCATCGCCAAAAACAGAACAAATAGAATTTTTTTCATTTTCAGATGTTTTATATTAAGTTTAAATAATCTCAAAAAAACCACAACCTTTCGGCTGTGGTTCACCAATGAATTAAGTAAGATGTTGTTGATTTATTTTTTAGGAACGAATTTCATCGTCGTATTATTTATCAATAACGACAAGCTTTCCGGACTAATTTCCCAAATAGTCCATTGAAACGGATCCAATGCACCTTCAGGCATTACGTTTAGAGTTTTGTCCTCATCAGTAAGCGACCAGGTTCCCGTGTAATTTTTGATTGTATTGGTATGGTCCATCATTTCAACGGTAACTTTCCCATCAGCACCAAGATTCAACTCACTTTTTCCTTTCATATCAGCCAGTACTTTTTCAAGCTGTGCTTTATATGCCTCTTTATCCTTTGCTGCATTAAGACCCACGTTGTAATTAATGTCATCTACCACCCAAACTTTTGTCAAAGTTTCTTTGACTGATGCCGGGGCTTTTGTCTCCACAGCTTCTGTAGCGGTGCTGTCTTTAGCAACCGTATCGTTTTCTTTAGTTTCTTTTGATCCGCAGGATACCGCTAGCGCAATGACCAGCCCAAACATTACATTTCTTAATTTCATAATTATAAAAATATTTAAACAGTTAGTTATTGATTTCGTTTAGCGTCCACTACGCAGGCTTTCGGCATTCTTTTTCTTCGCAATCCAGAAAGCAAATAATGCTACAACAATAAGCGGAATTCCTGTTATTAGTGCCAATGTTCTTCTTGAAAATCCTGAATATTTCCCTCCATCAATGTCAGGCGAAATAAAATAAGTAGCCAGTAAAAGTAGAATAGATGCCACGAGCAAAGTCTTTGACGATTTCAAATTCGGACGAAAAAGGAATACTCCGAAAACAATTGACAACAACATAGAAGCTCCGAACAATACTTGTACAATTGTAAAGGTAGATTCGGCCGGAAGTTTTTTAATATCCGATTCTGCTTCTGCTATCTGGCTTTCGATTTGTACTTTCGATTCGCCTGTCATGTTCTTGGCTTCTTCTTTCAATAAAGCAAGGGATTGCTGTGCCTCAGCAATTGCTGCCTGACTTTCACGAAGTTCAGTCTTATCGCGCTCAGCTCTCCAGATGGATGCAGCGCTTGCAAACAAAATAAGCAAAATGATAAAGACTCCTAAAATGCGTACTGTTGTTTTCATTTAAATTGATTTAGGTTGTAATAAAGTTAAGTTTGGCAGTTTCGGAAAACTTGATGTTCCTGAACCACATTGCAATACTAAATCAAAAAGAAATGAAAATTCGGACCGATGAACCTGCGTAGCTTTTTACAGGACTATCGTTTGGAATGAAAGAAGAAATGTTTTAAACGTAAGAAACTTACATATTCTCGAGCAGCAAAAGAAATTCTTCTTTTTTACGTACTGATAGAGGTATCGTAAGCTTGTTTTGCATCACGATTGTATTACCGCCATCCGACTTTATAAAATGGTCGAAATAGGCCATATTGACGAGGTGTGACTTGTGAGTACGGAAAAAATTATAAGGCACCAACATTGTTTCATATTCTTTGAGATTGGTAGAAACAATAAGTTTTGGAGCATTAATAAAATTAAAGGTAGTGTAGTTTTTATCGGCTTCGCAGCTTACAATATCCTGGATATTGACCGAATAGATTTTATCGGCAGTCTTGAGTATCAGTTTTTGAAGATTCTTTGGGCGTTCGATATTGGAAAACAGATTGTTGAGTTTTGTATCGAAAATCTCTTTATTGAACGATTCCTGCGCTTTTTTTACAGCATCGACCAGTTCTGTAGCATCAAGCGGCTTCAGCAGGTAGTCAATAGCAGAAAAACGGAAAGCACGGATTGCAAAATCCTCATAGCCTGTAATAAAAATAACCTTAAATTGAATTGGTTTTAGTTTCTGGAGCAGATCAAAACCCGTTCCGTCGCTCATCTCAACATCAAGAAAAACAAGATCAGGTGAAGTGAGTTTTATTAATTTCACACCCGACTCTACTGAATCTGCCTGTCCGATTATTGAGATATTCGGACAATTTGATTTTATAATCGCAATATTTTCTTTTCTAATGCGCTCAATATCATCAATAACGACAGCTCGTATCATATAATTCTAGTTTTCGTAAATATAAGGAATTTCAAATGTTAGTCATCGAAACCGCTAAAAAATATCAATGCAAGAAAATCTTATTAAAACGATTAACACAAACTACTCAACGTTAATAACCCAAAACGCAACGTTGCTTAATTTAATTATATTTTGACATTTCTTTCTTCTATATTTGAATCATCCGAAGATTTTTCAGAAAATGAATAACAACTGACCAAAAATAAAAAAATATTAATAATTATAACATTATTTTAAAAAAATGAATAAAAAAGCACTCCTCCTTATTATGGCTTTAGTAAGCTTTACAATTACAAAAGCACAAACTATCGAATCCGGTAGCCGAAGCACCATTGGCTATATTAAAAGTGATGGAACTATTGAAAACAGCAGCCGCTCAACAGTTGGTTATATCAGAAGCGATGGTACTATTGAAAACAGTAGCCGGAGTACCATTGGTTACATTAAGAGTGATGGTACTATTGAAAACAAAAACCGGTCTACAGTTGGTTATGTAAAGAGTGATGGAACTGTAGAAAACAGCAGCCGTTCCACTCTGGGCTATATCAAAGATGACGGAACGGTTGAGAATGCCAGCCGCAGTACTATTGGTTATGCAAAAGGAATCAGGAAAGAATGGGTGGCGGTTGTATATTTCTTTTTTAAGATATAACCATTGGCCCTATTTTCTTGCTCTTTACGAATAATACAAAAGAAACAAACTATTAAAACATACTATAAAATGGGATTTTTTACAAAAAAAGAAAAAAAGGAAGAAACTGCTAAAAGCAACCTGTTACTGGCAATGCCAATGTTTAACAATGGAGAAAGATTTGATATCGACAAAGTAATAGCCTACCTCCAATCTGATTGGGGAATTGACGTAACGGATATCGATAAATCTACAGAAGCAGCGAGTTTTTCTGTTCAGGGAGAAACGGTCGTTTTGGCAACAGTAGCAGCGCAAATTCCAATGGGCGACATTCAAGGAGCTGCACAGTATGCCTATAACTGGCCAACTGCGGTAAAAGATTTGGAGAATCACAATGTACACGGACTGGTAACCATATTATCAAGTAACACTACCGCTAAAGAACGCTTTGGAATTTTGACAAAAGTACTAACGGCCATTCTTGCAACAAGCAATTGTATTGGAGTATACCAGGGCACTCAATCTTTGCTTATCCCAAAAGCACAATATCTTGATAGTGCAGAAGCATTAAAATCAAATCAAATTCCTCTCGATCTGTGGATTTATATCGGTATTCGCAGAGGAGAACAGACAAATAGTGCCTATTCTTACGGATTGACCGCTTTTGATAAACTGGAAATGGAGTTTGTAAATGCTCCTCTTGGTTTAAGAGAATTACACACCTTTTTAAGTCAGATTTGTGCTTATGTTATCAACAGCAATGTTACCTTTAAAAGTGGTGAAACATTAGGCTATACGGCTGAGCAGAAAATCAAAATAACACAATCGAAAGGAAAATTTGTAGAAGGAGAATCTTTCAAACTGGAATTGTAAAAAATTCTAATGCTATTATTCTCATTAACCAATAAAAAGTCATGGCAGATTTAAAAAGGGAAGAACTAAAGAAACTTTTGTCTCCTATCAATAAAGAATTAAGAATTCACGGCGGAAATGAAAATACCGTTAAAATTACAAAGTTAAAAGCAGCGCAAATTGACTTTTTATTGGAATTATTAAATGTTCATTTAGATGATTACAAAACTTTTGCACGGACAAAACTGGAAGAATTCCATGCAGAAGATATTAAAACGTTGGTTAACTATAAAATGCCTGTCAGTATACATAAAATCACGTTGCCCGAAAATGATGATGAAGATTGTATCTGGGAATTAATTATTGGCAGACTAAGATTTGGTTCTACAGAAATCATATTAGACCTGAAAAAATGGGAAATTATTGACGATACAGTGGTAGGTTAATTAATACGGAGGGTATGAGTTTTTTAAATAAAATGTTGAAACAAAAAATGAAAGACGACCAAAATTTCACAAATGAGCAATACGCTGAATATCATAATCTGAAGCTAAAATCAATAGAATCTATTTTAGGGATTTCGGCTGAGACTGTCGGGCATTCAATAATTCCATTTGGAACTATTGCTGACATGACTGTCGGGGCTGTTGACATGTACTATTTCCCAAATCATATATCCGGTACAGGATTTACAACCATGCAATTAATCAACCCTGACGGAAATGGTCCTAAAAATAAAAAAGGCACGTATGAATTAATCGCTTTTACGAAGCAAACTTATAATAATCCGGAGCAGGAACCACCCACACAATTCAATCAAATTGAAAGACGTATTTGTGACACTTTTACGCAGATAGTCGGTGAGGCATCTAAAAAAGATTTTAATCCTTTTGAAATATGTCAGTTAAAAGACAATGATGGTAAAAACAAATACATCATTTTTGATCTTTACAAAGAGTTCAAAATTGGAAAGCAAAAGCATCATTTATTGTTATGCATTGAAATTTTTGAAGAAGAATTGGCTACAATAGAAATGTTTGGACACAAAGGTTTTGTAAACATGTTGAAAATGATCAATATTTATCCTTATAGTGATCTGGACAGAAATTGGGTGGGAGTCAGATAATTAAGAAACATGATTTATGATTTATGATTTATGATTTATGATTTATGATTTATTTAAAAAAAATACTCTGGTACAATATGTTTGACCTTGAAGGCAGAGGAAAAGAAATTAAACTTGCTAAAAAAGGAACTTCCATGATACTTGCAGGTACAGTCCTGATATTCATTATTGATTACTCCTTATGGAATTTAGATTTTATAGCCGATAGTCTTTCAGATACTTCATTTGAAACCATGACTCTATTGGGTTCAAAATTTATAGGTAAAACAGTAGGGCTTTTATCAATTGGCTTGTTTTATCTGTTGATTTTTGGAATGATGAACAGAAAAAGCTTTTTTGAACAAACATTGCAAGAGTACGAAACAATGTCACTGGTAGAAAAAGAAGAAGTAGCACAAAAAGGAAAATACCTAATCGTAATACCGTTTGCTCTGGCTTTGTTGTTGTTATTTTATATTATGCTTTTTAGATTAGACTAACTCAAAATTAATAACTTGAAATTTACAAAACATCCACTTAAAAAAGACATGACAGAAAAACTGAACATTGATCTAAGCCAGACACCCGAAAAATTCCAGGATTTAGGTCATGAAATACTTGATTTTTTGATTGGCAAGCTGTTGCTGATCGATGCATTGGAACAGGAAATATATGATCGCTATCAGGTTTTGGAAGAGAAAAGAGTTTCTCCCAATCAAACACATCCCGATGAAGAAGATTTATGGGACGAATATGCCCAACGTTGCAAAGAAATAATTGCGCCAATCAGTATAAAAACCTATAACGATTCGCGTTCCTTTGGAAAACCAACCGCTTATGAATATTTAAGCTATCCCGATACAAAAATCAGCCTTATAATGAAATCGGAGAATCGGGCTGTGGTAGAAACCTATTTTGAACATGGGATAGCCAAAAAGGAACAATTTGTACTAAAAAAAGACAATAATAGCTGGAAAATTGACACCAAAAAATATGGCTTCCCAGACGAAGACAAATGGTGGAAAGATGAAATATAGTATTTGATTTTTTTTAGCAGTAACAACAAAAAACCTATATATGTCGAGGTTAAAATTATTTTTGATTTTTATTTATGGTATGTGAAATAATATCAGTCTTCCTTTTTTCATTAAATATCAGTTATGTTAAAAAATTATTATATTTGACTTAAGCAAAAGCCACATTTGCTAAAACTAAAAATCCAGATAAACTACTTTTTTCAAGGAAGTTTATGTGGATTTTTTATTTCTAATCCTATAAACTGATGAAAGGTACAAACTTCTTAAAAGGTCTTTATTGTTTATTATTGTTTTTCTCAATTCATTATGCATACTCACAAAAAGGAGAGTTAATTGCTTCATGTTGCGATATAAAAAAAGGAGGTCGCTGTACAGGAAGTGCATCTTGTACTGCGTGCACAACATGTAGTGGTTGTAAATATTGTAATAGTGGTGGTTCATGCGGTGTATGTGGATTATCGGCCTCTTCAAAACCATATAACACAACAACTTATTATACTTATAAGAAGCCTGCAATAAAGAAATCGAAAACAAAAAAGACAATATCTACTAACAATTTTTATAACAGTTCGAGTTCGAACAATGAGAATCATTATGAATCATATATCGTGAATTATGACTTAGTCAAAAAAGGCTCATTTTTTATGATCAAAGGAACTAAATTGAATCTTAGAAATGGGCCTGGTATAACTTACGACATCATCCAAGAACTTCACAAGACAGATTACGGTCAAATACTCGGCAGTGTAATTGACGGATGGGTTTTTGTATCAATTACAAAAAGTGAGAATTTTGGATATGTGAAAGTTGAAAATATTGAGATTATAAAATAATTACATTCTAAGAGGCAGATAAGAGAGGGTAGTTAATTTGTTTTATTAGCTAACTAGTTCTTAAGCAAAATCCTAATCCCAACCAATGCCAAACAAATTGCCAATACTTTAATAATATTTGTTCCTTTAACTCTATGCGAAAAATAGGCTCCCAATTGTGCACCAGGAATTACTCCTCCCGCAAGACAGATTACCATTTTTAATACTTCAGGATTGTTATAGGTACCATTAATGGCATGTACCATAACCGTAACCGTTGACATTACTGCCAGAATAAAATGCGAGGTTGCAGTTGCTATATAAACCGGAAAATGCAGCCAATTGACCATGGCCGGCACATGGATTATTCCGCCACCTATACCTAAAAGGGGCGACATATAGCCTACTATAATACTGATGATAATACCATTGCGCTGGTTATAGCTGTATTGATAAACGGTGCCCATCTTATCAACCAATTTGCGGTGTTTTAGTCCTTTTTGCTGACTGTCGTCTTCCTGTACCTGTATTTTTTCTGATTGCTTTTTAAAGAAAAGGAATACCGATAACGCAAGAAGCAAGACCCCGAAAATAATATTAAAAGATTCTTTTGGGATATACTGCACCGTAAACACACCCAATATAGAACCCGGAACCGTAAACAGCGCAAAAACAACACCTGCCTTGTAATCAATTTTCCCTGACTTTGCATAGGCCGCCGACCCTGAAATGGCATTTGCAGCCACTACAGCCATAGAAATAGCCGTAACGGTTTCGGGAGGCAAATCAGGATAAAACAATAACAACAATGGGACTAATATAAAACCACCACCCGCACCAATCAGCGTTCCACAGGTTCCGATGATAAAACCGGCCAATACTAAAAGAAAAAGCTCCAAACTAAAAAAGTATTAATTAGTATTCCAAAGATACATACAAAGTCCTTGGTTTTTGGTGTAATTATTTCAGTATTCTTATTCCGCTTAATTATTTATATTAGTAACCTTTAAATCATTTCCATGAAAATTTTCAACACCCTGTTTATCATTATTATAATAACCTCCGTATTTTTTAGCTGTAGCCGAAAACACTCCCAAAAAACAAACGTTCCAATTTCTGAAAATACTTTTAAACAAGACAGTCTGGCTTTTGAATTGTGCAAAATGTATGGCTTTGACCAGGGTATCAGGACCAACAAACTGAATTTTAACAAAAGGGAATTAATGCCTAAAATTGACTCTGTAAATTTTTCCAATATGGTTGATTTTATTATTAAGAATGGTTACCCTACAGAAGAATTAGTAGGTGAAAGAAACATGAAACATGAATGCGTTGAAGCTGCTGTTGCTGCAATTTTATTGCATAACCCACACAGACTTGTAAACGAAAAGGTATATTTTGATTTATTTCTAAAGGAAGTCAATAAGGGAAATATTGACAATGCTTTTTTTGCTTCGGTTTTAGACAAGTATTACTGGTTAAACAGTCCTAACAAAAAGCAAAGGAGAGTTTTTTATGGTTCACAGTTTGGAAAACCCTGTATCCAAACTAAAGAAGCGACCAACACCGCAAGAATTGAAATTGGCTTAAAACCATTGAATGATGAGGAATTTATAGATTGCGGACAAGAAGAATTAAATATGCCGAAAAAGAGAGATAAATAAAAACACTTGGATGAAGCTATTAAGGCATAACTTAAAAAAGAATAGGCCCACAAAATAATTCTTTTTTATTGCCGTCAATAAATCTAAAAATGAGAAAGATATTCTACATATTACTCTTCCCTCTCATCATAAACTGTAGTAAGAATAATAATTCTGATACTGTTTCTGAAGAAGATATATATTCTATTCTCAATTTTGTCATCAGTACAGAATTACCAAGATTCAGCAGTACTCCCGGCAAGAGTTACATTACAGAAAGTTTTACAAATTTTTCACTTTCAAGTCAGGAAGAATATTTGGACAATAACCCTGATAGCCTTTTCAATAAAAAAGATATCGAATTTATTCATCAACAAATGGAAGATGCTGTAGACTTCAAACTCAACCAGAATTTTATAAAATCAAAAACAGTTATTTCATTTGACTCCCTAATGAAACTAAGAAATAAAGGCGAAAGAACCTGGAAATTTTGGGAACGCTTTTCCAAAAAATACGGAAAACACGAATACTTCTCTATCAGCAAACCTCTTTTTAGTGTAGACAAAAAAACAGCAATAGTAAGCTATGGATTTCATTGCGGGAGTTTATGTGGTGAGGGATTAACAGAAATTTATAGATTAGTTAATGAGAAATGGATAAGAATCAAAACTATAGAAACCTGGGTTAGTTAAGAATTATTAAAACTACATTGAGGTATCAATATTTTGACGAATACAAAAACATTGAGGGCTATGACTGGTTTATTGGCAAGCCCTGAATTTAACCAATATCCTTGTCTCCTGCTTACCAAACAACTGGCATCTTGAGCAATACTAAAACATTTGTATATTTAACCACTTAACAAAAACTAAATCAATCAAATGAAAAAACTATTACTATTAGCCATGATTTTTATCTGGCAAAATAATTTTGCTCAGGTTTTAATATATACCGCAAAAAAGGAATTTATTCCGGCTGAAATCAGATTGGCCAATGACGAAATTATTTCAGGTTATATCAAAGAATTCAATGTCCCGAATGCCATTGAATTTACAGACTTCTCGTTTAATTTCAATCTTGAGTCCGAACTGCGTCTGGACCGTACGAAGTTCAACTTTAAGAAAACTCCGGATAGCGCTTCTGAAAAGATAGAGTTAAACAACATCAAATCCATTACTTTAAAAGGTGAGGATACGATTACCTATGAAAAATTAAAACTAAAAACAATCAACTCTAAACTGGAAGTCGTTGATCTGAAAAGGGAAATAATGGCTCCGCTTATTAAAAAAGGAAAAATCAATGTGTATGGATTGAGAGTATATGAATGTGGTCATGGGTGCTCTTTAATGTGGATATTGGCTTATATAAAGAAGCCTAATGATGAATTTGCCTATATTCCCGTTGATTATAACCGATTAAACCTGTTTAACCTGGGAAAAATTGATGATAAGTTTTTTAAAGCCTTTGAGGAAGTTGGTAAGGATTGTCCGGAATTCCTGAGCTATCTGGAAACGAGAAAAGCCCAATTTAATGATAAGGCTTACAAAAAAGAACTGTTAGCCGCCCGTAAACAATTTGATAAGGACAAAAATGAAAAATTGAAACAGACAGATAAACGCGAAAGAAGAAAAATGGAAGATCAAATGGATACGGATTATTATTTGAAATTCTATTTGGATGAGATTGACGCCTATTCTTCAAGATGCGAATAGCTCAAAGACATAGCTGTAAATATCCAAAACAATAAGAATCATCATATGAAAATCTGGCAAAGTAATGTAAAAAGCGATGACAAAATCATCGCCTTTTACAACAAAACTATCTATAAAGGAAATCCCAAACCTGATGAAGTCGAAAAGATAGTCCGCGAGCTAACCATCGGAAAGCAAACATCTTCTTTATTTGGCATCCCTCAAAAACTTCTCAAAGAAATTAATTTTGAAGTAGGGAAAAATTACATTGAAGTTTTATTCGGGTTGGATTCCATTGAATATTTAAAAATAAATGATGTGGATAAAAAACAAGAAATTTTTGATTTCTTGAGAGCAGAAATTCCTAATAGCAGATATGAGGTTGAAAAGTATTCAAAATTTAAAGCGGGGAAAAAACCTTTATTTGCAATGGCTTTTATTTTGATTCTTTTTTGCTGGGCATTATATCTCGCCAATGAGATTGAAAATGGAAATCAATATGAAATTGTAGGCAGTGGCAGATCAATAACCACAATTGTCCTGGCTCTTGCATCAATAGGAACAGTGAACGTAATCTTATTATTTGGGGTTTTGTTCTGTATTGCACTGCTTGGTTTTATTTTTAAAACCAAAAGGCCAAAAGTTGTCCATAAAATTATCGTTGAACCTAGATTGTAATAGGGGCTAGACAAGCGAACATAATTAAATAAAAAACGCCTCGGTTTCCCGAAGCGTTTTTTTATTTTTTATCTGTGGCAATCACAAACTTTAAATTGTTTTTGACACCAATCTGGAGCAGGTCTACTAAATCCTGTACCTGCAGGTTATAAGGAATTCTAACAATTACGGTTTGGTCTCTGGCATCACCCATTTTTGTCAGCAATGCCGCTTCCAATTCATTAAAAGGAACATTCTGCTTATCGACATAATATTGTTTTTCTTCAGAAACCGACAGCGTAATGTGCTGTTTGTTCGTCTTGTCATTCTGCTGCGTTTTAGGCAGTGTCATCTTGATTACGTTCGGGTTTGCGAGTGTTGAGATAATAAGGAAAAACAACAGCAAAAAGAACATAATATCACTCAAGGAAGAAGTAGCTACTTCCGCGTGAAATCTTCTATTTCGTTTTAGAGCCATCGTTAGGTCTTTGGATTATACTTACAAATTCCAAAATCTGTTTTTGGACATTCAAAGAAAAATTATCAATCATCCCGTTAAATAAGTGGTAGCCTGCATAAGCGATAATACCTACAACAAGTCCGGCACCACTACTAATCATCTTTTCATACAAACCTCCGGAAATGTTCCCGATACTGATATCTTCTGTTTGTGAAATGCTGTAAAAAATCTTGATAACTCCGGAAATCGTTCCAACGAAACCTAAAGTAGGTGCAATACCGGCAATAAGTCCCAAATGTCCCATTCTTTTTTCCATTTCTCCAATTTCGATATTGGCAGCTCTTTCCATATTGGATTCGATTTCAGAAATAGGTCTTCCAATAGTCAGAATTCCTTCTCTTAGAACATTGCCGGAAGCCGTGTTTGATCTTTCCGCCAATGATAAAGCTGCATTTATATTTCCAGAATTCAACTGTATAGCAATATCCTTAATCAAATGCGAATCCTGCTTCGTTGCTTTTTTAATGGAAAGGTATCTTTCAAAAATCAGGTAGATAGTGTAAAAAAGAAGAATTACAATCGGAATCAAAAATGCTCCACCTTTCATCAGGAAGCTAAACAGGTTCATTTCTTCATTTTTGGCGATTCCCTCAATTACTGTATTCGTTGAAGCTTTTGCAAGAGTATCAGTCTGCAGTAAAATTGTTGAAAATATCATAAATATAATACAGGGATTTGGTTATTTAATTTATAAAGCCGTTTGTTGCTTCAGACAAAAATAAGTTTTTTATTTAGTTTTAAAAGTATAACGGCAGTTTTTAGAATATAGTATTTTGCAGTTGATGGCAATTCCGCGAATACTACAATAATTCCAACGTTCTTTCTAAGGCCATGCCTCTGGAACCTTTAATGAGCAATGTCTTATTTTCTATTTTTTCTGCTTTAAATGCCTGGGCAAATTCATCATAGGTTTTAAAGAAATGCAGATTTTCCGTATCGTTTTTATTTTCGTAAAAATCTTTCCCTACAAAATAAGCCTGTACCTCTTTCTCATGCTTTAGCAAAGCCACAATATGTTTGTGTTCGCGCAGGCTTTCTTCCCCCAATTCAAACATATCTCCCAAAACAGCAACCTTATTTTCCTTGTCCAACTGCAGAAAATTTTTGATAGCCACTTCCATACTGCTGGGGTTTGCATTGTAGGCATCCAGAATAATTTCATTTGAGTTTTTCAGCAACAGTTGCGAACGGTTGTTTTCCGGAATATAACTTTCAATAGCCTCCTTTATTTCATCATCAGAAATCTTGAAATACCTTCCAATAGTTATGGCTGCATTAATGTTATTGGCATTATACAACCCTATCAGATGCGATTTGATTTTGATACCGTCAAACTCGATGGCAACAAAAGGATTGGCTTCAATCTTATTGATAAATACCGATGCATTTTTATCGGTATGGCTAAATGTGATACGAAGATTTTTGGCCGTCTTTTCTTTCTGTATTGTGTCGTCAAGATTTACAAAAACATATTTGTTGTGTTCTGAAAGAAACGCATACATCTCGCTTTTTCCTTTGATAACTCCTTCTACTCCGCCAAAACCTTCCAGGTGGGCTTTTCCAAAATTGGTAATATATCCAAAATCAGGCGTAGCGATATTGCATAAGAATTCAATCTCTTTCTGATGGTTGGCACCCATTTCTACAATTCCTATTTCGGTATCTGAAGTTAGGGAAAGTAATGTGAGCGGCACTCCAATATGATTATTCAGATTGCCAACAGTAGCTCTTGTATGGTAACGCTTTGAAAGCACTACATTGATTAATTCTTTGGTAGTCGTTTTTCCGTTACTTCCGGTTAATGCCAAAATTGGCAATCCCAGATATTCCCTGTGAAACTTTGCCACTTCCTGCAATGTTTCAAGTGTATTGGCAACCAGAATTGTCTTTTCGTCAATATAATAATCTTTATTGTCTATAATTACATACAAAGCTCCCTTATTCAGTGCTTCCTGAGCAAAAGTATTGGCATCAAAATGTTCTCCTCTGATAGCGAAGAACATGGAGCCTTCCTCAATTTTTCTGGTATCGATTGAAACTGAAGTACATCTTAAAAACAGGTCGTGTATTTCTTTAATTTCCATGCTGTGCGGTTTAAAAAAACAAAAGCCCTAAAAGGGCTTTTGTAGAATTGTTATAGAAAATTAATTTCTTGCTTTTTTCTTTTTGTCAGACTTAGGACCTACTCTTGACATCGCACATCTGAATCCGATGTAATCTGTAGCCATATCCTGAGGGAAGTATCTTCTCTGAGCAGGATCTAACCAGTAAGCTCTGTCTCTCCAGGAACCACCTTTGTAAACTCTTACGTTGTCGTCTATCAAAGTTGTTCTTTTTGAAGACTTGTCATATCTTCTCACCATGTTACCTAAACTGTCTGTAGTAACATTGTGCTTTGGAGAATCGTACATTCTTTTTGAATCGTCTATTTTCTCTCCTTCTTCAGAGTTTCCGAAGTCATAGTATCTTGTAGACTGCTTGTCACCATCTCTGTAGTTTCTGTTGTCAGACTTATCAAAGTTTTGTCTTAGGTAAGTTTCTTTTTCGTCAACAGGAACCTGAGCAATTTGTCCAGGGAAATTTCTTGCGATGATTTTACCATTAGCTAAAGTATCGTAAGCAATATTATCACCTGTAACGATTTCAGCTTTTCCATCTTCACCAATTTTGTTCTTCATGTAGATGTTACCTCTGTAGTAGTTGAAGTCGTTAGCCTCATCGTCAACGATTGGTCTGTAAACGTCAGCAACCCATTCTGCAACGTTACCTGCCATATCATACAATCCGAAATCGTTTGGCGGATAGTATTTTACTACGTTAGTGATATCAGCACCGTCATCAGACCATCCGGCGATTCCGCCGTAATCTCCTTTACCTTGTTTGAAGTTAGCCAATTGGTCACCTCTAACTTGTCTTTTTCCTGAACGGGTGTAGTTCCCTTTCCATGGATATTTCTTCTGACCTCTGTAAAGGTTATATTCTCTGTTACCTACATCAGCTGCTGCTGCATATTCCCACTCCGCTTCTGTTGGAAGTCTGTACTCAGGTAGTATGATACCTGAAGTTCTTTGAGCATATACGTTTTTAGCATCTTCTTTAGCGGCAAGTCTTCCTCTTTGTCCTTTCAAGACAATTTCTTCGTTACCACCGTAAGTTTTTGTAGGAGCATTAAGGTAAGTTTCTGTACTGAAAGTGTTATCACCTTTTGCATCTAATACTTTTGCATCTCTTTTCAGGTAGCCTTCTCTTTCAAGAACACCTTCGTTTACACGGTCTGTTCTCCACTTGCTGAATTCAACAGCCTGAATCCAGTTTACACCAACTACAGGATAGTTAGCATAAGCAGGGTGTCTTAAATAGTTGTTGGTCATTGTTTCGTTATAACCTAATCTATTTCTCCAAACTAATGTATCAGGAAGAGCTCCTTCGTAAATATTTTTATAATTTTCATCCTCCGGGTCGAAAACTCTTTTCAACCAGTCAAGATATTCCATATACATAAGATTGGTTACCTCAGTCTCATCCATATAGAAAGACTGAACGTGCTGCTGATTAGGTGTATTGTTCCAATCATGCATTACATCGTCCTGAACTTTACCCATAGTGAACGTTCCTCCTTCAACCAAAACCAATCCCGGAGCAGTTTCCTGCTTCTTAAACTTAGAATTGTATTGGAATCCGCCTTTTTTGTCATTGATTTTCCAACCAGTGGCAGAGGAAGCGTTTTTTGAACTGGATTTTTTGCTACAACTAGTAAAACCCATAACTAATGCCAAGGAGAGCATCAGCTTCAAAGCCATAATTTTGTTTACTTTCATACTTTCAGTAGGTAATAAATTTCGAGCCGCAATATAATAATTAACCATTAAACTGCAACAACAATTTTGAAATATTAATAAAAAACTAATTTTGTGTTAAAAGTCTCTTGCTATAACGCAAATTTATTGGGTTTATTGCACTTAATATTAAGTTAAAAAATTATTTTTACTTTTCGTAATAATTAGGCGCGACCAGCGTTATTCAAGTTAATGAAAAAGATTACCTTACTCTTATTGCTTATAAGCTCTTATGTTTCTTTTGCCCAACAAAGAGACAATGTAACTATTGAATGGATTGATAACTCCGGAATTTATTCGGAACAGGTCCAGATTAAGGCCCCTATTTTCAAATCATCCCGTTTTCAATTCGACTACGAAAAGAAAGCCGTCCTTTTTAATTTAAAAATTCCTGTATCTGGTTTTGCCGACGAAGGCAGCCTACAGATAACCAATATTGTATACGAAACTATTTCCCGCGAGCAGCTTGGTGATTTACGAATTGCATCAATTCCTTCATCAATAGAAGCCCGCATTAAAAACATGAACAATTCTGCTTCACAGAAAGCTGTTTTGAGTCTGTCTCCTATAATTAAATCCGGAAATACATTCCAACGGGTTAAATCATTTACCTATTCCTTTTCGACAACAGCAAGTCGCGCCGGCAATGCCGCACGAAACTCCAACTTTGTCTATAACTCCGTTTTGAGTTCGGGAGATTGGTACCGATTCTATGTAGTAAAATCCGGTGTTTATAAAATATCCCGAAGCTTCCTGCAAAGCCTTGGTATGAATGTGGGCGCTGCCGATGCCCGAAACATAAAGATTTATGGTAACGGTGGCCGTATGCTGCCTTTACTAAACGGCACTTATTATCCGGAAGACCTTATTGAAAACGCAATTACCTTAGTAGGAGAAAGCGACGGTTCATTCGACAGTCAGGATTATATTTTATTCTATGCGGAAGGCATGGACAACTGGAATGAAGAAAGCCAGACCCATAATAATTTGTATGCAGACCGCTCCTATTATTATGTAACATCACAAGGTGGTCCCGGAAAACGAATCACTAACATGCCTGTTATTGCCGACAACCCTACTCTTAATGTATCAACTTTTGATGATTACCAATACCACGAATTGGACAAAACGAACATTGGACGTTTGGGAAGAAAATGGTTTGGGGAAAGATTCAATATCGAAAACGAACAAACTTTCGAGTTCAAATTTCCCAACATAGCCACAGGAACACAAATCAGACTGAGAACCAATGCTGCTGCTGCCGCATTTTCACAAACCTCGATGAGCGTTTCAGCCAATGGCCAGGACCTGGGCGCAATGACATTCCCGCCAACAAGCAGTGACGGTGATGTTGCTTTTGAAAGAGCGCTGACCGGCAGTTTTCCTGCTTCAGAAAATGTGGCCGTAAAAATACAATATAATAATGGTGGCGTTCCCAGCGCAGATGCCTATCTGGATTATATAATTCTGGAAGCAAAAAGGAATCTTCAGGGTTACGGCAAACAATTCCGTTTCCAATATAATGATGCCGACCTTAATACGGGAGTAATCCAATACCAACTTTCAAGCGCAGCCAGGATAACACAAGTATGGGACATTACCGATATATATAATGTACAAAAAGTAGAAAATAACGGAGCGGATGCTTTCTCATTTAAAGCCTACATGGGTGAAGACCGAAATTATATAGCGGTTGATGCTTCTGATTTTTATTCGCCTTTGAAAGATTCCAGAACACGTGTAGCCAACCAAAACCTAAAAGGCAGCATTCTGAAAAATGCACAAGGCTCCTTCCAGGACCTCGACTACCTTATAGTAACACCTGCTTTTTTGAGTTCACAGGCAGAGCGATTGGCCAATTTCCATAGAACCAACTCAAATTTAAACGTAAAAGTCGTCAATCTGGAAAATATCTATGAAGAGTTTTCTTCCGGCAAGCAAGACATTGGTGCCATTCGAAATTTTGTAAAATACATTTACAATAACGGTTCGATTCCTTCTAAAAAATTAAAATACCTGAACCTGTTTGGTGATGCTTCATTTGATTTCAAAAACAGGATTTCAAACAACACCAATATTGTTCCGGTCTTCCAGGCATTGAACAGCTTTTCGTTAGGAGGTTCCATCATGTCTGACGATTATTTCACGATGCTTGACGATAACGAAGGCACCATGCTACAGACCGGCTCGCAAGATATGGAACTTGCCGTTGGAAGAATGCTGGTCAGCGATTTAAAACAGGCAGAAGAAATGGTAACCAAGGTCATCGAATATCACGCTATTGAATCGTACGGAAAATGGAGAAACAACTTTGTCCTGATTTCTGACGACGTTGACGTAGCCTGGGAAAATTCCATACAAACCGGAATTGATGCTTTGGGTGACCAGATTTCCGCACAGAAACCTTTTGTAAACGTAGAAAAAATACATACCGATTCTTATGTGCAGGAAGCTTCTGCCGGAGGTTTCCGTTATCCAAAAGCCCGAAAAGATTTTGTTGATGCCATAAACCAGGGAGCTCTTGTCTTTAATTATTTCGGACATGGTGGTGAAGACGGACTTGCCAAAGAGCGAATTTTCGAAAAAGCAGATGCCCAGAATTTAAACAATCGCTATAAATACCCGCTGTTTGTAACCGTAACCTGCGAATTTACAAGATTCGACAATCCTTACAGACCAACTGCTGGTGAGTACACCTATTGGAACCCTAAAGGTGGCGCCATTTCTATGGTGACTACTACAAGACAGATAAGCGTAACGACCGGACAGGACATCAACGATGCCTTTTCAAGCGAATTGTATGGCTACGGCACAACAAATCATGTTCCTATTTCAGAAGCATTAAGGGTTGCCAAAAACAACTACAATGGCTCTGCACTTATGGTTTCTTATGTGGGCGACCCGGCCATAAGACTTGCTATCCCAAAACCGACAATTGTGCTGACCAAAATAAACGACCAGCCCGTTGCTGCCTCCACATTTGTCTTTAATGCATTGAGTCCGGTAAAACTATCCGGCGAAGTTAGGAATGTGGAAGGAAATACAATATTATCAAATTATAATGGCAGCCTGTCGGTAAATATTTTCGACAAAAACGTACAGAGAACCACATTTGGAAACGACGGAGTAACGGACAGCTCTGGCAACCTAATTGTAATGGACTTTATCCTATTGGGCGAAACCATTTTCCGTGGTAATGCTTCTGTCGCAAACGGGCAGTTTGAATTTAATTTTGTCGTACCAAGAGACATTGCAATTCCTGTAGGCAATGGAAGAATCAGTTTTTATGCCAAACGAAATCAGGGATTAGAAGACCAGACAGGATATAATACCGATATTAAAATAGGCGGAATCAATCCAAATGCTACGGCCGACAACATTGGTCCGAGAGTACGACTGTATATGAATGACGAAACATTTATATCCGGGGGTATTACTAACGAATCTCCTATATTCCTTGCTTTTCTGGAAGACGAAAACGGTATCAACACCGCCAGCGGTATCGGACACGATATAGTTGCTATTTTAGATGGCGACGAAAACAATCCTTACATCCTTAATGATTATTACGAAACCGAATTGGATAACCATACCAAAGGAAAAGTACGTTTCCCTTTCCGCAATCTGGCAGTAGGACTGCACACAATTACCTTCAAGGCCTGGGACGTATATAACAATCCGGTAACGGCAGAAATACAATTCATAGTGGTGGGTGATGAAACGGTAACATTAAAAAATGTGCTCAATTACCCGAATCCATTTGTAAGTTATACCCAATTCTGGTTCACGCACAACCGTCCGTACGAACCTTTGGAAGTACAGGTACAGATTATCACCATTACAGGAAAAATAGTCAAAACAATCAATCAGGTAGTAACTACGGAAGGATTCCTTTCAAGAGAAATCACATGGGACGGAAAAGATGATTTTGGAGATAAGATAGGTAAAGGAGTTTACGTTTATAAACTTACTGTCAAATCGACGCTGACCAATAAAAAAACAGAAAAATACGAAAAACTTGTTATACTTTAATAAAATACTATATTTGTTCAATTCAATTAATACCAATCTCAGAATGAAAAAAACCATATTATTTATTATCTGCATACTAGGACTCAATATAGCGAAAGCCCAGGAAACAAACAGGGTCATCACAACAGGAGTACCCTTTCTTCTTATCGCTGGAGACGCCAGGTCTGCCGGTATGGGTGACATAGGAGTAGCCTCTTCCCCAGATGCTTATTCACAACAATGGAACCCGGCCAAGTATGCATTTTCGCTTGATAAACAGGGTTTTTCACTTAGCTATACACCCTATCTACCGGAACTTGTAAACGACATTTCCTTAAGTCAGCTGACTTATTTCAACAGAATTAGTGAAAGAAGTGCCTTTGCGGGAAGCTTACGTTATTTCAGCCTTGGAGTTATCGAATTCAGAAATGACAACCCAGATGACCCTGCAGTAGAAGTAAATCCAAGTGAGTTTGCATTAGATCTTTCTTATGCCCTAAAATTGAGCGAAAGATTTTCAATGTCTGTAGCTGCAAGATATATCCGTTCTAACCTGAGACTGGCGCAGTTGAGCAATGATGCTTCTGCTGCAAGTTCTTTTGCTGTAGACATTTCGGGTTACTATCAGTCGGAAGAAATTGCTTATGAAGATTTCAACGGAAGATGGAGAGGTGGTTTCAATTTCCAAAATTTAGGTCCAAAAATCAATTATGATTTAGATGAATCTGATGAAGGTTCCAACTTCCTTCCTTCTAACTTAAAACTGGGAGGTGGATTTGACTTTATCTTCGACGAATACAACAAAGTATCGATTAATGCCGAAATCAACAAGCTTTTGGTACCTACTCCTCAGGATCCGGATTTGAATGGAGATGGAGAGATCACCGATGTAGAAAGAGCACAAAACAATCAAGATTACCGTTCAATCGGATGGGTAAGCGGTATTTTCAAATCATTTGGAGATGCACCAGGCGGACTGAAAGAAGAATTAAAAGAAGTTACCTGGGCTTTAGGAGCCGAATACTGGTATCAGGATTCCTTTGCAGTAAGAGCAGGTTACTTCAATGAAAGCAAAGAAAAAGGAGCCAGAAAATTCCTTTCGCTTGGAGCAGGATTCAAATACAACATCGTAAAACTGGATGTATCGTATCTGTTCTCAACTTCAAAAGTCAGAAACCCATTGGAAAACACATTGCGTTTCTCTCTTAGCTTCGCGTTCGGAGATAAATATGATGAATATTAGTATATAATTTAAAGTCTATAAAATCCAAATTGCTTTCATTAGTAATTTGGATTTTTTTTCCTCAAAACATTTATGAAACAAATCAACATTACGACCACATTCTCAGTATTCGACAACAAGGAAGAATTGCCTGAAGATGTAAAAAATCTGATGGAACAGGCCATTGAGATACGTAAGAAAGCCTACGCTCCTTATTCCAGATTCAGAGTTGGGGCAGCCATCTTTTTAGACAACGGAAAAATTGTTTTGGGTTCTAATCAGGAAAGCGCTGCATATCCGTCAGGGCTTTGTGCAGAAAGAGTTGCTATTTTCCAGGCAGGGGCTATATATCCTGACGCCAGGATTTTGAGAATTGCAATTTCAGCCACATCAGACGAAAGACCGGTTACCTCTCCTATCCCACCATGCGGTGCTTGCAGGCAATCCATATCAGAGTATGAATTCAAACAGGATTACCCGATAGAAATTTATTTTATGGGCGAAACAGGAGTAGTTTACAAGTCGGATTCGCTCAAAAATCTGCTCCCATTTATGTTTGATAAAAACTTCTTATAAAAAACCTAAAATTTACATTTTAAACTTTACTTCTAAGTTGGAATGTCTTATTTTTGCCTTTCGCAAATTTGTGTGAGGAAACTACTTTGCGTCTTATTATTTAGCAATTTACTGGCACAATAACGTTTACAAAAAACAAACAATGAAAGAAATTACAAAAGAAGTTTATTTGAAGTGGTATGAAGACATGCTGCTTTGGAGAAAATTTGAAGACAAATTAGCCGCTTTATACATTCAGCAAAAAGTAAGAGGATTTCTTCACTTATATAATGGCCAGGAAGCCGTTCTGGCTGGTGCTCTGCACGCTATGGATTTATCCAAAGACAAAATGATTACTGCCTACAGAAACCACGTTCAGCCAATTGGTATGGGCGTTGACCCAAAAGCTGTCATGGCAGAACTATTAGGAAAAGTTACCGGAACTTCTAAAGGTATGGGAGGTTCTATGCACATCTTCTCTAAAGAAAAAGGATTTTATGGAGGACATGGTATTGTAGGAGCTCAAATCCCGGTTGGGGCAGGTATTGCTTTTGCTGACAAATATTTCAACACAGGTGGTGTTACCTTAACTTATTTTGGTGACGGTGCTGCCCGCCAGGGTTCTCTACACGAAGCTTTCAACATGGCAATGCTTTGGAAACTACCTGTTGTATTTATTGTAGAAAATAACGGTTATGCGATGGGAACATCGGTAGAAAGAACCGCAAACCATACAGATATCTGGAAATTAGGATTGGGCTATGAAATGCCATGTGGTCCTGTTGACGGAATGAACCCGGTAAAAGTTGCCGAAGCAATGCACGAAGCCATCGACAGAGCGCGTCGTGGGGACGGACCAACTTTCCTGGAAATGAAAACATACCGCTACAGAGGACACTCTATGTCTGATGCGCAATTATACCGTTCAAAAGAAGAAGTAGAAGAGTACAAAAAAATTGACCCTATCACTCAGGTTCTTGACATCATCAAAGAAAACAATTATGCCACTGAAGCAGAAATTGAAGCTATTGACGAAAGAGTTAAAAACCTGGTTGAAGAGTGTGCTCAGTTTGCCGAAGACTCTCCGTTTCCTGATACGCAACAACTTTACGATGTTGTTTACGAACAAGAAAACTATCCTTTTTTACCTCATAAATTATAATCATTATGGCAACAAAAATCACAATGCCTCGCTTGAGCGATACTATGACAGAAGGAACTGTAGCCACATGGTTGAAAAAAGTTGGGGACAAAGTTAACGAAGGAGATATTTTAGCCGAAATCGAAACCGACAAAGCTACTATGGAGTTTGAATCTTTCAACTCCGGAACCTTATTACACATCGGGATTCAGGAAGGCGAATCGGCTCCGGTTGATTCTCTTCTGGCAATCATTGGAAAAGAAGGTGAAGACATATCCGATCTTTTAGCCGGCGGTGGAAGTTCTTCCGACAAAAAAGAAGAGCCAAAAGCTGAAGAAAAAACGGCTGAAGCTCCTAAAGAAGAAGCTAAAGAAGCTCCAAAATCTGAAACTGTTGCCTTACCTAAAGGCGTAGTAGTCGTGACCATGCCTCGTTTGAGCGATACCATGACTGACGGTACCGTAGCTACATGGTTGAAAAAAGTAGGCGATAAAGTTAGCGAAGGTGATATCCTGGCTGAAATCGAAACCGATAAGGCTACAATGGAATTTGAATCTTTCAACTCCGGAACTTTATTACACATCGGAATTCAGGAAGGCGAATCGGCTCCGGTTGATTCTCTTTTGGCAATTATCGGACCTGAAGGAACTGATATTTCAGGTGTTGCTGAAAACTTCAAAAAAGGTGGTGCAGCATCTGCTCCTGCTCAGGAAGAAAAAGCAGAAGAATCAAAATCAGAATCTGCTGAATCTAAAGAAGAAACTGTAGAAACTGTTTCTGACGGAAGAAGAATCTTTATTTCTCCTTTGGCTAAAAAAATTGCTGAAGAGAAAAACATAAACATCTCACAAGTAAAAGGTACAGGTGAAAACGGACGTATCGTAAAGAGCGATATTGAAAACTTCAAGCCTGCTGCTTCAACTTCTCAAGCACCAGCTTCACAAGAATCGGCTGCTAAACCTGAAACTACTGCTTCTGCTCCGGCTGTAAAACCATTTGTTCCGGCTGGCGAAACCTATTCAGAAGAAATCAAAAATTCGCAAATGCGTAAGGTTATTGCGAAGCGTTTGTCTGAATCTAAATTCACTGCTCCTCATTACTATCTGACAATTGAAGTTGCAATGGATGGCGCAATGGCTTCCAGAAGTACAATTAACGCATTGCCTGATACCAAAGTTTCTTTTAACGATATGGTTATCAAAGCTTGTGCAATGGCATTGAAAAAGCATCCAAAAGTAAACTCACAATGGAAAGATGATGTGACTGTAATTCACCATCACGTGCATATTGGAGTTGCTGTTGCTGTTGAAGACGGTTTGGTTGTTCCTGTATTAAAGTTTGCCGACCAATTGAGTTTGTCTCAAATTGGCGCTAATGTAAAAGATGTTGCCGGAAGAGCGAAAAACAAAAAGCTACAGCCTGCTGAAATGGAAGGAAGTACCTTCACAGTTTCCAACTTGGGAATGTTTGGCATTACTGAATTTACATCAATCATCAACCAGCCAAACTCAGCTATCCTTTCTGTTGGAGCAATTGTTGAAAAACCAGTTGTTAGAAACGGTCAGATTGTAGTAGGCAATACGATGAAAGTAACACTTGCCTGCGACCACAGAACTGTTGATGGTGCTACAGGTGCAGAATTCCTACAGACTTTGAGACAGTATCTGGAAAACCCGGTTACGATGTTAGCATAAGCTAAACTCTTACTATAAAACAAAAATCCCGCCTTCTAAGACGGGATTTTTTTATTTTTAGCTTCTATCCAACGTGACATATATTCAGTGCTTCTTATTGTATGGTATTGCAAAATCTGACCTATAAAGTTCTTATTTCGATGCATCGTTAAGTTATCCTTTAAGTTCAGAACCATCGCAATAAACGATTCCTTATACAGATTCTCAGCAAATTTATTCTTCAGTAGTTGTACTCCATTTTTTTGGGCATTACGCCAAAGATTTTCGTCTTTATAAAGTTCTATAGCATGGTGGACGAAATCAGCCGGATTATCCACGATAAAGCCATTCCAAAGCCCATCCATATGCATTCCTTCAGCACCAATACTGGTTGTAACGCTAGGCGTTCCATATTCCATTGCTTCAATAAGCTTTCCTTTTATTCCCGCTCCAAATCGCAAAGGAGCTACCATAATCTTAGCTTTTTTTATTACTTCAGCAGCACTTTCCGCTCTGCCCATAATATGAAAATTAGATTTTGGATGATTTAATTCCAAAACCTTTTGTGACGGATAGGCACCGTAAATCAACATTTTAGCATCCGGAAACTGTTTGTGAATTAAAGGCCAGATAGTACTTTTTAAATATTGAACGGCATCCCAATTGGGCTCATGAAGGAAATTACCAATAAAAACAAAATCTTTTCGTTCTTCTAAAGGAACAAAATCTAAATCAGAATCGGCGAAAATAGGAAGGTAAAATAATACGGAAGAATCAATTTTAAACTCATCAACAAGGAGTTTCATTTCAAAATCAGAAATGATTAAAGATATATCACAGCGCAAAATACTGGCAATCTCTCTTTTTGCAGTATCAGAAAATAAATCGGGAATAGTAAATTCTTTCTTCTTTTTAAAAGCATCCTGTCTCGCCAAGCGAAGAAAGTGAAGGTCCTCTGTATCCAGAATTTTTATAGCTTCGGGACAATATTTAGAAACTCTCCATCCAAACTGTTCTTCAATTACAAATCGGTCAAATAAGACAACATCGGGTTTTAAATTTTGGATAAAGGTATCAAAGCTTTCGTCATTCAGGCTGATTTTAGCTTTTTGAATGGCTAACAATCCTAAATTAAATTCGTGTTCGCTGTCTTGTGCAGGACTGGCAAAAGTAATATCGTATGCTGCTTCTTTAAAAAGTTGTATTAATTGCAGCATCCTTCTTCCTGCTGCTGAAGAATTTGGTTCTGGAAATACCATACCAATAATCAAAAGTTTCTGCTTATCCATAATTACAAAGAAAACGTTTTTAAGCAAACCCTACAAAACAAAAAAGGGTTCCCAATCGGGAACCCTTTTCAAAGGAAGGCGGCGACATACTCTCCCACAGGATTGCAGTACCATCTGCGCAGGCGGGCTTAACTTCTCTGTTCGGAATGGGAAGAGGTGA